>ODAK010001310.1_pt1 | contig 27541 bp, 25 predicted proteins | sample 1539591 | NCBI WGS metagenome assembly ODAK01 (sample SAMEA3539303, study PRJEB22396) | soil metagenome | biome: tundra; feature: field; material: soil | place: USA | collected 2010-05 | depth 0.15 m
GCCGTCCGGGGCTGCCTTCTCCCGCACCAGGAACCTACGCTAACGTAAGCTACGTCCCGCCGCTCGAGCCTGGCGCCGCCGAGGCCATGGTCGCCTCGCTTCGGGCCGCGCCGCTGCTTGACGGCTCCGGGGCGCGCCGAAGGCAGATCGCCAGGCGCTCGTGGCGGTGCTCGAGCAGGTCGCCCGCGTCGCCGAGGAGGTCCCCGAACTTGTCGAGCTCGACCTCAACCCCATCCTGGTCAGCTCCGCCGGGGCCCTCGCCGTCGACTGCAAGGCGCGGCTGGCCCCGCCCCACCCAGGTCCCGGTCCGCTGTTCCCCGCACTGCGCCGACGGCCGCAGATTACGGGCAGCGAGACACGATCAGGGCCGCCAATCAGCTGAAGCCGTCACGCTCAGACAACGTAGCCGCCGCGGGCGGCAGGTCAGTTCTGCGTGGACGGTCCGCTGGCGTATAAGACGCGCGGAACAGCTGGGTCCTTCCCGATATCGGGGTAGGACCCACTATGCCTAGACGTCGGTGATGAATTTGGCCAGCACATGGCCGCGGCGGACCCTTATGCAGCTGGCCAGCCCGGCGGCTGACGGCGAACCCGCCGGGCAGGGTGCGGAACCGCCTATGCCTTCTGCCCGTACACGGCCGTGTTCACCCGGTCCCGCCTCGCGCACGGATCTGCCCGGCATTGGATCCGAGCTATGCTCAGGCAGCGCCACCTGTGCCCGTAATGCAAGGCCATTGGGCCCAGTGCCCGCTAAGACCCGGGGTTCAGGTCTTCCGGCGTCACGAGGTTGAGCACATGTCTGTTAATCAGGTTGAGGTCGGCCGCAAGGTAGGCCCTGGCCACCAGCCCCGAGCAACTGGCCAGGGGGTCAAAGACGTAGAGACCCGATATGTCGATACCCCAATAGTCCCCGATGAACACAGCAGGCCATGCTAGATAGTCGTACGGCTGGCCAAGTCGGCTGATGGCATACTCGGCAACCCGGTCACGTCGGCTCTGCGGGACCAGCGCACCGTCTGGCGCGCTGCGCACGCCGAACCAGGAGATATCTTGCGCCGGGTACTCGGCAACGGTGCGCTCGCGCACGCCGTGAAACCACGCTTCGACAAGCTGGCCGTGGCCGGCATAGACCACTGCGTGCGAGAATCGCCAGCCGAGCAACATGGCCTCGATATGCGCTGGCGCCCCCGGCATCTTCACGAGGCCGTAATCGCCTGGCAACGGCTCTACGGCCGGCCGCACTTTATAGATTGTTAGACCGGACAACTTGGTGTCCCTTCCACTGCCAATTCAGGATTTAAGAGCTTGTAGATAAGCACGCTTTCTTATCTCTCACCTCCTCAATCTCACCGCCCAGGTGTTGCCGCTGCAGGGCTGGGCAGCCGGCGCCGGCGCCAGGTCTGATGGCGGAAACATGAGAGACGCCGCATCGTAACCTCCGCGGGCAACCCGAAGTGACCTTAAGCAGCCCGCATCCTCAGGTTGCGGCAGCCGGTGCACCGGGCACAGAGCCAGAGGTCACATCCACCGAGCCAAAGGCCCCATACCGCCGCGGCGGGAACCGGCGACGGCTCGGTCCGCACCGGCGTCGAGCGGATGCCGCCGTCCTTGTGGCAATTGGCCATGGCGCCGCCAATTCGCTGTGAGCTGGCATGGCCGTTAAGACGATCTGCGAGGCGGCCGTTATGCCGGTCTACGAGGCGTGGGTAGCACGATGCTGTTCGTTAACGCTAACCAGCGGGCAAGGCACGTGGAGCGCCCGTCGCGTGGAGACATGCACGGCGGGTGCGGCGGGCGGGCCGGGGAAACCCACCGGGAGCAATCCCGGCAGGGCGCCCCGGTCCGACCCCGACTGTGGACTGCGCGGTGACCTTGCGCCGCCCGGCCCTGAACGACTGCCGCACGCCGGGAAAGCCGGAGCCAACGAACCAGTCCAGCGCGCCGAGCTCCAAGCCGCCCTCGGGGCGGAGCCTCAGGCGCGGCAGCCGCCTGCAGCTGAGGTGTCACCGGAATACGAGGCGCAGGCCAGAGACCAGGGCGGCCGTCGCGGAGTGGGACGGCGGCCGGCTGACCGTCTGGACGGGCACCAACGTCCCGTTCGCGGTCCGCGCCCGGCTCAGCGAAACGTTCGGGATAAGCCAGGCCGCGATCCGGGTGATCGTCCCGCCCGCGGGCGTCGGGTTCGGCGGCAAGCACGGCGACGAGGCGGTCGAGGCGGCACGCCTGGCCCGCGGAGCCGGCCGGCCGGTGCAGGTGCACTGGAGCCGGGCCGAGGAATTCCAGTGCGGTTTCCTGCGCCCGATGGCGGTGATCGACGTGCGGGCGGGCCTGGACGCCGAAGGTTCGGTGACCGCGTGGGATTTCCCTCGACATCAACGCCGGGGCCAACGGCTTCGCCTTTCCGTACGCGGTTCCCCACCGGCGCCTGCGCTATCAGCCGGCCCTGTCCCCGTACCGGCAGGGCCCTTACCGCGCGCTGTCCGCGACCGCCAACACCTTCGCCCGCGAGTCGCACATCGACGAGCTTGCCTACATCGCCGGTGCCGACCCGCTCCGCTTCCGGCTCCGTCACCTCGACGACGAGCGGCTGGCCGGCCTGGCTGGATGGGCAGCGGGTGTGGCGCAGCGCGGGCGTTGCCGTCGGCCTGGAGAAGGGCGGCCGGGTGGCGACCTGCGCCGAGGCGCTCGCCGACGGGACCGGTCACGTGCGGGTCACCAGGATCGTGACGGCCTACGAGTGCGGGGCCGTGGTCAATCCCGACACGGTGATCAGCCAGATCGAAGGCGGCACGGTCATGGCCCTCGGCGGCGCGCTGTTCGAGTCGGTCTCGTTCCGTCGCGGCCGGATCGCCCGGTCATCGCTGTCCGGTTACCGGGTGCCCCGCTTCACCGACGTCCCCGAACTCGACGTGGTGCTCCTGGACCGCCCCACCTTCCCTCGGCGGGGCGGGCGAGACGCCGCTGATCACGGTCGCCCCCGCGATCGGTAACGCCATCTTCGCGGCCACCGGCCGGCGGCTGCGCTCGCTGCCGCTCATACCGGAAGGAAGGACACGATGACCGGCCCGCTGACCGGGCTTCGCGTCCCGGAGCAAGAAGGCCCCGTGATGGGACTTAGGCCACTACGGCACGCCGGTGCATCCTACCTAGCGTCACGATTGTGCGGAATGTGCCGTGGTAGGGCGTGGTCTCGTCAGCCGCAGCACCGGTGCTGCTGGTCGGCGGCTGGATGCTGGCCGCCCGGCGGGTGATGACGCTGACGTTCGTCCTGGTCGGTGGCTGCGATGTCATCACCGGAGTTGCGCTCAGGCCGGCCGGCGCACTGGGGCGGCTGCTGCTGGTGACCGGGGTCGCCGCGCTCGCGGCGTGGCCGACCTTGGCCTGGCGGAGCGGATCCTCGGTCTGGCCCAGGCGGTATGGCCACTCACGGTCGTGCTGTCCTGCCGCCATCCCGCCCGCCGCCACGCTCGGGTGGCATGGTCCCGCGCGTGAGGTCAGGACCCGGCCATGGCGTCCGGATGAGCTCGGTTCCCGCGCCGTCCAGGCCGGTGAGGTCCCACCCGTCCTGCTGGATATCGATGGCCAGGTGTGATTTCCCGAACCGCAGGTTCTTCAGGTGCAGCGGCAGGTAGCGCGGCGGGATCACCGGGGCGCACCAGATCCGGTCGGTGGCCAGTTCCGGGGTGAACCGCAGCATGGTGTGCAGTAGCTGCAGCGGGGCGGCCGCGGCCCACGCCTGCGGCGAGCAGGAGGTCGGGTAGGGCACCGGGACGGGATAGTCCGTCCGGGCGAAGCCGCAGAATAGTTCGGGCAGGCGGTGGCCGAAATGCCCGGCCGCGTCGAAGATCGCCTCGGCGATCCGCTGCGCGTGGCCGGTGAAGCCGTAACGCATCAGGCCGGCCGCGCACAGCGCGTTGTCGTGCGGCCACACCGACCCGTTGTGGTAGCTCATCGGGTTGTAGGCGGTCATGGACGCGGCCAGCGTCCGGATTCCCCAGCCGCTGAACATGTCGTCGGACAGCAGCTGTTCTGCGACCAGGGCGGCTTTGCCCGGGTCCGCGATCCCGGTCCACAGGCAATGCCCGATGTTCGACGTCAGCGAGTCGACCGGGCGTTTTTCCCGGTCCAGCGCGACCGCGAACCAGCCGCGGTCAGGTAGCCAGTAGGCATCGTTGAACGCCGCCCTGATCTGGTCGGCCTTGGTGTCCCAGTGGCTGGCGCCCGCCTCGTCACCGAACCGCCGCGCCAGCCGGGCTCTGGCCTGGTACGCCGCGTAAGTGTACCCCTGCACCTCGGCCAGGGCGATCGGGGGCTCGGCGATCCGCCCGTCGGCGAAGTTGATCCCGTCCCAGGAGTCCTTCCAGCCCTGGTTGACCAGGCCGCGGGTGGTCTTGCGGGAGTATTCGACGAACCCGTCGCCGTCGGCGTCCCCGTAGCGCTCGATCCACTCCAGCGCCCGGTCGGCGTGCGGCAGCAGAGCCCGGACCTCGGTGTCATGGCCGCCCCACCGCTGCAGTTCCCCGAGGAGCATGACGAATAGGGCGGTGGCGTCCGCGGTTCCGTAGTAGGCGCTGCGTCCGCCGAGTGCGAGGGTGGCCGCCGGGCCGAACCTGACCTCGTGCAAGATCTTGCCCGGCTCTTCTTCCGACGCGGGGTCGACGGCGTTTCCTTGCCGGCCGGCCAGTGTCTGCAGCGTGCCGATGGCCAGCCCGGCGTCCCAGGGCAGCAGCATCCACGAGGTCAGCAGCGAGTCCCGGCCGAACAGGGCCATGTACCAGGGCGCGCCCGCCGCCACCACCGGCCGCCCGGGGTGCTCGGGGTCGAAGATGCGCAGCGCGCCCAGGTCCTCGACGCTGCGGTGCAGCACCGCGGCGAGGTCACGGTCGGCGGTACGCACCTGCGGGGCGCTGCGCCGCCACTCCAGCAGTCTGCGCGCGGGAACGGCATGCTCGACGGGCTCGCCCCGCGGGTGGCGCAGCGTCATCGGGACCCCGCCGGTGACCGGGACCGCTTCTATGCTGGCTGTCCATTGGCCGCGGGCGGGGATGGTCACGTGCCACTCAAGGACGCCGCCGGTGATCGAGGGGCGCTCGTCGGCGCGGATGAGGAGCCCGCGCTGAGGTCCGTCGCCCCGGCTGGCGAACCTCAGCGTGGAGTCCTCGGCGCTTGCGGTCGCGGCGCCCCGCGTTCCCGCCCGGCCGTCCTTGACCTCGAACAGGTCGGCAAAATCGGCGTCGGCGGTGAGCGTCACCAGGCATGTGGCGGGCCGCGGCGAGGTGTTCTGGATGGTGAGGTCCTCGCGCATGCCGTCGCCGACGTACCGGCGCCGCACCACAAGCAGCGTGCTGTCGGCGAGCCCGGCCGGCGGCGGCATCTGACCCAGGAACGCGGCGGCGTACGGTTCGGTTTGCTGGACCGCCAGCGGCTGGGGCGCGCGGCCGTTCACGGCGAGGTCCCAGCGCGACAGCACGCGGGTGTCCCGGACGAACAGCCCCTGGGTATGCCCTAGCCGGATGTCGCCTCCGGGTTCACTGACGCAGAAGGTGGAACCTTCGACCAAGGTCACGTTGTAGCAGCCCGCGGGCCCCTCGCTCGCGGACGGGCCGCCGGAGGCCCACGGCAGCGTCATGGTGACGCCCGCGGCGTCATGCCCCGGCGTCCGTCTCGGTCAGGCACTGATGCGGTCCAGGACGGCCGCGGGCCGTCGGTCCAGCCGGCCCTGGCCGGACAGGATCTGCCGGTAGAGCCGCTGGTAGTCGAGCGCCATCCGGCTGAGGGAGAACCGCCGCTCGGCGGCGGCCCGGCAGTGCTGACGGTCAATCTCGGGCACATGGTCAACGGCGGTGATCATCTCCTGTTCGTTCCGGCACAGGTATCCCGTCCGCCCTGGGTCGACGATCTCAGGCGCCGCGCCGTTCGGGAAGGCTAGCACGGGCGTCGCGCACGCTAGCGCCTCCACCATGACCAGGCCGAACGGCTCGCGCCAGGTGATCGGGTTGAGCAGGGCCGCGGCCCCGCGCATCAGCTCGATCCGGGCCGCCAGCGGCTGCTCGGCCGGCATCTCGTCGCCGGGCCGTAGCAGCGGCTGCACGTGCTGCTCGAAGTAGGCTCGCTCGGCTGGATCACGCATCTTCGCCGCGATTACCAGCGGCCATCCGGCGCGCCTGGCGATCCGCACCGCGTGGTCCACTCCCTTCTCGGCCGACATCCTGCCCGCGAACAGCAGGTAGCCGCCGTATCCGGGCCCGGGCTGGTACAGGTCCAGGTCGATCCCGTGGTAGATGACCGCGGCGATCGGTATCCTGCCCGCGGAGCGGGCCTGCGAGTGCGAGATCGCCACGATCGAGGCGTGCCTGGCGACCGTGGCGAAGATGCGCCGGGTCTGCGCGGTGAACGGCCCGTGGCTGGTGGTCACCACCGGCGGCCGGCGGATCCCGTGCTGGCTGGCCAGTAGCGGGCCCAGGGCGGTGTGGTCATGGATGATGTCGCAGTCGGCGAACGCCTCGTAGGCGGCCAGCGCGTGGGCCGCTTCCGGCACGTCCGCGCCCATCGGCTCGATCCCGCTCTGGTAAAGGTACTCGCGCGGTACCGGGCAGGTGGACTTGCCGACGGTGAACAGCCGTACCTCGTGACCTAGAGCCTGCAGGCCCCGGGCCAGGTTGTCGATGACCACCTCGGTGCCGCCGTAGGCGGGCGGCGGGACAGGCACCCACGGCGGGGCGATCAAGCCGATCCTCATCGCTGTACCCGGTGCATCCAGCCGAGCTCAGCCTCCCAGCAGAGCCCGCACGACCCGCACGAGAAGCTGGCCCGTTCCCCGTGCATGACCATCAGGGCGTCGGTCCCGCAGCCTTCGTACCGGCTGGGCAGGGCCCATGCCGATGCGAAGTCCAGGGAGATGGTGTAGCTGTCCATATCACGATCGCAGCACCGCGATCCGGCCGCTGGCAGGGTCCAATGTCACGTCATTCCGTGGCCAAGGGGACCAGCATCACCGGGACTGCGCCGTCAAGCACGGCCCGCCGGACCGTACGCGCCCGGCCCGGGTCGAGTCGCTGTGACCAGCCGAGCGCGATCATGTCGGCCCGTTCGGCCTCCGTCACGTCGAGGACGTGCTCCCAGGCCACCCCGGTGCGGATCTCCAGCCGTACTCCCGGCTGCGCGCAGTAGCGGGCCAGGAACTCCTCCGACCAGGCCCCTTCGGCGTGCCCGGCCTGGTCCCAGAACCTGGGGACCGTCTCGGCGTCGAACACGTGCAGCACCACGAGATCGACGCCGGCGCGAGCGAACCGCTCAACCGTGCCGGCCACCGCCGCGGCCGATTCCGCCGTCCCGTCCAGCGGGACGAGAACCCGGCGGATTTCGCCGGGCCTGCCCCGAGCCGCGGCCGGCACCAGGACCACGGGCCGGGCGGATTGCTGCGCGACACGCCGCCAGATCGACCGCGACCGTTCGTCCGCGGCCAGCACCGCGAGCAAGGTACCGGGAGCGCGCAGTGCGCCCAGCACCTGAGCCACGGCCCGCTCGGCGCTTAGGTTAGCGGCCAGGCTGACCTGCCGCACCTGGGCGCGCGCAATCTCGGCGAGCGCCGCCGCCGTCTCGATCACGGGAGCCTCGGAGCTACCGTCGGCGAGCACCGCGAGCACCTGTGTCATGTCGGCCTCCTCATCCGCGCCGGTCAAGGCGGGCCCCGCCGCTCACGAGCCCGGGCGTCGCGCCGGCCAGTCCCGCCCGCAGCGGCCCGTCGGTCGCTATCTCGACGTGCTCGCGGGTGATGTCCAGCCGCACCCGCCGTCCCAGGCAGCGGAATCGCAGCTGCAAGCTTCCCCAGGCCCCGGGCAGTTGCGGGTCGACAGTCAGTACCCCGGCCCGGACCCGGAGGCCAGCGAAGCCGATCAGCATCGCCTGCCAGACTCCGCCGAGGTTGGCCAGGTGCAGGCCGGCCGCGGTGGTCCCGCTCAGGTCCGCGGTGTCCAGCGCGAGTGCGGTGCGCAGCATCGCCAGCGCCTCGTCCGGCCGCCGCGCCCGGGCGAGCAGGGACGCGGTCACGGCCGGCGAGAGCGACGACCCATGCGCGGTGCGCGGGCCGTAGTAGTCAAGGTTCGGCGCCAGCGAGCCGGCCTCGACTTCCTCTGGCACCAGATGGTGCAGCATCAGCACATCCGGCTGCTTGATCACCTGCGAGGCTGCCACCCGCTCCCGGCCAAGCAGCAGGTCGGCGGCCACCGGCGGCGCGGCGAAGTCGGCGACCAGCAGCGGCTCGAGACCGAAGTAGCCCGCGAACTGCTCATACCGCCCGGTCGCCGGGTCGTAACCGTCCACGATCCGCGCGGCCAGGTCCCGCCAGCTTCTGCTCTCGGCGTCCGTGAGCCCGGCCCGGTCGGCGGCGTCGGCGGCGGCGCGGAGATTCCAGCGGGCCATCACGTTGGTGTAGGCGTTGTCGTCGACCCGCTCGTGGTACTCGTCCGGGCCGATGACTGCGTCGATGTGCGCGTCGCCCGCATCGTCAAGGCGGCATCTCGACGCCCAGTACCTGGCTGTTTCCAGCAGCAGCGGCCGCGCGAGCCGGTCCGACCGTCCCGTCCACTCGGCGTAGCGGGCAGCCGCCCACGCCACGTCGGCCGTGACGTGTTCTTCCAGCTGCCCGGTCAAGATGGGTATCACGCGGCCGCCGAGGTGCCCGCTGGCCGGCGTGATGTCCTCGCCGTCGGCGGCGGACTCCCACGGGAAGCAGGCTCCACGCCGGCCCGCGGCACGGGCCCGGGCCTGCGCCGCCCTGAGCCGCCGCAGGCGGTAGCGGATCATCGCCGCGGCCGCCGCCGGGTCCATGCTCAGCACGGCGGGCAGCACGAACACATCCGCATCCCAGAACACGTGCCCGGCGTACCCGGTGCCGGACACCCCTCGCGCGCCCACGGCCAGCTCGTCCCGGGACTTGGTGTTGCACCACAGCTGGAACAGCGCGAACCGGATGGCGAGCTGGGCGGCGGGGTCGTCAGGGATCCGGACGTCAACCGCCGCCCACCGCGCGGCCCAGGCCGCCCGGTGCTCGGCCAGCAGCCGGTCGAAGCCCAGATCCCCGGCCGCCCGGAGGGCATCCGCCGCCGCCCCTGGCCGGGGCCGCCGCCGCTGGCCGGTGACGTAGCTCGCCACCCGCTCCACGGTGCGCAGCCGGCCGTCACGCCGCGTCCGCTGCACCGCCAGCGCACTGATGCCGCCGCCGTGGTCCGCGGCCACGGCCGCCCAGTGCACGCCGTCCTGATGCCCGCCCGGCATCGCCTTCCCCGGGGGCCGCTGGAACGGGACTCCCGGTCGTAGCCGGTCAGCCAGCGCCTCCGCGCGCATCGCGACCACGCCCGGGAGGGTGATGCTGGCAAACCGCAAGGACCGCAGCGGGTACGCGTCCAGCCCCTGCTCCGTCCGGGCCAGCACTCCCGTCCGCAGGTCCAGGACCCGGACGTCCTGCGCAGGCGCGGGCTCGATCGGCACAGCCGTCCACCCCGGGCCAGGCAGCAGGTGCTGACCTGGGCCGGTGCCGTCATAGACGCCGGCGGCCAGCACCGCGGGAACCCCGCCCGGCCGCGTTTCCTCCACTGACCCGCGGGTCGCCAGGCCCCCAGCACCCAGTGTGAACAGCGACTCGGTCACCCGGTGGCGCAGCGGGTCGATCCCGGTTTCCCGCAGGACCCACGCCGGATCCTCGTCCACCCAGGCGACCCGCCCGCGGCTGCGCCGCCGCAACTGCTCATCGAGCAGGGCAAGGAACGCCGGTCGGCCCCCGCCCACCTGTACCACGGCAGCTGGGACCTGGCCAGGCTCTGCCCCCACAGAAACGGCGATCACCCGCGCCGTCTCGGTCCCCAGCAGCCACGAATCGCTCCCGGCGACGCCGTCGAGCACGCCAAACTCAGTCCCGATGAGAAGGATCAGCCCTGGCCCAACTCCTCGCCCAGCCAGCAAACCGAGGACACCTTGGATGGCATCCGGGCCGCATGTGCGCCCAGCGGCCCGGGGGAGGAGCCCGCCGGAGCGGCCGTCAGCCCGTACGCGCAGTGGCCGCAGACCCTCCGGCCCCGCCTCGAACAGGTCCGTGCCGCGGCCGCCGCACAGCAGCAGGCGGCCGGGCCCCGGCGGCCGCGACCGCAGCTGCTCATCGACGTGCGCCACGTCTGCCTGGCTCAGGACCACGACATCGACGCCGACGGCGCTCAGCGCCTCGACCCGCCGCCGCACCGGCGCAACCCCGCCGCGCCGACTCGGCCACGCGGCACCTTCCCAGGTGAAAGCCACCGCCTCGGCCGTAGGGCCGATCAGCTTGTGGCCGCCATCTGCCATCATTGCCCCTCCGGTCAGCAGGCACTCCGGCTAATGTAGCGGTCTCATCTGCTGAGGCTCGGGAAGCTTGAGCCGGGCGGCCATGGGCCGCCCGGCTCTCGTTCACCCGTTGCTCCGCTGTTCGGTGCGCCCGGCCGCATGGTGCTCGACCTCGGTGCCAGAGGACGGGAAGAACAGAGTCTCATGTCCGTCCCGCCAGCGGACCATGTACGGTGGCGTGCCGTTCGGCCCGTCGACCTGGGTGATCTTGCCGTGACGATCCTCATCGCCCTGATGGCGACCCTTGACCGTCAGCTCGTCGCTGACTTGCGCTCGCATGGCTGACCTCCTTGTGCCGTGTTCATGTCTGAGCGTGTGCGGCAGCGGCATGGCCGGCCTAGGGTCGAAAGACCACCAGGCATGCCCTGCCCCCAGGCCCTTGGTCCTGAGCAGGCCGCGCCTGTACCGGGGGCCACCGCGTGATGGCGGGCGGAGCCCGGCTGTGCCACCAGCCCGGCCGGCAGCTAGGGCGCCGCGGCGCAGGCCGCCGCGAACTGGGTCGCCTTCTTCAGCGCGAAGACGGCGGTCGCCAAGCGCGTGAGCCTGCTGCAGGACGGTTCCCAGTTCGCCGCCATCATTAAGTCCCAGGCGGGCTCAGGCCTGGCCGCCACGGCGTCCGGGCTGGTCGTGAAAGAGCGGAGCGGTGTCGGCAGACCGGAGCCGACGGGAGGCGGATTCGGCAGCGTCGCGCAGCCATTGCGCCTCCTGGGGCGTGAGATGGTTCGGACTGCTGAGCAGGTTCCTAGTCTCGGCCTCGAGCAGGCGTATCGCGGCGAGGGTGCGTTCGGCGTGGCCGTATGTCATGCTGTCCATTCCTTGTGGCCCGCTACTGTCGTTATCGTCTGGCGCTACGGGAAACTCTTGCCGCCGCGGGCGCCGGTTCCCAGTGCCATTGGTTCGCTGCTTCGTGCTCGGACGTCCCTAGCGGAGCCGGGGCTGCTGCGGTGGCCGAGGGGCCTCCCCTGACGCCGCATCATCCCGTTGGAGCCCAGAGGATCTCACCGTAGAAGGATCTTTATCAGACCGAACGGACGGTGGTTCCAGTTTCCGCTCCCTGCTTAGCGCCCACCGACCTTAGCCCCTACCTCCCAGGGCCGTAGGCTCCTAGTCCGCTGACATCGGGCCGACTGCGCTGAAGGTAACGCGTTAAGGATGTGATCAGCATGCAGGCACTGGTGGTGTACGAATCGATGTACGGGAACACGCACGTCGTCGCCAGCAACATCGCGGACGGCCTGCGCGCCACCCACGAGGTGACCCTCCTCCCGGTGGCCGCGGCCACCGGCGACCTCGTAGCCGGGGCCGACCTTCTGGTGGTCGGCGGCCCGACCCATATGCACGGGCTGTCGAGCCCGGCCACCCGGCGGATGACGACCCAGGCGGGCTGAGCCTGGACCCGGACGCCTGCGGCCCGGGCCTGCGGGACTGGCTCAAGGGCCTCGGCGGCGGGTCCGTACGCCCGGCTGAGCTCTTCGTCCGCGGTGAGCAGGTCGACCAGAAGCGTGCCGAGACCGACGCGGTTCAGCGCGGCGGCCACGAACTGGCTGCGAGGGCTGCGCCTTGTCCTCGGGACTAGCCGGTTTGCCCGCGGGACGGGACAACCGCTCCGCGACGTAGGGCCTGTGACCCGCGCCCGCCTGCGCCTCGCGCCTTGTCCCGTCGTGGTCGTCGCCCCCGATGATCTACCCGGGGATCCGCCCGCACAATGGCGTCGGCCCGCGGTGCCCCGCCAGCGGGCACCACAGACAGCGACCTCCGGCCGCCTCCGTTCGGGCGAACTGGCGGCAGAGGTGGGTCCGGTGCCGGACCACCGCCTGGCTCGCCCGCAGTCACCCGAAGCGGTCCGAGACCCAGCTAGCCAAACCCCTGGGCTGGCTCCTGAGGGTCTCACGCCGCGCGTCATCAGCTGGCCTCGGCGAGGTTCTCGGTGAACTGGCTGTTGTAGAGGGAGTAGTAGACGCCGCGGCGGCGGAGCAGGTCGGCGTGGTTGCCCTGCTCGACGATGCGCCCGGCGTCCATCACGATGATCGTGTCGGCGTTGCGGATGGTGGACAGCCGGCGGGCGATGACAAAGCTGGTCCTTCCCTGCCGCAGCCGGGCCATCGCCTCCTGGATGAGGATCTCGGTGCGGGTGTCGACGTTGCTGGTCGCCTCGTCGAGGATGAGGATGGGCGGGCTGGCTAGGAACGCCCGCGCGATCGTCAGCAACTGCTTCTGCCCGGCAGACAGGTTGGAGGCGTCCTCGTCGAGCAGCGTGTCATAGCCGTCGGGCAGGGTCCGGATGAAGCGATCGGCGTACGCGGCCTCGGCGGTGATCTCCTCGGCGGTCGCGTCCTGCTTCCCGTACCCGATCGATTTGCCATCTTTCGGCATACAGGACAGCGATTTCCGCCGCGGGGTGAGCCCGGTGGTCTAGGAGGGTGGTCAGGACCCGCATCCCGTCTGATTCGTGCAGCATGACCAGCTCAGAGCCGTCGGGGAGAGTCTCCAGGGTCTTGAGCGGGACGGATTTCGCGCCGTTCTTGACCCGCCAGGCCAGGTCCGCGCCGGTGCCGGAGAACCGGATCCAGCGGTGCATGGAGAAGAAGCCGCGGTCGGCGAGGTTGAGGATGCCGGGGCCGAAGCTGTCTTCCAGCTGGTCTGCCAGGGCGTTCTCGCCGTCGTGGTAGCCGCCGATCGCGGCCCCTATCCAGCGGAAGGTCGCGGTGCGGACGTGCGCGGTGACCCGCAGCAGCGGGCGGGCGCCGTCCGCGGGCGTGCCGGACTCGCCCTCGAGCACGCCGTTCCTGGCCAGCTCCATCGTGGTGCCGTCGATGGCGGTGACCTCCATGCCCTTCCACAGCAGGCCGATCCCCAGGTCCGCGTCCGTGACGGCCGCGTCAAGCTCGAAGGCCCTTTTCATGACCTGCTCGCCGAGCAGCTTCCTGGCCTGGGAGAACGCGCTGCCGGACGGGATCTCCGCGCCCGGCCGCCGATTCAGGCCGGGCAGCCCGAACGCCGTCGCCAGCACGCTGTCATACCCGGCGCCGGGGAACAGGCAGGCCACCAGCACGCAGATCACGGTCATCTTCGCGGTCAGCACCCGGTCGTACTTATGCCCGGCCGGCGCTTCCCGCAGCGCGCGGGCGATCACGTCCTCGGCGAGCAGTTCTTCCAGCAGGCCCTGCCGGTCCAGTTCCGCCAGCCATTCCGTCCAGAACCCGGGCCCGGACGCGATCCGGGCGGCCATCTCCGCGGCATCCCCGATGCCCTGCGGCGCAGCCGGAGCGGACGCAGGCGCGATGACCATGGCAAACTTGGCACTCAGCAAAGCTCCAGGTGAACGAAAAGGGCGTCGGCAACCCCGTTCCTACCAGGAGCTTTGTTCTATTTCCGGGACCGCCGGATCCCGTCACGCCACCGTGATCAACATGCAGCCAAACCGTGACCAGCCCCCGGAAACCAGACACCAGACCTCATAAGTCCGGAAACTTTAGGGCAGTGGGGCCGACCTGGATCCCGCCCAGCGGCACGAAAGTCAGATGCCGGCCAATGAAGCCTTCTTTCACCGTCGCGAACTGCGGCTCGTCGGTCTCGACATCAACGTAGACATCTTGCAGCTTGCCGATCTTCTCGCCGTAACGATCGACGAGCATCTTGCCGTGCCACTCGGCCACATTCCACCGGGACTCTCCCTGTGCACTGGTCATGTCAGCCTCCTCATCATCTCCGGCGCGACCGCCGGGAACGCCATCACCAAGAACCGGGCCTATGCCCACCGCGGACTATCGCAGCAGTTTTCAGTGGTGCGCGAACCGGCGGGACCGGGAGAATGGCCGGACCGCCCGCTCACCAGATGATAGGCGAGTTAGCTTAGAACCTGCTCTGAGCATCCAGCGCTCGGTCGTCGCTGCCAAGGGCCGATCCTCCTGCCGGGCGAGGGGCTTTCGGCTCTTATCCGCTTCGGCGCGGGGCCCGTCACCACGGTCTCCTGCCAGCGTGCTCGCCGGCTCGCGTGCCGCCGCGGGTCACGCCGCGAGGAGCTCTTGGGTTTCGGCTGGCTCTTGGATGTGCCACTCGCGGTGAGTCTGCCGCAGCGACTGATTAGGCACCAGCTGCTTGGCGGCGAAGTGGATGGTCACTTTGGGCTTCTTCACGTTGTAGATCAGGCCTAGCACGGCGAGGAGCTGGATGAGCCGCCATGTGGCGTCGGGGTGCCGGCTGCGATCGGGCTTGGCTCCGGCCGCCACGGCCTCGGTGTCCAGCACGACCCGGCGGCCGTGCCGGGGGCAGGCGGGGTCGGCATGGTGCCAGCTGTGGTTACCCTCGCCGCCGGCCACGACGGCGACGAAGGAATTGTTACGGCTGTCGTCGGCACGGTACTCGTGCCCGCTGCTGTCTTTTGCCCGGCTGCCCCATTTGTGGCAGACGGAGTTGACCATACCGGTGGCGGTCATGAGGGCCGCCGTGCGCAGCGCTCCGGCTATCAGCACCGCGTTCCACCCGTACAGCGGGCTGAACGCCAGCGGCACCCCGAAGTTCGCCACGGCCAGGAACGGGAATGCCCGGCGCTGCCACTGCACCAGCCGGTCCCCGGCCAGGTCGCGGTGTATGGCGTATCCTGGCGGCCGTTCGTATCTGAAGAACAGCCAGACGCCCTGTGCCCACAACAGGCCCTTGTATCCCCGCCAGCCAGAGTATTCGTAAGGTGAGTGCGGATCCTTGCCTGCCACGTCGGCGAAGCGGTGGTGGGCGCGGTGGTTCAGCACCCATCCCTGGATGTCGCCCTCCATCGACATGCCGCTCGCTATGGCCAGCACTACCTGCAGCGGGAACCTGGCCTCGAACCCGCGGTGGGTCCAGTAGCGGTGATTCCCCAGCGTGACGCCGAACATCGTGAACAGGTAGAGCCCAGCCGCCAGCACCCACAGGCCGACGCTGGTGGAGGTGGTGAAGACGCGGCAGAGTCCCCAGATCGCGAAGCCTGGCAGCAGTATCCCCAGGGTCACGATGCTGACCCATGTCGGCTTGCGCCGCTTGCCGTTACAGTCGGTGTTGAAGCCGAGCGACAGGATGGCCGGCCAGTCGCGTCTGCTTTTCACCTGGGCCGACATGGCCATCAACTCCTTTCGGGCACGCGAGCCTGGCCGTGACAGGCGCGTTCCGGCGCGCTGCTCAGCCGCCCGCCGTCACCCGGGCTCGCGGGGCAGGACTTCCTTGCCCACGGACATGCCTTCAGCAGATCCGCACAGCAGCCATCCGGTCAGGGCCGAAGGTCCCCGCAACCTCAACCTCCGTCCTTCCCTCCGACAAGGTCCCGGGCGCCCCCACGATCTGCCGCAGCACCACCGGCAAGCTCAGCTCGACGGCTACCAGGGCATTGGCGCGCGACAGCCCGCGCAGCCGCACCTGGCTGGCCAGCACGTCATCGGCGCGGTCCAGCAGCCGAACCAGTTCCAGCCGCGGCCATGTCAGGGAAACCCAGCCCGCAGCCGCGTCCGCGGCGCGGAGGGCGGGTCTCATCTGTCAGGGCGGACTTCGCCGGACCGTCGGCTCGCGTGTCCATAGGCTCTCCGCCAGCGCTGAGAAGAGCAGCGAGTACAGGCAGGGTCCGGGCCGCAGTTCCAGTCGACGCCGCTAACCAGTCCAGCACAAGGCCCCGGCCGCCGGGACCGTCGGCGGGCCCAGGTGTTATGCAGCCCGGGTAGCCGTGCCGGGTTCCGGCACGGGCACGGGTGTGGTGCCGGCTGCCGGGTGCGCGTGGCTAGCGGCGGCCTTCTCGCCGGCGATGAAGGAGCCAAGCTCGCTGATGGTGGTCATCAGCGGCGGGGGAACACCACGGTGGTGTTCTTGTCCACACCGATCTCGACCAGGCTCTGCAGGTTCCGCAGCTGCAGGGCGAGCGGGTGAGCCATCATCGTGTCCGACGCCTCGCCCAGCGCGGCGGCGGCCAGCGCTTCTCCCTCGGCGTTGATGATCTTGGCGCGCTTCTCCCGCTCGGCTTCGGCCTGCCTGGCCATGGCGCGGGAAATAGGCCACCGCGGACACGTCGACGCTGACGTTGTCCCGGGTGATGATGCCCTGTGACTGGATCGGCATCGTGACGATCCGCAGCGAGACACGGTGCAGCACGTCGACGAACGGGATGATCAGCCTGAGCCCGGGGTTCCGCGAGCCCCGCAGCCGGCCGAACCGGAACAGCACGCCCTGCTCGTACTGCTTGACGCGGTTGAGGGCGGCATCGAGACGGGGCGGCGCGCTGGCCAGGCCCGCGATCAGCGAGGCGGCCTTTTCCAGGTCGGTGCGCTTGGTCACCTGCACCTCGAGCACGTTGCCGCCTAGCTGGTCCTTGAGCTCGTCCGCCGTCCCCTGAGCGGCGATGCGCCCGGCGTCCAGGACGACAATGGCCTGGGCGAGATGCTCTGCTTCCTCCATGTACTGGGTCGTGAGCAGCACCGTCGTGCCCTCAGCCACGAGATCCCCGATGAACTGCCACAGGTCGTTCCGCGTCCGGGGGTCAAGGCCCGTGGTCGGCTCGTCCAGGAACAACACAGGCGGCCGCCCGATCAGGCTGGCAGCCAGGTCAAACCGCCGCCGCATGCCGCCCGAGTAGGTCTTGACCTGATTGTCCCCGGCACCGGTGAGCGACATGCGCTCCAGGGCATCCTGCGCCGGCAATCGCAGGTCTGGCGCCTGCTAGGAAGTGCCGTTCATCGGATCACTATGCGGGCGAGGGCCCGCGCGCTGGCGGGATGGCCAGCGCTGGCGTGGCGGCCTCTGGCCGGGACTCCGCCGTGCCGTGCCGGGCCCTGTGCCGGCGCAGGAGGAGGCGGCGGAGTTCGTCGGCTCCCCAAATGATGAAGGGGAACGGGGCGACGGTGGCGAGCTGGGCGCCGGTGAGGGGGGCGGTGCCGAAGATGCTGTTCAGGGCGGGTGTGTAGATCAGCGCGGCGGCGAAGGCCAGTGCGATGGCGATAGCGCCGAGCAGGTACCGGTTAGAGAACACGCCTACCGAGCGCAGTGAGGCGTGGCTGGTGCGAACCGCGAACGCGGTGCCGACCTGGCAGGCGACGATGCCGAGCCAGGTGACGGTGGTGGCCTGGCGGTAGGCGTGGTTCAGCGGGCTGCCGGGCCCGGTAGCGGCGCCGGGGTGCCATCCGGCGTGGCGGAGGGTCAGGTAGAAGCCGGTCATGACGAGGGCGGCGGAGATCAGGCCGAGGAATCCCCACGCGCGGGCGAGCATCGGGCGGCTGATCACCCCCTGGGTACGGGGCCGTGGCGGGCGGTCCATCAGGCCCGGCTCGGCGGGCTCGCGGCTGAGCGCCAGCGCGGGGAGGGTGTCGGTGCCCAGGTCGATCGCGAGGATCTGCATGACGGTCAGGGGCAGCGGGATCGCCCCGCCGGCGAGGGCGAAGATCAGGAACGGCGCCACTTCGGGGACGGCGTGGGTGAAGATGTAGCAGATAAACTTGCGGACGTTGTCGTATATCCGCCGGCCGGATTCGACGGCCGCGGCGATGGTGGCGAAGTTGTCGTCGGTGAGGATCATCGTGGCGGCCTCGCGGGCGACGTCGGTCCCGGAGGCTCCCATCGCGACGCCGATGTCGGCGCGGCGCAGCGCGGGGGCGTCGTTGACCCCGTCGCCGGTCATGGCGACGACCTGGCCGACGGAGCGGAGAGCGTCGGCGATGCGCAGCTTGGCTTCGGGGGAGCTGCGCGCGAAGACCACTTCCGCGCCAGAGGCGAGCAGGTCGTCGAGCTGGGGTTCTGTCATCGTGTCCAGCGCGGTGCCGGTGACCACCTTGATGCCGCCGGGTCCGCTGCCGATGCCGGCGTGGCGGGCGATCGCGGCGGCGGTCAGCCCGTTGTCTCCGGTGACCACGTTGACGCGGATGCCGGCCCGGTGCAGCCGGGCGATCGCGGCGGGAACCTGCGGCCGTAGCGGGTCGAGCATGGCTGCCATCCCGGTCAGGCACATGTCCTGTTCGGCGTCCCCGCGCTGGGCTGGCACGGCGGACCCGGCAGGCAGCACACGGCGGGCAACGGCCAGCACCCGCAGGCCGCGTTGCGCGTAGCCGGTCATGACGCGCGCGGCCTCGTCGCGGTCGGCGGCGGTGATCGCCACGTCGTGGTCGCCACGGTGAATCCGGGTGACCCGGGCCAGGACCTCCTCGGGTGCGCCCTTGGTATGCACCACCAGGCGCCCGTCTTGGTCATCGACTGTGGTCATGAGCTTGAGCCGGGGGTCGAAGCGGAACAGCTGGTGGCGGTGCGCTTGCCGGCCGGCCAGCAAGACGTCCACGCCGCAGCCGGCGGCCAGGTCGAGCAGCGCGAGCTCGGTGGGGTCGCCGGCCGGCTTGCCGCCAGGACCGTGCAGGTCGGCGTTGTTGCATGCGGCCACAGCCTGGGCGAGCAGGTGGAGCACGCCGTCGGCGCCGTCGCCCGCCGGGGGGCGGACGGGCTGGCCGGCGGCCCCGGTGCCCGGCACGCTGGCCTCGCCGTCGGGGGTCCATACGGTGGCGACACGCATCCGGTTCTCAGTCAGGGTGCCGGTCTTGTCGGTGCAGATAACCGAGGTGGACCCGAGGGTCTCCACCGCGGACAGCCGCTTGACCAGGGCGCCGCGGCGGGCCATCTCGCGCACGCCGACGGCGAGCGCGAGGGTGATCGTGGGCAGCAGTCCTTCCGGGACGTTGGCGACCAGCAGCCCGATCGCGAAGCTGGCGGCGGCGGCCACGCTCAGCCCGGCGGCCAGGCCGATCGGCAGGAACGCGATCCCGGCCCCGACGGCGACGAACGCAATCAGCATGGTGGCCCGCTTGACCTGGTGTTCCAGCGGGCTGTCGCTGCGGCCGCCCCGCTGGCTGAGAGCGGCGATCCGGCCGAGTTCGGTCTGCATCCCCGTGGCGGTCACCAAGGCCTCGGCCTCGCCGCCGGTGCAGGCGGTGCCGCTGAAGATCACGTCGGCTGCCTGCAGCAGCGGCACGCCGGTGTCGGCCGGGCCGGCGGAGCGGGTCACCGGCACCGACTCGCCGGTGAGCGTCGACATGTCCACCTCAAGGGTGCCGGTCATCAGGCGGGCGTCCGCGCAGACGCTTTCGCCTTCCTCGACCAGCAGGACATCGCCGGGCACGAGCAGCCGCGCCTGGATTTCCTGGCGGGTGCCGTCGCGCAGCACCCTGGCATGCTCGGGAAGGAACGCCGCCAGGGCCTCAACCGCCCTCTCGGCCTGCATCTCCTGCGCGAACGCGAAGCCAGCGTTCAGCAGGACCACTGCGGCGATCGCGACCGCCAGCCGCGGTGTCCCGCTGGCCCAGGCCAGCACGCCGGCGACCGCGAGCAGGACCGCCAGCGGCTGGGTGAACTGCGCGGCAAGCTCACCCGGCCAGCGCCGCCCACCGCGCCGGACCAGCTCGTTCGGCCCGGACACCTCCAGCCGCCGCGCCGCCTCACGGCCCGAAAGGCCGGCCGGCGCGGCCCGCAGATCCCGGAACAACTGGGCCATCGGCTCAAGCGGGTCAGCAGGCCGGTCAGGAACGCCGGGACCTGCGGCGCCCCGCCTGCCGCCGGCGGTGCCCGGAATTCCTGGCCCGTGCCCGTCCGGGGCGGCTTCCGGTCCCGTCATGAGTCCGCGATCTGACCCGTCCATGCGGTGCTCCTCGTCGGCTTGTACGCGGGGTCGCGTTCGACGGGGCAGGTCGTGCAGCGCGGCCCGCCGCTGCCCCGGCCCAGTTCGCTGCCGGGCACGGTGATCACCGGGTTTTCACACTGGCCGCACACCGCCACCCGGCGAACTCTGCCTCTCCTACTGCACGCCGGCCGCAGCCGCCTGGTCAGGGCCCTAAGTCCTCACGGAGGTGACGAAGGGTCCTTTCGTGATCTGCCGGCTGCGCTTATGTTCACTAATGCGGTGATCTTGACCGCCTTGAACGTCGGTTGTTCTCAGGACAGCCCGCAGGGACGTCGCTCCAGACCCCGGTGACGCAATTGAGTCATGCGAGGAGCGAGCTGATGTGCGTCTATGAGTGGCCCGGCCGCCTCATGCCAGCAGGCACGACGTGGCCGGCTGCCGTCTTCGCTTCGGGTTTCGAGCCCGCCGCAGGCCCCCGGCGGCCTAGTTTCACATCTCGGCGCCCAGTCGCCTCGCCGTTCGCTGCCCGCCCTTCAGACCCTCCCGAGCGGTGAAGGGCCGGGCTGGCCTTGGCTGCGGACCGCTGCTTCCCGTGAGGAGATTCGATGTCGCTCTCTAGTGACCCGCTGGTGCCCCGGCGGACGGTGCCGCCCGACCCGCCTCCCAGCCCGCCGATGTCGGCGCGGAACAAGGACAAAGCCCATGCCATGGGGCTGACCTCGGCCACCGGGCTGGTCGTCGGCAGCATCGTCGGGACCGGCGTGTTCACGATGCCGGCCGTGCTGGCCGGCGCCGGCACCATGGGGATCGTCGTGCTCGGGGTCATCGCCGTCGGCGCGATGATGCTCGCCGTTCTGTTCGGCCAGCTCGCCAAGCGGGTGCCCAACAGCGACGGCGGGCTTTACGCGTACTCCCGGCATGAGTTCGGCGACTTCGCCGGCTATCTCGTCGGGTGGTGCTACTGGATCCAGGCCTGGGCCGGCAACGCGGCCATCGTCTCGTCGTGGGTGTTCTACGTTGACGCGCTGTTCAAGCTCTCCAATCCGAGCGGCATGGAGAACTGGGGCATTGCCCTGGTGGGATTGTGGGTGCCCGCGGTCGTGAACCTGGCCGGGGTCCGCCAGATGGCGTGGTTCCAGAACGTCACCGTCGTGCTGAAGTTCCTCCCGCTGCTGTTCGTCGGCGTCGTCGGATGGTTCTTCGCCCGCAGCGCCGACTTCGGGCCCTTCAACGCCTCAGGCGGGAGCCTGTACAGCGGCATCGGGATCGCGGCGGGGGTGGCGCTGTTCTCGTTCATCGGTGTCGAGGCGGCCGCGGTCACGGCCAAGCGGGTGAAGGATCCTCGCCGCAACGTCGGCCGCGCCTCGGTTCTCGGCACCGCGGCCAGCGCGATGTTGTACGTGCTGGTGACCGCGGCGGTGATGGGGCTCGTCGCGCATCACACGCTCACCAAGACCGGGGCGCCGTTCGTCAATGCCTTCCAGTCCATCTTCCCCCACAGCGCGTGGGCCGGGCAGTTCATCGCGGCCGTGGCCGTCATCTCGGGCATCGGGGCCCTGAACGGCTGGACGTTGATCGTGACCGAGACGTCGCGGGCCATCGCCCAGGACGACCTGTTCCCCCGGCCGTTCGCCTGGGCCGACCGCAACGGGACTGCCTGGTTCGGCATCGTGGTCGGGACGGTGCTGCCGTCGCTGCTCATGTTGTGGCGCTACACCACGAGCTCGGGACTGACGGTATTCACCTACCTGGTCGACCTCACCGTGGTCACCGTGGCCATCCCGTATTTCATGTCGGCCATCGCCCAGCTCACCTATCTCGTCTCCCGCCGCCGGCGCGTGCAGGGCTGGGCCTTGGCCCGTGACCTGCTGGTCGCCGGGACGAGCGTGCTGTTCTCGATGTGGGTGACGTTCGCCTCGGGATACCAGGTCGTCTACCAGGCCCTCGTCGTGATCCTCGCCGGGATCATCTTGTACGCCTTCCTGAACGCCCGCCGGCAGCGTCTCGGTGAGGCCAGCGAACCGGTGGACATCCCGCCCGATGAGCTGTCCGAGCCGGCCACCGGCAACAAAAATACCTAGCAGAAGGGAAACCGCCATGACGTTTCGCGTCGACTCAGAGATGGGCCAGTTGCGCCAGGCCATCATCCACCGACCGGGCCTGGAGCTGTCCAGGCTCACTCCCGGCAATATCGCCGCGCTCTTGTTCGACGACGTGATGTGGGCGTCCAAGGCCAAGGAGGAACATGACGGCTTCGCCGAGGCCCTGCGGGACAAGGGGGTGCTCGTGCACTACTACGGGCAGCTGCTGGCCGAGACGCTCGACATCGCCGAAGGACGGGCCTTTGTTCTTGACCGGCTGTGCACCCCGGAGATCCTCGGTCCCTCGCTGGCCGGGCCGGCGCGTCACCTCTTCGACGATCTTGACGGCACGAAGCTGGCCGAGTACCTGATCGGCGGCGTCCTGAAGGCTGACCTGCATCCGCGCCGGTCGCACAGCCTGAAGTGGGAGATGCTCCGGGCGGACGACTTCATCCTCCCCCCGCTGCCTAACACCTTGTTCACGCGGGACAACTCATGCTGGATGTACGGCGGGCTGACCGTCAACCCGATGGCCATGCCGGCGCGTCAGCGGGAACGCCTGCACAGCCGGGCCATCTACCGCTTCCACCCGCTGTTCGCCGGCGGCGGTTTCGTCACCTACTACGGCGGCGAGGACCACGACTACCAGCCGGCCCACCTTGAGGGCGGCGACGTCCATGTCATCGGCCACGGGGCCGTCCTGATCGGCATGGGCGAGCGGTCCACCCCGATGGCCGTCGAGACGGTCGCCCACGCCCTGTTCGACGCCGGGCAGGCGACCAAAGTGGTCGCCATCGAGCTGCCCCACAGCCATGCCTTCATGCACCTTGACACCGTGATGTCCATGGTCGACACCGCCACCTTCGTGCTCTACCCCTACTTCGACCGCCATCTGCGCAGCTGGACCATCTCCCCGGGCGAACAGCGCGACCAGCTCACGATCTCGCGCAACCACAGCCTCTGGGCCACCCTGGCCGAGATCCTGGAGGTCGGCGAGATCACGGTGCTCACCACCGATGAGGACATCCGGGCTGCTGAGCGCGAGCAATGGGACGACGGAACCAACTACCTGGCGGTCGCTCCCGGGGTGGTCTTCGGCTACGAGCGCAACGTCGCCACCAACACCATGCTGCGCAAGCACGGCATCGAGGTCGTCGGCATCGGCGGCAGCGAGCTCGGCCGGGGCCGGGGCGGGCCCCGGTGCATGACCTGCCCGATACAGCGCGACCCGGCCTGACCGGGGGACCCGAGGAGATGACCGCCATGGACCTGCACGGAAGAAGCCTGCTAAAAGAGGTCGACTTCACCAAGGATGAGTTCCTCTCGATCGTCGACCTGGCGCAGCAGCTGCGCCAGGACAAGCGCGCCGGCACCGAACGCCAGCGGATGACCGGCCTCAACATCGCCCTCATCTTCGAGAAGCCCTCCACCCGCACCTTGTCGGCCTTCGAGGTCGGGGCGCACGACCAGGGGGCGCACGTGACCTATCTAGGGCCCGGGGAGTCCCACCTGGGCGAGGCGGAGTCGGCCAAGGACACGGCCCGGGTACTCGGACGGATGTTCGACGGCATCGAGTACCGCGGGTTCGCCCAGGAGACCGCGGAGACCCTCGGCAGGTACGCCGGGGTGCCGGTGTGGAACGGGCTGACGGATCAGTGGCATCCCACCCAGATGCTGGCCGATGTTCTCACCATGCGCGACCACTGCGACAAGCCGCTGGAAGAGGTGACCCTTTGCTACTGCGGGGACGCCCGGAACAACACGGCGAACTCGCTGCTGGTCACAGGCGCGCTGCTCGGCCTGGACATCCGCATCGCCGCCCCCGGCTCGCTGCTTCCCGCCGATGAGGTCCGCGCCATCGCCGGTAAGCTGGCCCGCCGTTCGGGCGCCCGCGTCCGCGTGGGCGACGACCTCACGTCCACGGTCGAGGGAGCCGACTTCCTCTACACCGACGTCTGGGTCTCGATGGGAGAGCCCGCCTCAGCGTGGGGTGAACGGATCAAGCTGCTGCTGCCCTACCAGGTCAACGCCGAGCTCATGAAGGCGACCGGCAACCCCGCGGTGAAGTTCCTGCACTGCCTCCCCGCCCTGCACAACACCGAGACCGAGGTGGGCCGCCAGATGCACGGCAAATGGGGCCTGTCGGCCCTCGAAGTAACAGACGAGGTCTTCGAATCTCCTGCTTCGATCGTGTTCGACCAGGCGGAAAACCGGCTCCACACCATCAAGGCGGCCATGGTCGCGACCACCGGTAACTGAGATGCGCGTGGTCGTGGCGGTAGGCGGCAACGCCCTGCTCGAACGCGGGGAGGTCCCGCTCGCCCAGACCCAGGAGAAGAACGTCGCCGTAGCGGTCAGCGCCCTGGCTCCGCTGGCCCGGGACCATGATCTGGTGATCACCCACGGGAACGGGCCGCAGATCGGCCTGCTGGCCAACGAGAGCTCCGCCGATCCCAATCTGCCCGCTCCCTACTCCCTCGATGTGCTCGGCGCCCAGACCCAGGGGATGATCGGCTACTTCCTGCTGCAGGAATTCCAGAACGCCCTGCCCGGACGGCAGGTGGCCGCCCTGATCTGCCAGACGAAGGTGGCGGCTGACGACCCGGCATTCCAGCGGCCGGCCAAGTTCGTCGGGCCGGTCTACTCGGAGACCGAGGGCCGCAGGCTGGCCGGGCTCCGGGGCTGGCAGATCCGGCCGGACGGCTCCGCCTGGCGACGAGTCGTGGCCTCCCCCGAACCCCTGGCGATCGTGGAGCTCCCGACGATCCGCACGCTGGTCGGCGACGGAGCCATCGTGATCTGCGCCGGGGGCGGCGGCATCCCGGTGCTGGAAGATGGCGATGGCCACTTCCACGGAGCCGAGGCGGTCATCGACAAAGACCTCAGCGCAGCGCTGCTGGCACGGGACCTCGGCGCCGACGCCCTGGTGATCCTCACCGACGTGGCCAACGTGGAGACCGGCTTCGGCACGGACGCAGCACGGCCCATCGGTCACACCATTCCCGCCGCCCTGCGGGCCCTGAAGTTCCCCGCCGGATCCATGGGGCCCAAAGTCGAAGCGGCCTGCCGTTTCGTCGAGGCGACAGGCAAGCCCGCGATGATCGGTCGACTTGACGACGCGGCCGACCTGATTCGGGGGACCCGGGGCACCGTGGTCGAGCCGGCAAGCGCATCGTCAGCTCTTCTTCTGCCATCAGAGGCAGCCCGCGAAGGCTGGTGACGATCGCGGCGGCGGTGAGCATCGCGATGGTCGGGACGCTCATGATCGTCCGCGGTTTCGGGGTGACCGCGGGCGCGCCGGGTGCGGCGGGAGGGGCGATAGCCGGGCTCATGCGATGGCCGGGACCGCGTCGTGGTGGAACGAGCCGTTCATGGCGGCGGTCGAGGGGACTGCGGGCGGGCGGGCTGGCTTGCAGGCTGGCCAGCGCGCGCCGCATGTCATCCAGCAGCAGGTCGGCCATGTCATGGCTGAAACCGTGCCGGACGATGATGCGCTGTACGGCCAGGTCCTCGCGGTCGGCGGGCAGGGTGTAAGCCGGGACGAGCCAGCCTCGGGCGCGGAGCTTCTCAGCGAAGTCGAACAGGCTGAACGGGTGCGTAAGGCCGGGCTTGAGCCGCCACGTCGCGGCGGTGATTCCGTTGGCCGGGTCGCCGTCGAAGGTGACAGCGAACGGTCCCAGGGTCCCGATTTCCCTGGCGAGGTGCCGGGACGTCTCGTACGCGGCGGCGTGCACCCGCGCGTAGCCTTCGCGGCCGAGGCGGACGAACGCGTAGTACTGCGTGATGATCTGGCCGCCTGGGCGGGAGAAGTTCAGGTTGAACGTGGCCATGGACCCGCCGAGGTAGTTGACGTCGAAGATCAGGTCCTTGGGGAGTGCGTCGGCGGCGCGCCACAGCACCCAGCCGCAGCCGAGCGGGGCGAGGCCCATCTTGTGACCGAAGGCGTTGACCGATTTCACCCGGGGAAGGCGAAAGTTCCAGATCAGATCAGGCTCGGTGAACGGGGCGAGGAACCCTCCGCTGGCCGCGTCCACGTGGATGTCGACGTCCAGTCCCGTGTCCTGCTGCAGCCGGTCGAGCGCCGCGCTGATGGCCGCTACGTCCTCGTACAGGCCGGTGAAGGTCTGCCCGAGCGTGACGACGACGGCGATCGTGTTCTCATCGCATCGCCATGCGTGGGCCGGATCCGGCCATCACCCCGCCTCGGAAGGGATCGCATCAGATGTGATCTGAGCTGCGGAAACACTGGTGATGGCGGGCGTGCACGCGGTGTTGCGGGCCTGGCGGACCCGGCAGCCATGGGCCTGCGGCCGGTTTCCCGGGTCAGCAGCGGCGTGACGGTGGCCAGCGCGTCGGCCAGGCTGGCCCGCGAATGCGGCGCCAGGTGCGGCCATTTCATCTCCGCATACGCCGCCGCGTGCTGATACAAGGTCACCGGCTCCGGCTCAGGTACGGCCCACGACTCAGGCTCCCCGGTCCCCAGGGCGAACGCCAGGCCCGTGCGGGCCGCGCGGACCAGCTCGGCGCGGTAGCCGTCGGCCAGCGCCCGGGTCATGAACGACCTGGACCTGTCGCGGCCCGCGGCCCGCCAGCGGACCTCAAATGTCTTCCGGCCGGGCCTGCGACGGATCGCGAAGACGCGGACATCGAACGAACTCACCGGAATCCCTCCCCTGGAAGTGACAGGGACCTCATGACCCAGCCCCATCACAGGAAGAATTCCCGGCTCCATGTGCCGGTGCCGTAATCCCGGACACGACCTGCCTTGTCAGCTCGTCCCCGGCCAGAACCGGCCCAGCGATCGCGGTCCGGCACCGCTCCTGCAGCCACCCTGGCCCGGTTCACTGAACCGCCACCCGCCGGCCTGCCACATCCGCCGTCATCGGGACGCGCGATGACCGCCGCGACCCGCCCGCCGGCATGCAAATATCGTGACGTACGCAGCGCCGCCAATTACGGGCTCGCCGTACCGCTGCGCATATCAGTCCAGAACACATTGCACGCCGGACAGGAATGGTCATCTCATCGGATACGGTTATAAGATTTCGATAACGAGGAAACCAGGCGGCCTTTCTTTGCGACATTTCTTGAACCGTGAAGAAGGTGATGACACTGTGTGCCTGATAAATTGGACTGCAGATCAGTGAAGGCGTCTTGAGGCACAGGCTCGCGCATCGGCCGGTCTCGGCCTGACCCGCGAGCCCACGGTGATGAGCGCCTTCCGGCGCGCTGCTGAGCCAGCCGCGGTCACCCGCACTCGCGGGGCTGGACTGGGCTGAGCGGAGCCTGACATCGAGCAGGACATCCTCGCCCACGGACATGCTTTCAGGCAGACCCGCAGGGCAGCCGTTCGGTCAGAGCCGAAGGTTCCCCCGTAGGTCCCGGATGATCACTGCCGCCGCCCGGGCGCAAAGCGCGAGCCGCCCGGGAGGACCTCGAAGGTCCTCTGCCCCGCATCAGGGACCTTCGGCTCTGA
>ODAK010001311.1_pt1 | contig 27534 bp, 24 predicted proteins | sample 1539591 | NCBI WGS metagenome assembly ODAK01 (sample SAMEA3539303, study PRJEB22396) | soil metagenome | biome: tundra; feature: field; material: soil | place: USA | collected 2010-05 | depth 0.15 m
ATACCGAAGGGAATGATCAGCCGCGGACCTGGTCCTTTGACGTCGATCAGCCGGCCGAGGCGGAAGACGACGCCGCGCTCGTACTCATTAATAACGCGGAATCCGGTGGAAAACGTGGTCAACAAAAGCACCACGACGATCACCAGGATCACCAAAGCTGCGCTACCCATTGCCTCGCCCTCCTTATTCCATACCGGCCCCGGCACCCACGCCGGGCTCGGCCACTTCTTCGCTGACGGGCGTCGGGCCGGGCAGCGGTTCCACAAGTAGCGTAAGGCCATCCTGGGCCATTACCTCGATCTGGGTGCCTACCTCGATCGGCGCACCGTGCCGCGAAGCGATGCGCCAGAGCTCTCCTTCGACTAAGGCGATCCCGTAGGGGTCGGCGCGATGACGCACCACCGCGGTCAGTCCCAGCAGTTCATGGGTGCTGGACGCGAAGGGCATGTGCCGCACCCGGAGGGCGCGCTGGCTCAGAGTGATCCAGATGCCACCCGCCACGACCGGTACGGTGATCAGTGCCACCAGGCTCACCCCGGTCTCGCCTGGAGAGCTCCTGAAGAGGAGAAGGCCCCCGGCGACGGCCGCGCCAACTCCGACGAGGCTGACCAGGCCGTGGCTCTGCCCCGCGGTGTCCACCACCAGGAGCGCGGCGGCGGCGCCGACCAAGACCAGGCCCAGCCCGTCGACGGGCAGGTTAATTAGCCCCACGACAGCCAGCGCCCCAGCGACCATTCCCACCGCGCCAAATAGAAGTGTCCCGGGGTGGATGACCTCCAAACCCACGCCCAGCAGGGCTACCAGGAGCAGCACGAAGGCAACCGAGGGATTTTCCAACAGGCCGAGAAAGCCGGTGGCAGGAACCGCCCGGCTCGCCGGGCTGGCCGCGATGACTTGGAGCTGACTCCCGACGGAGCCGCTAGCGGCTACTAGAACCGCGCCCACAATCAGGCCTCGACGCATGGCACTTCGATCATACCCCGCGACTCGGAATTGAATCGGAGCTGAACTCCGGCACGGATAATAGGCTCGATGGAAGCCGTCTCGATCACAGGAGATTGAAGGTTCCGCAAGCTCCCAGCGTCCGGGTGTTGGCGGTCCCCGCCGACGCCAGGCAGCAGTGGGACAGTTACGTCAGCGAGCAAGAGACGGGCAACCTGCTGCAGTCGTGGGGTTGGGGGGAGCTGCGCCGGCGGTACGGGTGGCGAGTCTTCCGACTGGCCGCCGTGCGCGGACCCGAGGCGCAGTGGGTCGGGTCCATCCAGGTCCTGCAGCAAGGGATTGGGCCCGGCGGGCTGGGCTGGGGGTATTCCCCTCAGGGTCCGGTGCTGTCGTCCCTGGGAGATGTCGAGGCATGTCGAGCACTGTTGCACGCCGCGGCCAGCAGGTTGCGGCACCAGCGCGCCTTCCAGCTCAAATGCGACCCTGAGTGGCCAGTCGACTCGCCCGAGGCCCGAGAGCTCAGGGCACGGTGTGGCCTCCGCCCGGCCCGATTCGATGTCCAGCACCGGCAGACCTGGCTGGTCGATCTGCGGGGCGGTGTCGAGGCCCTCTCAGCGCGAATCCCCTCGGCGACCAAGTACTGCATTCGCGTCTCCGAGCGCGAAGGGGTGGTGGTCACCGCCGAACGCGGCCCGGAGGCGGTTAGCACCTTCTATTCACTGCACATGGACACGGTGGGCCGCAAGCAGCTCCATTCCCGCCCGCTCTCCTACTACCAGGCGGCGGCCGAGGAGCTGGGGGCGACCATCTTCATCGCCTCCTACCAGGGCCAGCCCCTGGCCGGGGGATTGACGGTCGCTTTCGGCAGACGGCTGGTGCACCTGTTCGGAGGCACCAGCACCGCGGCCCCGCGGGCCCACGCCAGCTATGCGATGCAGTGGGCGATGATGAAGTGGGGGATCGAGCAGGGGTGCGCGATCTACGACATGTGGGGCGTTCCCCGAAGGTTCAACCGCGCTGACCCGGCCCACGGATACGCGAAGTTCAAGACCAAATGGAGCGGCCAGCTCGGCAGCTACAGTGGCCTAATGATCGCGCCGATTTTGGGTCCGCTGGACCCCGTGGTGCACGGGCTGGAAGCCCTCCTGCTCCGGCGGCGCCCGCTACTCCGCTAGCCGTGGGCCTCGAGAGCTCCCCTGGCTGGCCGGGGGCGGATTCCGGGGGGTGCCCAGCGCGCACGGGCGCCCACCTAGAATCGGAGCATGCTCTATCTGGGCCGACCGCGCACCAACCGCTGGGTGACCACGGTCTACGCGCCCCCGCGCGAGGTGTTCGCGGCCGCGGAGCAGGTGATGGCGCTGCCTCCATTCAGCTTCCGGGTCATCGACGACCACACGGCGGAGGTGGCCCAGGTGTTGGCCAACGGGTTTTTCGGCCAGTGGAGCAAGGTCAAGCACCCCAAGACCAAAGTGAGGATCGAGTGTCATCCCACTGCCCGGGGGACTGAGCTGACCATGATCGCGCAGGGGCAGCGCAGCGCCACCATCCGGGCCGTCAATCTGCTCCGGATCCTAACTCGGGGCGAGCGTGACACCTTCACCGTCTACCGGCTGAGGGCGATTCCCCCAGGACCGTGCTCGGTGGTCCAGAGTTGGGCCGGCACCGGATATCCACTGTTCTTGGGTCCCGACTACGGGGCCAAGCGGAGCCTACCGGTGCTCCCGGCCACTCCGCTGGTGGCGCTCGAGCAGGTTGGCCGCTGGGTCAGAGTCCGGGGCGGGACCGGCGATGACATCCAAGATGGGTGGATCGAGGCGGATCAGCTGGTCCCGGAGTTCCTCCCGGCCCGAACCGGCGCCGCTTAGCCTCTCAGCCCCGGGTGGCCCGGGAATCGGCGTGGTGCGAGAGATCGTGCCAGGCACCCGAAAAGAGGAGGGAGTTGGCGGCCTCCGGCCCCTCGCTGCCCGCCGGGTAGAACGTGATCCGCGGCATCTGCTCCAGGACCGGCTCCAGGGCCGCCCAGGCCGCCTCAGTCTCGTCCTGGCGGATGAACAGAGTGTGGTCTCCCAAGAGCGCGTCGTGCAGCAGCCGCTCGTAGGCCTCAGCCGGCTGAGTTTTGAAGGACTGGCCGTACGAGAAGTCCATACGCACCGGCTGCTCGACCACCGTGGCCCCGGGCTGCTTCGCCATGAAGGACAAGGAGATTCCCTCTTCGGGCTGAATGCGGATGGTCAGTCGGTTGGGGGTTAGGTGCTCGATTCCGGTCCCGGCAAACAGGTGGAGAGGTACGTCTCGGCAGAAAAGCATGACCTCGGTCCGTCGAGTGGAGAGCGCCTTGCCGCACCGGAGGTAGAAAGGAACCCCGGCCCACTCCCAGGTGTCCACGGCCAGCCGCATCGCGACGTAGGTCTCGGTGGTCGAGTCGGGTGAGACACCCTCGCCCTCGCGGTAGCCGGGCATCATGGCCCCGTTGACCGAGCCTCTGGTGTACTGCCCTCGGACCACCTCGCTGGGGTCCACCGGGCGGATCGACTTGAGAACCTTCACCTTCTCGTCGCGCAGGGCCTCGGGATCGAACGAGCTGGGTGGCGACATGCAGGTGAGGGCGAGCAGCTGGAGCAGGTGGTTCTGGAAGATGTCTCGGATCGCTCCGGTTTCCTCGTAGAGATGGCCCCGGCTTTCGATGCCGATATCCTCGGCCACAGTTAGCTGCACTTGGTCCACCACGTCTCGGTTCCAGATTCGCTCGACGAGAGTGTTGCCGAAGCGAAAAACCAGGAGGTTCTGAACCGTCTCCTTGCCAAGATAGTGGTCGATCCGGAAGATGCGGTCCTCGGGGACCGTCTTGTGGAGGGCGATGTTGAGGGCCACCGCAGACTGGAGATCGTGCCCGAAGGGCTTTTCGATAATCACCGATGACCCCCTGGCCAGTCCGGCACCCTTCAACTCGTCGAGGATGGTGACGACGGCGGACGGTGGGACGGCCAGGTAGACCAGCCGCCGCGGCAGCTTCAACGCCTTGGCGAGCTTGTCGCCGGTTCCCACCTGGTCATGGGTGGTGGTCAGATAGCGAAGCCGCTTGGCGAACTCCGCGAACCCGTCCCGCTGAAAGCCGGTCCGGGAGAACTGCTGGACCGCCTCGCGGGCTATCTCCTGAAATCCATGATCGCCAAGCTCTTTGGTCGCGGTCCCCAGGATTTCGCACTTGCGCGGCAGTAGGCCTTGCAGACTGAGTTCGTAAAGGGCCGGGATCAGCTTGCGCTGGGCCAAGTCGCCGGTGGCGCCAAAGATCAGAAGATCTTGAGCGGGGGGCACGCGGAGGTGACTTTGGGCCACGCGTCGAGTCTACGGGTGCGAGCGTAGGAGGGTTCAGCTGATCACTACGACCGCTCCTATACTCGGGGCGTGGCCAGCGGCCGAGCAAAGTCGGATTCAGAAGTGGAGCGGGATGAACTGGCCGAGCCCCAGGACGTCCGCCAGCTGGTGGCTGGCTTCCCGCGCCTATCCCAAGACAGGCTGGCGGGGCTCCTCGGCGGTCCCCCGGCATCCGACTCGCGGGTGGACCCCGCCCAGCAGCTGGTGGAGGGAACTCTCTGGGTTGTTCTCGAGGCGGCGGAAGCCCACCGGTCGGCGACGCTCCCCCTGGAGGACCTCTTTCAGGAGGGGAGCACCGCCTTGGTCACTGTGGTCCACGGCCTCGACCCGACCAATCCGCTCTCTCCTGACCAGTTCCTAGGCCGGGTGCGTCAGGCTGTGGGCCAAGTGATGGACGCGCTGGTGGCCGACGAGGAGGCCGCACGCGTGGAGGACCTGCGCTGGGCCGCCGACGCCGAGCGCCTCTTCGCGGCGGAGGCGGAGCTGCGGCTCGACTCCGACACGGCACCCACGGACCTTCTGCTAGCGGCCCATCTGAGCTGGCCGGTGGCCAGGGTGGCGCAGCTCCGGGTCGCGGTGGAAGAGGCTCGCTCGCAGCACGACGTTGAGCTGATGGACATCCTGGGGGAGATCGAGGGCTCATGAACGAAGGAATCAAGAACGTCCCGCTCGACAAAGTCCCGCTCGACGCGGCCCATCGGGCGCTGGGGGGACAGATGGTGCCGTTTGCCGGCTACTCGATGCCGCTCCACTACGGTTCCATCCGCGGTGAGCACCTGGCGGTACGAGAGCGAGCCGGCCTGTTCGACGTCTCGCACATGGGCGAGGTGAACGTCACCGGTCCGGGGGCCCTCGCCTTCCTGGAGCGACTGGTCACCAACGATGTCTCCAAGCTCAGCCCGGGGCGGGCTCTCTACACCGTGATGTGCCATCCGGACGGCGGCATCGTCGACGACCTTCTGGTGTATCGCGACCAGGAGGGCTACATGTGCGTCGTCAACGCTGGCCGCCGCGACGTCGACCTGGAGTGGATGAGTCAGTGCCGGTCAGGGCATGATGCTCAGGTCACCGACGTCTCCGCTGAGACCGCCCTGCTCGCCGTCCAGGGCCCTCGGGCCAAGGCGATCGTGCAGTCCCTCAGCTCCGTGGCGGACCTGGACGCAATGCGTTACTACCACCACCACTTCGGCGAGGTGGCTGGGGTGCCGGTCCGAATCTCCCGCACCGGGTACACCGGCGAGGATGGGTTCGAACTCTATGCGAGCGCTGCCGACGCCGAGCGGCTGTGGTCAGCGATCCTGGAGGCCGGAAGCCCCCACGGGCTGATCCCAGCCGGGCTGGGGGCCCGCGACACGCTGCGCCTAGAAGCTGGCTTCCGGCTTTACGGTCAAGACATCGACGAGGCCAGCGACCCCCTCAGCGCCGGACTGGGGTGGGTGGTAAAGCCGGCCAAGGGGCCTTTCATCGGCAGCGAGGCGCTGGCCGCCATCGCGGCCGCCCCGCCCCGCGCCTTCATCGGGATGAAGCTTGGCCCCCGGGAGATCCCCCGCCACGGCCACCCGATCTACCGAGGCTCGCGACAGGTCGGCGCGGTGACCAGCGGCTCCTTCGGCTTCACGGTTGGCGCCGGTTTGGCGATGGGCTATGTGGAGCCCCAGTGTGCCACGCCCGGAACGGAGCTCCGGATCCAACTCCGCGCGGACCCGCTGCAGGAGGCGGCGGCGCCGGTCCTGGCGCTACCTTTCTACAAACGCCCCGAGAGCTGACGCGGCGGGCTGGACCGAACGGGAGGATAGCTGGTGCCCGACTTGAGCGCATATCGCTTTACCAAGACTCACGAGTGGGTCCGAGATGAAGGAGCCGGAGAGGTCGTGGTGGGCATCACCGACCACGCCCAGTCTCAACTCGGAGATGTGATCTTCCTGGAACTGCCCAAGGTGGGAGCCAGTCTGAGCGCTGGCGCCCGCTTCGGCGCCGTCGAGTCGGTGAAGGCGGCCAGCGACCTTAACTCACCGGTGAGTGGGGAAGTGGTCGCGGTCAACAGTCAGGTCAGTGCGTCCCCCGAACTGGTCAATAAGGACCCTCACGGCCAGGGCTGGCTGATCCGAGTTCGCGTCGAGGGAGATCTTCCCGGTGATCTCCTCGATTCCGCCGCGTACGATTCGTTCGCGCAGGCGGATTCGCACTAGCGGTCGGATTTCTCAGCGGGGGCGTCAGCTTTTCCTATGGCCTATCTTCCAAATTCGGACTCAGATCGGGCGGAGATGCTCTTCGCCCTGGGGATGGACTCTGTCGGCGAGCTGTTTCGGGACGTGCCGGTGGGGTTACGTGACCCCGACCTGAAGCTCCCCCCGCCGCTCTCCGAGCTCGACCTGATTGGGGAGATGAGCCGCCTCGCGGGTCGCAACCGGCCCCTGTCGCAGTGGGACTGCTTCCTCGGGGCGGGGGTCTATTCGCGCTTCATCCCGGCCATCGTCCGGGCCACGATCGGCCGCCCGGAGTTCTACACCGCCTACACGCCGTACCAGGCCGAGGCCAGCCAGGGCTACCTGCAGTCGATATTCGAATTCCAGTCCATGGTGACTGAGCTCTTCGACCTCGACGTTGCCAACGCCTCGATGTACGACGTGGCTACCGCGACGGCCGAGGGTGCGCTGCTGGCGACCATGCACACCGGCCGGCCGCGGGTTCTGGCCGCCTCCACGCTCCACCCGGAGGTGCTGGCCGTGCTCAAGACCTACATCTCAGGCCGCGGCGCCGAGCTCGTTCATCTGCCTCACCGCGAAGGGGTCACCGATCTGGAGGGCGCGCGGAGCGCTTTGGCTGACGGAGAGCCCGCGGTCGTGGTCGTGCCCCAGCCAAACTTCCTGGGGTTGCTGGAGCCGGTCGGCGAGCTGGTGGAGCTGGCTCACGGCGCGGGGGCGCTGGCGCTGGTCGTCGCCGACCCCATCGCGGCGGCGGTGGTCGCGCCTCCCGGGGAGCTCGGAGCTGACCTGGCCGCCGCGGACGGTCAGCAACTGGGGATCCCGCCTCAGCTCGGAGGTCCCACGCTGGGGCTCCTCGCCTGCCGGGACGAGCTGGTCCGCCGCATTCCCGGCCGGCTGGTGGGGATGACCAACGATTCCCGGGGTGGGCGCGCCTACTGCCTCACGCTTCAGACTCGCGAGCAGCACATCCGCCGGGAGCGGGCGACCTCCAACATCTGCACCAATCACGCCCTGATGGCGCTGGCCGCCACGGCCTACCTGGCGAAGATGGGGGAGGCGGGCCTGCGCGGGGTGGCGGACATCTCCTACCGGCGGGCCCACCATCTCGCCGGCCGCCTCTGCCAGATCCCCGGGTTCAGCCTGAAGTTCCCGCAGCGCGACTTCCTTTGGGAATTCGTCCTGGAGACCCCGGTGGAGGCGGAGCCGCTCGCGCGCGAACTGGCCGGCGAGGGGATCCTGGCCGGCTATCCTCTGGGCGGCACCGATCCAGAGCTGGCCCGCTGCCTCTTGGTCTGCGCCACCGAGATGACCTCACCCGCCGCCATGGACCGGCTGGCCACCAGGCTCAGCCTGGTCTCCGCCAGCCCAGTTCCGGTGGGTGCCCGCGCATGAGCGCTGCTCCCGAGCCCGCCTGGGCTGGTCCGGAGCCGCTCCTCTTCGAGCTGGCGGGCCGGGACAGCCCGGGGCCGATGCTCCCCGCCGCCGGTGTGGACGGCCCCGGGCTGGCGGAGTCCCTGCCAGCCGTCTGGCGGCGCCGGCGTCCGGCGGAGATTCCCGCTTTGAACGAGCCCGACCTGGCGCGGCACTTCGGTCGCCTCGGGCGTCGCAACCACAACCTCCACCAGGGCGCCTACCCGCTCGGGTCCTGCACCATGAAGTACAACCCCGCCGTCAACGAACAGGCGGCCGCGTTGGATGGACTGGCGGACATCCACCCGCTCCAGCCGGTCGAGTCCATTCAGGGCGCCCTGGAGCTGATGTGGGAGCTGGAGCGGATGCTCTGTCACATCACCGGGATGCAGGCTGTGTCCCTCCAGCCCGCTGCCGGAGCCCACGGGGAATGGACGGGGCTGCGCATGATCCAGGCGTACCACCTTCGCAACGAGGACCACGCGCGCACCGAGGTGATCATCCCCGATACCGCGCATGGGACCAACCCCGCCAGCGCTGCCCAATGTGGGCTGACGGTGGTGACGGTGCGCAGCGCCCCTGACGGGACGGTCGACCTGGAGGATTTCACGTCCAAATTGGGACCCAACGTCGCTGCCGTGATGCTCACGAATCCCAACACCCTGGGGATCTTTGAACGCAACATCGAGGCCATGGCGCGCCTCGCTCACGAGGCTGGAGCGCTGCTCCATTACGATGGCGCCAACCTCAATGCGCTGGTGGGCGTGGCCCGACCGGGAGATATGGGCTTCGATGTGGTGCACCTCAACCTGCACAAAACCTTCTCCACCCCGCACGGGGGCGGTGGCCCCGGGGCCGGTCCGGTGGGAGTGTCAACCCAGCTACAAGATTTCCTTCCGGTGCCCCGAATCGTGCGCACTGAGAGTGGCTTCGAATGGGACTACCAGTGGCCCCACAGCATCGGCAAGGTGCGTTCCTTCTACGGCAACTTTGGCATGTTGGTGCGGGCCTATGCCTACCTCCGCGCCTATGGCGACGGGATTGCGCAGGTCGCTCGCGACGCAGTGCTTGGCGCTCGTTATTTGCGCCATAAGTTGGAGCCGTGGTTGCCGGTCGCCATCGAAACCGACTCATTCCACGAGTTTGTGGCTACCCCCAAGCGATCCAAGCCCCCCTACTCGGAGCTGCGGGCGCTGGACATCGCCAAGCGGATGATCGATTACGGCGTGTATCCGCCCACCGTGTATTTCCCGATGACCGTGCCCGAGGCGATGATGTTCGAACCGACCGAGACCGAGTCGAAGCGCTCGCTCGACGAGTTGGCGGCTGTCGTCCAAGCGATCATGGAAGAGGGAGGCCGGGACCCGGAGATCCTGCGCACCGCACCTCACCAAGCGCCGGTGGGCCGGGTCGACGAGGTCACCGCCGCTCGCCGTCCGGTGCTGCGCTGGCGACCGGACCCGAAGTCCGAGTGAGCCGGGAGGACGAGGAGCGGCAGCAGCTGCTGGGCTTGATGCTGACCCGGGCGTTTCGAGTCGGCGACTTCCTCCTCACCAGTGGCCGGCGCAGCCCCTACTACTTCGACGGCCGGCTGGTCACGCTCGACCCCCAGGGCGCGTTGCTGGTGGGCCGGGCCCTGCTGAGGTTTGCCCGGGAGGACGGGGTGACCAAGATCGGGGGACCGACGCTGGGCGCCGACCCGATGGTGACCGCGGTGGCCCTCTGCAGTGCCCTGGACGAGGGCCCGGACATCTCCGCGTTCATCGTCCGCAAGGAGACCAAGGAGCATGGTGCGGGCGGGTGGTGCGCGGGGGCAGCCCCGGAGCCGGGGGAAGCCGTGGCGCTGGTGGACGACGCCCTGACCTCGGGCGGGTCGCTGCTGCAAGCGGCCGAAAAGGTGGCGGCTTCGGGGGCCCGGATCGTGGCGCTGTACACCCTCCTGGATCGCCAGGAGGGCGGTCGGGAGCGGCTGGAAGCGGCCGGCTACCGGACCCGCTCGGTGTTCGGGCGCAGCGACCTGCTGACCGCGGACGGGCAGGCGCTGCCAGCTCCGGGGTGAGGCACCAGGCTTGTCCAGTTCCGGCCCCTCCCCGCTCAGCCCTCTCCGCCGCCGGCGGGCGGCTCTGAGCGTGGCGCTGACCGCACTCGTGCTCCTTGCCGGCTGCAGCTCCAGTCCCAGCGCCAGCCAGGCGGTGGCGGCCCTCGGGAGCGGCCTGCCCGTCAGTCAGCACGCTCAGCCTCTGGATAGCGCCATGGTGACCAGCAGTCCCGACGGGGGCTTCTACGTCGACCCCACTTACCTCCACTTCTACTACCTGCGCCAGGTCCAGCTCAGCGATGTTGTGCCGCTACTCTCGGGCGCGGAGGCCCATGACGCCCAATCCCTCGCCGGGCTGGGGCCGCTCCTGGAGGTGGTGGTCACCGCCACCAATCCAGGAGCATCCACCACGGCGGTGGACCTGACCCAGACCGTGCTGGAGTCAAGGGTGACCTCGAAGCTCGACCCCCGCGGCCTGCACACCTCGGTGCAGAAGAGCTACTACCAGCCGATTCGCCCCATCGTGGTCATCTCCAGCAATCGCCTGGATGTCTGCTCCGCGGACGTGAACCCCGGGGCCAAGGTCTGGATGGTGGCGATCTTTCCTCCCGTCAACACCTCGATAAAGATCGCCCTGGTGGACTCGGAGTTTGTGAAGCCGAAAGTTCACGGGTTCTACCTGCCAGTCGCCAAGGGAGCCATCCCCGCCCGGATGCCCGCCACCCTCTACACCCAGGATGTCGACCACTGCATCCAGATCCTGAACGCGAGCTGAGCGCGGACCGGCTGCGGCTGGTGTCGTCCCTGCGCGACAGGGGGGTCAGCTCCGCTGCCCTTGAAGCCTTGGGCAGCGTTCCCCGGGAAACGTTCCTCCCCCCGGACCAGCGCGGCCAAGCCTACGAGGACCGGCCGCTGGCGATCGGGTACGGGCAGACCTGCTCCCAACCCTGGATCGTCGCGGTGGTGGTGCAGGCACTCGACCTTCGCCCGGGCGCCTGCGTGTTGGAGGTCGGCGCTGGGAGCGGTTACCTGGCGGCGATCTTGCGGGCGGCCGGAGCGGAGCGGGTGGTCGCTATCGAGCTCCGTCCCGATCTGGCCGGCCAGTCCCGACGCAACCTCAACCGGGCCGGGGTCTCGGGCGTGGTGGTCCTCGTCGGTGATGGCCGACATGGCGCTCCGAACCTCGCCCCCTTCGACGCCGTAGTCATCTCCGCCGCGACCACCACCATTCCACCCGCGCTGCTGAGCCAGGTCGCGCCCACCGGGAAGCTGATCTGTCCCTTGATCGGCCCGCAGGATGAGCGGCTCTGGTGCCTCCAACGCGAGGGCGAAGGCTGGAGCCATCAGGATTTGGGCGAGTGCCGCTTCGTCCCGCTACTTGGAGCTGGCGATGAGTCGTCAGCCAAGGCCACCGGTGCCCCCGAGCCGCCTAGCCCGTGACTCCGTATCCTCGGAGCCGGGCCCCTGAGCCGGAGCCTCGAGAGCGGTCCGCCTGCCGGACCCAGCATCTCACTACCGGGAGCAACCCATGAGCGATACCGAGGGACCGGGCGGTCTACTCGAGCTCTCCCCGCCGCCGGGAGGCCCCTGGGCCTGGCCGATGCGGGGACAACTGGTCGAGATGGTCCTCCACAGCCGCCTGCTCCAGGGCAACCCCCTGGGTGACCCGGCCGACCGCCCGCTTTGGGTGTACCTGCCCCCCGGTTATGCGGACCAACCCGAGCGGAGGCTGCCGGTCATCTACTTGCTCCAGGGGCTATCGGGACAGCTCGACATGTGGAAGTCCCGAAGTGGGTTCCGGCGCACCGCGATTGAGCTCTTCGACGAGCTCTTCAGCGATCCCGCTACCCCGCCCTGCCTGTTGGTGTTCGCCGACTGCTGGACCAGTCTCGGCGGTAGCCAGTACCTCGACTCGCCCGGGACCGGCCGGTACCACAGCTACCTCTGCGACGAGGTGGTGCCGGCGGTGGACGCCAACTTCCGGACTCTCGCCCACCGCGACCACCGCGCCGTCGCCGGCAAGTCGAGTGGCGGCTATGGGGCGCTGGTCAGCGCGCTGCTCCGTCCGGACCTTTTCGGGGCCCTGGCCAGCCATGCCGGCGACGCCCTTTTCGAATACTGCTACCTGCCGGAATTCCCGGAGGCGGTGCGTCAGCTGCGCGACCACTACCAGAGCTCCTACGCCAACTTCTGGGCTGATTTCCGCACCCGCCCCGCGAGCTCCCAGCCCCAGGACATGGTGCTGGTCAACCTCTGGTGCATGGCGGCCTGCTACTCGGCGGCTCCGGACGGCACTCCCGAGTTGCCCTTCGACGTGGTCACGGGGATCATCCGCCCCGCGGTTTGGCAGCGCTGGCTCAATCGGGACCCGGTTCGGCTGATCGCCGCCCGCCCCGAGGCCGCCCGCTCCCTGCGAGCCGTCTACCTGGAAGGCGGCCGCCGGGACGAGTGGCATCTCGAGGTGTCGGCAGCGGCGGTGGCGGCAACGATGCAAGGGCACGGCGTCGCCAATGTCCGGCTGGAGCTGTTCGACGGCGGCCACATGGCCATCGAGTATCGCTATCCGATCTCGACCCGCTACTTGGCGGAGGCGATCTCGCCCTAGCCCGGTCGGGCCTCCGTCAGCGGCGGTCGGGTGAGCTGTCGTAGGAGTGGAAGCCGCGGCCCGTTTTGCGGCCCAGCTGGCCCGCCTCCACCAACCGCTCCAAGAGGGGATTGGGCGCGTACCGAGGCTCGTGCAGGCCCTCGTACATCACCCGGCAGATCCCCAGGAGCACATCGAGGCCGATGAAATCGGCCAGCTCCAGCGGCCCCATGGGATGGTGGAACCCCAGCTTGGCCACCTCGTCAATGCCGGTCGCGGTGCCGACCCCCTCCTGGAGGGCGGAGATGGCCTCGTTGATAAACGGGATGAGGATCCGGTTGCCGATGAACCCTGGGGTGTCGGCCGAACTCACCGGAGTCTTGCCCAGCTGGCGGGCCAGTGCCTCGATGCTGGCGAAGGTGTCAGCCGAGGTGAGCACGCCTCGGATCAGCTCGACCAACTTCATCACCGGGACCGGGCTGTAGAAGTGCATCCCCATGAACCGCTCGGGGCGCGAGGTCGCGGCGGCGAGCCGGGTGATCGGAATGGAGGATGTGTTGCTGGTGAAGAGGGTCGCTTCCGGGCAGATCCGGTCCAGATCCCGCCAGAGCCCCAGTTTGGCCGCCAGCTCCTCGGTGATCGCCTCGACGACCACATCGGCTCGCGAAGCAGCTCCCAGCTCCTCCGCCACGACCAGTCGCTCCCGCGCCGAGTCGGATCCCCCAGCCGGCAGGCGCCCCGCCTCCTCGGCCCGCCGCAGCCGTTCCCTGATCTGGGCGCTGGCGGCGGCTGCCGCCTTGGGCCGGGCGTCGAAGAGCTGTACCTCCAGCCCGCTCTGGACCGCCGTCTGAGCGATTCCGGACCCCATCAGGCCAGCACCGGCCACGAACAGTTTCGGAAGTGCCGGGAGGGTCATCCGGGAGTCTCCCCTCCACCCGCGCTGGGCTGGGGCGTGCTGCCCGGCGTGCCCGGGTCTCCGAGGGGCCGAGGTCCGCGGCGGCGATGGCGGTTACGGCGCCGCCGCGCCCCCTCGCCGGGAGGCCCTGCCGGACCAGCGGGCGGAGGAGCCGAGGTCACGCCGTCGGGACCCGCCGCGGCCGGGGTTCCGGTCCAGCCGCCCCGCGAGCGGTGCCGATGCCGGCGTCGCCGCGGCCGCGCTGCGGGATCGCCACCGTCAGCCGGGGGCACGGGGTTCGCCGGCGTGGTCGCAGGCGTGCCGGCCGCGAGAGGCGCCTGCCCAGGGATTGGCTGGGGATGCCGCCCGCGCCGCCGCCGGTTACGCCTTGGAGCGTTGGGATCGCCCTCCTGGGGAGTTCCCGCCGGCCTTGCCGCGCCCCGCCGCACCGGCCTGGCCCGGACGCTGGCTCGGCCGCCCAGGAGGTCGGTCGCCATCAGGTAGCCGCCACAGGCCCGAGCTGCCTCCACCAGGCGGCCGTACATGGTCTCCTCGCCGGCCCGCAGAGTGGCGGCATCGCCGACGCAGACCACCAAGTGGCGGGCCCGGGAGATGGCCACGTTGAGCCGGTTGGGGACCCGCAGGAACCCAATCCGTCCCCGCTCGTTGCTGCGGACCAGCGAGATCACCACCATGTCCTCCTCACGGCCTTCGAAGGAGTCGACGGTGTCGATCCGCACCTGGCGGCGGAAGTGCCGCCGGCTCAGCGCCTGGCGGAGGCGGTCCACCTGGTCCGCGTACATGGCGATCACGGCGAGAGATAGGTTGGGGTCCACCCGCTCGTCGAGGATCCGCACCACCTGGGCGCAGACCCTTACCTCAGCATCGTTGCGCAGCGCGCCGCCGGCGCCACGCCGCTCCCGCCCGCCGCGCAGCCCTGCGGTATCGACCATGTGCAGGGCAACCGGGAGAGGCCGCCTGCTCACGTAGTGGTATTCGAGAACCTCGGGGGCGTTTTGCAGCTGGTTGTCGTAGGAGGCGGAGCTGATATAGGCGGCGATCTCTGGGTGCATCCGGTGCTGCTCCACCAGAAGGCAGCGCGCCTGATCCGGGACGCCCTTCTCCCAGCAGCGCTGGAAGAGACTGGTGTCGACGATCTCCTCCAGGTCGGGATGGTCCTCGACGATCTGGTAAATAGCGTCATCCTCCACCGGAGGCAGCTGCTTGTGGTCACCGACCAGGACCACGGCGGCCCCCAGTCGCAGGCAGGGCAGGGCCTCATCGATGCGGGCCTTGTTGGCCTCGTCCAGGATCACCATGTCGTAGGGCTCATCGTTGGTGATCGAGGAGGTGGCCGCAGTCGCGCAGGTCGCGAAGAAGACGTTGGCGGCGGTCAGCCGCTGGTCATCCGCGTCCTCCACCCGGAAGGCGTCAACTGACGGGTGGACCCGTTCCGCCTTGGCCACCCGGACCGCTCGCAGGCCCTCGGTGCCGGCCAGCCTCTCCAGGGCGTTGTCCACCGCCAGGTTGCTGTGGGAGCAGACCAGGATCCGCTGCTCCGGGCGCTCCGCGAGGCGGTGCTTGATCGCCTCCACGATGACCGTGGTCTTGCCGGTCCCCGGAGGGCCCTGGATCAGGGCGGCCTGCCCGGGGTCGAGGGCGACCATGATCCCAATCGCCCGGTCCTGGGCCGCATTGCTGTGCATCCCCGGCGTCAGCCAGTCGCTCCGGGGCGCGACTTCGGGAGCGTAGACGGCGGTCGGATCGGTCAGCAGCTGGGCCAGCAGCAGGCTGCGCGCATCTCCTGAGGCGATCGACGCGAGGGTGCTTCGCTTGGAGGCGTAGAGCTGCTTGTTGAACGAGGGGGTGATCCAGCCCTGGCTGCCCGCCGCCTCGTAGGCCTTGCAGGCCACCTCCACTAGGCGCCGCCGGTGGTCGACCTTGGTGACCCGCCCCAGGTAGTGGGGTTCATCCTCCGGCTCCACCATCACCGCGGAGTCCACCGAGATGGTGATCGTGTGCTCCTTGGGAACCGAGAACTCGAGCCGCCCCAGCTCGGGCCGCCGGCGGTCCTCCTCGGTGAACTCTTTCCCGCAGGAGGGGCAGCGCTCGTCGCGGTCCGAACGCCACAGGCCGCGGCAGTTCCGGCACCGCCAGATCTCGACCACCCCGTCAAAGGGGGTCCTCTGAGTGGCAGCCCGGTTGCGCTCGGCGCTCTCCAAGCCGTCGACCAGGGCCAGGGTCTGCAGCAGGATGGGGTCAGGCTCCTTGGAGCCCCTCGCCAATTTGGCGAGGTCCATCAGGTGGAAGGTGTCGCTGGGGATGCCGTCCTCGGCGCTCACCACCGGATGGCGGCAACTGACCCGGAGCACCCGGTTGCCGAGATCGTCCCGCTGTGGGGGGGCGGGGCGGACGCTGTCCACCCGGAGAGCGGTTCGTTCCCGCTTGGCGCGAGCGGGGCGCAGCGGGGTGCAGGAGACATCCAGTCCCGGCAGCAGGAGCGTGACCTCGGGGGTGTCACCCTGGCCGGCGATCACCGCGAAGTCGTCCAGCGCGCCGATCTGGGCGGCGAAGTGCTCACGGGCGCCACCGTTCCCGTGGCCATTGAGGGCCTCTAGGAACGACATCGCTTCCGTTGCCTCGGGCACCACCAAGTGGAGGTGCTGGAGGGTCAGGGTTGGGGGCGTCAGGGCGCCACTTCCTCCGGACAAACCGTGTGTTGGGAACTAGCCTGGAACAGGCTGAGCGGTATCGGTCTCCTTGGCTGAGGCCGAAGCCTCGAGCACGAGGCCTGCTTCCGGCAGGCCCCACCGCAGCTGCGGCGGGCCGCCATGCATGGTGAAAGATAGCGCGAATTGACCCCGGACGTGCAAGTGACCTTCCGGTTAGACCCTCCCAGCCCCTCGGGAGACGCCTTCCGGACTGCTAAAATTGGGTGTGGCTTCCGTACGGCTGAGGTCTCGGAACCGCCCTCCATATGACTGTGGAGCGCCCCGGCGGCGTCACTTGCGCCGTGCACTTCGCCAAGAGGAGCGTATTTGGTAGAGCCTGACCCCGAATTGTGGCTGCCTATTCAGCCTGAGGACGAGCAGCCGCCTCCGGGCTCGAAGCGCGCCCGCAAGGGCAAGGAGCCCAAGGCAGGGAGCAACGGCTACTCCGCCGAGCAGATCCAGGTGCTGGAAGGCCTGGATCCGGTCCGGCGCCGTCCTGGCATGTACATCGGATCCACCGACGTCCACGGGCTCCACCACCTGGTCTACGAGATCATCGACAACTCGGTCGACGAGGCCCTCGCCGGCGAGTGCAACGAGGTGGAGGTCAGGCTGTCGCCGGACGGGTCGTGTCTGGTCAGCGACAACGGCCGCGGCATCCCAGTCGACATCCACCAGCCCACCGGCCGGCCAGCGCTGGAGGTGGTGATGACCAAGCTCCACGCCGGGGGCAAGTTCGGGGGTGGGGGTTACAAGGTCTCGGGCGGACTCCACGGCGTCGGCCTGTCGGTGGTCAATGCCCTCTCTGAGCGGATCGAGGTGGTGGTCTACCGAGATCAACGGATCTACCGCCAGGAGTACGCCCGCGGAGTCCCCATGAACGAGCTCCACAGTGAGCCCGATAGCAAGTCGGGGCGCCGCGGCACCACGGTGCGGTTCTGGCCGGATTCCCGGGTCTTCACCGACACTCAGGAGTTCAATCGCGAGACCATCCTGACCCGGCTGCGGGAGCTCGCCTTCCTCAACAAGCGGGTGCTGTTTCGGCTAATCGACGAACGCCCGGACCCGTGGATCGAGGCCAACTTCTACTTCGAGGGCGGCATTGAAGCCTTCGTCCACTACCTCAACCGGGGCAAGGGAGCGGTCCAGGCCCGGCCGATGTACGTCGAGCGCGAGATCGAGGGCAGTACCGTTGAGGTCTCGATCCAGTACAACAGCGGCTTCGCCGAGCATGTGCTGGCCTACGCCAACAACATCAACACCGTTGAGGGTGGCAGCCACCTGACCGGCTTCCGCACCGCTCTGACCGCCACCCTCAACCGCTACGCCCGCAAGGCCGCCATCCTTAAGGACGGCGACGGCAACCTGAGCGGCGAGGACGTCCGGGAAGGGCTGATCGCGGTGCTCAGCGTCAAGCTCCAGGAGCCCCAGTTCGAGGGCCAGACCAAGACCAAGCTGGGCAACTCAGAGATCGCTGGCCAGGTCTCGACCGTCGTCTCGGAGGCGCTCAACCAGTACCTGGAAGAGAATCCCGGCGACGCCAAGCGGATCATCGAGAAGTCGCTCACGGCGGCCCGAGCGCGCGCCGCCGCGGTGCGGGCCCGCGAACTGGTGCAGCGCAAGTCGCTCCTGGAGTCCGCCACCCTTCCCGGCAAGCTGGCGGACTGCTCGGAGCGAGACCCCGAGCTCTGCGAACTGTTCATCGTCGAGGGCGAGAGCGCCGGTGGGACCGCCAAGGGCGGGAGGGATCGCCGCTACCAGGCGATCCTGCCGTTGCGGGGCAAGATCCTCAACGTCGAGAAGGCGCGCGAGGACAAGATCCTCCAGCACGAGGAGATCCGCAACCTGATCACCGCCCTGGGAACCGGGGTCGGCGAGAAGTTCGACCTGGAGCGCCTGCGCTACAACCGGGTGGTTCTGATGGCCGACGCCGATGAGGACGGGTCCCACATCCGCACCTTGCTGCTCACGTTCTTCTGGCGCTACCTGCAGCCGGTGATCAATGAGGGCCACCTCTACATCGCCCAGCCGCCCCTCTTCCGGATCGAGGGCACGCGCAAGCGGCTGGCCTGGTGCTACAGCGAGGAGGAGTTCCGGGACGCCCTCAAGGAGATGGGGGAGAAGAGCAAGGTCCAGCGGTACAAGGGACTGGGCGAGATGACAGCGGACCAGCTCTGGGACACGACCCTCGACCCGGAACATCGCATCCTGCTGAAGGTCGAGGTCGAGGACGCTCTGCGGGCCGACGACATCTTCGACCGGCTCATGGGAGTCGCGGTGGAGCCCCGCAAGCGCTTCATCCAATCCCATGCCAAGACGGTCCGGAACCTGGATATTTGAGCACCGATTCCCCCGCCGTGGCGGTCGATGCGATGGGTGGGGATCAGGCCCCGGAGGCCCTGGTCGCCGGCAGTCTCACCGCTCTGCGGCAGGAGCGTGATCTGCGGGTCATCCTGGTCGGCCGGATCGACCGGCTGACGCCCCTGGTGGCAGGCGGCGGCGATCTCGCGAGCCGGCTGACCCTGGAGGAATCGCAGGGCGCCATCCCCATGGGAGCCCACCCTGCCCAGGCGGTTCGCAGCCAGCCCCGCTCCAGCGTCGCAGTAGCGGTGAGGCTGGTCGGCTCGGGTCGGGCCGACGCCTGCTTCAGTGCCGGTCACAGTGGCGCCACCATGGCGGCCGCCCTGCTCCAGCTCCGCCGACTTCCGGGGGTTGCCAGACCAGCGATCGGCACCGTGCTCCCGTCATCCTCGGGCGGCACCCTCCTGGTCGACGCGGGAGCCCAGGTGGAGTGCCGGCCGGAGTGGCTTGCTCAGTTCGCCCAGCTGGGCAGCGAATACGCGCGGCGGGCGCTGGGGGTGGAGCGACCTCGGGTCGGCCTGCTCAGCAACGGCGAGGAGACCTCCAAGGGCAACGCCTTGGTCCAAGCCGCCCACGCGCTGATCTCGCAGCTGGACCTGCGCTACCTGGGCCCGGTCGAGGGCACCGACCTGGTCTCCGGCAAGGTCGACGTGGTCGTTGCCGATGGCTTTGTCGGCAACGTCGCCCTCAAGACCGCCGAGGGGGTCGCCGAGGCAATCATGGCCGCGCTTCGCCAGGAGGCGAGCTCGAGCTTGCGCTCGCGCCTGGGCGCCTTCCTTTTGCTCCCCAGCCTGCGGCGGCTGCGCCAGCGGCTGGACTGGGGTCAGGTTGGCGCGGCGCCGCTGCTGGGAGTGAGTGGGCTGGTCTTCATCGGGCACGGCCGCTCCGACGCCCGCGCTGTGACCAGCGCCATCCGGGTGGCGGCCGCCGCGGTCCGGTCCGGGCTCGCCGAGGCGTGGCAGTCGGCGGTGGAACAGCCAATTCCCGCGCAAGTCCAGGGGAGGTAGGTCGTGGCCATCGACCAGGGCGGCGGCAGAGTCGGCGGGGTGCGCGGGGTCGAGCTCGTGCAGGAGATGCGCGAGTCCTACCTGGTCTACGCGATGAGCGTGATTGTCGCCCGGGCGCTCCCGGACGTGCGCGACGGGCTCAAGCCGGTCCAGCGTCGAATCCTCTACGCCATGCAGGACCAGGGCATGACCCCCGGGGCCAGCCACCAGAAGTGCGCCGCCATCGTCGGCGAGGTACTCAAGAACTACCACCCCCACGGTGACATCTCGGTCTACGACACCCTGGTCAGGCTGGCCCAGCCTTGGGTGCTGCGCTATCCGCTGGTCGACGGGCAGGGAAACTTCGGCTCGTCGGAGGGCGACCCGGCTGCCGCCTACCGTTACACCGAGGCCCGAATGACGCCGATCGCGGCCGAGATGCTGGCCGACATCGAGAAAGACACCGTCGATTTCGTCGACAACTACGCCGCCACCAAGAAGGAACCGTCAGTCCTGCCGGCGGCCATGCCCAATCTTCTGGTCAACGGCGCGTCCGGCATCGCCGTTGGTATGGCCACCAGCATCCCGCCCCACAACCTCACCGAGGTTTGCAACGGACTGGTGCACCTGATCGACAACCCCGACGCCACGACCGAGGACTTGATGAAGCTGATCCCGGGCCCGGACTTTCCCACCGGGGGGATCATCTACGCTCGAGATCTGGCTCAGGTCTACGGCACCGGTCATGGCCGGGTGGTCCAGCGGGCGCGGGTGATCTTCGAAGAGTCCAAGGCGGGACGAGAGCAGATCATCGTCACCCAGCTGCCCTACCAGGTGAACCCCAGCCGCGTTCTCCAAACCATCGCCGAGCTGGTCAATGAACGAAAGCTGGAGGGGATCGCCGACCTGCGTAACGAGACGGGTCGCCGGGAGGGCACGCGTCTGGTAATCGAGCTGAAGCGTGATGCGCGCCCTTACACAGTCCTCAACAACCTCTACAAGCACACCCAGCTGCAGTCCACCTTCTCCTGCATCCTGCTGGCGCTGGTTGATGGCCAGCCCCAGATCCTCTCGCTCCGCAACATGCTCCATCACTATCTGGAGTACCGCCGCGAGGTGGTCGAAAGACGTACCCGGCACGACCTGGAGCGCGCCCGCGAGCGCGCCCACATCGTCGAGGGGTTGCGCATCTGTCTGCAGAACCTCGATGAGGTGATCAAGCTGATTCGCGCTGCCCCGGATGAGGCCACCGCGCAGCGTCAGTTGGAGGAACGGTTCACCCTCAGCGACCGGCAGAGCAAGGCGATCGTGGATATGCGCCTGGGTCGCCTGACCCGGCTCGAGCGCGACAAGCTGGAGGCGGAGCACGCTGAGCTGATGGAACGGATCACGGCGCTGGAGGGGATCCTGGCCACCCGCGAGCGGCTGATGGGCGTGGTGCGGGACGAGCTGCTGGCGCTACGCAAGAAGTTCGGTGATGAGCGGCGCACCGAGATTACCTACGGTGACATCGAGCTCAACGAAGAGGACCTGATTCCCCGTGAGCAGGTGGTGGTCACCCTCACCCACCGCGGTTATATCAAGCGCACGCCCACGACCGACTATCGCTCGCAACAGCGCGGCGGCAAGGGGGTGATGGGTGCCAAGCGGGTAGGTGAAGAGGACTACGTGGAGCACCTCCAGGTGGCCTCAACCCATTCTGACATGCTCTTTTTCACCAACCGGGGCAGGGTTTTCCGACTGCGCACCCATGAGGTGCCGGACGTCTCTCGCCAGGCCAAGGGCACGGCGGTGATCAACCTGGTGGAGCTGGACCGGGGCGAGCGGGTGACCTCGATGCTCTCCGTCGACGCCTATTCGGATGAGACGTACATGGTCATGGCCACGCTGCGCGGACACATCAAAAAGACACCCGCGGCCGCGTACGCGTCAGTCCGACGCAACGGACTGATTGCGATGAACCTCATCGAGGGCGACGAGCTCAACTGGGTGCGGATCAGCACCGGTGGCGATCAGATCCTGTTGGTCACCCGCCGCGGCAAGGCCCTGCGTTTCAGCGAGAAGCAAGTACGCCCGATGGGTCGCGACACCATGGGCGTCACCGCCGTCCGACTGCGGGGGGACGACCTGGTGGCCGGGGCGGACATCGTCCGCCCGGACAGCCACGTGCTGGTGGTGACCCAGAACGGCTTCGGGAAACTGACACCGGTCTCCGACTACCCCGTGAAGAGCCGGGCCATCCAGGGCGTCTACACCCTCGACCAGCATGCCATCGCCAAGGTTGGGGAGATCGTGGGGATGAAGATCGTCGAGGACCTCTCCGACGAGCTGATGCTGATCAGCACCCGCGGCCAGATCATCCGCATCCCCTTGGAGGGGGTGAGGATCTCCAGCCGGCAGACTCGTGGTGTGATCCTGATGCGCCTGGACGATGGGGACCTGGTGGGATCGATCGCCGGCGTCGCCCCGCCCGGCGATCTCGAGGAGGAGTAGTGGTCCAGCCGGCTCACCCCGGTGCACGGCGGTAGGCCAACCTGAGCCACCTCCTCTTTCAGCTGACCCACCTGCCGGCGGTGGGCATCTACGGATTCCTGCTGTTCTGGCTGGCTGCCGAATCGGTGGGGGTTCCTCTGCCGGACGAGGCGGTTCTGCTGACCGTGGGCTTTCTCGCCCACGAGGGGACGATCCAGCTAGCTCCCGCGATGGCCTGCGCCGCGGCCGGCGCGGTGATCGGCGCCAGCGTCTCCTACACCGTGGGGCTGCGTCTGGGGCGGCCGGTCGTGGCCCGGATCGCGGCGCAGGTCGGGATCAAGGGAGAGCGGCTGGAGAGCGCCGAGGGCTGGATGCGTCGCCGGGGAGGGGTCGGGGTCTTCATCACCAGGGTGCTCCCAATAGCGCGCAACGTCGCCTCCTATGCCGCCGGGATAGCCGCCATTCCCCCCAAGGTCTTCTATCCCGCGATGGTGAGCGGGTCGGTGATCTGGTGCGTCACGGTGCTGGCCGTCGGCGACACCGTCGGCTCCCACTACCGGAGCATCCTGCGCGTTGGTAGCCGAAGCGTCCTGGTCGCGGGCGCCTTGGTCGTGGTCGGGGCCATCGGGTGGCTAGCCTGGAGCTGGCTCCGGCGTCGCCAGACCCGGGATCGAACGGGCCCATGACGGTCCCAGAACCACCCCGGTCGACGTGGGGATTCCATGCTGGCGATGCACTCCGCCCGCGAGCTCTGCTGCGCCGCCGATCCCACTCACCTGGCGCGGGCGCTGACGGCATTCCTCGGATCCGGGCCCGCCCCAGCCCAGCTGGACCCGGCGTCTCTGGTCATTCGGGCCAGGATCCATCTCCGATCCGGGTCAGATCAGGAGACCTCTGCTCGCAACGGAGGCAGGCCCTCCGGCATGGCCGCTCGAAGCAGGATCAGGCGGCAATGGGCGTAGTTCAGCAGTTGAGTGCCAGTCCGCCCTAGGATGAACTCGCCGAATCGGGGTTTGGTACCCAGACCGACGACCATCAGGTCCGCCTCCCAGCGCCGGGCCTCGTCGACAATCGCGGGGCCGGCCTCGCGGGCCTGGAGCACGGTGGTCTGCACCTTGGATTCGAGTCCTAAGGCAACCTCCTCCATTCCCGCCAGCACCTCCTCGGCGCGACCGAGCTCATCGCCGAGGCTGGCCGACAGCGGTAAGTTTCGCGCCACCTCAAGTACGGTGATCAGCAGAATGTCGGCCTTGGCCGGCCGGGCGAGCCGGCAGGCGGCTCGGAGGGCATCCTTGTCCACCGGATCGCCGCGCACCGGCACCGCGATTCGATGGGGCCAGAGAATGCCTTGGCGTTCGCTGGTCACTGCGTCAGCGGGGTGGGAGCGGAAGATCCTCGAGGCCATCTAGGGCAATTGTCGTCGCTCTGGGCGCCGACGGTCTGCCCTCCGGCGAACCCTCACCGCTCCAAGGCCGAGGATTTTCGCTGACGTGTCGCGGGCCCGACCGGGACGTGCTGGTTTCCCAACTGCGCAATGGCCACCTGTCGAGCGAGAGTCGCGGGTGATTCTCTGGCACGCGAGACCGCCTCGGCGATCGGGGATATACTCGCGGCCGTGAAGGTGGTGATCGTTGGTTGCGGCCGGGTAGGGTCCACGCTGGCCAACGACCTGGCCCGCGAAGGCCATGAGGTGGCGATCGTCGACATCTCCCGCCGGGCCTTCGACCGGCTCGAGCAGAACTTCTCCGGACAGGCGATCCTGGGCAGTGGGATCGATCAGGAGATCCTGGAGCAGGCGGGCGCCGAAAAGGCCGACTGCTTCATTTCGGTCACCAACGGGGACAACCGCAACATCATGTCGGCTCAGGTCGCCCAGGAAATCTTCAAGATCCCGCGAGTCATGACTCGGATCTACGACCCCATCCGCGAGCGGGTGTACCGGGAGATGGGGCTGTACACCTTCTGTCCCACGGTGGTGGGCGCGGCCATCGCCCGCACCTTCTTCGAAAGCGGCGCGGCCGAGGCGGATCGGGCGCGCCACTCGGTCGCCGCCTCGGGGGCTTCTGGCGGTGCCTGAAAGACCCGCCTACATCATCGTGATCGGGGCCGGCAAGGTCGGCTTCTACCTGAGCCGCCATCTCCTGGAGGGCGGCTACGAGGTAGCCCTGATCGAGAAGGACCCGGCGCGGGCAGCTCTGGTCGCGGCCCAGCTGGGCAGCTGCGCCAGCCTGGTGGGCGACGGTGACGAGATGGCATTTCTCGCCACCAGCGGCATCGAGCGGGCCGACGTGGTGGCGGCGGTGACCGGCGAAGACGAGGACAACCTCATCGCCTGCCAGCTGGCCAAGCGCCAGTTCCGAGTTCCCCGGACCATCGCGCGAGTGAACAACCCCCGCAACGTCCAGCTCTTTCATCAGCTGGGAGTGGACGTCGCAGTGTCGGCGACCGAGCTGATCTTGGGCGTGATCGAGAGCGGACTCGCCACTCACGGGGACGTGCTGCAGATACCCATGGGCGGGAGCAAGGCGGCGCTGGTCCGGGTGACGGTTCCGGTGGGCCAGGCGGTGGGCCGGCAGGCGACCGAGATCGCCGACCTAGCCGCGGAGCGGCTGCTGCTGATCGTGCGCAATGGCCGCGAGATCCCTTCGGAGACGCCGCTCGAAGCCGGGGATCAGATCGTTCTGTTCACCCAGCGTCCGGCCTCTGACTTCATGTTGGAGGTGCCGGAACTCCTGTCTCCGGCGGCCCGCTGAGGCCGGCCTTCCCCAGTTCTCCGTAGCGCTCCCACAGCCGGCCCACTGCCTGCATCCCCCGGAAGAGCTGGGCGAGTACGACCCGCTCGTTGGGCGCGTGGATGTGATCCCCGGGCAGCCCGACCCCCAACAGCACGCAGGGAACCCCTAGCTCCTCGGCGATCGCCACCACCGGAGGGATGCTCCCGCCCTCCCGAATGAACCTCGTTTCCTCGCCCCAGACCTCCGCTAGAATCTCGGCGGCCGCGCCCACCGCCGGGTGGCGCGAGGGAGTGAGCACCCAGCGGCCCGTCGAGATGGTCAGGAACTCAACCCGGACCCCTGGGGGGGCGATCTGGCGCAGATAAGCGCCGACCAAGCTGGTCACCCGGTCGGCATCCTGGTTGGGCACCAAGCGCGAGGACAGCTTGGCGGCCGCCCGCGCCGGGATCACCGTCTTTGAGCCCTCGCCCTGATAGCCACCCCAGATTCCGCAGATCTCCATGGTGGGGCGGATGGTCCGCCGTTCCATGGTGCTGTAGCCGGCCTCCCCGCCAAGGACCGCCCCTCCCTCGGCGGCGAACCCAGCCTCATCGAAAGGGATCGCCGCCATCTCCCGACGCTCCGCCTCGCTCAGCTCCTGGACATCGTCATAGAAGCCCGGAACCGCCACCCGGCCGTGGCCATCGTGAAGTTCGGCCAGCATTTGGGCGAGGACCGTGATCGGATTGAGGACCGTGCCCCCGTAGACCCCCGAGTGAAGGTCGGTCGAGGCAGCCTCGATGCGCAGCTCCCAGTAGGCCAGGCCCCGAAGGGCGACGGTGAGGGCGGGAACGTTCTCGGCCGGCATCCCGGTGTCCGAGATCACCCCGACATCCGCCTGCAATCGGTCTCGGTGCTCGACCAGCAGCGCCTGGAAGTGTTCTGAGCCGTCCTCCTCCTCTCCCTCGGCGATCAGCTTGAGGTTGATCGGGAGACGACCCCGGGCCTGGAGGAAGCCGCGGAGTGCCTCCAGGTGCATCACGAGGTGGCCCTTGTCGTCGGCGGTGCCGCGCCCCAACAGCAGTCCGTCTCTTTCCAGCGCCTCGAAGGGCGCCTTCTCCCACTCCTCGACGGGATCGACCGGCTGGACGTCGTGGTGGCCGTACACCAGCACCGTGGGGAGGAGCGGATCCTCGATTCGCTCGGCGAACACCGCCGGATGACCGGAGGTCTCCCAGACTTCGGCGACCGTGAAGCCAGCGTCGAGCGCAGCCTGGCGCAGGAACTCCGCTGAGCGACGCACCTCAGGGGCGCGCTCAGGGTCGGTGCTGATCGACGGGATCGCTACCCAGTGGGTGAGCGTCTGGACCAGGGCTCGCTCTCGGCCCCGAATGGCCGCGGCGAGATCGTCCCCGGGCCTCACCGGCCCCAAGCCCTCGCCGAAGCGGGGCCTGGGCCGGGTGAGCAGGCCCTCAGGCCGCCTTCCCGATCTTGAAGATCTTGGTTCCGCAGATGGGGCAGGTACCGGTGGTTGCCGGCTTGCCATTCTTCAACTGCGTTGGCTGGGGGTTGGAAATCTCCCGCGCCGTCTTGCACTTCATGCAAAAGCCGGTAACGGCCATCTTGGTACCCCTCCACTGGAAGTAGAGCCCGAACTCCGGTGCCGGGCGGTCAGCCGCATTGTATTCACCAACTCGACCGCCCGCAACCTCAAACGCACATCTGGTCCCCACCGAAGGCCACTTTGGGCTCCGTTTGAAGGCTTGGCGAAGGCCAGTTCAGGGTACTTCGAGTAGGGACCGCCGCTGCCGTTCCAGCCAGCCGAAGAGCCCCGCGGCGTTGGACCGGAATCCGTTGAGGGTGTCCGCGGCCGGTTGCCGGTCGGGATCCCCTCCCTCGGATGAGCCGAGCCGTTGCAGCAGCGCCTCCTCGATGTGATCGATCTCAGGCTGTTCTAGGTAGGCGTCCTTGGCGATCGTGGCCCAGGTGCGGAGCTGGTCCTCCGCCTCGCGCAGCACCTCCTCCGGTTCGCCCGCGGAGCCGAAGTGGGTCAGGATCAGCTGCTGGGGGCGCAGCTCCAGGAACTTGTGCAACGAACCGACTGCCAGCTCCAGATCGAAGTCGTCTGGCGGCGTCGCCGGGCGCAGCGGGCCGGCCCCCGGCAGCTTTACCCCCACGGCGTCTCCGACGAGGAGCACGCCGGAGTCAGCCTCCAGCACCCCGATGTGGTGCTTGGCGTGGCCGGGCGAATAGACCAAGGTCAGCTCTTTGCCCCGGCCGAGGGCGATCACTCCGCCGTCTTCGGCCGCCACCAGCCGGTCCGGGTCGACCGGGGTCATCCGGCCGTAGAGCGAGTCGAGCCTGGCGCCGTAGACCTGCGCCGAGGCGGCGATCAGCCGGGTGGGGTCGGCCAGATGCCGCAACCCTTTGGGGTGGCAGACCACCTTGGCCTGGGGAAACCGCTGGGCGATCTCGCCGACCGCGCCCGCGTGATCGAGGTGAATGTGGGTGAGGACGATCCAGGCGAGGTCGTCGGCACCCAGTCCATGGCGGCTGAGACCCTCGATGACCCGGTCGGAGTCAAGTTGGGGCCCGGTCTCGACCAGGCAGGGCTGGTCGGCCTCGATCAGGAAGACCGAGTTGACCTCCTCCCAGCCGCCCAGAAGGGTGTCGATCTGCCAGACGCCCGGTGCCAAGAGCTTGTCCACGACCGCGCCTCCCTGGGTCGATTTGCGTCCACCCGCGGACCCGCCAGCCAACCGTAGTGACTTGATCCCGGGGCGGCAGGCGAAGGGTGCCCCAGCCAACTCACAGCCCATCCCGAGGTGACTCTAAGACG
>ODAK010001314.1_pt1 | contig 27462 bp, 29 predicted proteins | sample 1539591 | NCBI WGS metagenome assembly ODAK01 (sample SAMEA3539303, study PRJEB22396) | soil metagenome | biome: tundra; feature: field; material: soil | place: USA | collected 2010-05 | depth 0.15 m
AGAGAAGAAGGATCTGGTGGCGTTTATGCGTGCTTTGTAGCGTGGGTGATATTGCCGGGTGCCCCAGGTCCCGGTTTTGGGACCCGGCAAACGTCGAACCCCAACCTGCCGGGTGCCCCAGGTCTCGACTTTGAGACCTGGGAAACCGCGAAGCCCATTTTCAGTAGAATACCGCGAAGTGGGAAGTCCCGGGGGGGGAAACCTACTTCGGACTGGATTGACGCGCTTGCCACACTAACCTCGCCGCAGTCAGATCCTCAATGGCCATGCCGACCGACTTGAAGACAATATGCCGGTCGCGAGGGAAGGCAAGTGAGCCGGCCGTGGAATCTGCGAGAATCTGGCCAATTTCCGCTTGTACCCTGGCGCCGGAAAGTAGTACGTCGCCGGCCTCGCGCTCGACGCATTCGCGGGATTCGGCGACCACATAGGAATTGAGCATCGCTTCATCGTCCAATTCGCGCAGGCTGGCGCCGGTTGCTCCCACGGCCAAAACAAGAGAGTGGGTCGAGAGCCAGCGCCCGCGAAGCACCGGCTCTGGCGACGCTGTGGCCGTCAGGATTACGTCGGCGGCTGCGGCTTCTTCAATCGCCACGGCGCGGGCTCCTGTCTCGGCGGCCAGTTTTTCGGCGTGTGCCGGGTTGCGGCTCCAGACGCGGATTTCGCGCATTCCAGGCCAAACCTGCTTGAGCGCCTGGATATGGGCCCGCGCCTGAACTCCCGAGCCAAGGATGCCGAAGCTTGCCGCCTGAGCCGGGGCCAGTGCGGCGACGGCGACGGCGGAAACCGCGGCGGTGCGCATCTCGGTAATGAGGCGGCCATCCATAATAGCCAGAGGCTCGCCGGTGGCGCGGCGCAAGAGCTCAACGACCGCCATGTGCGTGTGCAGGCCCAATTCGGCGTTGCCGGGGAAGAAGGTCACCGTCTTGACGGCCATCATGTCGCCGGCGACCACGGGCATCACGGCGAACCACCCGTTGCGCGGGCCTTCCGCGTTGCCGGCGCGCAGGACGGAGCGCGGGGGCTGATTGACCAGCCCGGCGAAATAGTCGATGAGGGCCTGGCGAATGGCGGGGATCAGGGCTTCATAGGTGAGAACGGAACGAACTTCCTGCTCGGAAATGTACATGGGCTCACTGGCTCAAGCGTGGGATGCGCCCGATTGGGGAATGAAGGCGAGTCTTGATTTTATCGCGGCAGCAGGCGCTGATTTTCGATGATTTGGCATAAAAAAGCGGCTTTTTTTGGCTCAAAGGATTCCATTCCTCGCGAGGATCGCGCAACTCAGCCGGGTGCCCCATCCTTGCGTTTTTTCTACGCAAGGGTGGGTGACCCACGAACCCCAACCCGTCCGAATCCGCACCTTCCCACCCTCCTACACAAGCCGAATACACTCCCTTCAAAAACCCATCTTCTCAACCAGAGCATCTTTTGTAAGTGGCAACAAATGAACAATTTACAAACTCGACCGGTTGATTCAATGGCAGTTAGCGCACGCCGATTTTGGCCCATTTTTTGCCCGTTTCAGGCCAAAAATGCCCTCTTTTCACGCAAAAATCCAAGATTTTCGCCGTCCACCTTATCTCTCCAGATAAGATGGAATGCCATGAACGATCCCGCCGTTATCGACGAAATGCTGCAAACCGCCAAAACCATCGCCGTGGTCGGCATGAGCGAAAAAACCTGGCGCGCCAGCAATCGCATCGGCGAATACCTGGCTGCCAATGGTTATCGCGTACTTCCGGTCAACCCTGCGCTCAAACAAGTGCTTGGGATGCCGAGTTATCCAGACCTCGACGCAGCGCAAGCAGCCGCGAAGGAGCAAAACGCCAGCGGAATCGACCTCGTCGACGTCTTTCGCGCCCCGCAATACGTTCCGGCGATCGTGGACGATGTGATCCGCCTCGGAATTCCCTACCTCTGGCTGCAGGACGATGTTATGCACGAAGAAGCCGTGGCCCGCGCACGCGCCGCCGGCGTGAAATGCATCGAGAACGATTGCATCTTCAGGGAACATGCAGCGCGGGCGGATTCGCAATCTGGGAGATGAAGTCGAGACTCGATGCGACCATCGTCCGGTAGACTGAGTCCAACTGATGGGAGTCAGCGTTTCACTCGCCATGCGATCTTTCCGTTTGATTTTCGTGCTGTTGTTGCTTGTGCCGGGTTTGCCCGCGCTGGCCGTCTCCAACTCCGCCGACGCGCCGCATGTGTACGTGCAACTCGTGGTTCCGCACCAACTAATCAGCGGCAAGCCAGCAGATGCGGGCCTCTATTTCAAGCTGGAACCGGGCTGGCATGTCTATTGGAAGAATGCGGGCGATGCCGGCGAACCGCCGCACATCAAGTGGACGCTGCCTGAAGGGATCACGGCCGGAGCGTTGCAGTTTCCTGCTCCTCGGCGGCTGCCGCTCGGTCCGCTAATGGATTTTGGGTATGAGGACGAGGTGCTGTTTCCGCTGACGCTCAACATCGCGAAAACAGCGATTCCCGGCTTGGCCGTCCTCCACGCCAAAGTGGATTGGCTGGTTTGCCGGGCAAGCTGTATTCCAGGCAAGGCTGAGCTGGAAGTCAACCGGAATGTCGCGCAGGACGGGACGGTTTCGGCTGAAAACTCATCGGATTCCCAGATTTTCAACCGCCTGGTTGACCGTCTTCCCAAGCCGCCTCCATCCAGTTTCAAGGCTGGATTTCAGCCCGCCGCGGATGGCTTCCGCCTTGTGGTCGAAACCGGCCAGAAAGAGATCGAAGCTGCGTTTTTCCCTTCCGACCAGAACATCCTGGACAATCCAGCGCCGCAGAAGCTGACACCGACGGCCAAGGGATTGATTCTCGACCTGAAGAAGGACGCGAATCTCGCGGCCAAGCCTGCCCAATTAAATGGAGTTCTGGAACTCTCCGGCGGCCGGGCTTTTAAATTGGCTGTTCTGCCAGGTAAGCCCGCTCCGTTGGCTGCGGCAGCAAGAGAGGCGTCCGAAACTACCGCGCCTGGTGAACCGGTTTCAACCACGGCTTCCGATGCTGGAGCCAAAGTCCCGCCGAGTTCGCCCGTTCGGGGAACGGCGCCTGCGCTTTCACTGTCGGCCCTATTGCGGAGCGGTGGGTTGGCTTTCCTGGGCGGCTTGCTGCTGAACCTGATGCCCTGCGTCTTTCCGGTGCTGTTTTTGAAGGGGCTGGCGCTGGTGCAAACGGGCAGCGAGGAGCGGCACACGCTGCGGATGCACGGGTTGGTGTATGCGGCGGGAATCGTGATTTCGTTTTGGGCGCTTGTGGCCGTGCTGCTGGGGCTGCGGGCAGCAGGCGCCAGCCTGGGATGGGGATTCCAGTTCCAGTCGCCGGTGTTTCTGGCATTGATGGCGGGGCTGCTTTTCTTTTTGGGGCTTTCGCTGGCCGGCCAATTTGAGATTGGGCTTACGCTGACCAGCGCGGGCGGCTCGCTTGCCGCCAAGCAAGGCTATACAGGCAGCTTCTTTACCGGTGTGCTGGCGGTGGTGGTGGCAACGCCCTGCACCGCGCCGTTTATGGGCGCGGCGATTGGTTACGCGCTGGCTCAGCCTCCCGCTGTCACGTTTGCGGTGTTTACAGCCTTGGCGCTCGGACTAGCCGCGCCATACGTCGCCCTGACCTTGCAACCGGCCTGGACGCGCCTTTTGCCTCGACCCGGCGCATGGATGGAGGTGCTGCGGCAAGCGATCTCCGTGCCGATCTTTGTCACGGTGATCTGGCTGGCGTGGGTGCTGGCGCAGGCCTATGGAGCAGGAATTCTGGCCGCTCTCTTGGCCAGCTTCCTGCTGTTGGCAATCGCAGGGTGGTTCCTGGGCCGCTGGCCGGCGCGGCGATGGGCTACAGCGGTTGCCGCTTTAATTCTGCTGGGGGTGGTGGGGCTGGCGGTTTTCGGGCAAAGGCTGGTTGGGGAGACGGCGGTTGCGTCAGGAAAGGCAGAAGCCGTCGCGGCCGGCGGCTGGGAGCCGTGGTCTACCGAGACGTTGGCGCGCTACCAGGCGCAGGGGAGACCTGTGTTTGTGGACTTTACCGCAAGCTGGTGCCTGAGTTGCCAGGTGAACGAACGGGTAGCGCTCCAGCAAACCCAGGTCCAACAAGCCTTCCTGGCCGGCAATGTGGCCCTGCTGCGCGCCGATTGGACGCGGCACGACGAGGCCATCACGGAAGCTTTGGCGGCGTTGGGACGCAGCGGGGTTCCGGCCTACGCGCTTTACTCGACCGGGCAAACCGACCCGGTGATGCTGCCTGAGGTGCTCACGCCCGGGATCGTTACGGACGCACTGGCGAGACTATCGAAGACGCGTTGAACTATCCTCCGGGGAAATTTGCAATGTGGGGAATTGCGTGGTCTTCCTGCGATCCGTACGACGGAAGTTTACCACGATTCTTTGAAGGGGGATAAGCGGGTTCGGCGGTATTTGCTATCATGATAGCAGTGGAGGTGAAGATGGCGCAGATTTTGGTTCGCAATGTGGATGACCGGCTCAAGAGCGAGCTACAGCGCCGCGCCCGGCGCAACAAGCGCAGCATGGAAGGGGAAGTTCGCGAGATTCTGTACGAGGCACTACGCCAGCCGGAACCGCGCGCGCGCAAGCTGGGGTCGGAGATCGTCGCGCTTTTCAGCGGGCAGGGTATTGGCCTCAAAAAAGGGGAGGAGATTCAGGAACTCCGCGGCTTCCCGGTGGAGCCAATCTCTTTTGACGAATGATCCTGCTCGACTCAAACGTTATCTCTGCTCTCATGCTGGAACGTCCAGATCGGGTGGTTGCCGATTGGCTCGACTTGCAGCCCTATCCTTCCATTTGGACTAGCTCGGTCGCGGTCTTCGAGGTTCGTTTTGGGCTGCACGCAATGCCCGCCGGGAAGCGCCAACCCAACAGGATTGCCGCCTTCGAGCGAATACTGACGGATGTGATTGAGGAACGGATTGTGCCTTTCGACAGTGCGGCGGCCGAGTGCGCGGCCTATTTGACGGCCGAGCGCAAGCGCAGAGGCCGGCCCGGCGAACTGCGCGATACCATGATCGCCGGCATCGTGCTCGCCTCTCATGCGACCCTTGCGACGCGGAATGTCAAGCACTTCGAGGATATTGCGTCTTCGGTGGTGAATCCGTGGGATAAAAGCTAGGGAACAGGGATCAGGGATCAAGAGGTTAGGGAAGCGGGTGCCCCAGGTCTCGCTTTGAGACCTGGGATTCCGATAGCCTCTAATTAGCTGGCCGCTCGCAGCTCCTCACGTAAAACGCGACGCAGCGTCTCCTCCAATTTCGGCGCTTTGCCCTCTACATGTTGGCGCAAGGCTTCGTTGATCAGGGTTTGATAGCCGGTTGCTCCGCCCGATGCGTCGGCTTCACGGAGGAAGTAGTCGACAAGGTCTTCATCGAGCCGGATCGTGATGCGCGTCTTGCCGCGCGGTTCCGGCTCCGGCGGGGCAAACCGTCCACGCTTGCCTTTGCTGAAATCGTAACTTTGTTTCATCGTTGCTCCTCGTACCTCGCGCGCTCGTGGGCATTGGCTAGCCGCGCGGAGATGATGCGAATGTTGCTGCCCGATAGCAGTAGACCACTACCAAAACCTTCTCTTTCACACCCTTTCCAATGGATACAAATCGCTGTTCATGCGGGTCCGACTCATCGTCCGTGATGGCAACAGCGAGATCGTCCACAAAGACAGGCTCCGCCTCAGCAAAACGAACCCCATGCTTTGTGAAATTGGCCTCTGCCTTAACAGGGTCCCATTCGAAGCTCATTCTCTCCTCTTCGTATGTACACATTGTACACTATTTGTAGTGACGGCTGGCACTTCAACCTAGACCACGCTTTCCCGCGCGAATCCGGCGGATCTCGTCCATGCGCAGGGCGAGGAGTTTTTCCCGCCCTTCCTGGGTGGGCTGGTAGTAGCTTCGGCCTTTGAGCGATTCCGGCAGGCAGTCCATGTCGGCCACGCGGCCATCTTCGTCGTGGGCGTATTTGTAGCCCTTGCCGTAGTCCAGTTCCTTCATCAGGCGGGTCGGTGCGTTGCGCAGATGCAGCGGCACAGGCTCCTGGCGCGTGTGCTCGATCTCCTGCTGGACTGCTGCGTAGGCTGTGTAGACTGAATTTGACTTGGGGGCGAGCGCAAGATAGACAACGGCTTCGGCCAGCGCCAGGTCGCCTTCAGGAGAGCCAAGAAACTCCATCGCCTGCTTCGCCGACAAACACAAATTCAACGCCTCCGGAGCGGCCAGTCCGATGTCTTCAGAGGCCATGCGCACCACGCGGCGCGCCAGATAGAGCGGGTCTTCGCCGGCGGCGAACATCCTCGCCAGCCAATAAAGCGCGGCGTCGGGGTCGCTGTTGCGCACGCTCTTATGCAGCGCGGAGATCAGGTTGTAGTGCTCTTCGCCGGACTTGTCGTACATCAGCACGCGCTGCTGCACGGCCACGCCGGCCAGGGCTTTGTCGATATGCCCGGTGCCCTCCTGCGCCAGTTGCGCGGCGACTTCCAACGTGTTGTAGGCGTTGCGGCAGTCGCCGCTGGAGTAGCTGGCTATGAGCGTCAGCGCATCGTCGTCGGCGGTGAGCTCCAGCGCGCCCAGACCGCGCTCGCGGTCTTCGATGGCGCGGTGCAGCAGGGCGGCGATGCGCTCCTCGCTGAGTGGTTCGAGAACGTAGACGCGGCAGCGCGACAGGAGCGCCGAGATGATTTCGAACGAAGGGTTCTCCGTGGTGGCGCCGATGAGTCGAATCGTCCCGCGTTCGACGTAAGGCAGGAAAGCGTCCTGCTGGGCCTTGTTGAAGCGGTGAATCTCGTCGACGAAGAGGATGGTGCGCGAATGCAGCGCGGCGGCCTGCGCCGAGGCCACCATTACCTGCTTGATTTCCTTGATGCCGCTCATGACGGCGGAGAACTCGATGAAGGTAGCTTGTGTGGTTTCGGCAATGATCTTGGCCAGGGTAGTTTTGCCCACGCCGGGAGGACCCCACAAGATCATTGAGCCTGACCCTGTCCCGTCGAGTTGGTCGCGTTCGATCTGGACGCGCAATGGCTTGCCGGGGCCAAGCAAGTGCTCCTGGCCGCTGTATTCCTCAAGGGTGCGGGGCCGCATGCGCTCCGCCAGCGGCGCGGTGCGCAGAGTGCCTTTTGGACCTTCCGGTTCGCCATCGAAAAGGCTCATAGCGGGTCCTTTCGGTGGTGCGGAGGAGTGCTGTTGGGAATAAGACGCTGGCGCGAAGCTTCATAAAGCAAAACGCTGGCTGCGACGGCTGCATTCAGGCTCTCCACCGGGCCGGGGCAGGGAATCGTGATTGTGCCGCCGGCCCGGGCGGCGAGTTCCTTTGGAATGCCGTTGCCTTCGTTGCCGATAAGCAGGGCGACCGAGCCGGTCAAGTCCGCTCGATTCGCGGGTTCGGCCCCGCGCACAGCGGTCGAAAGAACCTTGACGCCGGCCTCGCGCAGGCGCAAGAAGCACTCATCCAGCGTGGCCGCGAGCAGCGGGACGCGAAAGACGCTGCCGGCGGAGGCACGGACGGCCTTCGAGTTCCAGGCGCTCACGGTTCCTGGCAGGCTGATGATGCCATTGGCTCCAAATGCTTCCGCCGAGCGGAGGATCGTGCCCAGGTTGCCTGGGTCCTGCAAACCGGCCAGCACAAGCACCAGGGAGGCGTTTTTATCGTGAACGCCCAGCACATGCGCCCAGGTCCAATCCGGCGGTTCCACCAGGGCGGCAATGGGCTGTGGAGATTCGGTGGCCAGAGCCGGCGCCAGAAGCTCCCTGGGCAGCAGTAGGATTTCGATGTCATCGGCCAGAGACAGGGTGTTCAGCAACTGCTCCGCATCCTGAGCTACAAAGACGCAGGCGATGTGCAAACCGGCGCGCAGAGCCTCCTCCAGCAGGTTTGGACCCTCGATGCCGGCCAGGCCGCCCGGGTCGCGGCCGGGTTGAGCCAGCACCCGGCGAAGCTGTTTGAGACGGGCATTCTGCTTACTCTGTACAATGCGGACAGGCATCTCGGGCGGACCGTTCCTTTGCTAGCGCGATTCTAGTCGCTTTAGGCGGTTGCGAGGAGAATGGCGTCCCGCCCAACTTGCACCAATGCTGGTGCTGTGATAGCTTCCGTCTTTACAGCATCTGAAATTCGGGAACTGAGGTAGACCTTCTTGTCCGCGGAGATATTGCGCGTCCATCCCGATGAACCACAGCCTGACCGGATCGATTACATTGTCTCCTGCCTGCGCAAGGGCAACGTAATCGCCATGCCCACAGACACCTTCTACGGTCTGGCGGTGGACCCGGTCAACCTGCACGCGGTGGAGCAGATTTACCAACTCAAATCCCGGCTGAAACACAAGCCGCTTTCGCTCCTGATTTCCTCGCTGTCGCAGGCGTACGAACTGGCGCGCGATACCGATCCGCTGCTGGACAGGCTGGCTGATCGCTTCTGGCCCGGACCTTTAACGATTATTGTGAGGGCGGGAACCAAGCTGCCGCTGCGGTCAACGGCGAATACGGGCAACGTGGCCTTGCGGGTTCCGGACGCCGCCATTCCCCGTGCCGTGGTGGAACGCTTTGGGCTTCCAATCACCGCGACCTCGGCGAACCTTCAGGGGGCAGCGGAGTGTACGCATGCAGGCTGCGTGCGCGACCAGATTGGCGACCGCATTCCGTTAATTATTGACGGCGGGCCGACGGGGCGTGCACAGCCCACTACCATTGTGGATCTCTCCCTGGGCCCGGGCCGCTGGGAGATACTCCGCGAGGGCGCTATTCCCACCCACGAGATTGTCATGGTGTTGCAGCGGTAAGGGTAAGATGGTTCGCATGAAGCGCCCGCAAAATCAGAATCCGCAAAGGCGGAAACGCCGCAACTGGACCTTTCGCGTGGTTCTCTTGATGCTGCTGGCGCTGCTGGTTGGGGCAGCGGGCTGGTGCTCCTGGGTCTACATGCAGATTGAGGAATACGCCAGCGCGGATCAGGCCGCACCTTCAGACGCCATTGCGGTTTTTGGGGCGGCGGAGTACGACGGGCACCCCTCCCCGGTTTACCGTGCCCGCCTGGACCACGCCCTCACTCTCTACAAGCGCGGCATCGCTCCACTTATCATCACGTTGGGTGGAGACGGCGGCGATCAGTACACCGAAGGAGCGGTGGGGCGAGAATACCTGATGGTCATGGGCGTTCCTGAATCCGCAATCATCGCCGAGACCCGGAGCCGCAATACGGAGGAATCGACCCGCCGGATTGCTGTGATTGCCCACGCCAACGGTTTGCGCCGGCTCGTAATCGTCAGCGATGGAACGCATCTGTTCAGGATCCATGAGATTTGCGCCGCCGATGGTCTTGACGTCCTTACGTCGCCCCGGCCCCACGTCTCCGTCGAGGGTGGGTCACAGGAAATCGATCGCTTCACCCATGAAATTCTGAGCTACACGCTCTGGCGGCTGCACCTCCATTGAGCGGTTGGCGGGGATAGTTGTTGAAAAGGCTGCCGTGTCATCGAATCGGGCCAATTCGGGCGCGCCTGAATTGGCAGCGGATAAGCTCGATCCGGAGGGAGGCGGGGGTTTTAACCCCCGCATAAAGCCCGCTGAATCAAAGGGGCTTTAGCCCCGGAGAGTCGAGCCTTTTTCCGGAGCCTGTTAAGCCCCTCCGCGTCTAGTCTACTGGTCTCGCAATGCGGCCATGGGCTCGATTCTGGCGGCGCGCCGCGCCGGAATCCAGCTTGACCCCAGTGCAATGGCGCTGATTGCGGCAGTAATGGAGGCAAACACCGCCGGGTCGTCCGGATGTACACCGACCAGCAGATTCGCAACCAGGCGCGCCAGGCCAAAGGCCAGGATAAGCCCAAACCCTAGACCGGAGCCCGTCAATAACATCGCCCTCTTTAGCACCATCCGCAGTACATCTTCGCGGCGCGCGCCCATGGCCAGCCTTACCCCGATTTCCCGGGTGCGCTCGGCCACCGTATTGGCCATTACCGCGAAGATGCCGATGCCTGCAAGCAGCAGGGCGATGAGCGCGTCGAAGCCGAGATAGCCGGCTGCATACGTGAGGCCCACCAACGTTTCCTGCAGGAACTGCTCGTAGGTCTGCACGCCATCGAGCGGCAGAGCAGGATCAATGCTGCCCAGGGCCTTCCGCACGGACGGGGCCAGGGCCAGCGGATCGCCGTCCGTGAAGACGACATAGGTCTCGTTGAGCGGAGGGACCTGGGCTGTGCTGATATACACGGCGGCGGGCGGCGTCTGGTCCCACCAGGAGTAGTTTGTATCCGCGGCGATGCCGACAATCGTCATCCATGGATCCTTGCTTCCTCGCGCGGCCCCCATGCGAATGCGGTGGCCGAACGGGTTTTCGCCGGGGAAATACCGCTCCACAAACTTGTGGCTCACAACGGCGACCGGCTGCGAATCCAGCGTGTCGCTCCTGTTGAAGCCGCGCCCGGAGACGATGGGAACACGCAGGGTAGTAAAAAAACCCTCGCTCACTCCGATGTGCAGCGCGCTTTGAAATTTGCCGGGAACCGTGGGCCTGTTTTCGATTTCGCAATCGTCCAGCCAGCCCCGATCTCCATAGGGAAGCGCCATGCTTACCTCGGCATGTTTCACGCCGGGCAGCGCGCGCAGCTTGGTCAAGCTGTCTTCATACCAGCCGGCCTGTTTTTGCGGGGTGTCGTATCTGGCCGGAGGCAGTGCCGTGGTAAAAGTGAGCGCCCGATTCGGTTCGTAAGCATCGGCGAAATGCAGCATCGACCACATGCCTTTCGACATCAACGCGGCGCCAATCACCAGCGCGACAGCCAGTGAAATCTGCGCCACGGTAAACAGGTTTCTGAGCCGGTGAGAGCGGCCCGATCCGGAAGCGGATCGCGATCCCGCCTTGAGTTGATCCACCAGGTTGAGGCGCAGCGCCTCCAGCGCCGGCGCAAATCCCGAGACGACCCCCGTACCCAACGCCAGAACGAGCGAAAACGCCAGTGCATGGCCGCTGAGAGAGATATTGGACCATCCCGACAGATAACGGGATACGCGTTCCGGCATGGAATCGATCGAATATTGCAGATAGACGCGGGCAAACAACAAGCCCCCGAATGCGCCGATGAGGCCGAGCAGAATATTCTCCGTAAGCAACTGCCGAATGAGTCGCCAGCGGCCCGCTCCAAGCGCGGTGCGCATGGCAATCTCCGGCCGGCGGGCAATGCCGCGCGCAAACTGCAGGTTCGCCACATTGGCACAGACTACGAGAAGCACAAAAAAAGAGGCGCCCATCACCAGGCGGAAGTAAAGCGGAGTGAGATTGCCGTTGATGTTGTCCAGCAGGGGTTCGACTTTGACCGACAGCCCGAGGTTGGTTGCCGGGTAGGCCTTCGCCAGGCGCTCGGCCAGGATGCGCATTTCAGACTGGGCCTGCTTGACGGTGATTCCTTCGCGGAGCCGTCCGGTGACGAGATAGTCGTGCAAACCGCGGTTGGCAAGTTGCTGGGGCGTGGGCGCGAAAGGAATCAGAATATCGGTCGCCGCCGGGTAGAGGGCGGTCTTCGGCATGACGCCGATGACGGTGAATTCGCGCTGATCCAACTCGATCTTGCGCCCGAGTACCGCCGGATCGCCGGCGAAGCGCCTTTGCCAGAATCCGTAGTTGAGAACAGCCACGGTATCGCGGCCCGACTGGCATTCCGACTCCGTAAAAATACGACCCATCAGCGGCTGAACCCGCAAGACGTTGAAGAACCCGGCGGATGTCAGTGCGGCCTGCACGTGCGCGGCATCGCCGGCGCCGGTGAGGCTCATGTCGGCGCTGGTGCGCACCGCCAGTTGCTCAAACGAATTGCTCTGGCGCGCCCAGTCCTGATAGTTTGCCAGCGCCACCTGCTCGTAGCCGCCGCGATCGTGCTGCTCGGCGACCGTCACCACGCGATCCATATCGGGCACCGCCAGCGGGCGCAGCACTACCGCATCCATAAGGCTGAAGATCGCCGTGTTGGCGCCGATGCCGATGGTCAGGGTCAGTACCGCGGCGAGCGTGAATCCCGGCGACTTCCAAAGTTGACGCACGGCGTAACGCAGGTCCTGGAGCAACGTTTGCATGTAGATCTCCGAACTTCGTTCTCTTCCCACTTGAGGACGTATGCAGGAAGAGTTGCATTCTCATGGCCAAATCCGCCAACGAAGGTTGACCTGCGATTCTAAACGAGTTGAACAACGAGAAGTGAAGAAGATGGATGCAACTCGTCGTGCGGAATCGGGCGAAACTGTCCGCTTACGGACGGTTTTGCTTGCACGCCACGAAAAGCCAAGGCCTTAGCATTCCGAAAATGTCTCCGGCCACAATCGGGCCCCGTGCCATACACCCAGAATCTCGATAGTTTGGCCGGAGACTTGGTACACCACAATGTATGGAGTGCGCGGAACTACTGCCTCCAGGGTCCCTTCGATACGTCCGGGACGCCCTGAATGAGGCATCCTGCCGATTCGTTTCGCTGTCTGTAGAATTCTTCGCCGAACTGTAACCGCTCCTCCGGAGTTTGCGCCTTGAAGGTAGTCGTAGACCTCACGCAGATGGCTTACGGAAGATGCCGACCAGATAGCTTTCATCTGCCTTTATGTTCCCACTCGTCCACCATGCGTTCCACTTCTTCGTGCGAGAAGGACTTCCCTTTGCGAATGTTTTCGCGGCCTTCTTCCACCATGGCAGCGAATCGCTTCTGTTCACTGATGTAGCTCTCAACCGCTTCATTGAGCAGGTAGCTCCGGTCGCGGTCCATGGATTTGGCGATCAGGTCCAGTTCGGCGACTTTCTCGGGAGCAATGCGGAAACTGATGGTGCGTGGGGAACTCATAATACATAATAATATGCAATAGTGCAGCGTATTGCAAGAGCGCACGAACCGCTGGTTTGTCTCTGGTCCTGCCTCGATTTGGCGTCACCAGCCGCCCCAATTGCCGACCCGCCTTGACACAAGAAGCCCGGCCCTTGATGCTTAACAGTTCTGGTTATGCCATTTTTCCAGGCAGGGAGACTCAGGTTTGCGGGTTCGCGTCTTTTATCACGACAAATGTTTTGACGGAGCTTGCTCTGCCTCGCTGTTCACGCGTTTCCACCGTGAATGCGTGGCCAAGGGCGCCGACTACGAGTACCACGGCCTGGTGCATCGCGCCGGGGCACTGTTTGACGAGAGCGAGTTTACCGGCGACGAAAACGCCATCGTCGACTTCAAGTACTCGGCCTCTCCCAAGATCACATGGTGGTTCGACCACCATCTCTCCGCATTCCTCACGCCCCAGGACCACCAGAGTTTTCTCGACTGCCAGTTGGAGCCGGCTTGCGGCGGGCGCAAGTTTTTCGATCCCGATTACACGTCATGCACCAGCTTTCTGGCCCACATCGGCTCGGCGCAATTTGGCTTCGATACCGCGCCGGTGGCGGAGTTGATCCATTGGGCGAATATTGTGGATGGGGCGCAGTATGAGAGCCCCGAGTCTGCGGTGGAGATGGCCGCGCCGGCCATGAAGTTGACCCTCATCATCGAGTCCACGCAGGATCCGGCTTTCATTCCGCGCCTTATCCCGCTGCTCACCGAGATGCCGCTGGCCGAGGTGCTGAGCCAGCCGTTTGTGGGTGAACTGCTGCCTCCGCTGTTGGAGCGCCACAAGCAAGCGATGGAACTGATCCGCAGCCGCAGCGAGGAGCGGGACGGCACCATCTTCTTCGACATAACCGACCAGCCGCTTGAGGGCTTCAACAAGTTCATCCCTTACTACCTGCATCCGCAGGCCACCTACTCGATCGGGCTGTCGAAGTCCAGCTTCCGCACCAAGGTTTCAGTAGGCTCCAATCCCTGGACGAAGGCCGACCCGGCCAAAATGGTGAATCTTGCCAAGGTATGCGAGCGCTACGGCGGCGGCGGCCACGCCCGTGTGGGTGCCATCAGCTTCCCTCCCGACCAGGGAGACAAGGCGCGCGTAGCGGCCGCGGAAATTGTCGCGGAACTGCGGGCGACCAACCCGCTGGGTTGAAAGCCCCTGAAAAGAGAGGGTTGTGGAAGGCGTTGGGGTGGGCTACAATGTAGCTCAGGAGACTTCTATGACCGCAAACGCCGTAGTTCGCGCCAGGATTGACGCCCGTGTGAAAGAAGAGGCCACGGCAATCTATGCTGCCGCAGGTCTCACGCTTTCCGATGCCTTTCGCATGATGCTGATGCGAACTGTCGCCGAGCGTGCTCTCCCCTTTCAACCACTGATGCCCAACGCTGAAACCGTGGAAGCGATGAAGGCCGCGCGCCGGGGCGAACTGGTGAAAGTTGGCAGCGTCGAGAATCTACTGGCCGATCTCAATGCGGACGATTAGCCGGACCAGCCGATTCAAAAAAGATTACAAACGCGAGGCGAGGGGCAGGCATAAAACGACGCTCAATACAGACTTAATTGGCGGTGGTCTCGCTTTTGGCCGAAGATAGTCCTTTGCCTGAGAAACTGCGCGATCACCCGCTCACCGGGGAATGGGCTGACCATCGCGACTGCCACGTCAAGCCCGATCTTGTACTGATCTACCGGGTACCGGACGCGGACACGCTGGAACTGGTCAGGCTGGGATCGCACAGCGAATTGAGTTTGTAAGTGATTTCGGCGTCTACACCTTCGCTTTCATGCTGGGCCAGTCCGCGCGCCGACGCTGTAGAAAGGCCTCGACCCCTTCCTTGAAGTCCTCGGTCGAGCGCTGCTGCGCGTTAGCCGCAATGGCGTCCTCAATCTCTTCATCGAGGCGACGCCGGGCATGTTTGGCTAATAACCGCTTCACCGCCTGCATGGCTTGGGGGCTGTTTTGCAGCAGGCACTGCGCCAGCGCCCGGGCCGATTGCATCAGCTCCTCCGCGGCCACAATCTGCGTCACCAGTCCCAGTTGCAGCGCCTCTTGCGCCTTCATCAACCTTCCGGATACAAGCAGTTCCCGGGTACGCTTTTCGCCCACCTGGCGCAGCAGGAACGAAGCTACAATGGCCGGAACAAAGCCCACCTTCACCTCGGTATAGCCGAACTTTGATTCTGGTGTGGCCAGCGTGAAGTCGGGAATCGTGGCCAGAGCCATGCCGCCGGCGATGGCCGGGCCATTGACGGCTGCGATTACGGGCTTGGGAAAGTCATAGAGCGTCCGCAAAACAAGTGCCATATTTTCCGAGTCGCGACGGTGTTCCTCCGGCGTGCAGGCGCGCATTGTCTCCAGGTGTTCCAAGTCCAGGCCGGCGCAAAAGGCCTGGCCGGCTCCGGTGAGGATGACGACGCCGCAGTCGCAGGTTTCCGCCTCGCGAAGGGCCAGCGCCAGCTCCTCAATCAGCGACGGGCTCAGCGCATTTCGCTTGTCCGGGCGGTTCAGGGTGATGGTCTTGATCCCGCTAGCCGATTGGGTGAGGATTTCGTTGAAACGTGCCATAAAGAGACCCTCCTGCGTTCACCGGGTATTCCTCGCTGACTGCATATCGTACCGCAAATTTCAATTGTGAGGCAGATAGATAGCCTCCGGCCTGTTCGAATCCGATAACTGTGAGCTGACAGCTGTCAACTGTTAGCTGCTTCTCACAGCCCCACCTCCCCCGCCCTCTTCTTCAGCGCCTCCAGGCAAAATCCAATGTGCGCGTCTAGATCGACGCCAAGTTCCGCCGCGCCCTGGATCACGTCCGCACGGTTGACGCCGCGGGCAAAGGCCTTGTCCTTCATTTTTTTGCGCACACTGGGCACTTCCACGTCGGCAATGGCCCTGGTCGGCTTCACCAAAGCGCAGGCGGTCAGAAAGCCAGCCAGTTCATCGCAGGCAAACAGCGACTTATCGAGATGCATCACGCGCGGCACCCCCGAGTATTGCGCATGGCCCAGAATGGCGGTGCGCAACTCGACTGGCCAGCCCAGGCGCTCAAGCTCACGCACGCCAACGAAAGGGTGCTCTTCGGCCGTAGGGTGGCGCTCATAATCGAAGTCGTGCAGCAGGGCAGTGGTGGAATAGAGCTGGATGAGCGCCCCACGCTGCCCGGCGTGTTCATGGTCCGTCAGCCCGAGCCGATCTGCTTCGGCCTCGCCGCAGGCTACTACGCAGATCTCGACCGCCAGAGCGTGTTTGCGCAGGCTCTCGCTCTGTGTCCACTCCGCAAGCAGTCGCCAAGCCTGTTCGCGGCCATAGAGAGGGTCGCCTGCTGGACTATTTCCAATGGTCATTTTCTTTTGTCTCCATGTTGCTTCATTTGGTTCGTGATTCTTTGGGTTTATCCGAGTATGATAGGGAAATCTTAGGATTGACCCTAAGTTTGTACTTGACAATTATGGTTCATTTCCCCGAAAGTAGCACATATCGTGGTGTGAAAAAGCACCCCGGAGGCCCTGCTCTGGCACTCCGCACACAGCCTATGGCTACCACCCCAGTATGCGGGGAAACCCGCAAAGTAGTGCGCTGTGATTATTGCAAGCTCACGCAGTTTATAGCCGGCAATTGCCTTTGCAGGAAATGCCACAAACCCCTCGAGGCTGAAGAGCCTGTTGTGCTGGCTCCGCAGCTGATTGCCAGCCAGCCGGCCGTGGCATCGGCTGAAGCTGGGCAAAGGGTGGCCGGCCAGGTGCGCAATATCCGACGGGCGCGTCACCTCAGCCAGCGGCAACTGGCAGCGCGCATGCAGGTGCCCCGTACCTACATCTCCAAAATCGAAAACGGCAAGGCAATTCCCACTCTCGGTTCGCTCGAGCGTTTGGCCGCGGCCCTCGAAGTCGAGCTCAACCAACTGGTCCGAGACTCCCGCAGCCAGCGCGAAGAGGAAGTAGCCGGCATCCTCTCAGACCCATTTCTGGCCGAGATTGCAACCTTGTTGCCCCAGCTTGACTCTCTCCACCGTACGCTGTTCTACAGCTCGCTGAGGGACATGGCAATGGGACATCGTCGCACAGCATAAAGTCTTGAAAGAACGGGATCGCGCCTGTCTTTGCGCGCAAATCCCAACGCCTCATTGTGTTCCTGCCCGCCGTGGTGGATGATGGATGCAGGCGTCCTTGCGGGCTGCGGCCTGCCGGCTGCGTCGGGCCCCTGGATGGCACTCTCCCTATATTCGAGAACGAAAACGAGGCGGATTTTTCTTGTATCCTGCTGGCACACTACGCATCCACGAGCTAACTGCCGAGGAGCGCGCCGTTTATGCAACTTTGAAGCCCGAGCGCCTGCCCGAGCACGTGGCCATCATCATGGATGGCAACGGGCGCTGGGCCGGTCACCGCTCCCTCAAGCGCTTCCTGGGCCACCAGCAGGGGGCCAAGAGCGTGCAGCTGGTCACGGAAACTGCGTCCCGCATAGGCCTGCCCTGGCTCACGCTATACGCCTTTTCGTTGGAAAACAACCTTCGCCGCCCCCGCGCCGAGGTCAACTTCCTCATGCGCCTGCTCAAGACTTATCTTGAGACCAACCTGCAGCGAATGATGGACAACAATGTGCGCATCCGCTACATCGGCCGTACCCACGAGCTGCCCCCCGAGGTGCAGGAGAAGATGCGCTGGGCCGAGGACGCCACCGCCGGCAACACCGGCACTACGCTTACGCTGGCCCTGAACTACGGCGGCCGTTCGGAGATGGTGGATGCGTTCCGCTCCCTCGCCGCCGAGATAGAACACACCCGCATGAGCCCCGGCCGCATCACGGAAGAGGATATTCACCGCCATCTCTACACGGCCCACATGCCCGATCCCGACCTGCTGATCCGGACCTCCGGAGAAATGCGCATCTCCAATTATTTGCTGTGGCAAATCGCCTACACCGAGATCTTTGTCACCGAGCGGCTGTGGCCGGATTTCCGCGGCATTCATCTGCTCGAAGCCATCGCCGACTTTCAGCGCAGGGAACGCCGCTACGGCGGCCTGAGTGAAGGCTCAGGCGAGACGGACGCGGAGGCGGAGCGGGTCAGGATCGCGGCGGGATAACTGCTCACTCGCGGCCAGTGCCAAGACAAACGAAGAGGCCTGAATAATCTGGCTGCTGCCTCGGCAGTGTATTCTCACCTTTGGCATGAAACGTGTTCTCACTGGCATTATCCTGATCCCGTGCGTCTTGGCCCTGGTGTTCCTCCCGTCGAGGCTGCAGTGGGTCTTCATGCTTGCTACCGCAGGCGTGGCGGCGCTTGCCGGCTGGGAATTCCTCAGCATGGCGGAGCGGGGCGGGGCTCGGCCGCCGCGAGTCGCTGTGCTTCTGGCTATCTTGCTGCTCTTTGCCGGCAACTTTCAATGGCCCGATCAATCCATGGTTATTTTTGGCATGCTGAGCCTTGGCCTGTTGATCTATTGCACCTTCCGGTCGTCTATTGAACTGGTGATGCCGGACGCGGTAACAGCCACCTTCTGCCTGCTCTATGTAGGCCTCACCATGGTCACTCTGCCCATCCTCAGGGAGCAGACAAACGGCCCATCGCTGGTGGCATTCCTGTTCTGCGTGGTGTGGGGCGGAGACATCGCGGCGCTTTATGTGGGCCGCACCTGGGGCAGGCATAAGTTTGCGCCCAAGCTAAGCCCCAACAAGACGTGGGAAGGCGCATTGGCCTCGGTGGCCGGCAGCCTGCTTGTGGCCGGCGGCTTAATCGCTCTGGCCCAGCAACTCGAAAAGTGGAATTCGGCCGTCCTCTCCTATCCGGAGGATATGTCGTATTGGCTCGGCTTGGCCGTCTTGATCAACGTCGCGGCGCAAGTGGGAGATTTGGTCGAATCTGCATTGAAACGCTCCGCCGACGTCAAGGACTCCGGCTCACTGCTGCCCGGCCATGGCGGGGTGCTTGACCGCATCGACGCGCTCCTGCTGGCCGCTCCGGTGCTATGGTACGCTCAGGTTATTCACCAGCGGTTCTAAAGGATTTTAGATATACCTTGAAGCGACTAGCCATCCTCGGTTCCACAGGCTCCATCGGGCGGAGTACCCTCTCCATCGTCGAACAATTCCCCGAGCGCTATTCCGTAGCCGCTCTGGCCGCTGGGCGCAACCTAGACGAAGCCTTTGCGCAAGCCGTTCGCTGGCGTCCTAGGCTCGTCTCGATGGCCACCGAAGAGCTGGCCGCGCAACTCGCCGCGCAACTCAGCCGGGCCGGCGTCACCGGCATCGAGACCGTCCATGGCACCCAAGGCACCGTAGCCTGTTCCACCCACCCGGACGCAGACTTCGTCGTCTCAGCCATCGTGGGCGTGGCCGGACTCGAAGCAACCCATGCAGCAATCCTGGCCGGCAAGCCGGTGGGCCTGGCCAACAAGGAATGCATGGTGGCGGCGGGCGAGATCCTTACCCGCGCCGCCCGCCAACGAAACGTGCCTATCCTGCCCATCGACAGCGAGCACAACGCCGTCCACCAATGCCTGCGTGTGGGCATGCACGCCGAGGTCAAGACCATTTGGCTCACCGCCTCGGGCGGCCCGTTCCGGCAGCTTCCCTTGGATAAATTTGCCGCCATTACCCCGGAGCAAGCCCTCAAGCACCCCACCTGGGTCATGGGCCGCCGCATCACCATCGATTCGGCCACTATGCTGAACAAGGGCCTCGAGATCATCGAGGCCTGCCGCCTCTTCGACGTCCCCGCTTCCCGGGTCAAGGTCACGGTCCATCCCCAGTCCACGGTGCATTCGCTGGTGGAATATATCGACGGGTCGATCCTGGCGCAGATCTCAGTTACCGACATGCGCCTGCCTATTCTCTATGCGCTGGCCTACCCGGAGCGCCCGGCTTCAACGCTCACATTTGATATGGCCGCGCTCAGCCATCTTGACTTCGAGCCGCCCGATTTCGAGCGGTTTCCCTGCCTGCGCCTCGCCTACGAGGCGGCGGAGAAGGGCGGCGCCCATTGCATAGCCCTCAACGCTGCCGATGAAGTGGCGGTCGAGGCCTTCCTTGACCGGCGAATCCCCTTCACCGGAATCCCGCGTACAATTGAATTGGTGCTCGCTTCCACGCCGGAAGCGCACCCCGACACGATTGCCGAGGTGCTTGCCGCCGACCGGCAAGCGCGTGAAACCGCTCGCATCGTGGTGGCCGGGACCGCATCGAAGTCTGTGGCACAACCGGCGTAAACGGACTCTTGTTGTCGAGGAAAAAATCGCTTATCTATGCATGAATTCCTAGTTGCTGCCGTTGCCTTTATCGTCCTTGTCGGCGTCATGGTTGTGGTCCATGAATTCGGACATTTTGCCGTTGCCAAGCTCTTCAAGGTGCGCGTAGAGGCGTTTTCCTTCGGCTTCGGGCCGCGTCTGTTCGGCTTCAAGTACGGCGACACCGATTACAAAGTCTGCCTGCTTCCCTTGGGCGGCTTTGTGAAAATGACCGGTGAGAATCCCGGCGAAGACGAGCCGGTGGACGACCCGGCGGCTTTTACATCCCATCCCCGCTGGCAGCGAATGCTCATCGGCCTGGCAGGACCAATCTCCAACTTCATCCTGGCCTTTGTGTTGATGGTCTTCTATTTCGCCTGGATCAACGAGGTCCACGACGATGTGAAAACCGCCACAGTGGAGTGGGTTATCCCCGGATCGACAGCGCAGCAGGCTGGCTTTGAGCCAGGCGACGTCATCCGGCACTTCGAAAACGTGGACAATCCCGACTGGTCGCTGGTTGAAATGCGCGCCTCGTTGAATCTGAACCAGACGGTGCCGGTTACTGTCGATCGGGGCGGAAAAACCCTGCAACTCTCGCTTCATTTGCCCGGCGACGTCAAAGGGCAGGACTTCAGAATGAGCAAGACCGGGCTGCTCTTGCAGATGTTGCCCGGCTCCATTCTCGTCGAAGAAGTGACACCGAACTCAGCCGCAGCGCAAGCCGGTCTGAGGGAGGGCGATGAGATTTCGGCTGTGGACGGACACATCTTTCACACCGTAATTCCCATGCAGTCCTATCTACAGGCCGGGCAGGGCAAGCCTGTCGTACTGACGGTGACTCGCAGCGGCCAGACTCTCGCACCCATGGTTGTCCATCCGACCATGATCGATTCGGCGTGGCGCCTGGGCATTCTTGAGGCCGACCCGCCCGGGCACCCGGACCCGATGCCGTTTCTCAAGGCAGTCTCGAAGTCCAAGGAATTCTGTGCTGATAATTCCTTCCTGATTGTGGAAGTGCTCGGCCGTCTATTCACGCATAAGGTTTCTGTTTCGCAGCTCTCCGGTCCCGTGGGAATTGCGCGCATGGCCGGTCAGGCGGCGGAGATGAAGGGCTGGCTGCCGAAGTTCGGGCTGGCTTCCGCCATCAGCCTCAACCTGGGCATTCTCAACCTGCTGCCTTTCCCGATTCTGGATGGTGGCATGATCATGCTTCTGTTGATTGAAAGCCTGATCCGGCGCGATATCGGCACCAATGTCAAGGAGCGCATCTACCAGGCCGCGTTTGTGGTGCTGATGGCCTTTTTTGCCTTCATCATCTTCAACGACGTCACCAAGCTGCCCATCTTTACGCACCTGAAGCCCTGACGGTTATGCCGCCTCCGGAACAACTCTACAGAAGGGCGACGGAGGGAGCAGGGGCCTTTACAGACTGCGGAAAGACTCATGACAAGTGGACGACGGAGGGAGCAGGGGCCTTCAGGCCCCTGAATACCGCCGCAATTTCGATGGCCTTTAGGCCCGGGCTTTACAGGCTGCGGAAGATACCATCGGCCAAGCCTCTGTAACAGGGCACGACTTCTAGCCTGTCCTGAGCGCAGCCGAAGGATGCCGATAAAGCCAATAAAATCAATGGTCTTTAGCCCCTGTTGGCTCTTGTTTTCCGAGAAGTCTAGCCTACTGGAACGCCAACGGCCTCCACACGCCCTTCTCCTTGAGAGCGAGTTGAATTGGCCGCGGCGGGCCTTTCGGCGGCACAGTAACCTCAATCCAAAGCTCATCGCCAGTCTTGACCGGCAACGGACTGGCCGCATGCTCGGTAATGTAAAAATTGACGGGCTTGTCGACCCGCATCGCCTCGCAGGATGAACCGTGCAGGGCAGTCACCGACTGGCCCTTAAGCTGAATTTCGGTGTCCGGGACGCGAATCGCCACCAGCTTGTTTCCCTGCACCTGGATCGTGGCGGCGAATTGAACCGGGCGATCCGCGCCAATCGCGTACCTGGTTCCAGTCACTTCTCCGTTGATGGTCCGCTGAAACGTAGCCTGCTTCCCCGAAGGCAGAGTGCTCTGGCAGCCATCCACGATGAGTTGCAAGCTCAGGTAGCGGCCCCGCATCACCAGCTCAGGGTCATAAGCCACGGCCTGGGTCCATACCCGCGGACACCGCCAGCGCTGATACAAATATTTGGCGGCGATGGACGAGACCAGCGCCAACTGAATCGCAAGCAGCACGAGCGAAATCTTGGAGAGCTTCATTTCGCCTCCTCGGTTGAAGTTGCGCTTGAAACTGCGCCCGGCCCCATTCGCGCCAGCAATCGTCGCCGCATCTTTTCCAGAGCCCACCCGCCGGCCAGGAAAAGAACGCCCAAGCCAATGAGCCCGAGCGAACGTCCCACCTTGTCAAAGATGTTGCTGAAGTAGAACCAGCCGACCGCAACGCCAAACCCGACAATTCCCAGGTTGACTAGCGCGCGGCTGGCCTGCCGCACCCCCCACCAGATGACGAAGACCGCAAAGGCAGCCACCAATGCATGCGCGGCGAGGTTCGGTTCGGTCAGGTTATAGGAGCCCTTGTTTCCATTGCCGAGGTTCCATGTCTCCGTCCAGGTCCGATTGCACCAGGGCAACGCAATGCAATACACAATTGCTGTCGCCACGGGGATAAGTCCTTTGTGCCCCCGGAACGCCACAATCGCCAGCGGCAGAGCGGCTATCGCAACCCAACTCCAGAACCGCAGTCCGAATGGCAGGAAAGTCTCCGCCCCCGACCACGACCGCCAGCCTACCAGCATCAAGGTGGTGCCAACGCCAGCAGCAATAGCCGCCACGCCGAACAAGATTCCTTGAACAGCCTTCCGCCGTGAGCCGAGAAACATGACCAGGTAGAAAATAGCCCAGAGAAACAGAAACCGGCCAATATAAACCAACTCCCCGATATGACCCTCGGCATTGAAGGCCAATTCTGACACCATCCACGCCGGGAACAGCAACAGAGTGAGAACCTGCTGCGCCTCATCGCGAAGAAGAATCCAGCCCGCCAGCGCTGCCAAGGCCCACATCAGGATCGCCGCCGGCCAGTGCTCTTCAATGTTGAAAATCTGGCCGACCAGCGCAATCGCCGCGCCCGTGGAGACAGTGCCCACGGCATGAAGCGCCGTCGACAAGCCGCGATATGGTTTCCGCGCGAAAGCCCCGCCAATATGGAAGACGGCGACCATGCCGATGACCAGGACGAAGCGAGCCGCCGGGGCCAACTCGTCCCAATGAGCGGAGACAAACAACACCACGCCGCAGGCCAGCAAAATCGCTCCGAGAATAAGCGCGACCATCCCCTGCCAGCGAAGACCAGTGGGGCGCGCCTGCTGCGACTCGTAGGTGCGAATGCGGCCGGCCGCCTCCGCATCCAGTACGCCGGCCGATTGCCAGCGGTTTAGCAACGGTTCAAAGTCAGTCATGATTGTTGGCAAACAGTAAAGCACACTTGGCCAAACCAAGGCGCGGAAAATTCTCGCTATATCATCAAAGAGTATGCGGATCGAGATAGTTACAATCTTCCCCGGCTTCTTCGCCGGCATTCTGGAGAATGGAATTGTACGGCGGGCCCAGGCCGATGGCCTTTTGACAGTCGGTATTCACGATCTGCGGACTTTTACGCACGACCGCCATCGTACCGTAGACGATCGCCCTTTTGGCGGCGGGGAGGGCATGGTGCTGAAGCCGGGGCCCCTCGCCGAGGCGCTGGCTTCGCTTGACCTGGTCCCCAAGGCGGAGCGGCAAACCGTAGAGCCAGGGAAGGTCCCCCTGGCCGGCACGCGGGTCATTCTCCTGTCTGCGCAGGGTAAGTCGTTTACCCAGGCCGTTGCGCGGGAACTCGCAACTCTGGACCGGGTGGTCCTGATTTGCGGCCGCTACGAAGGCGTGGACGAGCGCATCAACGACCTTTATTGCGACATGGAGCTCTCAATCGGCGACTACGTCCTGAGCGGTGGCGAACTGGCGGCTGCCGTCATCCTCGACGCAACCATGCGCCTCATCCCCGGCGTGCTGGGCAATCAGGCTTCGGGTGAGTTCGAAAGCTTCGGCGTGGCTGACGCCGAAATCGCCAGCGATGTTCAGGGAGTTCCGCGCTCGCAGCACGGTGCCGGAGGCTTGCTGGACTATCCGCACTTTACCCGGCCCGCCGAGTTCGCCGGTTTGCGCGCGCCGGAGGTTCTGATGAACGGCGACCACCTGCAAATCCGTCGCTGGCGCCGCGAGCAGCAATTGCGCAAGACCCTAGCCAACCGCCCCGATTTGCTCGAATCCGCCGCTTTAGACGAAGAAGATCGCCGCCTGCTCCAGGAAATCTGGGAAGGAACGCGCTGACCTCTCAGCACCTGAATCGACGCGGACCCGCCCCAAGCTCGGGTGCCCCATCCTTGCGTTTTTTCTACGCAAGGGTGGGAAACCGCAAGCGCTAGAACGTCCGCACCGGCGCGGGCTGTTCCGCACTCACCTGTCCTGCCGCGATAGCCGCAACGTAAAAATTCTCCCCGCGCGTCGGGCAGCCGGCCAGTCGCCGCAGCATCGCCAACTGGCCCACATGCGTCAGCGCATCGGCCACCGGGCCTTGCATCAACTTCTCAATCGAGGTGTGCAGCGGTTCCCTGGAGGCAAGAAATCCGTCAAATGCCTCCAGCGAGGCGAAAAAGCGCTTCTGCTCCGCCGCCCACGACAAAGGTTCGGAATTGTGCCAGCGCTCCTGGCCTTTAGCTGTACTCAACGCCCAGTCAAACAGGTCGCCCATATGAGCCACGATCTTGCCCGGCTCCCGGCCCGCGCCGGCGAAACCGCCGAATTCGTCAGGAGAACCTTCCAGGGCTCGCGTGGCCCGATAGGCCAGGGCAGCCAGGGAGTGGCGGAGAAGTTCGCGCTTGTCGTCCATACCCGAAAACTATAGCGCATCTCCGGAAACCCCAGGTAGCCGATTAGGCAGCATGCGCCGTTCTCTGATAAACTTAAAGTTCTGAGTCCATCAGCAGGAAACCACTATGTCCATCCATCCCGTAATGCAGCGCTTGGCCGACAAACTCAAGCGTACCGATCTCCCCGAGTTCGTGCCTGGCGACCAGATTCGCGTACAGGTCAAAATCAAGGAAGGCGATAAGGAGCGCTTGCAGGCGTTCGAAGGTCTGGTTATCGCCATCAACCGTGGCCCTCAAGGCACGTTTACCGTGCGCAAGATGAGCTTTGGCCAGGGTGTGGAACGCATCTTTCCCTTCAATTCCAAGGTCATCGACAAGATCGAAAAGATTCGCAGCTACAAGGTGCGCCGCGCCAAGCTGTATTACATCCGCGGACTGCGCGGCAAGGCTGCCCGTCTCAAGGAAGTGGATCGCGTCACCGGCAAGGTCCGGGCGTAGAAGCCGGCAATCCTCTTACACCCAGATCCCCAGCCCATTCGGCTGGGGATTTTGCTTTATATCCGTCCTTCCGCTTTCTATACTCAATCCATGGCAAATTCCCCAGTATGCGGTTGGAAGCTGGAAAGGGCCGCGCGCAAGCTCGGGGCGCTGCGCATTGCCGGCCTCGATGAGGTAGGCCGCGGTCCGATGTTCGGCCCGGTTGTCGCGGCAGCAGTCATCCTGGCTCCCGGATTCCGGCTTGACGGCCTCACCGACTCCAAACAGCTCTCGGAGAAGAAGCGCAACGAGTTTGACCTCGAGATACGCGCCAACGCGGTGGCCTTTGCCATTGCCGCGGTGGATGCCGGGACTATCGACCGCATCAATATCCGACAGGCTTCTCTGCTGGCCATGCGCATGGCAGTCGAGCAACTTGCGCTCAGTCCCGACCACCTGCTGATCGACGGCCGCGACACTATCGACTGGAACTGCCGGCAGCAAGCCATAGTGCAGGGCGACGCAATCAGCTACTCCATAGCCGCCGCCAGCGTACTGGCCAAGGTCTACCGCGACCGCCTGCTGGTGTTACTCGACGCGGCTTATCCCGGCTACGGCCTGGCGCGACACAAGGGCTACTGCTCCCCGGAACACATGGCAGCCCTGGCCCTGCTCGGCCCCACCCCGCTGCATCGCAAGAGCTACAGCCCCGTGGCCCAGGCAGAGCTACAATTTCCTGAACTCTGAAATGGAGGCTCGACGTGTCGCGGCTTCACTGGCTGTGCATCCTGTCTGCCCTTTGCCTCTTTTCCAGCGCCTGCAACAAACACCAGGCAAAGAAGCCCGACCCCACCAAGGGTACGGTGACCGGAATCGTCCTCTGCGCGGATACAGGCAAGCCGGCCCGCTTTGCCACCGTTAACCTCACACCTGTTCCCAAAGCGGATGAGAAAAGCGACGATGGCGACCCCTTGCCTGCGCAGGAGTCCACGATGACCGATCTCGATGGACGTTTCAGGATGGAGGCGGTTGAGCCCGGGCACTATTTTGCGTTTGCCATCCTGGAAGGCTATCTCGATCCGGCGCTTGACCTCGATGCGGCCAAGATCCGGTCGTTGCCTAATGACCGGGAACGGCGTTTATATGCCATTGATCAATGGAAGGAGCATCTGACCGAAGTCGCAGTTCACGTCCACCGTTCCACTGAAGTCACGATTCAGGTGGAGCGCGCGGCGGAGATCGGCGGGACCGTTTCCTTTGATGACGGATCTCCAGCCATCGGCATGCATTTTCAACTCTTCCAGAAGGCGGAAAAGGGCGGCTGGACAAATGTCGGGTTGCCCCTGTTCGATACCTGGTCCATCCACACAGTGAGCGACGGCCACGGCCGCTACAACGTAACTAACCTATCCGCGGGCGAGTACGTGGTCTGCGCTTTGATGCCTTCCGACAAGGAGGATGACGCGGCCCGCATCTGCCTCGGAAACGTCTTTCGCCACAAGGATGCCGCCACCATGAAGGTGCATCCCGGGGAGATCGCCAGCGGGGTCGACATCGTCATCCCTCTCAACGGTCTGCACACCGTCGCCGGCATTGTCTCCGCACTTGCCGACGGTCACCCCCTGAGCCAGGGCGCAGTTCATCTGCTTTTTGCCGACGACAAGGAAAAGGCGCGCGCTCTCTCGCTCGAACCCGACGGGAGCTTTGCCTTTGAGTATGTTCCCGAGGGCAAATACATTCTCCGGATTTCCGGAGCCAAAGACGAGGAGCAAAAGGACCCCGCGGCATCTCCATCTGACGCCGACTCCGCATCAAAGCCGAAACCGGTCGTCTATGCCGATAAAGAGGTTCCGCTCACTGTCCTCGATAACATGGATGATATTCAGGTCCAGCTCGCACCGCCTCCCGCAGACAAGCCACGCGGCCAATGATGACGGACGAAACCGGCACTCAGGGAGGACGGAGGGAGCAGGGGCCTTCAGGCCCCTGAATATCGCCTCGATTTCGACGGCCT
>ODAK010001315.1_pt1 | contig 27456 bp, 31 predicted proteins | sample 1539591 | NCBI WGS metagenome assembly ODAK01 (sample SAMEA3539303, study PRJEB22396) | soil metagenome | biome: tundra; feature: field; material: soil | place: USA | collected 2010-05 | depth 0.15 m
GAGCTGCTCCTACCGCCGGCTCACCGCCAATCGCCTCGACGACGCCCGAGGTCCCCCCGCAACTCGGCGACGCCGGAGCGCGGGCGAAAGCCCAAGCCGGCCCGCCCGGCGATCGACAATCAACACAAGCGCCGGCGAGACCTCGGTCAAGGGCTCGGATTGCCGTGATCGCCGCCGGAGCGCTGATCGCGATCGCGATCGTACTGCTGGCCGTGAGCGGCGCTTTGAGCACCAGCAGCCACCGCTCCCCGAACGCAAACAACAGCCGGCTCAACAAGCCGAAGCCGAAACTCCCGCCTGCCCCGACCACGAAGACGTTCGCTGACTCCAAGCTCGGTGTCAGCTTCGCCTATCCCGCCAGCTGGATTCCCCACGCGCTTACGGGAATCCCGGCTGCCGATTTCAAGGTCGCCGACTTCGGGACCGGGACCGGCACGGCGGGCACGGAGTGCGCTCTCGTCATCCTACGTGGCGGGGGTCCTGCCAGCAGCTCTCAGCAAGCACAGATCGCGTATGTTCGCGCGCAGGCGGCAAATGAGGCCAGCAGGGCCAAGCATTACAAGGTTCTCGCCATCGAGGCCGAGCAGGGCGTAAACATCGCCGGCGTCGGGCTCCTCAGTATTGATGACGCGGAGGGTGACCACATCGCGTTCTTCTTCCGAGGCCGAGATATCTACTTCTTCGTTTGCACCACCCCGCCGGGCGAGCTAACTCAAGTTGACCAGCAGGCATTTCAGCCGCTGATCGCCAGCTTCAGGCTCGGCTAGGCAGGTAAGCATCAGCCGGCGTCGCGGAGCCCGAGACTCGCCTCCGCGGCCGCGACGGGTGCCCCGCGCGGAACGAAGTGCCCGACCGCCAGGAGAACAACGCGCTCATACCTCGACCGCCGCCAACCTCAGATCGCGCGCGTCAGGAGACATCGCGGCGTGTGATCAGCGGGAGTCCGATCAGAGTGAGGGCGGCTGCCCAGGCTATGAGAACGATGGCGCCGGCGGCGGGCGAAAGGAGGTTCTTGGTTGTCAGCCCTATGAGGGCGTCCTGGGCGCGGGTCGGTGTCAGCCGGCCGACCGAGGGGACGAGGCCGAAGAGCAGGTTGTCGATGATGAAGCCCCAGGCGAGCAGACCGATCACCGCGCCGACCTGGTTGCGGACGATCGCGCCGAATCCGACGCCTATGGCACCCCAGAGTGCGGTCGCAGCGAGCGTTCCCAGCACGAGTAGCGTGACGTCGCCGCCACCGAGCGAGAACGAGATGCCGCGCCCGGCGAGGATCGCGTAGCCGATCGCGAAGCCGACTCCCTCGCCGACTACGCCGAATGCGATCCCGGCGAGAAGGCCGGCGGCGAGCTTGGCGCCAAGTACGCGTCGGCGTCTCGGAGTGAACAGGAACGTCGGACGGATCGTCCCGAAGCGATACTCGCTGGTCACCAGCAGCACGCCTGCGAGCGCGGAAAAGACACCCGCAAGGCTGCTGAGGCCGAGCAGCTGGCGCTGGTCCTCCTTGCTCGAAAGTGCGCCGGCTTTGGTCAGCAGCCCGGTCAAGAGCGTGAACAGCAGGATCAGAGCGATCATCCCGAGCATGAGACCGAGTGTGGTGCGGGTTGAGCGCACCTTCAGCAGCTCCGCCTTTATCTGCGTGATCACGACGGGACCTCCGCGGTCAGCTCTAGGAAGATCTGCTCGAGCGAGGAGCCTTCGGTGACGAGCTCATGAACCGGGATCCCGGCGGCGAAAGCGACATCGCCGACGTGCTCGCTTGTGGTGCCGTGGACGAGGAGTGCGTGGTCATTGCTCGTCGTCGTTTGGAGGTTCTCTTGGCGCAGGGCCTGCTGCAGTTGCGCCGCGTTGGGAGTGCGGACGCGGATCGAGCCGCCGACCCGGGCCGTCAGCTGCGCGAGCGAGGACTCGACGACGAGCCGTCCGCGGCTGATTATGAGGACCTGGTCGACGGTCTGTGCGACCTCGGCGAGCACGTGGCTGGAGATGAGGACCGTGCGTCCCTGCGAGGCAAACGCCCGCAGGAAGTCACGCAGCCAGCGCACCCCCTCGGGGTCCAGGCCGTTGGCGGGCTCGTCGAGGATCAGCAGCTCGGGGTCGCCGAGCAGCGCGGCCGCGAGCCCCAGCCGCTGGCGCATGCCCAGCGAGTAGCCCTTGACCCGACGCGTTGCCGCATCCTGAAGCTCCACCAAACGCAGCACCTCGTCAGCGCGCGAGTCAGATAGCTCGACCGCACGGCCGAGCGTTCGCAGGTGGTCACGGCCCGAGCGTCCGGGATGAAAATCGGTGGCCTCAAGCACTGCGCCGATCCGCAGCGCGGGACGCTCCAGCACAGCGTAGGTCCGGTCGAACACGAGCGCCCGTCCGCTCGTGGGTGCCGCCAGACCAAGCAGCATCCGCAGTGTCGTCGTCTTGCCGGCTCCGTTGGGGCCTAGGAAGCCCGTGATCGTGCCCGCCTCAAGCTCGAACGAGAGTCCGTCGACAGCCAACAGCTCGCCGAACCGCTTCGTCAGCGACTCGGCCACAACGACGGGGGTCACGCGCTCACCGCCTGACCGACAGGAACAGCCGTTCACGCATCAGTCAGGCGCGCCTGAATGGCTGCTGGCTCGACGCCGAGCGAAGCGATTAGGTCCGCGGCGGGGTCCGGTCGTTGCAGCTTCACGATCGCCGCGAGGACGTGCTGAGAGCCGGGGTGGCATGCACCGCGGCGCATCCCTTCTTTGGCCGACTCCCGCAGCACGCTCTTTGCGGAGGGCGTAAGCGCCAGGCGCCGACGGAGCACTGTCTTCAGGGTGGGTCGCGGAGGGACGGCACGGCTATCGCCTGCCGGTAGCGGTTCTAGGTCCAGCGACGCGTCCATGCCGATCGCGACGAGCGCCTCGTGATCCATTGTGTCCAGGGCTGATCGGGCGTTTTGGGCGTCGGACCCGACGGCGCTCGCGAGCACCGGATCGATTAGCAACGCTAGGAGCAGATGCTCGGTGCCTACCTTGCGGTCACCGCGGCGTCGGGCTTCTTCGCGCGCCGCTATGTAGGTTGACCACGGGTGGTAGTCCTCGCCTGACTGCAGGGCTTTGGCAGGCCTGCTCATCAGAACTCCTTTCCGTGCTTGGCGTGCACTGACTGGCGGGTCACACCGAGCGCGTCACCGATCTGCTGCCACGACCACCCTTGACGTCGGGCGACCGCGACCTGGTTTGCCTCCACCCGCTCCGCCAAACGCCGCAGCGCGAGCGCGGCACGCAGCCCCACTGACGGGTCCTCAGAGGTGATGACGGTTGTTGTCTCCTCGATGTTCATGATGTCAGCCTAGCCTGACATCATTCGTTCTGTCAAGGCAAACTGACGCTGGCACCAGTCGTTCATCGACTCGGCGGTGCGGCCGAAACGCGGCAGCGAGTCGATTGAAGGTCCCCGGATCGTGCTCGCGCGAACCGCAGGCTCGTCAGTCCGGCGGGGCTGGCGAGCAGCGTCAGCGGATGCCAAGAAGGCTGGAACCCCAGCCCGAGCTCACCGCCCGCGGCTGGCGATGCGTTTGCGACCAGATCTGGCCCGGCGCTGCGGCGCCGACCCGGCACGCATCAAGCTTGCCAGCCACCCCTCGGATGTGCGCGCCGAGCGCCGGGCGCGCGCGTCCGGTTTGGTGAGCGGCTTGTAAGGAATAGCGGATGCCGGTCCGGCGAAATATGGGGTGGGATTGTTGGTCATGGCGCCAGTACACAGGCTCGCTCGCAGGCCAGCCTGAGTACGGGCGAAGAACGGGCGAAGACTCCGCTGAGAGTCCTCTTTCTGTGAGAACACGCTCACCCAGGCCACACGTCTGATTGAGAGGACTGAGATATGGTCCAGCTTTAAGGGCTGATCGTTTCGATGCGCATCGCGTTGATCACCGAAGTCTTGTTGCCCGCCGAGCACTACCAGCGAGCCTTTGAAGCGGCGGCGTGATGTCGCCGGCTTCTACGTCGCGCCAGACCGAGGTTCGCGTCCGCCGCGCGCCGGGCAATCATCGAAGCCGTCGCTCGTGGATCGCCGCGGGAGTCTCGTTAGGGCTGCTGATCGGGCTGATCGTGCTCGGGATCTCCAAGCTCGACCCTGCGGCGGTCGCCGGATCGCTCACCTCGATCGATGCCAGTTGGGTGCTCCTTGCCGTGACCCTGATGGGCGGTTCATTCCTGGCCCGTGCTGAGTCCTGGTTCATCGCCCTTCGCGCTGCCGCCCCTGACGCACCCGTCGGGCGTTCCGCCGTGCGCAGGGCACTGCTGATCGGTATGGCCACATCCACGGTGGCACCCGGCCGCCTCGGCGAGGCCGCCCGGGCGTGGATCATCGCGCGGCGGATCGGCGATCCGCGTGAGGTCATCGCAACCGTCGCCGGCACCGTGCTCTTTCAGACACTGCTCAACCTTTTCGCCCTCACCATCCTCGCGGTGATCGCGCTGAGCGATCCGGCGATCACGCACGCCAGCATCGCCGGCCTGATGGTGGCGCTGGCATTGCCGGTGAGCCTCGTGTCCGTCCTGCTCGTCGCACCCAAGGCGCTGGGCCGCGCTGCTCGATCTCACCACCTCTGGTTGCGCGCCGCCGCCGAGTGGCTCGCGCGTCAGCTCGTCAACGCCCGCCGGGGGCTGGCCGCGTTTCGACAAGCCAGAGCTGCCGCGCATACCACGATCGCCCAGCTCACAGGCTGGACGCTCCAGCTCGGTACGTGCTACGCCCTGGTCCTCGCGTTGCACCTCGGCGGCAAAGCGAACCTGGCCGCCGCGGCTGCCGTCCTTGTCGCCGTCAACCTCACCGCGATCGTTCCGCTGACGCCATCGAATGTGGGTGTCTTCCAGGCGGCGTGCATCGCGGCTCTGGCACCGTTTGGCGTCGCGGCGAGCCAGGGGCTTGCCTACGGCATCCTCTTGCAGGCCGTGGAGGTCTTCTGCGCCCTCTCGCTCGGAGCGCCCGCGCTCCTGCGAGAGGGACTCTCGTGGAGCCTGCTGCGCCGTGAACTGGCGCCGGTCGCCCCGGCGGCAACGGTCGAAGCATCCGATCAGCCGGCCGGCGCGAGTAACGAGGCGGCGATCCAATCCGGGGCTGTTCGGTCGGCCGGTTCGGAGCCCGCAAGGCGCGAATAGGTGCCTCAGAGCTGTGCCCGAACGGCCCCGCCCGGATATTGCGCACTGTGGATGTTCACGTAATAATCCCGCGGGCTGCGGTTGATCGACCTGACAAGGGTCCCTTTGACCTTGACGCAACCCTGGTGATGCAGACGCGGTGCGGTCGACAGCGGCACGACGACACCGCCTGACCTCCCCTTGGCGCCGACGTGGATGTGGGCGAACGTTGCGTTGGTGAACCCGTGCAGGTGGGCGAATCGCCAGCACACCACCGAGCTGCCATGAAAGGCGATCACCGCATCACCGACGCCGTGCGGAGCCCCGGGCGGCGTTTCGGCCGCGCCCGTGAGCTTGACCCGGTAGATGAGGATCGGTCCCCCGCTCTTTGCGGCCGACAGGCCGGTAGACGACGAACTGCTCGGGGAGCTCGGGGTGCTGCTCCCGCAGGCTGCTACTCCGAGCACCAACGCTGCGAGGCTCGGGATCAGAAGATTCGAACGCATCATGACTCCCTTTCGGTCGGGTGGACTCCCAGACGCGAACAACAGGTTGTGTCATTGGCTGCTTTTGCGCACATATCCGGCGAGTTAGAGTCGGCTTAGCTGGCTGAAGAAGCGGCGGCGACGAACGGCATCGTCGACGACAGGCTCTTCATGACCCCTGCGCTACCGACGCGCGCTGTTCGACGCCACCGCCGCCAGGGCGTTCCTGACTGGGTTCAGGCGGGACGCTCCTCGCTTAGTGCTCCCACCATAGATACCGTCGCATTCGCGGTGCTCAAGCCGTGCGCTCGATCCGCACGTCCGCGGTGGCCGAGTGGTGCGGGGCTGAGTCCGCCCGCGCCGTGAACTCCTGGTAGCGGTGGCCCGGACCGAGATCCAGGGAGACTCTGAGCCGCCCACGGCGGTCGGTTCTCAGCCGCCGGCGATGGGTTCCGGCGGCGTCGCGGACGACCGCCAGCACGTTACGTTTTGCCCGGTAGAGCGGCGCCGTCGTGATGCTCGCGCGTCCGCTGCCCGTGAGCGAGAACCGGCGCCGGCCGTCGACGCGCAGCCGGCTGAACTCGAGCGCCGGGCGGCGCAGCGCCACCGACCAGCCGTAGACCGCGAACCGTGGCTCCACGGCGGTGTAGGAGAACGAGGCCGGCGGAAGCTTGGGGTGGGCGAAGACCGTCATGAAGGTCGGCAGTGTCTGGCGCAGGTCACGCTGCCAGTAGGGCCACAGGTGTCCGCCGGGGCCGTAGTCATCCCAGATGCTCGGGATCCTGAGCGCTACGAGGCGGGCGTGGAAACCGACGCTCATCTGGTGCACCGCGAATTCGACGATGTCGGTGCCGGCGGAGGGTCCATAGTGTCCGCCCGGCCGACCGTTGCCGGTGCGGATCGTCAGGCTGAGTCCGCGCAGGTTCCCGGCCAGATCAAGCGGATTGTGCGCGCGCCAGATCACCTGCTCGGTCGCGCGCGGACCGAATATGGTCGCGGCTGTGACCGCGATGTCGAGCGGGTTGTTGGTGTCGACCGCGCCGGAGAAGCTGGCGGCGGCCGCGAACAGGTCGGGATGGCGTGCCGCGTAGCTCATCGCGCCGAAGCCGCCCATCGAGAGTCCGGCGATCGCGCGTTCGGTGCGGATTGCGCGCGTGCGCAGATGCCCGTCGATCCACGGGATCAGCTCATTGATGTGAAAGGTCTCCCACTCGGGCCGTCCGTCGGCGCCGCCGTTGTACCAGTTCGTGTAGCCGCCGGTTGGACCGGAGTCGGGCATCACGACGATCAGCGGATAGCGGGCGGTCAGCTGCTCGGCATCGCCCTTCACCGTCCACGAGCTGTAGTTGTCGATCGCGCCGTGGAGGAGATAGAGGACGGGGTAGCGGCGCCGGGGATGGCTGTCGTATCCGGCCGGCAGCAGGATGCGGACGTCAGTGACCCCGGCGAGGGCGGGCGTCCTGAAGGCCAGCTGCTCCAGGCGGGGATCCAGTCGCATGACCGACATCAGCCGCAGCGGGTCAGCCGCCAGCGCAGTGCTGGAGGTGGCGGTGAAGCTCAGCGCCATCGCGATCGAGACCGCGGCCCAGCGCAGGAGCCGCACCGCAGTCAGCCTGAGCTGGTCCACATCTGAAACGATCGCGTCGGAAACCCGACCCGAGGAGAGACGACGGACGAGGCAAAGGCGCGCGCTCAGATTCAGGCTCATGCCGACGCGGTCGTACGCGGCGACATCGACGCGGTGATCGCCGACTTCTCAGAGCAGTTGCGCCCGCAGGTTCCGCAGCTCGCCCAGGCGCTTCCCCAGCCCGTGGAGAGCGCCGAGGTGCTCAGCGTCGAGGTGGGCAAGGAGGAGAGCGTCGCGCTGATCCAGTACTCGGGCGACGGTCCCGACGTGACGATCCGCTCGCATTGGCGCGAGGTCGACGGCCGTCCCACGATCGTCCACGGCGAACAGTGGACAACCAGACCCCGCGGCTCCGTGACGTCAGGCGCGGCCACCGGTCAGCGCCAGGCCGAACGGGCTGCCCTCGGAGTCGCGGCAGATCGCCCAGACCGCGCCGGGATGCACGACGGTGCCGCCGAGGGCGCTGACTCGCTCCAGGGCCGCGCCGAGGTCGTCAACGGTGAAGTACGGCAGGGAGAAGGAGTCGCCGGGCCCGCGTCCGCGCGCGTGCACTCCCACCTGGGGCGCGCCCAGGGCCGTCTGCCATCCCTCGCCCTCGGACTCGCGTCGCGGCTCGAGCTCCACTTCCAGCAGGCTGGACCAGAATTGCCGGGCGCGCTCGGGGTCATCGGCCGGGAACTCGATCAGGGAAGGTTTGATCGGGGCCATGCCTGCAACCCTAGCGACCGCGCAGTTCCCGATCTGATCGTGTGGGCGCGAAGCTTGCTCGATCGCGCCGCCCGCGCGCGTCGGCCCGCGGGTGCGAGGCCTGGCGCCCGCTACGAGAGCTTTCGTGGTGTCTGCCCGGTCGAGGTTGACCACTTAGCCCCGTCGCCGGTCGATCTGTGACACCGGTTGTTGGATTCATGCGTCGACCGCCGCGGGGAGTTGCGTGTCACGAACCTCAGGGCTATCTCGTCCTTTGCCGAGAGCGTCGCGGACGACCGCACGACCCGATGAAGCCATGAGCATCGACCACGAACTTCAACTACTCAGAAAGCAGCGCCGCGCCGACCAGGCCACGATCGAGGGGCTGACGAGCACGCTGACCAAGCTGCAGCGAGCCGCGCGCGCTGTGAATGAGGAGAACGCCCAATTGCGCCGCTCCGGCGCGGAGTCCGCGCTCGGCCAGCGACGCGTTCAGGTGGCCGAGCCAGCCCTGGAGTCCAGGTTGGGAAGATGACGGCGCTTGACGCTGAGCTTCGTCCCGACATGATCGATGCGCTGATGGATCTGTACTGCGAGTGGCGCGAGGAGTGCACCGGGGTGCATGCGGCCTACTCGCGTTTCTGCGACGTGGCGTCAGCGGAGCGGGCGCTGGCCTACGCGGCCTACACGGCGGCCCTTGACCGGGAGGGAGCGGCCTGCCAGAGCTACGCGGAGCACATCGAGTGGGTCGTGATCTGCCTCGCTCGGAGCCAATCCGGGGGATCGACTCCCGGGCGGACGACGGGTGGCTCTGCCGAAGTTATCCAGATGTCCGGCGTTCCCGCCGCTGACGCGCGGCCGTACCGATCAAAGGAGATTTCCATGAATCCAGTCGCCCCTGGCGCGATCACCGGCGACTACGAGCCCGCAGGCGAGTGAAAGCTTAGTGCTCCCCACCGGTGACGCCGAGCAGCTGGGCGGTGTTGGTCAGCGCCGGCGGCGTGCGCCGCGCTCTTCATAAGAAGTCGATCGGAGACAGGCCGGACTGGCTGCAGGAACTCTGGCGTCGCCCCGCCGCGAACAGGGATGGCGCGCCGTACGGCGAACAGCCCGATGTCCGCTAGACCTGTGAAGGAGCTAGGCATGAACGACTTCGATAGACCCGGCGCCACGCTCGATGAGCAGGCGACGCGGCGGTCCGCAGGGTCCAGACTGTCCGAACTGGGCGACCGCCTCTCCAAGACCTTCGGCAACGTCGATCGCGTCAGGCCGGAGGTGCCGAGCTGGGCGGCGGACAGCGATCTGGAATACGAGGTGGACGGCACCGCCGGCACCGACGGCAGCGATGGCACCGTCGAGCCGGTCGAGCCCGTCGAGGAGCCGCGCTTTCCGATCGCCCGACAGGGCTATGACCGCCACGCGGTGGATGGGCACGTGGCCGAGCTGGAGCGCGAGCTCGCGCAGCTGCGGGCGGCCGAGCGGTCCGACAACTCGGTCGCGGCGGAGATCGAGCGGATCGGCGAGCAGACGTCGGCGATCCTGCTCGTCGCTCACGACAAGGCCCAGGAGACGACGCGCCAGGCCCAGGAGCAGGCCGATCGCTGCGTGGCCGACGCGGCGACCAACGCCGTCGCGATCACCGAGGAGGCGAGCCGGCGGCTGCGCCAGCTCGACAGCGAGACAGATTCCGTCTGGCGCGAGCGAGCTCGGCTGATCGACGATGTCCGCAACGTCTCAAGCGCCCTGGCGTCGCTGGCGCAGGAAGCCAGTGATCGCTTCCCGGCCGAGCCGGATCGGGCCGAGACGACGCCTGCCCCGGCACCGGCGCAGCCCCTCACCCAGCCTCACTGCGACTGAGCTCAAGCCGCAGCCCCTGCAAGGCATTTCCCCCGTCGACCGTGGCTGAGCTGCTAACGCGCAAGTCGCTCCCGGGCGGTCCCACCCAGCCGCCGGGCGAGCCTGACCGCGCGCTCGAGGTGCTGGTTGCCGGGCAGAGCGGGTCGCCCGGCCAGCTCAGCTAGCTCTTTGTATGCGAGACGCAGGCTGGTCTGCAGACCGGCGAGCTCGCGCGTCTGGTCGCCATCGATCCGTTCGAGCAGATCCTTGCTGACGATGACCTCACGTCTGCGCAGCGCGATGTAGCTGTGGGTGATCTGCGTAGAGCCGTCGTCTGCCCGGGGCGGCTGTCGCACGTCGATCACCGCAAAGGCCCGTCCCCAATGCTCTCGCAGCCACCACTCCGAGTGGAACACCCATGCATCCGTGCCCTCCCAGTGATGCATCACCGACATGCCGATCTCATCTTCGCGGTAGGGCTCGCCGGCCAGCGCCTCCCACATGCCCTCGCCGAGGAAGCTGGCGATCAGGATTGCCCCCGGCGCCAGCAGCCGGTGCATCTCCGCCAGCCAATCGCTCCACAGGTCGCCGATGTGTGTGAACACCGAGGTCGCCCAGATCAGGTCAAACGAACCCGCCGCCTGGGCCAGCGGTGGGGCGGCCCCGTTGCTGAAGAAGCGAAACGGCGGACTCAGGTTGGCGCTGTCCCACTCGATGCTCGCCTGGTCGATGTCGCAACCCCAGAACTCGCCGCGCCGCGCCTCCGGCTCGAAGTGACGCATCACGCGCGCGGAACCGCATCCGAAGTCCAGCACGGTCTTGGCGTCCCAGGTCCAATCGACCGGGAGCAGCGACTCGATGACGCCGCGGAGCCGGGTCCCTTCGGCGAGGTAGAACTGCACTGGATCGTGGCCTTCCGGGGTTCCCACCCGAGCGGCGAGTCCGCTCGGCGGAATCGGGAGCGCGGACCGTGGCATCTGCCGAGCCTACCCGGCGGTGCTGCTCAATCGTCCGAGCACTCCGCGCAGAGGCCGAAGATCACGACCTCGGCGCCGGTGGGGCAAAAGCCCGTCGCCGCCGCCCGGCGCAGCAGATCGCCGGCCTCGAGCTCGCCGTCGAGGTCCTCCACGCGCGCGCAGCGGCGGCAGACCGTGTGCTGGTGGGGCTCGGTGCGCGCGTCATACAGCGCGGCGCCCAGACCCGTGTCGATCCGCCGCACGAGTCCCAGCTGCACCAGCAGGTCAAGCGTCGCGTAGATCGTGGGCGCGGAGGTTCCCGGGAGCTGATCGCGGACCGAGCGGTGAACCTCCTCCGCGGTCGCATGGCGGCCACGGCGGCGCAGGTCACGCAGGATCACGAGCCGCTGGGAGGTGACGCGCTGGCCTCGGCCGCGCAGCAGTTCGATCAGGTCGCTCTGGTCGACCGGCGGATCGAGATCGTCAGCCGGCCGGCCGGGTACATCGACGGGCCGCTGGGGGAGACCGACCGATAGGTGGGGTGAGTGGGGCATCGATGTGAGTCGTCTTAGGGTCTCCTAATCTAACACAGTTGTTATATTGACTGCGGTGGTTGAAGTAATCGAACGGCTGAAGAGCGGCGACGATCGCGACTTCCTGCTGCGTTACGTCCAACCCGGACTGGTCGGGCTGATCGACGGAACCCTCTCGACGCTGGCGCCGATCTTCGCGGCCGCGCTGCTGGCGGGCTCGCACGCGGCGCTGTTCGTGGGGCTCGCGACCGCGGTCGGAGCCGGGATCAGCATGGGCTTCTCCGAGGCGCTGTCAGACGACGGGACCCAGACCGGCCGTGGTTCGGCCATCGCCCGTGGCGTCGTCACCGGCGTGATGACCGTGGTGGGCGGCGTGTTCCACACGCTCCCGTTCCTGATCGGGGCGGTCCACACGGCGCTGGTGGTCGCCGGGATCGTCGTGGCGATCGAGCTGATGACGATCTCGCTGATCCGCAAGCGCTTCATGGCCGTTTCGCTGCGCACGAGTCTGCTGCAGGTGGCGCTCGGCGGCGTGCTGATCGTGGCCGCCGGCGTGGTGCTGGGCAGCGCGTAGCGTCCCGTCTTCTGCGGCGTGAGCGCACGGTTGACACGCGCGGCCAGTGGGCGCGTGGCGAGAAGCCGCGCTGCGCCCGAGCCAACTTTGGCGTTTTGGTTCCGAGGGGTGGTCTGAAAACGCCAAAGTTCGCGCTGGGCGGGCCGTTAGGCCACCGGCTCGGCGCTCTTGTACCGTCGCAGCTCGTCGCGCGCCAGCGTGCGCTTGTGGATCTCGTCGGGTCCGTCGGCTAGGCGCAGCGTGCGCAGGTGGGCATACATCATCGCCAGCGGGAAGTCGTCGGACACGCCGGCTCCGCCGAACACCTGAATCGCGCGATCGACCACCCTCAGCGCCACGTTGGGCGCCGCGATCTTGATCGCCGAGATCTCCATCCGAGCGTGCTTGTTGCCAACGGTGTCCATCAGCCAGGCTGCCTTCAGGGTCAGCAGCCGCGCCATCTCGATCTCGATCCGCGACTCGGCGATCCAGTCCTGGATGTTGGCCCGGTCGCTGACCGGCCGCCCGAACGTGACGCGGTTGGACGCGCGTTCGCACATCAGCTCCAGCGCGCGCTCGGCCGCGCCCAGCGCGCGCATGCAGTGGTGGATGCGGCCGGGTCCGAGGCGCGCCTGGGAGATCAGGAAGCCATCGCCCTCGTTGCCGATCAGGTTGGCGGCGGGAACGCGCACGTCCTCGAAAGTGACCTCGCCGTGTCCCTCCTGGGAGATATAGCCGAACACCGGCAGGTTGCGGACGATCGTCACGCCTGGGGTCTCACGCGGGACGAGGATCATCGACTGCTGGCGATAGCGGTGGCCCTCGGGATCGGTCTTGCCCATCACGATCATGATCTTGCAGCGCTCGCGGATCAGGCCGGAGGTCCACCACTTACGGCCGTTGAGCACGTACTCGTCCCCGTCGCGCTCGATCCGGAGCTCGACGTTGGTGGCGTCAGAGCTCGCCACTGCGGGCTCGGTCATCGCGAACGCCGAGCGGATCTCGCCGTCGAGCAGCGGCTCCAGCCAGCGCTCCTTCTGCTCCGGTGAGCCGAATAGCGTCAGCACCTCCATGTTGCCCGTGTCGGGCGCCGAGCAGTTGCACGCCTCCGAGGCGATGTGGCTCCGTCCCATGATCTCGGCCAGCGGGGCATACTCGCAGTTGCTCAGTCCCGGACCGAACTCGGCGTGCGGGTGGAACAGGTTCCACAGGCCGCGCTGCCTGGCCTGATCTTTGAGCTCGTCCATCACCGGTGGCTCTGAGTGCGGATCCCCTGAGCGCAGCAGCTGCTCGCGGTAGACGCTCTCGGCCGGGTAGACGTGCTCGTCCATGAACGCCAGCAGCCGCTCGCGCAGCTCCTGGCATCGATCTGTGAGTTCGAAGTCCATCTGATTTTTCAGCTCCTTGGCAGTCCGAGCGCATTGGCCCACAGCCTGGTCAGGGTTTTCACCAGCGATTCGGTCGACGCGGTACCGAAGTGCTGCACGTATCTCAGGTACGCCATGCGGCTCACCATCGCGCCCATGGCGTGCGCGGTCAGCAGCGGATCCAGCTCGGGGTCGGCCAGCCCGCGGCGTTGCAACCGCATGATCGCCTGCGCGTTGCGCGCGCCGAAAGCGCGCGTCCGGCGGCCGCGCAGGCGGCGAAAGTCCTCGTTGATCTGGGAGACCTGCTCCAGCAGCCCCATCAGTCTCGCGTTGCGCCGGTAGGCCACGAGGTAGGCACGATTGGCCGCCTCGATCACGCTGATCGGGTCGTCGCGATCGGCCAGCTCCCGGATCCGTGGGTGCAGCATTTCCTCGCCGACCTGTTCCAGCACGGCCGCGAACGCGTCCTCCTTGCTGGTGAAGTAGGTGTAGAACGAGCCGGCTGCGACGCCGGCCTCAAGCGCGATGTCCGTGATCCGCGCGTCGAGGAAGCCGTCGCGCTCGAATACCCGGCGGGCGGCCTGGACCAGTGCCTCGCGCGTCTTGGCACCCCGGGCGCTCGCGGGTGCTCGCCCGGTCTGGGCGGGCAGCGACTGACGTGCGCCGGAAGCTCTGGCCATCCCGGGAAGGTAGCACCGAGTTGAATCCGGCTTCAAGTTCGACTAACGTTTGTGGGGATGGAACTGGCCGATCGCCACGTCGTGGTCACCGGTGCCGCCAGTGGGATCGGCCGCGCGCTGGCGCGGCGGTTCGCGGCTGAGGGCGCGCGCGCCGTGGTCGTGGCCGACCTCGAGTTCAAGGCCGCGCGCGACGTCGCGGCCGAGTTCGGTGGTCTGGCGATCCGCACCGACGTGAGTCGCGCGACGGAGATCGAGGCGCTCATCGCCCAGGCGGTCGAGGCCAACGGCCCGATCGACCTGTTCTGCTCCAACGCCGGCATCGGCGGACCCGGGGGAGGGCCCGAAGCGCCCGACGCCGAGCTACAGCGGACCTGGGAGATCAACGTCATGTCCCACGTGTGGGCCGCACGGGCGCTGCTGCCGGAGATGCTGGCCCGCGGCGAGGGCTATCTGCTCAACACGGCATCGGCCGCGGGACTGCTCACGCAGGTCTCGGCACTCGGCTACTCGATGACCAAGCACGCGGCTGTGGCGGTCGCGGAGTGGCTGGCGATCACCTACGGGGACGCCGGCATCAAGGTCTCGTGCCTGTGTCCGCAGGCCGTGCGCACGCCGCTGCTGGAGACCGCGCTGGAGGACCCGGTCGGCGCCGGCCCGCTGCTGTCCGGGGGCGTGATCGAACCGGCCGACGTGGCCGAGGCGGTCGTGACGGGGATCCGTGAGGAGCGCTTCCTGATCCTCCCCCACGAGGATGTGGCCAGGCATATGGCGCTCAAGGGCGCACAGCCGGAGCGGTGGCTCAACGGGATGCGCCGGCTGGTGCGCCAGGGCCGGGGCGCCGACCGGCCGAACGCCTGAACTCAGGTCGCGTCGGCGTCAGAGCGTCGGGCCGGTGAGCCTGCGGCGGCCTGGCGTCGCGCCTCAGTAGCGAGACGACCAGCTCACCGAAGTGGCGGGTATCGATCGGCTTGGAGACGTACTGGGCACAGCCGGCAGCAGCCGCCGCCAGGGGGCCTTGAGCGCGCGTGAGTGCGAGCTTCAGGCGCATGATTCTGAGACCTGCGACGCTGCCTCGCCGGTTTCTGGAGTATTCGTACAGGCTCCGGGGCGACTACCCACCGTCGCTGCGTAGTTTCTCCGAGTTGACGGCCTACCGTTCGGCGTAGTTTCCCGCACGCTTGCCGTCAAGCGCCGGCGATGTCTTGCAGCTCCGCGCGTACGTCCGGCCAGATCACCTGAACCCGCCCCAGTGCTTCTCGCACTGCTTGCGGATGCTGGTCACGAGCATGGAGCTCGACCGCCTCAAGGGCTGTCAGCAACCGCCGGGCTCCGAGCATCAGCGCCTCGTTGCGCGCAGAGTGGGCGGCATCGGCAACCGCCGGGAGGTCGTCGGCGGCGAGCGCCGAGTCGAGCCTGATCAGAGTGTCCGAGATTCTGGTCGCCAGCTGGGTCACGAGCTCTGGAAGATCGGCTTGCAGCAGATCACGCAACTCCTCAAGCCGGCGGAGATCAAGCTCGGAGCCCATGCGATTCTCAGGGGCGCAGGAAGTGGCGGAATCGCCGCGCGAGCCCGCCGACGTGGCCGTGGCTGAGGCCTGCGAGTCCCGTCACGCCCAGCAGCGTCACGAACAGGCCGGCCAGCAGTGCCAGCAGGGCTAGCACGGCCGGCCAATGCGCTTCGAGCTTGCGGCGACCGGACATCAGCATCCGCTGCGCGTGCGGCCCCGCGAACGTGAGCGTGGCGATCATTCCCAGCAGCGGCAGGACGAAGCAGACGTTGAACATGACCAGCAGCACGAGTTGGCGGACCGGGTCCAGCCCGGAGCCGACGATCGCTGCGATCGCGGCGAAGTACGGGAAGGCGGTCGGAAGCTCGACTGCCGTAATCGTGGCGCCGAGGATCGCGCTCGAGCGGGTGGTTGAACTGGCCGCCGGTATCTCGCGCTCGGAGAGCCGGTCCCGGTAGCTCCACAGAAAGGCGGCGGCGGTCAGCATCGCCACGCCGGCCAGCGTTTCGAGCAGGAAGCGAACGTCGTGCGTCGGCGAGGGGATCAGTGACAGCAGCAGCTGGCCCGGCCCTAGCGCGATGATCGCCCCTCCGGCCAGATAGACCGCGAACACCCCGGCGGTGAAGCGGATCAGCTCGCCGCGCGCCCGGCGACCGGTCGCGAGATACAGCGCAGGGGCAATCGTCGTCGGATTCAGCGAATCCGCGAGTCCGATCGAAACGACCAGTCCGATCAGCCGAAGCATGGGCGAATTGTTCCCTGACTGGGACTTTGCCGCACGCTGGCCCCCCTTGGCGTTCGCCGACCGGCCAGACGCGTCTCAGGCGAAGTGCAGTTCCTCGTCGGGCTCGTCAGAGACCGGGCGCTCGCAGGTCGGACACCACCAGCGGGCTTCCAGGGGCGTTCCGCACAGCGCGTGGCGTGGCGCGGCGGCTCCGCCGGCATTTCGGGCGCCCCAGCCCGCCAGCAGTCTAAGCGCGCCGGCCAGCTCACTGCCGGCGGCGCTGAGCTCATAGACGAAGCGCGGCGGTCGCTCGGAATATGGACGGGCAGCGAGCAGCGCGCTGCGTTCGAGGTGACGTAACCGCTGGGTCAGGACGTTGGGGGCGATTCCATGCACGCGTTGTTGCAGCTCGCCGAAGCGCAGCGGCCCGTCGAGCAGTGCGGCGATCACCAGCAGCGTCCAGCGGTCGCCGACCGCAGCGAGCGCGTCCGCGAGCGCCGCGGTGGCCGGATCGCCGTCCGGATCGGCAGGCGAGCGGTCAGGTCGGGGCGCCATGTCGGACATGCCTCAATCCTACGAACCCCGGGTTGCTAAATTGTGACTTGCAAATTGCAAGTGAGTAGGGTGTCCCGTGAGCGAAAGCGCCGCTGGGGACCCGAGGCAGAAAGGGATCAGGATGACGGCACTCGAGCAGCTCCAGGACGTGATCGAGGTTGCGGCGGCGCGCGTCGGGCCGGCCGTGGTGGGGTTGGGCCAGGGTTGGGGCAGCGGGTCGGGCGTCGTGATCGCGCCTGGTCAGGTGCTGACCGTCGCCCACAATCTGCGCCACGACGAGGTCACAGTGGGCTTTGCCGACGGACGTAGCGAGCGCGCCCGACTGGCGGCGTCAGACCCCGATGTCGACGTAGCGGTGCTGGCGTGTGAGACGGCCGACGTGGAGCCGGTCACCTGGCACCCGAACGCGCAAGCGCCGGCGATCGGCCGCGCCGTGCTGGCGCTCGCCAACCCGGGCGGACGCGGCCTGCGGGTGACGCCGGGCTTCGTGTCCTCTCAGGCGATGAGCTTCCGCGGCCCCCGTGGCCGCCGGATCGCCGGCGCCATCGAGCACACCGCGCCGCTGCCCCGAGGCTCCTCCGGCGGCCCGCTCGTCGATACGTCAGGGCAGCTGCTGGGGATCAACTCCGTGCGAGTCGACGGCGGCCTGATCCTGGCGGTCCCGGCCGATGCGGCGATGCATGAGCGCGTACAGGCGCTGGGTCGCGGTGAGGCCCCCAGCCGGGCGCGCCTGGGCGTGGCGATCGCGCCGCCGCGTGTCGCCCGGAGGCTGCGCCGGGCGGTCGGTCTACCCGAACGTGAGGGCGTGCTGGTGCGCGGCGTTGAGGAAGGCGGCCCCGCGCACGAGGCGGGGGTGCTGCGCGGCGACCTGCTGGTGGCGGCCAACGGCCGCGCGCTGGACAGGATCGACGCGCTGTACGAGTCCCTTGACGCCACCGGAGGGCAGGGCCGGCTCGAGTTCACGGTCGTGCGCGGAACCGACGAGCGGCTCGTCACGGTCCAATTCTGAGCGGCGGCCCACGATGGTGAGCACACTTGCTGACAATCACGGCGACCACCAGCCCGGCGGCGACCACCAGCCCGACGCGCGCGGAGCCGAGGCGCTCGACGCGTACTCCCGGGTCGTGATCGACGTGGCGCAGCGGTTGGCCCCCTCGGTCGCCAACCTGCGGGTCACCCGCCGCGGGCGGGGCGGAATGGTGCCCGTCGGTGGCGGCAGCGCCGTCGCGTTGACACCAGACGGCTTCCTGCTGACATCGGCACACGTCGTGGCCGGACCCGGGCGCGCAGGCCGCGCGGCGTTCGTCGACGGACGGGAGCTCAGCTTTGCCGTCGTGGGCGTCGATCGCCTGTCCGACCTCGGGGTGCTGCGGGCCGACGAGGGTGAGCTGACCCCGGCCACGCTCGGGGAGGCCGAGCGTCTCCAGGTGGGCCAGCTTGTGGTGGCGATCGGCAATCCCAACGGATTTGCCGGCTCGGTCACCGCCGGGGTCGTGTCGGCGCTCGGCCGCTCCCTGCCCGCCCGGGCAGGTGCCACGGTGCGCTACATCGACAACGTGATCCAGACCGACGCGGCCTTGAACCCTGGCAACTCCGGTGGCGCCCTGGTCGACAGCGCCGCTCGCGTCGTGGGTATCAACACCGCGGTCGCGGGCGTCGGGCTGGGGCTGGCGGTGCCGATCAACGCGGCCACCCGGCTGATCGTCGGCGCCCTGCTGCGCGACGGCCGCGTACGCCGCGCCTACATCGGGATCGCTGCGGGTCCGCGGCCGCTGCCCCCCCGGGCGCGTGAGCAGCTCGGACGCCGCGACGGGGTGGAGATAGTCGAGGTCGTCGCCGGCGGCCCGGCGCAGCGGGCCGGCCTGCGGGCCGAGGATCTCGTCGTGGCGCTGGGCGGACAGCCCGTGGGCCGCGTCGATGACATCCAGCGCCTGCTCGACCACGAGGCGATCGGCCGTAAACTGCCGGTCAGCGCGCTGCGTGGCGAGCGGCTGATGGAGTTTGAGCTGGTCCCGGCTGAGCTGGGCGGCAGTTAGGGCGCTACACTCGATTCGCGGCGCCGGGCGGCGTTTGTTTTGGCGCCCGTGGCTCGGCTACCGTGTCCCTGATCACCACCTTTCGGGAAAGCCCTAATGGCCCGTGGAGACGTCCGGATCGCCGCGACTCTCGCCTGCGAAGAGTGCAAGCGCCGGAACTACCAGACGAATAAGAGCAAGCGCAACAACCCGGAGCGGCTGCAGCTACGCAAGTACTGCCGCTGGTGTCGGCGTCATACCGCGCACCGCGAAACGCGCTGAGCGGGCCCCGGGATTAGTCCGTGGCTCGCAACCGTAAACGCGCCAAAGAACGGCGTAGCCGCCGTCCGGCCGGAGGCGCCGCCGGGCAGCCGGGGCTGGCGACCGCGCGGACCCAGCGCGCTGAACAGACGCCGGACCCGCTCGAGCAGGCCACTCCCGACGTGGAGCTCGCCGAGGCCCAGATGGCGCTGGGGCGCCCTGAGTTGGCCCGCGATCCGGAGCCGGTGGACGACCTCGACTCCGGTGACGATCAGCCCGTAGCGCCGCCGGCGCTGCAGTTCGAGGCTGGCGGCGACGACGATGAGCTCGACGCTGAACTGGGACGCGACGCTGACGGCGAGCTCGGCGGCGAAGGTGATGCCGGTGACGGTCGGGGCGGAGGTGCGGGGAGCGAGTTGGCCGCGTCAGGTGCCCCGCCTCCGGAGTCCCGCGCGCGCCCGGGCAATCGCCTCGTAAACTTTCTCCAGGGAAGCTGGCGCGAGCTGCAACGGGTACAGTGGCCCGATCGTCGGCAGGTGATGCAGGCCACCGGGGTCGTCATCGGGTTCGTGATCGTCGCCGGCGTGTTTCTCGGCGTGGCTGACTTCCTCGCCGGCAAACTCGTCAATTTCATCCTGAAGTAATGCTGCCCGAAGAGAGAACATGTTCCGCTGGTACGTCGTAAACACCTATTCTGGCCACGAAAACAAGGTCAAGCACAACCTCGAGCATCGCGTAGTATCGCTCAACCAGCAACGTGCGGTGCGCCAGATCGTCGTCCCCACCGAGTCGGTCACGGAGATGAAGGACAACCAGAAGGTGACCGTCGAGAAGCGCACGATGCCCGGCTATGTGCTGGTCAACATGGACCTCAACGAGGACTCGTGGTCGCTGGTCAAGGGCACGCCGGGGGTTACCGGCTTCGTCGGCGCATCCAACGAGCCGGTCCCCCTGACCCAAGACGAGGTCAACCGCCTGCTGCACCGCGAGGCAGAGGCCAGGCCGCGCAGTCGCGCCCAGTTCTCGATCGGGGAGTCGGTGAAGGTCATCTCCGGCCCGCTGTCGGACTTCTCCGGCGAGATCTCCGAGGTCAACGAGGACGCGCAGCGGCTGAAGGTGCTGGTCTCGATCTTCGGCCGGGAGACGCCGGTCGAGGTCGGGTTCGACCAGGTCAAGAAGATCTAGGACAATCGGCGGCAGGCTAAGGTTCGAGCTATGGCAAAAAAGGTCCTCACCCAGATCAAGCTTCAAGCGGTCGGCGGCCAGGCCAGCCCGGCGCCGCCTGTAGGTCCCGCGCTCGGTCAGCATGGGGTCAACATCATGGAGTTCGTCAAGTCGTTCAACGCCCAGACCCAGTCCGACATCGGGACCGTGATCCCGGTCGTGATCACCGTCTACGAGGACCGCTCGTTCACGTTCATCACCAAGAGCCCGCCGGCGGCCGTCTTGATCAAGCAGGCGCTGTCGCTGGACAAGGGCTCCGCCGAACCACATCGTGACAAGGTCGCCAAGATCACCGCCGCCCAGCTGAGAGAGATCGCGGAGAAGAAGATGAAGGACCTGAATGCCAATGACATCGATGCGGCCGCGAAGATCATCGCCGGGACCGCTCGCTCGATGGGCGTGGACGTGGTCTGAGACATGTCCAAGCACGGCAAGACCTACCTTGATGCCAAACAGCGCTTCGACCGCGAGCGCGAGTACGAGCCCGCCGAGGCGATCGCGCTGCTCAAGCAGACGCGCCGCGCGAAGTTCAACGAGTCCGTCGAGGTCCACGTGCGGACCGGGCTCAACGTCCGCCATGCCGACGAGCAGCTGCGCGGGACGATCGCGCTGCCCAACGGCCTCGGTAAGAACGTCAAGATCGCCGTCTTCGCTCAGGGCGACAAGGCCCGCGAGGCCGATGAGGCCGGCGCCGACGTGGTCGGTGGCGAAGACCTCGCCAAGCAGATCCAGGAGGGCTTCGATGACTTCGACGTGGCCATCGCCACGCCGGACATGATGCCGATCGTCGGCCGCCTGGGCCGGATCCTGGGCCCTGCGGGCAAGATGCCCAACCCCAAGGTCGGAACGGTGACGATGGACGTCGCCAGGGCCGTGCAGGAGTCCAAGTCAGGCAAGGTCGAGTACCGGACCGATCGCACAGCGATCGTGCATCTGGTGATCGGCAAGAGCGACTTTGAGGAGCGGCTGCTGCTGGAGAACTACGCCGCGGTGATCGACGAGCTGATCCGAGCCAAGCCGTCATCTGCCAAGGGTCGCTACATCCGTTCGGTCACCTTCGCCACGACCATGGGACCCGGCATCAAGGTCGACCCGTCCCGCACCCGTGACCTCGTCGAGGAGCCGGTAGCAGCGTAGACTGACCGACGCACTTCAAAGAGACGATGCCCCAGACCTCCGGCGGCGGTTTGCATAAGCCCGGAGCAGGCGGAACCTTGGAAGACAGCCATCCGGCTTTCTCTCGACGCCCGCCATTGCGCGGGCGTTGCTCGTGAGAGAGAGCCAGGATGAACAGAGACGAGAAGACAGCAGTCGTGGAGGAGATCGCGGGCCAGATCAAGGCCGCCGCGGCGATCTTCGCCGTCGACTACCGAGGCATAACGGTCTCCCAGATAGCGGACCTCCGCGACAAGCTGCGTGAGGCCGACGCCAGGTTCCGGATCGTCAAGAACTCGCTGACCGAGCGCGCCGCCGACCAGGCGGGAGTGGAAGACCTGAAGCCGATGCTGATCGGCCCCACGGCGCTGGCGCTCGTGCAGGGCGACGCCGCGCTGGCGGCCAAGGCGCTCAACGACACGGCACGGGCGCTGAACCTGCTCGCGTTCAAGGGCGGGCTGCTCAACGGCGACGTCCTCAGCGCCGACGACGTCCGCTCGATCGCGCGCCTGCCGTCCCGCGATGTGCTCAACGCCCAGCTGGTGGGGACGATCGCCGCCCCGCTGAGCGGGCTCGTGCGAGGCCTCAACGCGCTGATCGTGGGCCTGGCGATCCAGCTCAAGGCGATTGCGGACCAAGGACTGGTGAGCGGAACCGCACCGCCGGTCGCCGCGCCGTCCGAGGCGGAGGCGACGCCCGAGGGCGTCGCTGAGCCGGAGGCCGCTGCTGAGGCCGCTGCCGAGCCTGAGCCCGCTGCACAGGCTGAGCCCGAGGCGGCCGCCGAGCCTGAATCCGAGGCGGCTGCCGAAGCCCCACCAGAGCCTCAGGACCAACCATCTGAACAGGAATCCGCGTCGGACGCGGAACCGTCCGGCGAATAAGGAGGAAGCATGACCACCACCCAAGACTGGATCGAAGAGCTCAAGAAGATCTCCGTGCTGGAGCTCTCAGAGCGCATCAAGGCGCTGGAGGAGGCGTTCGGCGTATCGGCCGCAGCGATGGCTGCCCCTGCGCCGGCCGCTCCGGGCGCCGACGGCGCCGCTGAGGAGGCCGAGGAGCAGAGTACGTTCGACGTCGTCCTGACCGGTCCCGGCGAGAAGAAGATCCAGGTGATCAAAGTCGTCCGCGCGGCCACGGGGCTTGGCCTCAAGGAGGCCAAGGCGCTGGTCGACGAGGCGCCCAAGCCGATCAAGGAGGGCGTCGACAAGGCCGAGGCCGAGAAGCTCAAGGCCGACCTCGAAGAGGCCGGCGGAGCCGTCGAGCTCAAGTAGCGTTGCCGTATCGAGCTGTGCACCGCATCGGTGCGCAGCTCGATGGCTGCTTTAGACTTGCGGCGTTGCGAGCCCGCCTGGGAGGCTCGCCTGACCTGCTCACGAGAGGGTCGCTTGCAGGCGGACACGCACACGGGCGCGCTGGACTGTTACGTCCCACGAGTGGTGCTCCGGCGCCTGACCGCCCGACGCTCGCCATCAAGGCCCACCGGCCTGAGGTCGCGGTTGCAAAGGGCGGCTCGTCTCCGGGACAGTCAAATTCAAGTCCCCGGGAGCGTCGATAAAGGCGAGGATCTCACGGCGGGGGATCGCCTACGCGACCGGCGCCCGGGTGACGACCGGCCGCGGCAGCTCACGACGGCTGACCTCGGGGCGCTTGCTCCGTCGTCGATTTCCCCCTACACTGCGGCGGTCAGCCAATAGCCGTAGCCGCCCAAACCATCCGGCACCGCGCCACATACGCGGTCGCCGAGGGCGGGGCCCGTGAGAGCTGAGCGGTCCTCCACAGGGCGCCAATGCCGTGTGCTATCTTTGTTGGTCGCGCTCACGTTGAGCCCGGTGTTCACGTTCGCGCTCAGTTCTCCCTCTCGACCGCCCGAGGAGTCGCCGTCTTGGCAACCGCTCACGCCCCCCGGACGCGCCGTAGTTTCGCGCGTCTGAACAAGGTCCTTGAAGTCCCCAACCTGATTGATATTCAGCGCAAGTCGTTCACCTGGCTGACCGACCCCGTTGGCGGTGGCCTGCGCGAGACGATCGATGACATCTCGCCGATCGAGGACTACACCGGCAACCTCGCCGTGCAGTTCGGAGAGTTCGTCTTCGACGAGCCCGTCGCCAGCCTTGAGCAGTGCCGTGAGAAGGACCTGACCTACGCGCGACCGCTGACCGTAACCGTCGCGTTCATCAACCGGGAGACGGGCGAAATCCGGGAACAGTCCGTGTTCATGGGCGACTTCCCGTGGATGACCGAGCGCGGCACGTTCATCATCAACGGCACCGAGCGCGTCGTCGTGACGCAGCTGGTCCGTTCTCCAGGCGCCTACGTGATGGAGCCCAAGGACCGTGAGAAGCAGGTCTTCATCGCCAACCTGATGCCCGCGCGCGGGTCCTGGCTGGAGCTGGAGATCGACAAGAAGGGGCGCGTCTACGTCCGCATCGACCGCAAGCGCAAACTCCCGGTCACGGTGCTGCTGCGCGCGATGGGCTACGCCTCTGACGAAGAGATCGTCAACCTGTTCGGCAACTCGCTCTACATCCGCAACACGGTCGAGTCCGACCCCGAGGCGACGCGGACCGAGGAAGGCGCGCTGATCGAGCTGTTCAAGAAGCAGCGCCCGGGCGAGCCGCCGTCGATCGACGCGGCGCGGTCGCTGCTGCACCAGCTGTTCTTCGATCCCAAGCGCTATGACCTCACGCGCGTGGGCCGCTACAAGCTTAACTCGCGGCTCGGTCTGGACATCGACCTCGACACCCGGACCCTGACCCACGACGACATCATCGCCCTGGTCAAGGAGCTGGTCTCGCTGCCGAAGCTGCTCGGGATGCCCGAGGAGCTCGACGCCGACATCAAGGACTACGCGGCGGAGGCGGTCTCGATGCCGCGCGAGCCGATCCAGGATCACCTCGACGAGTACGAGCACTTCGGCAATCGTCGACTGCGTACCGTCGGCGAGCTGATCCAGGAGGCCTTCCGGATCGGCCTCTACCGGATGGAGCGCGTCGTGCGCGAGCGCCTCACGACCGAGGACGCCGACACGATCACCCCGCAGACGATCGTCAACATCCGTCCGGTCGTCGCGGCGCTGAAGGAGTTCTTCGGCTCCAGCCAGCTGTCGCAGTTCATGGACCAGACCAACTCGCTGGCCGGGCTCACCCACCGCCGGCGCCTGTCGGCGCTGGGCGCCGGTGGCCTGACTCGGGAGCGCGCGCCGATCGAGGTGCGCGACGTGCACCCGACCCACTACGGCCGCATGTGCCCGATCGAGACACCGGAAGGCCCGAACATCGGGCTGATCGGCTCGCTCTCCTCTTACGCCGAGATCTCCGAGCACGGGTTCGTCACGACCCCGTACCGGGTGGTCAAGGGCGGCAAGTTGACGGACGAGATCGTCCGCATCGACGCCACGCAGGAGGAGGAGCGGATCATCGCTCAGGCCAACACTCCGGTCGACGACGCGGGGAACCTGACCGGCGAGGAGATCATCTGCCGCACGCAGGCTGGCCAGTACGTGACGGTGGCCCCCAACGAAGTCGACCTGGTGGACGTCTCGCCGGAGCAGATCTGGTCCGTGGCGACCGCGATGATCCCGTTCCTGGAGCACGACGACGCCAACCGGGCGCTGATGGGTTCCAACATGCAGCGCCAGGCGGTGCCGCTGCTGGTCACCGACGCGCCGTTGGTCGGCACCGGCATGGAGCGTCGCGCCGCGGTCGACACCGGCGACGTACAGATCGCCCGGGCGCCCGGAACCGTCTCGTATGTCGACGCCGAGCAGATCGTGGTCGATCAGACCGACGGCGACCGCAGCGAGTACGAGTTGCAGAAGTTCATGCGCTCAAATCAGGGCACGCTGATCCATCAGAAGCCGATCGTCAGCGTCGGGGCCGCGGTCACTGAGGGCGATGTTCTCGCCGACGGGTCGGCGACCGACATGGGCGAGATGGCGCTGGGCAAGAACCTGCTGGTCGCCTTCATGTCCTGGGAGGGCTACAACTTCGAGGACGCGATCATCCTCTCCAAGCGGTTGGTCCGCGACGACGAGCTGACCTCGATTCACATCGAGGAGTACGAGATCGACGCCCGCACGACCAAGCTCGGCGAGGAGGAGATCACCCGCGACATCCCCAACCGCTCGGAGGAGTCGCTGCGCAACCTCGACGACCGCGGCATCGTCCGCGTCGGCGCCGAGGTCGGCTCCGGCGACCTGCTGGTCGGCAAGGTCACGCCCAAGGGCGAGACCGAGCTGACCGCCGAGGAGAAGCTGATCCGCGCGATCTTCAAGGAGAAGGCCCGCGAGGTCCGCGACACCTCGCTGAAGGTGCCCCACGGTGAGGGTGGTGTCGTGATCGACGTCAAGACCTTCAGCCGTGACGACGGCGACGATCTCCCGCCCGGGGTCAACGACCTCGTGCGCGTGTTCGTCGCCAAGAAGCGCAAGATCGCCGAGGGCGACAAGCTGGCCGGACGCCATGGCAATAAGGGCGTGATCTCCAAGATCGTCGATGAACAGGACATGCCGTTCCTGGAGGACGGCACCCCGGTCGACGTGATCCTCAACCCGCTCGGCGTGCCGAGCCGGATGAACCTCGGCCAGATCCTGGAGACGCATCTGGGCTGGGTCGCGGCCAACGGCTGGTACGAGGACGGCTCGGAGGCGCGCAAGCACGCCACCAACGGCGGCTCGCGCCCCGACGGCAGGGCCGGCAAGGTCTACGTGGCCACGCCGGTGTTCGACGGGGCAACCGTCGCGGACGTCGACGAGGCGCTCGTGCGCTGGCAGGACGAGCACACGGGCCTGATCAAGATGGACGTCGACAAGAGCCGGCGCGTGGGTGAGCAGGCATCCGGCAAGACCACGCTCTTCAACGGCCGCACCGGTGAGCCGTTCGAGGAACAGGTGACGGTCGGCTACATGTACATCCTCAAGCTCCTGCACCTGGTCGACGACAAGATCCACGCTCGCTCCACGGGTCCCTACTCGCTCGTCACCCAGCAGCCGCTGGGCGGCAAGGCGCAGTTCGGAGGCCAGCGCTTTGGCGAGATGGAGGTGTGGGCGCTGGAGGCTTACGGCGCCGCCTATACGCTGCAGGAGATGCTGACGATCAAGTCCGACGACACGGTCGGGCGCGTCAAGGCCTATGAGGCGATCGTCAAGGGCGAGAACATCGCCGAGCCGTCGATCCCCGAGTCGTTCAAGGTCCTGCTCAAGGAGATGCAGTCGCTGGCGCTCGACGTCAACGTCGTCTCCGAAGAGGGCGAGCGCGCCGAGATGCGCGAGGAGGACGACGACCTCCTGCGGGCCGCCGAGGAGTTGGGCATCGACCTCAGTGGCGTGCGCGCCACCGACGGCGTTGCCTCCGACGAGGCAACCGAGCACGAGGGCGAGACCGTCGAGGCCTCCGCGGAGGAGACGGCGACCGAAGACCCAACGCTCGAACCCGGCGAGCAACTCGCCGAGCAGGACTTCGAGACCGATGTCGACCCGATGCTCGAGACCGAAATCGATCCCGGCGAGGCAGAGGGCGTCACCGAAGAGGGTGAATCGCCCTAGGGGGCGATTCACTTGGGAGTTCGCCCGGGGGGCGAACTCCCGGCCGCTCCATCAGCCCGGCTGCACCACTTTGCATGCACCAAGTTTTCAAGAGAAAGAATCACTTTGATCGACATCAATAACTTCGACGCAATCGAGATCGGCCTCGCGTCCTCCAAGCAGATCCGCTCGTGGAGTTCGGGCGAGGTGACCAAGCCAGAGACGATCAACTACCGCACGCTCAAGCCCGAGAAGGACGGCCTGTTCTGCGAGCGCATCTTCGGCCCCACCAAGGACTGGGAGTGCTACTGCGGTAAGTACAAGCGCGTCCGCTACAAGGGGATCGTGTGCGAGCGCTGCGGCGTGGAGGTCACCCGCTCCAAGGTCCGGCGCGAGCGGATGGGTCACATCGACCTGGCCGCGCCGGTCTCCCACATCTGGTTCTTCAAGGGCGTGCCGAGCCGGATCGGATACCTGCTCGACATGGCACCCAAGGAGCTGGAGAAGGTTCTGTACTTCGCCGCCTCGATGGTCACCTGGGTCGACGACGAGGCGCGCGCGCGCGACGTGGAGTCGCTCGAGGGAGACGTCAACAAGGTCCTGGACGCTTACGCTGCCGAGAAGGAGGAGCGCGTCCTGGAGCTCAAGGAGTCCCTCGCCCGCCGCGAGG
>ODAK010001316.1_pt1 | contig 27453 bp, 17 predicted proteins | sample 1539591 | NCBI WGS metagenome assembly ODAK01 (sample SAMEA3539303, study PRJEB22396) | soil metagenome | biome: tundra; feature: field; material: soil | place: USA | collected 2010-05 | depth 0.15 m
GCCGACGGGAATGGAGTCGGTCACTTTGTTGGTCTTCACGTCGACTCGCGTCAGCGTGTTCTTCGCGGGCGTGGTTACCCACACCGCGCCGTCCCCGTATTGCACCGCCGCGGAACCCGCGGGGATGTCAATCGTTGCCACAGCCGCATTCGTCTTCGGATCGATGCGTGAGAGTTTCCCGGCAGGATCCGTCACCAGCCAGATAGCGTCGTCACTGGCAGTAATGCCGCCCTCGCTCTCGGCTGGCCCAAGCGGAATTGTCGCGATTACCTCATTCGTCTTCATGTCGATGCGCACCAGCGTCTTGTCTCCGCAGCTGGGCGACCAGACGCTGCCAAATCCCGAGGTCAACCCGGAGCATGGCTTCTTCCCCACGGTGATGTTCGCAACGATCTTGTTCGTGTCGAGATCGAGCCTGTGGACCACGTTGAGAGGCCCATTGGCAACCCACAGCGCGTTGTCAGTCATGACCTGCCAGTCCGGTGTGCCGCTTCCAGCGTCGAACACCGCCATCGGCGTGATCGCGGACATCTCTCGCTTAACTCCCGGCGTGCTCACACCAGGCAGCGGCGGACGTTTCTTTCGGGCTTGTTGCGCGCCCGCAGGCGGCTGGCCGCCCTGAGGTGCGTTTTCCTGAGCGACCGATACGGTTTCGACCGCCAGGCACCCAGCGTACATGAAAAAAAGACCGAAGCCGAATCTGCTTTTCATTTCTGATCTCCTATTCCGGAAGCGTGGCAATGACGCGTTTGGGATCGATACGCCAAATGGTGCCAGCCTTAAGGTGTGAAAGCCAGATGGCGCCAGGGGATGCCGCGATCGCGCCGCCGCCTTCGCCATTGAATTGCTGGACCACGGTCTCAGACGCGATGTCGATGCGTGCCAGCGGGAAGCCCGTCTGCGTGACCCAGATCCAGCCGTCACCGAACGTAATCCCGCCATCCGCGCCCGGGACGTTCAGGTCGATCGTCTTGCTGACCTTGTTCATCTTGGGATCGATGCGGTCGATCTTGCCTTCTTTACGGCACAACGCCCAGATCGAGCCACCTCCCACAGCGAGAGCTTCCGGTTGTGCCGAAACTTCAATTGTTTTCTCGACCAGATTCGTGGCCGGGTTAATCCGAAGCACCTTGTTTTCCGCCGGGCATGCCAGCCACAGCGCCGTTTCGCCGAAGACCAGACTGCGGCAGCCAGCCGGGACGCGCAGTTCGCCGACCACTTGGTTTTGGTCAGGGTCAATGCGGGAGAGTGTTATTTTGTCGTCCGTCAACAGCCAAATACTGTCCGGTGAACTGGCGATGACGCCCAGCCCGGTGGATACACCCGAGGCTATCGTCGCCGTTACCTTGAACGTCTTCGGATCGATGCGAGAGAGAGAACCGCTGCCGCAAAGCGGGGTCCAAAGGCTGTGGAAAGCAGACACCATGCCGCCGCACGGCTTACTAAGACCGGAGATTGGATCTCCCTTCTTATTCGTCTTGGGATCGATCTTCTCGATGGCGTCCTTACCGGGGGCGAAAGCCGATGTGGTGAAGAAAATCCAGTCGGGTTTCGATGGTGCCTCTATCTCGGCTTCGGGTTTAACATTCGCGAACGGAATCTGTACTCCCGGCGTCTTGATCCCAACCCTGGGAGTCGCCGGAGCAGGGCTCTTACCGTGCGCCTTGGGTTTATCTTCAGCCCACGCGAGTGACCACAGAGCGACCAGGGCGATCAGAATAGTTGTAGTTCGTTTCATGGCTTCGTCTTCACCGCTTTCTCAGGAATGCGCGTTCTCCGAAATGCCCGCCAGCTTCCAAGTTCTGTGATCTCTTCGGCGTCGTTGAGCGCCCATGCTTCGCAGATGAACGATTTCACTTTGCGACCGCTTTCGAGCGTGCAGGTGCCGATTCCCAGCGGGGGCGGTACTGCCGCGACAAAGCCGCCAAATGTATTCTCGGGAACCGCCCACACTTCCACTTCGATCGCGGTTCCTCCGGATCCTGACCACGCAAGCGCTGGTTTAGCCGGAACGGTGCCGCGCAACGCATACAACCGGTAGTCCGGTGAAGTGTGGCAGGCTTCGATAAGAAAGGCCCTGGCGTTGGTCAGTTGGTGGTTGAGCGGTTCTCCGGTGAGATGCGCGCCGCAAACCGCCAGGGGCACATAGCCCGCCGGGCAGTAAGCCTTCATGCCGGATTGGGCAGTCTCGAGCAGCGCTTCCTCCGACCAGGCGGGACCGATCAGGGTGACCCCGAAAGGCATGTGCTCACCTCGTGTGCCCGCAGGCACCGCGACCGCGGCGAGGTCCAGCAGGTTCACGAAGTTTGTGTAATACCCGAGGTTGGTGTTAGTAGCGAATGGCTCGGCTTCCACTTCGGTGTGCGTGTAGTGCGTGCCTGCCGTAGGGAGCAGCATGAAATCCATCTCTTGCCAGGCGCGCTCCGTGGCGCGGCGGATCTCGGCCAGTCGATAGATGGCGTCAAAGGCATCGACCGCAGTGAGTAAACTCGCTCCCTTGATGATTTTGGCTGTCACCGGGTGCAGTGCGTCCGGATGTTCCGCGAGGAACGTCCTGATTGCGGCAAGCCGTTCGGCCACCCATGGACCCGAATAGAGCAACTGTGCGGCCTGATTGAAAACGCCGTAGTCGAACTCGACGCGCACGCCACCAGCGGCCTCCATGCCGGCTACCGCTTCGCGCCACGCAGCGGCCGATAACTCGTCGCCGAAAAAACGAAGCCATTCATCGGTTGGCACGCCGAACCGAAGGCCTCTCGCAGGCCACGATTTCCGCTGTCCAGTCGGACGCGACCAGGCATCCGCAGCGTCGAACCCTCGTGCTGCCTCGAACACCGTATTCGCGTCCTCGCAGTTCAGTGCAAAGATCGAGACGCAATCGAGCGTTCGGCAGGCCGGAACGACGCCCGAACCGCTCAGTGCGCCGCGCGTGGGTTTCAATCCCACAAGGCCGTTGAAAGCAGCCGGCACGCGGCCCGATCCCGCAGTATCGGTTCCCAGTGAGAACGAAACCATCCCCGTGGCTACCGCGACAGCCGATCCTGAACTGGATCCACCCGAGATATAAGTCTTGTCGAAGACGCTCGAGCAGGCGCCATAAGGGGAGCGAGTCCCAACCAGGCCGGTAGCGAACTGATCGAGATTGGTCTTGCCCAGCGGAATTGCCCCGGCTTCCATCAGCCGCTTCACGACGGTAGCCGATTCAGCGGGCGTATACGCATAGTCGGGACATCCGGCCGTGGTCGGCGCACCCGCCAGGTCGATGTTGTCTTTGACCGCGAAGGGAATCCCGTAGAGTGGAAGGTCCTCGCGAAAAGGTCCCAGCGCTTCAGCGCGAGCGATCGACTCATCTTCCGGAACAAGATGAATCCACACCGGTCCGGCTTCCGCTCGTATACGCTTCCACGCCTCGCGAACGACATCGCAGGGAGTGAAGTGACCCTCGCGATACCCCGTGCGCAGAGACTTCACGTCGAAATTCACAGGCCCTCCGGACGCACAAACAATAAACTCTGGCCGGCGGAAACCTGCGAGCCCTGCGCGCAAAGCAGTTCAACTACGGTGCCGCCCTGCGGAGCCGATACAGCGATTTCCATTTTCATCGATTCGACGATTACCAGGCGCTGCCCCGCTGTGACGCGATCGCCCGGCTTGACCGCGACGTTCCAGATACTCCCGTGCGTCGGCGAATGAATCGCCTTGCAGCCTTCCGGTACAGTTCTTTTGGGTGCCGCAGCTTCCGGGCTGGCCAGCTCGATTTCGCGATCGAGACCGGCCTGTTTCCAGCGTTCACGCTCGGCTTCGAACGCCCGCTGCTGGCGCGCCTTGGCAATTTGCGTCTCCTCCCGAATGCCTTCCAGAAACGCGTGATAATTCCGCAGCCGGAAATGTTCTTCCTCAATTCCAGGATGAAATTTCCCGTGCAGAAAGTCGTCGCGCATACCCAGCAACTCATCCGCCTCGACCGGATAAAAACGGATCTGATCGAAGAAACGCAGCAGCCACGGCGTGCCCGGCTGGAACTCCTTCGTGGTGCGCCAGGTGTTCCACATCTGTACCGTTCGTCCGACAAACTGATATCCACCCGGGCCTTCCATGCCGTACACGCAGAGATAAGCACCGCCGATGCCGACGGAATTCTCAGCGGTCCACGTACGCGCCGGATTGTATTTCGTCGTCACCAGCCGATGCCGCGGGTCCAGCGGCGTCGCCACTGGTGCACCGAGATAAACGTCGCCGAGCCCAAGCACCAGGTAACTGGCATCGAAGACAATCTTCTTCACGTCTTCGATGGAGTCAAGCCCGTTGATGCGCCGGATAAACTCGATGTTGCTCGGACACCACGGCGCGTCTGGCCGCACCGACTGCATGTATTTCCGGATCGCGAGGCGGGTCGCGGGATCGTCCCACGAGAGCGGCAGATGTACGATCCGCGTCGGAATCGTCAGGTCGTCGAGCGCGGGCAGCGATGACTCCGCGCGATCGAGCAGGTCAAGCAGGTGCGTCCGCGAGAGTTTGCCCGTGTCGTAATGAATTTGCAGTGAGCGTATACCCGGAGTCAGGTCTATGATTCCTGCTGGTTTTTCGCGCTCAAACCACTGCAGCAGCTCCTGCACACGGAAGCGCAGATTCAGATCGAGCACGGGCTCACCGTATTCGATCAGCAGATAGCGGTCGCCCGAGGCGCGGCACACCACCGACGGCATCCGGTGCACGATCTCCGGTTCCGGCGGAACCACACGCTCAGGCAGCGAGGACGCATGAAGCGCTTCTTCCAGTGTGAGCGGTACGAATCGGATCGTGTCATCCGGCCGCAACTGGCCCATCTTCCAGAGTTCGGCATCGACAATGACGACCGGACAAACAAATCCGCCGAGACTCGGCCCGTCGGGTCCCAGAATCACCGGCATGTCGCCAGTGAAATCAACCGCGCCGATCGCATATGCGTTGTCGTGAATGTTGGATGGATGCAGTCCCGCTTCGCCGCCGTCGCGCCGCGCCCAATTCGGCTTCGGACCGATAAGCCGCACGCCCGTGCGGCTCGAATTGTAATGCACCCGCCACGCAGTCGCGAAGAACGTGCTGATGTCCTCGACTGTGAAGAAGTCGGGCGCTCCATGCGGCCCGAAGGTGACACCAATGCGCCAGTCGTTCACGATCGCCGGGATAGACTCTGGCGTTTCGCCCGACCCTTTTACTGCAGGCCGCACATGCAGAATGTCGCCAGTGCGAAGCGCCCGGCCGGCATGGCCGCCGAAGCGCCCCAGGGTAAACGTACTCGCGCTGCCAAGGTAAAGCGGAACGTCCAGGCCGCCGCGAAACAGAATGCAGGCACGGACCCCGACGCCCTGGCACTCCGGCAATTCCAGAAGATCTCCCGCGGATACTGCGATCACTTCCCATTGCGGCGCCGGTTCGCCATTCAGGCGCGCAGCGAAGTCGGCGCCTGTGATGACGATCTCAGTATCGAAGTGAAAGCGTAGTACTGGTCCTGACACCGTGCATTCGAGCCCGGGCGCACCCTCTTCATTTCCGAGAAGTCTGTTCCCCAACCGGAAAGATCGCGAATCCATCGGCCCCGAAGGAGGCACTCCCACGTTCCAGTAGCCCAGCCGCCCGGGGTAATCCTGAACCGTCGTCATGGTTCCGGCCTCAACCACTTCGACCGTGCGCCGCAAATAGGGGAAACCTTCGAGGAAGCGCGTCGCAACGCCGCCTCGCGCAAACTCGTCGCTCGCGGCTACCTGGCGCAGATAGTCGAGATTCGTCTCGATTCCTGCAATGTGCGTCTCATCCAGAGCCTTGCGCAACCTCAGCAGAGCTTCTTCCCTGGTCGAACCCTTCACGATGATCTTGGCCAGCAGAGGATCATAGAACGGAGTCACTTCAGTTCCACGTTCGATCCACGTTTCGATTCTTGCGGCCTCTGGAAAAACGGCCTCTGTCAGCAAGCCCGCGCTCGGCTGAAAGTTTCTGCCAGGATCTTCCGCATACAGCCGGACCTGGACAGAATGCCCCTCGGGCGACACGGCCGCAAGCGGCGGCAAATCGCCGGAGGCGCAGCGCAGCATCCACTCCACCAGATCGACGCCGGTGACTTCCTCGGTGACCCCGTGCTCCACCTGCAGCCTCGTGTTCACTTCGAGGAAGTAAAATTCCTCAGCTTCGGCATTGTAGATAAATTCAACGGTTCCCGCTGAACGGTATTTCACTGCCCTGCCAAGCAGAACTGCGCATTCGAGAAGCTGCGAACGAACTCCGGCGGGCAGTCCAGGCGCCGGAGTTTCCTCGATCACTTTTTGATTTCTTCGTTGAACGGAACAATCGCGCTCACCCAGTGCGATCACGTCGCCCATGCCATCGCCGAAGATCTGCACTTCCACATGGCGCGCCCGGTCGACAAACTTCTCCAGGTAAATCCCGCTGTCTTTGAAGCTCGCCTGGCTCGTGCGGGCTACGGATGCAAACGCCTCGACCACCTGCGATTCGGCGCGGCACAACCGCATGCCGATGCCACCGCCGCCTGCTGTGCTCTTGAGCATTACAGGCAAACCAATCGCAATTGCCGCCGCGCGGGCCTCCTCGGCTGATGCCAGCAGAGAAGTTCCCGGCAACAGCGGGACGCCACTGGCGCGCGCGATTTCCCGGGCAGTATGCTTCATGCCGAACGCACCCATCTGCTCAGGAGTCGGCCCCACGAACGCAATGCCCTCGCTTTCGCAGGCGGCCGCGAACTCCGCATTCTCACTCAGAAAACCATAGCCCGGATGAATGGCTTCCGCGCCCGTCCTCCGTGCGGCATCAAGCACTTTCCGGATGTCGAGATAGCTGGCGGAGGCGGCAGCAGGCCCGAGCAAGACCGCCTCCGAAGCCTGTGAAACGTGCAGCGAGTGCCTGTCAGCCTCGGAATAAACCGCCACTGAGGCTATGCCAAGCCTGTCCAGCGTACGGATAATCCGGCATGCGATGGCCCCGCGGTTAGCGATGAGAACCTTCGAAAACAAGTCAGCTCCCCGCCCAGATAAGAACCTGAATGGGCGTTGGATCGTATCCGTTGCAGGGGTTATTCAACTGGGGGCAATTGCTGATTACCGCGAGAACATCCATTTCTGCCCGCATTTCCACATACTTCAGCGGCTCCGAGATCCCGTCTTCGAACGTCAGCTTGCCTTCGGGCGTTACCGGCACGTTCATGAAGAAGTTGATGTTTGCGGTAATGTCGCGCTTTGTCAGATTCCACTTTGGGTCCGAAATAGCCAGCAGAAAACTGTTCCGGCACGCGTGCATATGCCTTTTGCCAATGTCGTAGCGCACCTGATTACTCTCGGCGGCGCATGCCCCGCCGAGCGTGTCGTGTCGGCCGCACGTATCCGCCACAATCGTAAGCATCGGGTTACCCAGATTGGAGCGGAGCACGGTACCAGTAGTCAGATAGATATTCCGCTGGCCAGCGATCGTATCGGTTGCACTGTAGCGTTCCGATGTCTCTCTCGCACTGTAGAACAGCGTGTCCACGGCCTGGTTGCCGCCCAAATCGACGATGCGGAAAATCTCTCCTGCTTTGATTTCCCGAATCCAGCCGTCGCCGGCAAGCACGGTCTCGCCGTAAATGGCATCTTCCGGCTTCAGCGCGCTCTCAATCACAGGAAATACCTTTCCGTGTTAATGAACCCGCGCGCATTCTCCGGCCTCGACAAGCGACAGGGGTCGTCAGTGGCGACAGGCTCAGCCATGTGAACCGAAATACGCGCGAGCTTCGGCGCATACTTCGGATTCGGATCGAGCGGATGTTGCCCGGTGTCGAGTATGACCAGCACGTTCATCTCGGCCCGCAGGGTGATCGCATCACCCGCTGTTGGCAAACCCGAGCCGAACTCCATCGATCCATCCTTCTGAACCATCACTTTGCTGAAAAAATTGACGTTGGGCGAAAGGTCGCGGAGCCCGAGGCCGTACTTCCCGAGCTCCGCAAGAAAATTGTCGCGCGTATTTCTGTGCCAGCCGTTCCGCTCCTCCTGATAACTGGACTTACCGTACTTCGAGCGGACTGCCACTGCGTCGTTATGTCCGCCAATCGGATCGTGCCATCCTCGCGTATCGCTGGTGATCGAGCATAAAATCCGGCCCATGTCGGAATACAGAACCAGCCCTTCAGTCAGATGAGCCGTATGCTGGGCTTTCAGCGTGTCCGGCATGTTGTACCGCTCGACCGGGCAGTCAAAGTTGTAGAACAACGCTGCTACATTGACGCCGCCTTCGACGTCTTCAATCCGCAGTTCACGGCCCCGGCGAAGAACCAGCGACCAGCTGGCCCCGGCATGAATGGTGTCTTCCCATAAAAGGGACACTGGCATCAACAAAACTCCTCTGGCAGACGAAGGAAAACGAGAGAACTGCGATTGCGAATCAGGAGCGCGATGAAAGATCTAGCGGGATGCGGGAGGCCCGCAGCATACATCCATGCGGGTAAGCCGAAGAAGCACGCGGATCGCGATCTTGCGGTCGGCGGAATCCTGCTGCAGCGTCAGCATTCCAGTATGATTGCAGAATTATCGTGCCGGGCGCAATAAAGAATTGCTGCTGAGGCCGATAAGAAATTCCTTGGCTCGGTATAAGGCGGCAGAACAGAGTTTCAGGCTACAATCGAACCTGTCGCAGTTCAGGCCCCCGTCGGCCACCGCCCACAATGTTGTGGAGAACGGAACCCTGTGCTTCTCGACATGATACGTCCCGCAATTCTCCTCCTGCTGATTGCCGTTCTTAGTGGCCCGGTGGCCGCAGCCGATAAGCCGTCCTTTACCGTCGGATGGTCTGTCTACGTCGGCTGGAATCCCTATTACTACATGGCCAAATCGGGCATTCTGAAAAAATGGGCCGACAAATACAACGTGAATATCCGCGTGCAGCGGTTCGATTATGCGCCCTCGCTGGATGCTTTCGTCGCGAAAAACATAGATGCCTGTGCGATGACCAACATGGAGGCGCTGGACATGCCGGCCGCTGCCGGTATCGACACGACCGCTATCATCACCGGGGACTATTCGAATGGCAACGACGCTTTGCTTGTACGCCGCGATATAACTCTTCCTCAGTTGGCAGGGAAAAAGCTGCTGCTGGTTGAGAAGACCGTCTCTCAATACCTGTTCGAACGTGCCCTGACTCTGAACGGACTGGAGAGCCAGATTAAGCGCGTCAAGCTTGTCAACACTTCCGACTCAGACATAGCCACGGCTTTCATCAGCGATACTTCACAGGATGCCGTTGTCACGTGGAAGCCCATGGTTTCTCAGATCGCAAAGACGAAGGGCGTGAAAGTCATTTTCAACTCCTCGCAGATTCCGGGTGAAATTGTGGATCTCATGGTTGTGCGCAGCGAGATACTCAACAGGCCGGATGGCTCGGGCAAGCGCTTCGCACAGGCACTTGCCGGGGCCTGGTATGAGACTACGAAACTAATGACAGCCAAAAGCCCCGAGACAGATAAAATTCTGCAGGCTATTGCGGAAGGCTCTCAGGACACGCTCGAATCCTACAAAGAGCAACTTAGTACGACTCATCTGTTTGCTGCACCCCAGTCAGCCCTCGACTTCACCACGGCACCGGACTTCCAGCAGAAGATGAACCTGGTTCGCCAGTTCTGTTTTACACACGGCCTGCTGGGCCAGAAGACCGGGTCAGTGGACGATGTAGCTATCTCGTATCCCGGCGGCGCTTTTCAGGGTAAGCCCGATCGCGTACGCTTGCGCTTCGATCCGACCTACATGCAAATGGCAGCACAGGGCAAACTCTGATGGTGTTCAGGATAGATGCTCGCCCGGGCCGATTCACTGCGTTCGGGCTTTCCTGGTTTCTATTCGCCGCAGGCATAGCCCTCTACTTCAATGCCTCGCATAAGAGACACCTCGAAAATCCGGAAGACAAGGTTGCCCCAGGCATAGCTCAACTGACTGACGGGTTTGCCGACGCCCTCCTCAAACCGGATGGAGACAGTGAAGTGAACCCGGACGAAGGCAGCGCGTCACTTCTGCAGCGATTCCTTCACGGCATGCTCTGGACCGATACGCTGGCCAGCGCGAAACGGTTCGGCTGGGCCATGCTGCTCCTGGTTCCGGCAGTTGTGCTCGGCATGCACATGGGCTTGTTCCCGGTGATCGGCAACTTCTTTCTCCGCTTCATTCTGTTCTTCGACAAGATTATTGCGCTCTCTGTGCTGCCTATCCTTTTCATTGCATTCGGTATCGATGAGCTTTCCAAGGTAATGCTGATCGTAATAGGCGTGACGCCCACCATTATTCTTGACACCTTCAACCTGACAAAAAGTGTACCCTCCGAACAGATCGTGAAGGGCTTTACGCTGGGTGCGGGCGACTTCGGAGTGGCCTACCGGATTGTGCTGCGCCAGATCATGCCGCGCGTCATCAACAGCATTCGTCTCAATCTGAAGCCCATTATGCTGTTCCTGTTTGCGGGAGAGATGATCGCGTCGCAGGATGGGCTCGCGTTCCGTATCGCACTGCTGCGGCGGAACATGGGAATGAACATCATTATTCCCTATGTCATGTGGGTCGCGCTATTGCTGTTTCTGGTCGATCTCACGATGAGGACACTCAACCGCAGGCTTCATCCATGGTTTCGGGAGGCATAGGCGCCTGCATGAGCATACCTGTCGGAATGAAGGACCTCATCCGCCTGGAGAAAATTTGCGTTGAATACAGGGTGCACGGCCACGCGCCAAAGAAGGTCCTTGAACATCTCGATTTGAGTATCGCTGCAGGTGAGTTCGTCGCTGTCTGCGGCCAGACGGGCTGTGGCAAATCGACGATGCTCCGCATGATTCTCGGCGCCGAGAGTCCCACGGGCGGACGCATTCTTATCGACGGCCGGGAACTGCCGCGACCCGACCGGCATCGCGGTTATGTACCGCAGAAGTACTCGCTGTTTCCCGATAAGACAGTACTCGACAACATTACGTTCGGCCCGGAGATGGAGGAGTTTGGCCTGATGGGCCGTCTCACGCCCCGCTCTTTCGGGCGACGGGCCGAGTTGCGAAGGCTGGCTTTGGGATTTCTGCGTCAGATGGGGCTGCAGGAATCCGATGCGGGCAAGTATCCGGATCAACTCTCCGGGGGTATGCAGCAACGCGTCGCGATCGCACAGGCGCTGATCATGAAGCCAAAAATTCTTCTGATGGATGAAGCGTTCAGCGCACTCGATCCCGCCACCCGCGCGGATATGCAGCGGCTCGTAAGGAAGCTCTGGCGTGATACCGGAACCACGATTCTATTCGTGACTCACAACATTTCGGAAGCCATTTATCTGGGCACCCGCGTGATCGTACTGGGCAAAGAATCTCCGGACAGCAGTGCGCGCGTGATGTTCGATCTTGAGGTCTCCGAGTCTATCCGCGGCGAATCCGGCTATCCGCGCCGCGACGAACTCGACCGGCTGACGAAGCAGATTGAAGATGCGGCAATGGGAGGGCGCTTTGAACTCGAGATGGCCGAATTCGGCGGTTAGATCAGCGGGTGCAGTCGCTCTTTTGTCGGTCGGTTGTCTCTCCGTGAGCGAGGCTCTCGCGCAGGCCCCGCAACCCGATGGCGCAGGACTGGAACGCGGTGTGTTCCCAGCCGCCTGGTTGAAAGGCGGACCCGATTGTTCCACGGTCTCCAAGTGGCAGGTGCACGCCTATAACCCGGATCTCTACATTATTCGGGAATCCGGCTGCACGAACTACGAAAAGCCATTTCTATACCTCTTCTTCGGTAAAGATCGCGCGCTCTTGCAAGATACGGGAGCAGGTCAGAACAACGTTGGCGAGATCGTTTCTCAGACGATTGCAGAATGGTGTAAACGGAATGGCCGCGAGTCGATCCCACTGGTTGTGGCTCATTCTCATGGGCATGGTGATCATATCTCCGGCGATGCGCAATTTTTCGGCAAGCCTGAGACAACAGTTGTTCCGCTCTCGGTGGAAGGCACACAAAAAGCTTATGGGATAAGCCAGTGGCCCGTTGATCGCGGCTCAATCGATCTGGGTGGCCGCGTGCTTGACGTGATTGCGATCCCCGGGCATCAGCCATTCAGCGTTGCGTTCTACGACCGTCGCACGGGAATCCTCCTGACCGGCGATACCCTCTATCCGGGCCGGCTCTATGTCACCGATGCCCCTGCCTTTACCGCAAGCATCCATCGGCTGGTCGACTTTACTCGGGACAAGCCCGTGGCTCACATCCTCGGTTGCCACATCGAAGAAGCGAATACGCCGTACCTCGATTATCCTGTCGGCACAAAGTACCAGCCGGAGGAACACGTGCTCGAGTTGTCACACGCTCATCTGATCGAGTTAAATGAAGCCCTGAAAGATATGAATGGGCATCTGGTTCGTTACGCGCTGCGTGACTTTACCATCTGGCCGCGTTAGTTCTTCTGTATTGGCCAGCGGCGATCTTTCTTATCAAAACTTTTGATTCAAAAAAGCGGCGCAATCGTACCCGAACAGTTGTAGCCTTAGAGATTAACGCCCAGCCTGCGTAGTAGTATTCTCCTCGTGTGAGACAGTAGCTATCCCTGCAAATTTCACTTTGTAAGATGCGTCGGACACTTGTGTGCCCACGCCTGTCCAAAGGAGGACAATTTGAATAGCCGTCTTGCCATCTTATTCATACTCGGCGTTTTGCCTTTGGCTGCCCAGAACAGTTCGCTCAACGGCGTAATCACCGACGCCAGAGGCGCGGCTATGCCTGGCGCCAGTGTGAAGGTGCAAAATCAGGACACCAGCGCGACGCGAGCCACGCTTTCCAGAGACACGGGTGAATACGAAATCGTGCAGGTTCCGCCCGGCAAGTACACAGTCACAGTGGACAAGCCCGGCTTCAGTAGTCAAAACACGAGCGTATTGCTGCAGACCAACACGCCCAGCACGTTGAACGTAACTCTGGAAGTCGGGGCGGTCACTCAAAGCGTAAGTGTCACTGCGGAGGTTTCGATGGTGAACACAGAGAACGCCTCCGTCGGTAATCCGTTCACGGAGACCCAGGTTAAAGAGATTCCGCTTCAGACGCGCAATATTGTTGCACTTCTCGGTGTGCAGCCCGGTGTGGCTTCAACGGGTCAGGTGCTCGGCGCGCGCCCGGATCAGAATAACGTTTTGCTCGATGGAGTGGACGTGAACGACAACGCCGGTGCCAACGGATTTACTTCCGTGCTTCCGATCCCGCTGGACTCGGTTCAGGAGTTCCGAACCACCGTAGCCGGCCTTGGCGCCGATCAGGGACGTTCTTCGGGCGGACAGGTATCGATCATCACCAGGAGCGGCTCCAATCAGTTCCATGGCTCTACATATGAATACAACCGCAATACAGATTTCGAAGCCAACAGCTGGTTCAGCAACAGAGCCGGCGTGCCTCGCTCAGCGCTCATCCGGAATCAGTATGGCGTGTCTCTCGGTGGTCCGATCAAAAAGAACAAGCTGTTCTTCTTCTATAACTGGGAAGCGCGAAAAGACCGCAGTGCGACGCCTATCAATCGCGTCGTACCCAGCGCGACCCTGCAGCAGGGAATCATCCAGGTACCTCTCAAAAATGGCCCGACAGTCAGCCTGAACGCCGCCGCGATCACCGCGATTGACCCGCTGCACATCGGTGAGTCTGCTTTCATGTCCAGTTATCTGAAGCAGTTTCCCGCGGGCAACAATCCGCTAGCCTCGGCGGATCTTGGGCTCAATTTCAACGTGTTGACGTTTAACGCGCCGCAGGACCTGAACAACCACGCCCAGGTGGCCAAGATGGACTACAACATCGACTCCGCGGGACGTCACACTGTCTCCGTGCGCGGCACTCTCAACGGCGCCTCAGTCGACGGGAACGGATCGGCGAACAGCACAACAGGTCTTGCTGAATTTCCGGGTCAGTCCGCGGTCCAGAAGACCCTCGATAACTCCCGTGGCCTCGGCGCGAGGTACACGGCAGTTCTGAGCCCAACTCTGGTCAATGTAATGAATTGGGGCTACACCCGGCTCGGGAACGCCCAGACGGGAACCGAAGCAGTGGTGCCGACCTTCTACTTTGCAAGCCCAGTAGGAAATACCCGGCCGCTCAATCGGGTCGCGCCGACGACCAATTTTACCGACGATATTACCTGGACCAAAGGGCGCCACACGATTCAGGTCGGTTTGAACTTCCGGTTTGCTGAGAACGACAATCTTAACTTCAATAATGTTCCAAACTACAGCTTCTCCCGGAATACACTGCTGGGACTGGGTGGCGACATCACGACAGCTGTTCTCAATTACCTGGCGCCAACCTACGGAAGCAACGTCGCACTTGCTTCGGGTACTAACGTTACTAACGCTTTCGGACCGATGCTGGGCATCATGAATCAGTACGGCGCCACCTACAACTACACCGTCAAGGGTTCGCCGATCTCGTTCGGAAGCCCTGTGACCACCGCCTTCGAAGACCATGAATATGAAGGCTATGTACAGGACGCCTTCAAGTTCAGACCTAATATCACGATCACAGCCGGCCTCCGGTATTCGCTTTCGGGTGTGCCTTATGACATCAACGGCAGACAGGTTGTCCCGCAGACCTCGCTGAATCAGTTCTTTGCCGATCGTCTCAACGCCGCCAACAACGGCATTCCCGACTCCAAACTTCCGACTTCGTTGCTTACTTATGGCCTTGGGGGCCCCGTTAACAGTGGAGCGGGCTTCTACCCGCTCGACAAAAAGGACTTCGCTCCGCGCCTGGCGCTAGCCTACAGCCCGACGGCCGACACCTGGCTCGAAATGATCATGGGGAAAGGAAGCGTGTTCCGGGCCGGTGCCGCGATCGTCTACGATCACTATGGAACCGCCATGGCCCAGCAATTCGCTTCCGGCGGATCGCCCGGGCTTGCGACCACCGTCGCGCAACCCATTAACACAAACTTCACAACCTCCTATCGGTATACGGGCAACGGCTTTCCGGTTCTTCCTACCGTAGCCGGAGGAGCCTTCCCGCTCACGCCCGCCACCATCACAGGCGGATTTACGACCTTCACCGGCGTTTCCAGCGACCTGAAGGCGCCCTACCAATACCTGCTCAACGCGAGCTATGCGCGGCCGCTGACTAAAAAGATGACGATCGAGATTGGCTATGTCGGGCGTCTCGGCCATCGCGGAATCATCCAGCAGGATTACGGTCAACCACTTACCAACTACAAAGACCCCGCGTCCGGGCAGACCTTCGCTCAGGCCGGCGCTCCTCTGGCCGCCCTCTTCAACTCAGGTCTGACGCCAGCGCAGGTAAAGGCGAATCCGAGCCTGGTTCCCAACGAGCCTTTCTATAACAACCAGTTCGCGAAGCTCCAGAACCTTTACATTCCTGGCAGCGCAAGCGCCAACTTCTTCTACGACGTATACGGTAACTATGCAGGCAGCTGGCTTGACGGCCTGAACGATGTGGATCGCGTTCGTCAGGCGAACGGAACCTGCATCGTGGTAACCGGTTGCAACACATTCTTCCCGCTGCAGAACTCAGGCCTGGACGTATACACCAACAACGGAAAATCATCCTACAACGCCGCGACCGTCGTGCTGCGGCGCGCCGTTCAGGGCGGCTGGGGTTACGACTTCAACTACACCTTTGGCCACGCTCTGGACAACGGGTCGGCTTCGGAATCCGTCCAAAACGCTCCGACTGCCGCCAACGTGTCATCCGGGGCGAGCTCTTACGGCACAGGCGGTTTGCTGCAGGATGCTTTCAATCCGAACGCTTTCCGCGGGCCTTCCGACTTCGACAGCCGTCATACCATTACCGCCGACGCCGTGGTCGAACTTCCGTTCGGCAAAGGCAGGGCGATGCTTAACAACGTTCCGGGCTGGGCGAACCAGATCATCGGAGGATGGCAGGCCTCAGGGCTGTTCAGCCACCACTCCGGAACTCCTCTGACCGTGAGCGATGCGGGAAACTATAACGTCAACTACGACATCTCCGCTTACGGTATGCTCGCGTCCGGCGCCTCCCTGCCGTCCAACGGATTCCGGTTCGATTCGAACGGCGTTCCCAGCATCTTCTCTTCCCCAAATGCTGTGAATTCCTTCGTCGGAGCGGGCCCGGGAGTTGTCGGGAGCCGCGGTATCCTCCGAAGCCTCGGTTTTACGAACACCGATCTTGCGGTAAGTAAAACCTTCATCCTTCCGTGGGAGCACCACCGGCTCACGTTCCGGGCTGAGGCCTTTAACGCCTTCAACCATGTGAATTTCGGCGTTCCCAACCTGAGTATGGCGACTCCGACAACGTTTGGGGAAATCACGGGCTACGCCTACGGTGCGGCTCCCCGCGCGATGCAGATGGCGTTGCGCTACGAGTTCTAAAGCAGCAGGTGATGCAGCAAAACAGCCGCTCCGGTTGCGAACAATCGCGGCCGGAGCGGATTTTGCGGTTGGGCCGGATCGTCCTCTCTTCCACCAGGATAATGGAGCCGACCCCTGCCGCCGGCAGTCCGGCCTCGCGTGAAAAAGCGGCTCCTGGTTGCGACTGGCGGGCCACGAAACGGAAACGTGTCTTTGCGGTCGAAGCGAAGCAGGAAAATCAACCCAGCGGTTGCAGAAAGCGCACTCGCCATCGAAAACCACTACCGCGTGCCCGCTGGAGTACACGGAATTCATTGTCTAAGGCTTACCGATTCCGGGCCGATTCAGTCGCGGACACCAACTCGGACTCGGCCACGCTCTCCTCCACAGGTAATCGCATGGGGGCATACGGCAGGTTCACGCAAGGGCCGGAGCGTAGGGGGATTCCTGGGGATCATCCTGATAAGGACATCAACTGTTGTGGTGACATGACAACAATTGAAAAATCGCAGTCGACCGCGCGAAAAGGAATCGAATTACTGCTGGGACAGGTGTGGAGTGGAACGTGAACCCGGTCCACGTGAGGTCCAGCCGCCCAGAAACAGCCACTGCGGTCCATTTGAGGTCCAAATCGCTCACTGGTAAGTCTTGTGTTTTCATCGAGCATGCATCGTAAGTGATTGATTGAGCCTCCTTGACAGGGAAGAGGTCGGACGTTCGAGTCTTCTCGAGCCCACCATTTCAAGTATTCAGAATCTAAGGCCTTTCGGCGAGCGCGCGATCGAGTTCAAACGCTGCGTTGATCAGCCCAAGGTGGGTCAACGCCTGCGGGAAATTACCGAGGGCTTCGCACGTCGGGCCGATTTCTTCTGCGTAGAGGCCCAGGTGATTCGCGTATGTCAGCATCGTTTCGAAGATGAAACGGGCTTCGTCCAGTTTTCGGGCGAGGGCCAGCGCCTCAACCATCCAGAACGTACAAATACTAAAGGTGCCTTCGTAGCCAGGCAAGCCATCGCCCACCGCCAGACCGAGTTCGTACCGCTGAACCAGGCTGTCCGATACAAGCTCTTTGCGCACAAGATCGATCGTCGACAACAGGCGGGGATCCGTTGGAGAACAGAACCGCAGGATCGGGAGCATGAGGACACTGGCATCGAGCGCTGTTCCGCCGAAGTATTGTGTAAACGCTCCGCGCTCCGGATTCCAACCCCGTTGCATGATTGTTTCGTAAATCGCGTCGGCGGCATTTCGGAGGCGCACAATGTCGATCGGAAGGCCCCTTGTTCGAGCGATCTGTAGTCCACGATTCAAGGCGACCCAGCACTGAACCTTGGAATAAACGAAGTGTTCGGGCTCCCTTCGGACCTCCCATATTCCATGATCCGGGCGCTGCCAGTTATTAGATACCCACTCGAGAATCCGTCGCAGGTAAATCCAGAGATCGTAGGAAATAGGCGTGCCGTGAGTGTCGTAAAGATAGATAGAATCGACTAACTCGCCGTAGATATCGAGCTGCAGTTGCTGGCTGGCCAGGTTGCCAATCCGAACTGGTTTGGAGCCTCGGTAGCCATCCAGGTGATCGAGTGTGATTTCGGTGAGGTCGCACCGTCCGTCGACGCCGTACAGGGTCTGCAGCGGCCCTGTCGCGGTATCCGGCTCGGTGGCGCGCTGTTGCAGCCAGTTCATGAACGCCGCGGCTTCATCTGTATATCCGAGGCGCAGAAAAGCGTTGATGGTGAACGCGGAGTCGCGGATCCACGTATATCGGTAATCCCAGTTGCGCACGCCGCCGATTTCTTCCGGCAGGCTGCAGGTTGCCGCGGCGATCATGGCCCCGGTGGGCGCGTAAGTCAGCAACTTCAGTGCGAGGGCGGAACGCACGACCATCTCGCGCCACCTGCCTGTATAACGGCATTTTGCCACCCAGTTCTTCCAGATCGTGATGGTTTCGTGCAGCGCTTCCTCGCCGTGATTGAAGAGCTGCTGAGGATTCTCATGACCTTCGCCATTCAGGCTCAGGATGAAGGTGGCCGATTCGTTGGGGCCGAGCATGAAATCGACGACGGCATCCGCGCCATCCGCAACCGGCCTGAAGGGGCACATCAGCTTCAGGGTCGAGGCCGGAGTAGAAAAGAGCGCGCGGTTCTCTTCTATGTGCAGTTCATGTTTCACCCGCGCATAGTCGAAGGCGGGCCTGCACTCGGCGCGGAAGGAAACCTGCCCGCGGACGCCGCGCACGATGCGGATGATTTCGTGGCGTTTGCCCTGCGAACTAAGCGCCGCGGTGGCCGGCATGAAGTCCACGATTTCCCCTACGCCGTGCGGACTTAAAAATCGCGTGATAAGAACGTTCGTTTCCGGCAGGTACATCTGGCGGAACTGCACATCCTCGTGCACCGCGGAGATGCGGAAAAAGCCGCCTTTCTTATCGTCAAGAATGGCGCCGAAGACACTCGGGGAATCGAAGCGAGGCAGGCAGCACCAGTCGATAGAGCCATCTGTCCCAACGAGGGCCAGCGAGTACATATCGCCAATCACGCCGTAGGATTCAATCTGCTTGTAAGCCATCCGGGTTTACTGAAGAGCCTGATTCAGTAAGTTTGACACCTGCGCCTGCGAACGGAGGTGGAAGCGCGCGATGCTGCGGCCAGGGCCTACATGTACCGTGTATGCGGAATCGTCAAGGCGCGCGAACATATCTTCGTCAGTCATGTCATCACCGACGGCGAGGACCAGTTCGGCGGGCTCGTGGTTTTCCACGAGCTGTGCGACAAATTCGCCCTTATTCGCCCGGTTGGATTTCACTTCCACGATCTTCTTGCCGTGGACCGGGCGGGCATCGGAATCGGCGAGCAAGTCTTCCAGGACGGCGAGAAGCTCTTTCGCGAGCCACGATCCGAATTCCGGCTCAACGCGGCGGTAGTGCCACACGAGGGAGAACTCTTTCTCTTCGACAAAGCTGCCCGGGGCGCGATCGACGAAATGTTGGAGCACCGGCCGGATCTTGTCTTTCCATTGCAGATCGGGATTGATCCCGGCCAGTTTCTGCCATTCTTCCGAGCAGGGGCGGCGCACCATCAGTCCGTGCTCCGCGCCGAGGCAGAGTTCTTTGATGCCGCCCAACCACTTCTCCATGTCCTCCGCCCGTCGACCGGACAACACTGCAACCACGTTGTCCGGAGACGAAGCCAGCCGCTTCAATGCTCGAAGTAATTCGGGCCCGGGTTTGCTCGCGGCTGGATTATTCACTATCGGGACCAGGGTGCCATCGTAGTCGAAGATGAGAATTCGTTTCGCCGCGTTTTCGTACTGAGTGCGGAGGTCCGCGAAATTGACAAGCGGAGCGACGTCTGCCAGCTCCGCAGACGAGGCCAGTGCATCGAGGAAGCGATTGGCCCAGACGAAGACGTTGTTGCGCAGGACTCCTTCGCGCATGGGCAGCAATCGGGTCCTTCGCTCAAGGGCATCCATTTGCAGTGCTTTCAGGACAGCTTCAGCGACGCCGTGTTCGTTATAGGGGTTGACAAGCAGCGCTCCGCCCATTTCTGCGGCGGCGCCCGCGAATTCGCTTAGCACCAGAACGCCATCGCCATCAGGCTTGCAGGCGCAGTATTCTTTGGCCACCAGGTTCAAACCGTCGCGGAGCGGCGTGACCCAGGCGACGTCCGAAATCGCGTACAGGGCAACCAGTTCGGCCCGGCTTACACCTTGGCGAAGGTAGACAATCGGGGTCCAGTGGGCCGTGGCGAGCGCGCCGTTAATCTCCCCGACAAGCTCATTCAGTTCGCTGCGCAGCTCCTGATATTCGCCGATCCCTTCACGCGAAGGCACGGCGACCTGGATCATCACGACTTTCCCCGCGAGTTCCGGATGCTGAGTGAGAAGGCGCCGATAGGCGCGCATGCGGTGCGGAATGCCTTTGGTGTAATCGAGGCGGTCCACGGCAATGATCGTTTTCTGCTCGCCATAGCGAGACTTGAGTTCCTGCATGTGGCTGGCGGTTTCGGGATCGGTATCGAGCAAACCTGGGAGGTCGGAAGGTGAAATACCGATCGGCAGAACTTCAAGCCGGATGGTCCTTCCGTCGTAATCGACCGAGTCGATCTGGCTTTCGATGCCTAATACGCGAAGCAGCGAGGAACGAAAGTGCTGGAGGTAGTGATGCGTGTGGAAAGCGATCAGATCGGCGCCGAGCAGCCCTTTCAGTACCTCTTCCCGGCCAGGCAGCATGGCGAAAACTTCCGAAGAAGGAAACGGTATGTGAAGAAAGAAGCCAATCTTTGCCTGTAATTGCCTGTCACGCAGATGTCCGCGAATGCACTCGGGCAACAGCATGAGGTGGTAGTCATGCACCCAGATCAGTTCGCCGCCTTCAATAATTCCGGATACTGTTCGACAAAAGGTTTGATTGCCCTCGACATAGGCGTCCCAGCCCTCGGCTGTGTAATTCATGCGTGTCGGGAAGTAGTGGAAGAGGGGCCAGAGAGTCTGATTGGGGTAGCCTTCGTAGAAATCGCTGGCGCTTCCCATATCAACGGGGACGTAACGGTAGCCATCAGCGGCGGAGGCAAGAAGTTTTTCCCGCTCCTGCGGATCAATCGTGCCGTCGTCTCCGGACCATCCGACCCACACGCCGCCTGTTTCTTTCAGAATCGGCTGCATGGCCGTGGCGAGGCCACCGGAACTGGATTTCGCCACCCAGCCGTCGTTTTCGCGAGCCAGAGTGACCGGCAGTCGATTGCTTACAACGATTAGTTTTCCGCTATACATCTTGCAGGAAGAACAAAGGCAGCAGGGTTACCAATGTAGGCAACAGTCCATCAGGATTGTTTTTATCTGGAAGGAGAAGCTTGAGCGAGGGCTTGAAGGAGCGCTATCGTACTTTCGCGTGGCTCCACTGGTCCACCGGCGCGCCCACGCACGCCGAGGCCCCGCGCCATGTCGATCGGCATATGGCCCTGCTTATCCTTAACATTCACCGCGGCACCGTGCGCTGCGAGATATTTGACAATTGGATCGGACGCACGAGCGGCGAAGTGCATCGCACTCTGTCCACTGTCGTTGAGGGCATTGACGTCGGAGCCGGCTTCCACCAACAGTTGAACAGCTTCGAGAAGCGCGGCTTCCGTGGCATAGTCTTTGGCGAACACGCCCTGGCCGCGGCCATAACCAGCCGCCAACATGAGAGCGGTGGCGTGATTTTTCTGCGTGAGCGACGGATCGGCTTTATTTGCCAGCAACAGCCGGATCGCTGCGGTGTCGCCATTTTTCGCCGCGCGCATCAGCGGCGTGCTGCCTTCCGCGAGGGTCGTTTCGCCGGGTGTGTGCGCGCGGGGCAGGGTAGCGCTGCGCAATCTTGCGTTGGGATTGGCCCCATGTTCCAGCAGCACCTTCATGACGTCGAGCGCGCTCTGTTTGCTGTTGGACGGCCGCGCCGGGCGCCCATAGACCTCGCCAAGCGTGCTCATATCGACCGCTGCATAGAGCGCTGCCATCCCCGCTGTATCGGCGAGGTTCGGATCGGCCCCATTCTGCACCAGCAGTATTGCGGTGTCGAAATGGCCGTTTATAATTGCGAAAACCAGAGCCGTGGTACCGTCGGGGTCTGCGAAATTCACATCGGCGCCGGCTTTCAGAAGGACGCGCCCGGCTTCCAGCGATCCCTGGCGGGCGGCGTACATGAGCGCCGTCCAGTTTCCGTGCGGGAGTGTGGTCTGAACACCCTCGAGACCGAAACTGTCCTGCGGGAAGCGCAGCTCTTTGGAACGGGCGTTCACCTCTGCTCCATGCGCTATAAGGACCTGCGCGGCCCCGGGGTGATTTTCTCCTGCTGCCAGCATGAGCGCATTTTCTCCATAGACCGGGTCCGTCGTGTTTACAGTTGCGCCGTGTTCCAGCAGGCTTTTGACGATCCCCGCGTCGCCAGCCCTGGCGGCAGTCATCAGAATGGTTTGGCCGCCTGAAGACGTGGCGTTCGGATCTGCGCCAGCGCTCAGCAGCAGGTTTACGATTGCGAGATCGTTGTTGGTGCAGGCCAGAGAAAGCGGCGTCACCCCATAGCGATTGGCGATTTTGGAATTTGCGCCGGACCGCAGAAGTAACTGGGTGATCGCCATGTTATCGGTCTGGACCGCCCAGGCGAGCAGGGTGGTGCCATCCGGGTCGGCGGCATTCACATCGGCATGAGCTTTCAGGGAAGCGCGAACCTCTTCGATGGCGCCGGCTTTTACGGCGTCAGTGAGCCGGGCTGCGTACAGAGGCACCGCAATGATAAGAGGCGCCGCAATGATGAACAGTGCTGCCAGGAACAGCGAGCGACGATCAGGCAAAGACATCGGCTTTAGTCATGGCATCGCCGAAACTTTCCATCGGCTTACCGAATTGCTCCGCCACATTCATCCAAAGGCTGCCGACAGGAGTGCGTACCGGGAGCACGACGTGCCGGTTGCCTTTGCCACAAAGGCCGCCGCCGGCCAGCAGCGGCAGCGGATCGGACGCGTGGGAATTGGAATCACCCATTCCGGCCCCGTAAATCAGCATCGAATGATCGAGCAGCGATCCATCGCCATCCCGTGTATCGCGGAGCCTGGTCAGAAACTTCGCATAAAGCTGCGCGTAATAGACGTTGATCTTCACCACCTGCGCCATCTTGGCGGGATTGTTCTGGTGATGCGAAACCGAGTGGTGCTGCTCGGTAACGCCGATTTGGGGGTAGGTCCGCTGACTGATTTCGCGCGACATCATGAAGGTGAAAACACGGGTCACATCGGCTTCCCAGGCGGAAGCGATCAGGTCAAACATCAGACCGGTGTGTTCTTCGAAAGAATCAGGCACTCCCAGGGGAGCGTCCGGAGTGGGTGCCGCACTGTTCCGGTGGCTCTCCATGCGCTCGATGCGCCTCTCGATCTCGCGCAGATTATCGAGGTAATCGCTGACCCGCGCGCGATCCTTCGTGCCAAGACCCTTTTCGAGATCGTGGGCATCGGCTGAGATGGAATCGAGGATACTGCGCTCCTTTTTCGAGCGCGCTGCCCTTTCGGCCGCCGTTCCGGCTTCTCCGAAAATCCGCTCGAACAAAACCCGCGGATTGGTTTCCATCGGGAGCGGGGTTGACGGCGTGCTCCACGAGATAGTGTTCATGTAAGAACAACTGAAACCTGGCGAGCAACCGCCGACGTAGCCGGTGAAATCCTCGGTGGCAATCTCGAGGGAGGGAAGCGGGGTATCCTGTCCGATCTGCTTCGCCACAATCTGATCGATCGTGGTATTCGCGAGAACATCTTCCGCTTCGGTACGTCTGGGCCAGACTCCAGTCAGGAAACCAGCCGCGCTTACGGCATGATCGCCGACCTGGCTTCCCGCGTGGGACCGGGTCAGGTTGGTAACGACAGTAAGCGAATCCTTAAACGGCGCGAGCGGCTTGAGAATAGGCGTAATTTCCAGCAGACCAGGGGCCGCCGGGGTGAACTGTTGCATGATGGCGCCATTCGGAAAATAGATCGCCCCAAAGCGGCGGGTGGCTGGGGAAGTCGCCCCGAACGCGGGGACCATGGCGTCGATGAAAGGCAGGCCTACCGCTGCGCCAATGCCGCGAAGGACCGTTCGTCTAGCCAGCGATTTCTTTGTCACAAACATAGTGTCAACGGTTTCGCGCTGCTTCGATGCTCTCGTGTTCAGGCGGCGGTGTCAATCGCATCCGGAAAGGGGTGCTGTTCGCTACCGCGAGAATAATAGCTGACATACGGTAATTGTCGTGGGTGGTTTTGGCTACGATGGCCCTCACCGCCGCCATGTCGCGATAGTCGAGGCCGCGCCCTAACGCGTACGTCAGCAGCTTTTCAGTGAAGGCCGTGACGAACGCCTCCGGATCACTTAGCAGGGCCTTTCGCAAATCCACCACGCCATCGACCATAGTGCCATCTGAAAGCTGGCCGGTGGCGTCGATGGGAAGGCCTTCCTCGGCTGAACGCCACGCCCCCACGGCATCAAAGTTTTCAAGCGAAAAGCCGATCGGATCCATCATTTTGTGACAACTGGCGCAGACCGGGTTGGCGCGGTGCTCCGCCATCTGCTCGCGTATGGAGCGGGGCTTGTCTCCTTCCTGATTTTCCTTGAGCGGAGGTACATCCGGGGGAGGCGGCGGCACCGGAGACGCCAGCAGATTTTCCAGTATCCATTTGCCTCTCACAACAGGGGACGTGCGTTCAGCATGGGAAGTCAGGGCAAGAATGCTGCCTTGCCCGAGCAGGCCGTGCCGCGCTTCTGCAGTGACCGGAACGCGCCGGAAGCGACTGCCGTAAATATCGGGAATCCCGTAATGCCGTGCCAGGCGTTCGTTGACGAACGTGTAATCGGCATTCATCAGATCGAGGACGCTGCGGTCTTCGCGCAGCACGCTTTCGAAGAGGAGTTCCGTTTCGCGGCGGAAGCTCTGCCGGAGGTTGTCATCGAAATCCGGAAACTTATCCGAATTCGGCTGCACGTTCTTCAGATTGCGAAGCTGGAGCCATTGGTCGGCGAAGCTGGTGACGAGTGCGCTCGCCTTCGGGTCGGCCAGCATGCGCCGTACTTCGCGGTCGAATGACGCTGTGTTTCGTAGCCGCCCTCCGCCCGCGTGATCCAGAAGCAGGTCGTCCGGAATGCTGCTCCAGAGAAAGAAGGACAGGCGCGATGCCAGCTCGAAATCTCCGACGGCATGTGTCGTCGCGGGAAGTGCGTCTGCCGGATCCCGTTCGGCGCGGAAGATGAAATTCGGGCTGGCCAGCGTTCTCTGCAGCGCAAATTCAATTCCGCTCTCAAAGCCGCCGTCGCGCGCGCCCGACTCATAAAACTGCATCGCGCGCTTCACTTCGACATCTGTGACCGGCTGGCGATAAGCGCGGCGCAAAAGCGTCGAGACGATCCGTTTCGCGCAAGGTTCTTCCTGCGCTGCGGTCAAGGGGTGACAAACGAAGAGGCGCCGCCGGCTTGGGGTATCGCCCGGACCTGTCGCGTGGAATGGACCGGCAACGCTGACCACCTGAAGGTGCGGATGACCGGTCCAGTCGAAATTGTCAGTCGAGCTCCGGATGTAAGGTTGCAGACGAGCGGGCTCCGCGCTGCTGGAATCTTCCAGAAATGTCACCGCCAGCATGTGAGGCCCTGCCTTAATGGGAACGCGCACGCGGAGACGGACATCCACCGCATCGCCTGTTTCGGTTGGTTTTGAAAAAAGCCTGGCGAGTTCCGCGGGACCGCCGAAGGTGGTGAGCAGAATACGGCGGCCGTCGATACTGAACTCCGCCTGGTGCGGCGCTTCGAGGCCGCGCATGATGTCCAGATTAGTGCGGTAGAGCTTTGCCTGGAACGCATACTCGCCGTCGAGCGGAAAATTATAACGGACCTGAAAACCACCTGTGGTTCCCAGCGGCAAGCCTTCGATGTGCTGATCCTGCGAAAGGCTCGACGGAATGCGCCAGGTCTCTCCACCGGCGGCCATTCGGGGATCGCCCACCGCCAAAGCGCCGATTTTCATCGCGGCCGAGACATAATGCTCCTGCAGAGAAGGAGACAGGCCAAGCGCTTCGGAAATATTATCGAACCCAAATGCCGAATCGTCGGGCGGCAGGAGCGCAGAGGCATCGATATCGAGAGCGAGGAGATCGCGTATCGCGTTGGCGTACTCGGTACGATTCAGCCGGTGCAGGGCAGGACGACCCGCCCAGGGCTGGGCGGTATTTGCGGCGTCCAGACTGTTCCCCAGCCATGCGACGATCTCGCGGTAGGTCTGCGGGGAAGGCCGCGGAGCTCCCTGGGGAGGCATCATCCCAAGGCGCAGTTTCCGGATGACCTTCTCCCACACCTCCGGATTGTCGGAAGGCCTGGTAACATCGAGAGCTGCCAATGAAAGGCCTCCCGACTTGAGGCGGTCGTTATGGCAGGTGAAACAGTACTTAGTGAACGTCTCTTTGTGCGAATCCAGCGAAGCGCCGTCAGCAGCCGGGCCGGTGATGCAGGAGATGAGCCAGATGGTAACGGCTACCTTTGAAATACACGTGCGCAACGGCCCTCCAGCCAAGTGGTTTCTGGCCCGAGTATATCGCGTCCTGTGATAGAATTCCGCTGACTTACGGAAAGGAACCCATGCGTTTCCGGTCAATTTGGCTGCCTGCGATTTGTGCATTCACCTCGGTCGGCTTCGCGCAGAGCACCCCTGCGGCTTCGGCCGGCACGCCGGCAGCCATCGGCATGCTCAACTACGTGCATGCCACTACAGACGTTGAACAAGACCATTGCGTTCTATCACGACGTCTTCGGTCTGGAGATTGCGCGGGCGGCCTCCGCGTTTCCGAACCCGGGTGTTCCTTCGCTGGTAAACGCGCCAGGAGTCAGTTTGCGGCTGGGTACCATCAAAATGCCCGGCGCGAAGTTCGTATTGGAACTCACGCAGTTCTCGGGTGTTGAGACAAAGGCGGGCCAACCCCTGCATACCGATCCGGGCGCCGCCAACCTTCAACTTCGTGTGCGCGATATGGACAGCGTCTTCGCCGCAATTGAGAAATCGGGAGCGCCGATCATTACTGCGTCCGGGATGCCCGTGAAGATCGGTCCAGCGACTGGGAATATACGGTCTCTGCTGGTGCGTGATCCCGACGGGTTCATTATCGAGGTTATTCAGACTCCGGCCGCCGCGGATGCTCCTGCCGGTACGGTTCACGGCGTCGGCATCGGGATAACCGCGGCCAATCTGGACGCAAGCCGAAAGTTCTATCACGACATGCTGGGCTTCGAACTCACTCCAGCCACGTCGTTCAGCGGCGACAAGGCGATTCTGGATATGGTCGGCGCGCCCGCGGGCGCAGAGTACCGCGAGATGACAGGCGACGTTCCCGGAACGAATACGCACGTCGCGTTTTACGAGTACAAAGGCTTGCCGCGAAAGCCTTTTCATCTGCGGGTGCCGGATCCGGGCGCGCCGTCCAGTTTTCTCCCACGATCCGCAACATCTTTGTGTTTGACCCGAATGGCGTAAATCTTGAGCTCTACGAGTCGAAGCCTTAGAGGCATGCTGCTGAAAAACCCGCAAAACCGCTTGCTTGCGCGCGCGGCTCAGAAAACAGCCGCTGATTCGAGATGACTTA
>ODAK010001317.1_pt1 | contig 27391 bp, 26 predicted proteins | sample 1539591 | NCBI WGS metagenome assembly ODAK01 (sample SAMEA3539303, study PRJEB22396) | soil metagenome | biome: tundra; feature: field; material: soil | place: USA | collected 2010-05 | depth 0.15 m
CGTCATGCGGTTCTCTTCGAACGTGATGTGGATCAGTTCCAGCCGGTGGCCGGCGATCTCCTCGGTCGCGATACGCTCCACCTTGCCGACACCATGAGTCGGGTAGACGACATGATCGCCCTCAACGAACACCTCCGCTTTGGCCGGCGCGCGCGGGATTTGCTGCGGTCCGCCGTGCGACGGCCGGTTCATCGGTGCCGCATGGGTCGCGGGCTGGGGCTTCGGCGCGACCGGAGCCTGCGGGTCGGCGGTATTGGCTGGAGCGTCAGACATTGCTGTTGGTTGTTCCATCTGGTCGTCAGGCTGCCTGGAAAGGCTGGGACTGGAAGGGCTGGGACTGGAAGGGCCGGAACGGCTGGGACTGGAAGGACTGGGACCGGAACGGCCGGGGGAATCGATCACGCCCACGGGCCGCGGCTCGAGGGATCGGGGCGGATTACGGTTTGCCGGGGTTGGGCGAGAAGTACTGTTCCTTGTCGGGCTTGTCTTTCCATTCATCGGCGTCGTCCGGTGCCGTGCCTTTCCGCGTGATATTCGGCCACTCCGCCGCGTAGGTGCGGTTACGTTCCAGCCAGGGCGTGCCCTTGTCGTCGCTGTCCGCGACGATCGCCTCGGCAGGGCATTCCGGTTCGCACACCCCGCAGTCGATGCACTCGTCGGGGTGAATCACCAGCATGTTTTCGCCAACGTAGAAGCAATCGACCGGGCATACCTCAACGCAGTCCATGTACTTGCAGCGGATACAGTTTTCAGTGACCACATAGGTCATGTTAATCCCTCAACAGGTCAGATGGTCACGGTTTCCCGTGAGGCAATGGCCGCTTTGGGCCGAATTTCAGACGCGGCGGTATGCCGATGTTTGCCGCGGTGCGCAAGGTGGGACTCTGACACCGGCTGGCCCGCCTCATTTCCGCGTCAGCAGCGACAATGCCAGAGCCAGGGCGAGCAGTCCGGCCACCGCCTGCCAGAACTGAACCGGCGTGCGCTCATACAGCGTCAACGGCCGCCGTACCGGCGGGGGGCGTATGACGGCCCGGACTCGAATTCATGGGCGAACTCGGCCATGTCGACGGACTCGAATTCATGGGCGAACTCGGCCATGTCGACGAACCGTTCGGCCATGTCGACGAACCGCTCGGCCGGATCGAGTGCGATCGCGCGGCCAGGCGCGGCTTGCAGCCAGGCTGGCAGATCGGGGCGGCTCGTGGCGGATGTCGCGAGATGGATGCGGTGACCGCGCTGTGCCGGCACAGGTCCGGGGTGCCGCGGGGTGCGAGAATCAGCTGTTCGAGAATCAGCTGTTAATGTGCTGGCGTGACCCGAGGCGTGTCACCACGTCAGGCCGCGCCACACGTGCCACCGCGCGGATCCAGCCACCCGCCTACGCCGCTTGCGTAATGACCTGCGTCCCCGTCCCGCCTGACCCAGAGCTCGCACTCCACACCAGACCTCCCGGCGTCAAACACACCGGACACGCCGCCCGCCACGCGGTTTGAGGCGTGTGGCACACGGAACACCGCCACTCCGGATCCGGGTCCGCGCCCGCCGCCCGCCGCAGTGCGTCCCGCTGTGCCAGCCGCCCGGCTTCGGTATCGCCGCGGTCCTCTTCCTCCAGTTCCGCCTGCATCAGCCAGGCCCGCCGCTGGTTGACGCCGGCGTTTCGCGCGGCCTCCAGGTGCCGCCGCGCCTCCCCCACCACGCCGGCGTCGAGCGCGGTGCGGGCCAACAGCAAACGCGTCTCCGGATGGTCGGGCAGTCCCGCCGTCAACTGTTGCGCCGCTTTGGCCCGCGCCAGCTTGTCCGTCACCGGCGCCAGAGCCAGCGCCGCGATATCCGGATGCGGCGCGCGTTTCCAACCGTCGGCAAGCACCGCCAGCGCGTTTTTCTCCCGGCCGCGGGCGCGCAGCTGCCCGTCGTGGGCGAGCACCGCCGGTGTGAACGACGGATCGGCTTTCAACGCCTGACGCGCCAGCCGCTCGGCGCGATCCGGGTCCGCCTCGGCCAGGGCCGCGCCGACCGTCAGCGCGGGGACCGGGGACGCCGCCGCCGGCTCGGAGCGACCCGTCCCGCTGGAATTGGCTCCACTGGAATTGGCCCCACTGGCGCCACTGGCCAACGCCAACGCCTCCCCCCACTCGCCCGAGCGGATCGCGAGTTGGGCACGTTCGTGCCGCAACCAGGCGGCACCGGGATGCGCCGCCTCGGCCTGGCGGGCGAGTGCCGCCGCATCCGACCACCTCTGCTGGGTGATGGCGTTGGCCAGCAGCCCCCGCAAACCAAGAAACGCCGAGTCGCCACGGGCCGCGAGGGCCTGGAACGCCGCCGTTGCCTCGTCGTCACGCCCAGAGAGGCGCCCGGCCTCGGCGGCCAGCAGCAGGGTTTGCGGGGTGTCGCCGAGAAGTACGCGAGCACGGCTCGCTTCGCGGCGAGCATCGGCTTTTTCCCCGGCGGCCAGCGCCACCAAAGCGCGCGTCACCGCCAGATCGCCGGCCTGCCGCCGCCGTCCGCCTCGCCACAGCGAACCGGCCCTGGGGATATGCAGGACCAGCATCACCAGCCGAACCACGACGTACAGCACGATAAACAGCAGCAGCAGCGCGGTCACGGCGAGTGAATCGCTGGTTTCCACGGTGTACGGCCCAACGTCGATGGAGATCCGGCCGGGGAGGCTGGCGACGAACCACGCGGCGGCGAAGACAACGACGCCCCAGAACAGCGTTCGCAGAATACGATGCATCAGCCGCTCTCCCCGAGACGAAGCATCAGCCGCTCTCCCCGAGACGAGGCATCAGCCGCTCTCCGCGAGCGAGGCCAGCGCCTCTCGTGCCGCTTGCAGCGCTTTCGCGTCGGCGAGCCAGGGCGCCATCTTCTCGGCCGGCGGCCCGGACAATGCGCTGACCTCTCGCGCCGCGCCCGCCAGATCGCCCGCGTCCAACAGTACCCGAGCGCGCGAGAGAGTCGCGGCTGTCGAATTGCCGATCACCACGTGGTCGCCCTCGCGCACCGTGATCAGCCGGAAATCCTGTAGCCGTGCCATGACGCGGTCAAGAAACGGCTTACCCTCGGTGTCCGGTTGGCTGACTTTCAGCGCCGCCTGGGAGGTCGGGACGAAGGCGAGCCGCAGTGCGGCCTCGGTCGGTGGGGCGGTGGTAGCGAAGCGCGTCAAAGCCGGCGGCGCGTCCGGGATCGTACCCAACGGCTTCCCCGCCGCCAGCGCCATATCCGCCGCCTCCCACTGGGCGATCCGCGCGGCGCGATCGGAGCTACTGGCCAGTTTCATCTGGCTGGCGGCCAGATCGCTCAGCCGGTGTTCCACGTCATCCAGTTTGCCGCGGACGTCGGCGGGCTCGCGGGCGGCCAGCGCGTCGACCCGGGACGCGAGCGCATCGACCCTTGTGGGATCGACGGCACTCCGGGTCTGCTGCTTTTCCAGAGCATCCAGCCGCGCGAGCACCGGCTGGAGATCGGGTTCCACGGGAACCCCCCCGGGAACCAGCGCGGGTGCCGGGGGCGCGGACGCGGTGGGTGGGCTCGCGGGTTGCGGCGCCGCCGATCGGGAGTCAACCGACCGGGCTTCAAGCGCGTTCAGCCTCGCCAACAGCGGGCGGAGATCGACGGGGGGCGGTCCGGGGGGCTGTCCGTATGGGGGCAGGCGTTGCTCGAGCGTATCCAGCCGTCGCGCAAGATCGGGGGGCACCAGATCGGGGGACGACAGATCGGCGGGCGAGGACCGTTGTTCCAGCCGCGTCACCCGGTCGGCGAGCGCCTTGATCTCGGCAGCCGCCGTGTCATGTCCGGCGAAGCCGGGGAACAGCGATCGCATCGAAGATTGAACAAACCCGGGATTCTGCCAGATCCAGACGCCTCCCGCGCCGATCAGCAGGATCAGCACGCCGACGACACGCGGCCACAAGCGCGGTCCGCTGACGGGTTCCGGTTCCGGGTGAGGCTCGTCCGTGTGCGGCTCCTCGGCCTTGGACCGGTCGGTCAGCGAACGGGCCGCCCGGGATTCGGGGGGGAGACCAGCGGGCGCGGGGTTGCCTCCCACGGCGGTGGGCGGGTTGTCTTGTGTCGGCTCGTCTGTCATCGCAGTAACGCCAGCATCTCATCCTGAGTTGGTTTTGCGGCCACGCGGATCCGCGCCCAGGGCACCTCCCTTAATGCCATGGCGGCGGGGGGGCCGATAGTGATGGCGTCACATCTGGACAGCGCGTCGAGGAGGCCCGCCCGCCGTACGAGACGCACGAAATGGCGGGCGGTCGCGGCTGAGAACAGCAGCACGGTTGGGGTCTGCTCGCCCGCCAATGCCGCTTTGGCGGGTTCCGGCAGGTGCGCCACCGGGACGGCGGCATAAACGACCCGGCGTGCCACCGGATAACCGGACGCACGGAGCTCGGCGGCGAGCGTCAGGCTTTGGCCCTGGCCGGAAGCCAGCAGCAGTATCCCATCGTTGGGGCTGACTCGTGCCCGAACCAGAGAAGCAAGGGTAACGGCGTCGCTGTCGGCGCTGGCGACGTTGGTGAACCCAGCCCGCGCGGCCCGTCTCGCGGTGGCGGCGCCCACGGTCAGGACCGGAAGCGCGCGCATGGACGCCGGCAGCGGGTCAACCGCATTGCCACTGGCCAACAGGACCGCGGCGATGCGGCCGCGCGGTTGGCGAAGGGGAAAGGACCGGATTTCCAGCAGAGGTGCCACGATCGGGGTCAGGTCCATCGCGGCGATACGGGCGGCGGTCTCGCTGGCGCCGGGCTCCGGCCGGGTGATCAGGACGGCATCAGGCGGCATCACGCGACGATCCTTCGGATTGCATGGCGCGGCACTCCGTTACCCCGGGCTCAACGCCTGAGTGGTAACCTGGCCGGTTGAGCGTGTCGAAGTCGCCTGCCCAACCGGGCGACGACGAGCCGCGTACGCGGTTTGGGCAGAGCCGCCACGACGTACCGCTTGAGCCTGACCCGAATATCGTCCGCGGCTCCCGTCTCAGAACTCGGCTCGAACTGGCGTTGTGCGCGCGGCCAGTGATTCTCGGGCCAGGCCCAACAGCATGATGTTGAAATACAGACCGTGCCTTGATCGCGGCCTGGCTTAATTGCAACGTGACTCGTTCGGGCCACGACGATGCGAGAGCGCCACGGCGTGAGCATCGCCCACGTGGCCTGGTCAGGCGGCCCATGCCGGGATGACGATCGACAGAGATCGACCGGTCAGGCCACCCCGCGCCACGAGGTTTGTCTCCCGATCACCCAAAGATATCGCGTGGGCAGTCCGCCCGCAGGCTGGCACCGAGATCGGTGCCGATCCGCGCCGCATCCGTCGCCGCCCCGCGTGCCGCGCGCTTCAGCAGGAACGATCCGTCCGCGCGCGCCACCAGTCCGGTCAGATGCAGTTCGCCATTGGGCAGCAGCCGCGCGTGACCGCCGATCGGCGTGCGACAAGACCCGTCCAGCTCGGCCAGCATCGCCCGTTCGGCGGTGGCGACCGCCTTCGCGTCAGGGTCCTCGATACCGACGAGCAACTCCCGCAGTTCGGTGTCGCTCGCGCGCACCGTGATGCCGACAATGCCCTGACCGGCGGCGGGCACCATGGCGTCGGGGTCCAGTACGACCGACGCCTTGTCCTCCAGCCCAAGCCGCTTCAACCCGGCCATCGCGAGTAGCGAGGCGGCGCACTCCCCGAACGCGATCTTGTCCAGTCGCGTCTGCACGTTGCCGCGCAGGCCGGTGATGGTCAGGTCCGGCCGCGCATGCAGCAACTGCGCCTGGCGCCGGACCGAGGACGTGCCAACCACCGCCCCCGCCGGCAGGCAATCGAACGGCGCCGCCGGATCGGGCGTGCCACAACCGGGCCCGAGGATCAGGGCGTCACGGGAATCCTCCCGTTTCAGCGTGCAGGCGAGCACGATCCCGGCGGGCAGCTCGGTTTCCAGGTCCTTCAGGCTGTGCACCGCGAAATCGACCCGGCCGTCGGCGAGGGCCTCGTGAATCTCCTTGGCGAACAACCCCTTGCCGCCGATGTCGGCGAGCGGCCGGTCCTGCACCCGATCCCCGGTGGTGCGGATGGCGTGTTCCTCGAACACGCTCATGCCACGCAGGATCGGGCAGAACGTGGTCAGCAGGTGCAGGAAGAAGCGCGTCTGAATCAACGCCAGCGGCGACCCGCGGGTGCCGACCCGCAACGGAAGGGCACGAGAATGCGGCGGGATGGTCATGCGGTCGCGATCCCGCCGGTGTGCCCGTGCCGCGGGGCTCCACCCAATACTGGAGCGATCGCGCGTCTGGCTCGGCATAACGTCCTCAGCCTCGAAGACCGGCGCATATTCATTGTCCACGTGGCGACTCTTTCCCTCGGTACGGACCCCTCGCGGGCCGCGCCATGGGCTGGCCCAGAGACACAATCGAGTGGACGCGCGCGCGCCGCATTGCTCTGGATCAACGCGACCGAGCGAAATCGCGCTGGCGCGGTCGGCGGGCGACGGACGCCCGGACCGGCGGTGAGCGCCCGGTCAGCGACCGGATACGTGGCGGCTTTCATCAAGCAGTCGTATTAGCACGGTGCGTTGAGGACAACATGCCATCACCGGTTAACCGCACCTTACCCTGGGCCGTCCCCGGCCCCATCCTGGGGATCGAGTCGTCCTGCGACGAAACCGCCGTCGCGGTGTTGAACGCTGACGGGCATATCCTGGCTGAGGCGGTGCTGTCGCAGGAGCGGCACCACGCACCCTACGGCGGCGTGGTGCCGGAGATCGCCGCGCGCGCCCACCTGGCCCACTTACCGGTTCTGACACGCGACGTGCTGACCCGGGCGAGCCTGGAGATCAGCGCTTTGGGGGCAGTCGCCGCCAGCGCCGGGCCCGGCCTGATCGGCGGGCTGATCGTGGGCAGCCAGTTCGCCAAAGGGCTCGTGATCGCGCGCGGCCTGTCGTACGTCGCGGTGAACCATCTTGAGGCACACGCGCTGACCGCCCGGCTGCCTGGCCTGGTCGAGGGCGGCGCGCCATTTCCCTATTTGCTGCTGCTGGTGTCCGGCGGACACTGCCAATGCGTCGCGGTCGAGGGCGTCGGCCGGTATCGCCGCCTCGGCGCCACGGTCGATGACGCGGCCGGGGAGGCGTTCGACAAAGTCGGCAAGCTGCTCGGTCTGGGGTGGCCTGGCGGACCGGCGCTTGAACGGTTGGCTTCGGGCGGGGACCCTCGGCGGTTCGCATTCCCGCGGCCGATGCTGGGGCGCCAGGGCTGCGATTTCAGTTTCTCCGGGTTGAAGACGGCGGTGGCGCAGACCGTGGCGCGACTTCCGGCCGGGGCGATGCCAATCCAGTTGGCGGCGGATATCGCGGCGGGGTTCCAGGCGGCGGTGACCGACGTGCTGGCGGATCGCGTGTCGCACGCGATGGCGATGATGCGTGGCACGGCGTCGCTGCTGGTGGTCGCCGGAGGGGTCGCCGCCAATCAGGCCGTCCGCGGCGCCCTGAACCGCGCGGCGACCGCGCATGGGTTCCGATTGGTGGCGCCGCCCATCCGCCTCTGCACCGACAACGCCGTCATGGTCGCATGGGCCGGGCTGGAGCGGCTGCGCCTCGGGCTGGCCGACGGGATCGACTTCGCGCCGCGGCCGCGTTGGCCGCTGGAGGCGTTGGCGCCGTGAATTACCGCCATGCCTTCCACGCCGGGAATTTTGGCGATTGCATGAAGCATGCGCTGCTGGTGGCGCTGCTGCGAGCCTTGCTGCGCAAGCCGGCGCCACTGTTCGTGCTGGATACGCACGCGGGCGCGGGACATTACGATCTGACCGCGGAACCAGCCCAGAGGACCAACGAGGCGGCCGATGGGATCTTCCGGCTGCTGCATGATGTGCCTCCGGCGTTGGACGACTATATGACGGCGGTGCGTGGCCTCGGACTATATCCCGGGTCTCCGGCGCTGACCCGTTCGTTGCTGCGAGAGGACGACCGGCAGGCCTGCTGCGAAGCACACCCCGAGGATTACGCGGCCCTGCGCGGTCTGTTTCGCCACGACCGCCAGGTCTCCGTGCATCAGCGCGACGCGTGGCAGGCGTTGAAGGCGCTGCTGCCTCCTTCGCAAAAGCGCGGCCTGGTGCTGATCGATCCGCCGTACGAGGATCCGCGGGAGTTCTCTCGTGCGGCTTCTGGGTTGACTCTGGCGCACGCCCGGTTCCCCACCGGCGTGCTGGCGGCCTGGTACCCCGTGAAACATCGCGCGCCGGTGCGGGCATTCTTCGATGCATTGTCGTTGCGCGACGTCATCACCGCCGAGTTGCTGTTGCGCGAACCGCTGGACCCCTCGCGGTTGAACGGCTGCGGGCTGGCGATCGTCAATCCGCCGTACCGGTTCGAGCGGGAAGCCCAGGTGATATTGGATGCGCTGCTGGAACGGCTCGGCGATCGCGAGCCTGGTGAGGCGGCGTTGGTCATGCGGCTGGCTGATGAGTGAGATCGCCATCGTAGGCGCCGGCGCCTGGGGCACCGCGCTGGCGGTCCAGGCGGCACGCGCGGGAAATGACGTCGTGCTGTGGGCACGCAGCGGAGCCGACGCCATCGAAGCGTCCCGCGAGTCGCCTCGGTTGCCCGGGATTTTGCTGCCCGAGCCGGTGCGTGTCATCGGCGATATCTCGTTGCTGTCCGGGATGGTGATCGCGGCGGTCCCGACTCAGTCGTTACGGGAGGTGCTGGGTGCGCTGACCAACGTGCGGGAACTGGTGATTTGCGCCAAAGGGATCGAGGCGGGAACGTTACGGCTGCCGCTGGAGATCGCCGCGCAAGTCCTGCCCGATACCGTCGCGGCCGTGCTGACCGGGCCCAATTTCGCGCACGAGATCGCGTCCGGACAACCCGCCGCCGCCGTTGTCGCCAGTCTGGATCAGGCGATGCGGGAGGCGGTGATGGCGCGCCTCGCCACGCCGTCGTTCCGGCTTTACGGCAGCGACGATCCGGTCGGGGCACAGGTCGGTGGCGCCGCGAAGAACGTCATCGCGATCGCGGCGGGCGCGGTTACCGGCGCGGGACTGGGGGAGAACGCGCGCGCGGCACTGATTACGCGCGGGCTCGCGGAACTGGCGCGACTGACCGTGGTACTGGGCGGGCGAGCCGAGACCGTGATGGGGCTGTCTGGGCTCGGAGATTTGTTGCTGACCTGTACCGGACCGGCGAGCCGCAATTTCTCGTTGGGTCTGGCATTGGGACGGGGCGAGACACTGACCTCGATCCTCGCGGCGCGGCGGGCGGTGACGGAGGGCGTGGCGACCGCACCCGCTTTGTTGGCCCGGGCCCAGGGTGTGGATATGCCGATTTGTCAGGCGGTGGCGGGATTGCTGGACGGGCGGACGACGTTGCGGGAGGCGATCGGCGCACTGCTGGCGCGGCCGCGACGGGATGAGTAATACCAATGCGCTTAATGACTGACGCATGCGCTTGCCCTTCCGTCATGGCCGGCCATCTATCGCGGCACGCGGTGAAAGAAACGACCGGCTCAATGGCCGACCCCTATCGGGGTTGCTCGGAACAGTGGGTCACGAGGCGCGCAGGTATAATTGAGTCACTCCTCGATCGTCACGCTCGGGTTCGAGCATCGGTGGGGCCATGCACACTGTTCGTTTCGGCGATTGAGCCAGCATGGCGGTGCCGCACCCACCCGCTGACCTTTACGCCGCCGTCCAGGCATGCCGCAACGCCAGCCCCAGTGCGTGGCTGAAACGAGGCGCATCGCACAACGGACTCATCCGGACCCGCGTACGCATCGCCTCCCGCAACTTCGCGAGGCCGGCGGGATCCCTGGCCCATTTCAAAGCAATGGCGCGATAGTCCGCCAGATCACGCGCCACCCAATCCGGGTAACCGGCATTGCTCAGATGGCTGGCGGAGTGGCGAGACGCGAAAATCTCCCCCGGCAGGGTCACGGTTGGCACGCCCATCCACAGGGCCTCGCAGGTTGTCAGTCCGCCGGAGTAAGGAAACGGATCCAGCACGAGGTCGATCTCATTGTAACTGGCGAGAAAAAGCCGGTGCGGCGATGATCCGCGCATTTCGACGCGAGATGCATCGATACCGAACCGGACGAACGACTCGAGGAACCGCGCGGCCGTCGGCGCGTCACCCAACTGATGCGTCTTCAGAACCAAACGCGATCCCGGCATCGCATGCAAGATTCCGCACCACGTCTCGATCGCCCTGGGGGTGATCTTGGCGATGTTGTTGAAACAACCGAACGTCACGAACCCATTCCGGAGCACCGGGGCTGACATCACGTCGGGCGCGTGCGGCGGCGGGCTGTAGCATACGTAGCCATCCGGCATCCGCAGCATCCGCTCGGAATACAGCGACTCCAGTGCCGGCGGCGTTTCCCAGCGGTCGGTCAGGAACCAGTCCATTTCCGGCAGTCCGGTCGAATGGTTCTGCATCCCGACCCACTTGATCTGCACCGGCGCGAGCCGTCGCGCGCAGGCCGTCATTCGCGCCGCGTCGCCGTGGCCGCCGAGATCGATCAGGATGTCGATGCCCAACTCGCGCGTTCGAAGCGCGAGGGCCTCGTCGTCGAGCGGGGCGACGTTTTCCCAGGACCGCGCCACGGTCTGGTAGCGCATGGCGATCGGATCTCCGGGCTCCGCCGCGCGCGACAGGCAAATGATCCGGAACGCGGCCGGATCGAGATGCTCGACGCCGGCGACCGTCAGCCAACCCACCGGATGCGTGCGCAAGGTGCCCGACAACAGCCCGACAGTCAGCACCCGGTCCCGGCCTGGGGCCTTCTTCGGAAACGGCAACGATCCGCGCGGCAATACAGCGGCGCACGCCTGGGCCGCGCGCAGCAGAGCCGCACCCGTCACCCCATCCTGATACGGCAATGCATTCGTCAGTGCCCGCCGCGGCAGCACCGCCGCCGGTTCCAGGGCGATCGCCGCGCGGGCCAGTTCCACCGCCTCATCCTGCAAGCCCAGACACACTGTCGCGCTGGCGAGGTTGCAGACAATCGACGCATACGGACCATGCCGATGCAGTACCTCGTGCAGCAGAGCGGCCGCATCGGCATGGCGATGCATGCGCATCAGCACGGTGGCGTGATCATTCATCAGTTGTGGATTGCGCGGATCCAACTCCAGCGCCTGGCGCAATGCCGCGTCGGCTGCCCCGGCGCGGCTGGTCCGCGTCAGGACAGCCGCGAGCAGCCGGATCGGTTCCCGCGCGTCCGGCGCGAGCGCCACCGCGGCCTCCAACGCGTCGATCGCGGGATCAAGCAAACCCATACGGTCCAGGATCAGACCACGCACCAGATGTGGCATCGGGTCGAGCGGATCGCGTTCGCTCAATGCTTCCAGCCGGGCGGCCTCCGCCATCCCACTTCCGGCGGCGAGTACGGCCGCGACCAACTGGTGGACGAGAGTGATCGATCGCGGTGCCAAATCCAACGCCCGTGTGAAGGCCGCGAGCGCCAGAGCCGGCTGCTCCGCGTCCGTGTAGGCGCGTCCCAGCGTGGGCCAGACGTCGGGGTCGCGCGGTGCGAGGCCGCAACAGCGCAGCAGAGGGATCGTGGCCTCCCGCGGCGCTCCGGCGTCGATCAACAGAGCGCCCAAGGCGAGCAGGGCCGGTTCACGGTTCGGGTTCAACGCCAGCACGGCACGGTACGCATCCGTCGCCGCGCTGTTACCATGTCTCCTCAGGCTGTCGGCCAGACGGGATAACGGTTCGTCCCAGTCCGGCAGCCGGTCCGCGAGACACCGCATCAGATCATGGGCGCGGTTTGTCTCACCCGCGCGATCGAGGTCGATCGCATGGTTCAACTGGCTCGCCGGCGAGCGGTCCGCGAGAACGGTGGCGCCGTCAGGCATCGTCGCGCGGACGCTCCAGCACCATCAGCAGGCCGACGACCGGACCGCCCGCTTCATAGCGCAAGGTCTCTCGCTCCAGCGCCAGACAACGAAAGCCCAAAGTATCGGCGGTCGACGCGACATAGCGGGCGGCGTGGGCGTAGCGGCCCATTCGTCCCAATGCCCAATCACCATTGCCGGGAATGGTACCGTCGTGATCGGGCACCAGTTCTTCGACTGAGAATATGAAACGACCGCCTGGCCGCAGTCGTTCGCGGACGGCGCTCAGCATTTCGTCCAGAGGACCGAAATAGCACATCAGGTCGGCGGCCAGGATCAGCCGCCACATCGCGGTGTTGTCGCGCAGCGCGTCGGGCAACCGTGCCTCTCGCAACGTGGCGTAAAGCGCCTTGTCGCGCGCCCGTTCCAGCATGCGTGGCGAGAGGTCGATCCCGGTGAGCGGGCCAACCGCGAGATCCGACAGCACGAGCGCGATCAGACCGGTGCCGCAACCAAGATCGAGCACCGGTCCGATGTTGGCCGCCGCCGCGAACTCGATCACGTGACGGCGGATCAGCCCAGGAGTGCGGTATCCCAGAGCGACGATATGGGCTTCGAACCGATCCGCGTCGCCATCGAACAGCGTCCGCACAAAATCGTGGGGCGCGCTCGGCGCGGTGGTCGCGAGATGCCGGATATGAGCGTCGCCGGGAGCCAGCTTCAACGCGTCGTTGTAGGCGATCGCGGCCTCCTCATGACGGCCCACACCAGACAAAGCGTGACCCTTCAAGGCGTATGTACTGGCGTCCGCCACGCCATCGACGCGGGCTTCCTCGCCGAGCCGTTCCGCCCGCGCGAACTCCCGGCGGCGGATACAAAGCAAGATGGCGGCGTTGCGCATCGCCCCCGACCCCGGCACGGTGCGGATCCCGTCGAACAGCGTCTCCAGCGCGGCATCCATGTCGCCGCTCGCGGTCAACGCCTGGGCCAGCACTTCGCGGGACACGGTATCATCCGGCGCGGCGGCGACCGCTTCGCTCAGACAGGAGACCGCGTCCGCGGGGCGGCCAAGTCGCAACAACAATTCCCCCAGAAGCGCCTTGGCGGCCGTATCATCGCGGTCGAGAACCACCGCCTCGGCCGCATCTCGTACCGCTCCCTCCAGGTCACCCATCCGAGACCGCAACTCGGCGCGGCATTTGCGCAGTCCGGAATGATCCGGCTCCGCACTCACCGCTCGGTCAAGGTCCGCCCCCGCATTGTCGAAAGTCCCGGCGCTCAGCGCCAGCCGGGCGGCGAGCACCGACAGCCCGGAAGACGGCTGTGTCAGGCCACGCGCCGCCGCCAGGAGTGGACGCGCGGCCCCAGGGCGACCCTGGTCGATCAATTGCTCGATCCGTTTCATCAATGCGCCGGCGTCGACCGTTTCGCGTGTATGATCCATTTGTTCGCCTTTTTTGGCTGGTCGCGGACCGGGGTGTCACGGATTGCCGGACAATCCCTCGGCGATCTGCTTGTTGATCGTAATCAGGAAGTCGAAATTCGGTTCATCGGAATCCATCTCCCGCTGCACCGTGAGGCCGATCGAAATGAGCCCGGCGCGGGTCTCCAGCGGCAACGGATTATCGCTATCCCGTAACAAGTCTGAAACTGTTGTCCAGAGCCGGCGGTTGTCCGCCAGCGCCCTGACCTGTTCGATCTGCCCGGATTGGCGCGCTGCCTGCAACCGGGCGATCACGAGATGGAAGATATCCGCCTCTTGTTGACGTACGGTCCTGTTGACCGAGGCGCTCGCATACGCTCGCGACGCCAAATGCACATTAGGCATGAGCTTCACTGATCCTTTCCGAAGTGCGGGACGAAACCGATGGCACGAAAGCCTCCTGTGCCGGTGCCGATCGGCCCAGTACGGTGTCTTCGTGATTGATGATGCGGCGAGTGAGCTTCAGTGCGAGGTAGCAATTATCAGCCGCCGCCGCGGCTTCCGCCCGGTCGAGAATTTCCCGTGCCAGCGCCGACGTGGTCGCCGCCTTGAAGGCCACGATCAACTCATGTGCCGCGATAAGCCCGTCGTGACGTTCTTCCTCCTCCCCGACATAAGCGGTTTGCAGGGCGAAATAGATCCGCCGCGCCGGTGTGTCGGCCTGCTCGGGCGTCATGATCTGCTTGCCGAACATGAAGCGCGCCTTCGCCACCAACTCAATCCGCGACCTCGTCCGAAAGCGGACGAGGGCGCCATTGATGATCATCGCCTCACCTGGGCGAAGCTCTAAAACCAATCCCGGCATGCGCGTTTCCCGCTCCGTTCGAGCCGCCGACGAGTGGGAGAAGTTCCCACTCGCCGGAAGGGCCACCGATGAATTACTTGAACAGGCTCAATAAAGCCGCCGGCGCCTGGTTGGCGATCGACAGCGACTGCGTGCCGAGCTGTTGCCGAATTTGCAGCGATTGCAACTGTGCTGCTTCCTTCGCCAGATCGGCGTCGACCAGCGAACCAATGCCGGTTTTCAGCGCGTCGATCTTATCGCTGTTGTAACTGACCTGGTTGTTGACATAGTTCGTCTCCGAACCAATGGCATTAAGCGCCGTGCTGACCGCGTTGAACTGGTTGATGAAGGTTCCGCCCGCGGTGATCAGCGCCGCCACGGTTGACGCGCCCGCCAATGTGGTCGCTCCGAAGCCGATCGAACCAAACATCGCCGACCCGCCGAACGTGGCGATGCCGTAAGTCGATCCTGATTCGTTACGCGCCACGGCGATCCGGCCGAAGTTGCCATTGCTTCCGGCCATATTGCCGATCAGCGTCTTGCCGTCATAGTTGGCGTCCTGAACGAACGTCTTCACGTTCGAGAGCATCGACGTATATTGCGCCGTGTAATTCGTCCGGTCGGCGCCGGTCACGCTGCTGTCAGACAACTTCACCAACACATTGCGCATGCTGGTCATGGTGTTGGAGATTTTATTGAGACCGGACATGGTCGTCGCCAGCAGACCTTGCGAACCACCAAGCTGTTGGTTGGCGCTGGTCAGCGCGCCCACGGTTGAGCGGATGCCTTGCGCGATCGCATAAGCGGCACCGTCGTCAACGGCGTCGGCCACGCGATAGCCGGTCGAGACCTGCTTTTGCACTGACTGAAGCATGGAGTTGGTGGCATTCAACGATTGCAGCGCGATCATTGCGCTGCCATTGGTATTTACGGAGTTGATGGGCATGGCTTGTTACCTTACCTTATCGAGATTTCACTGGTACCCGGGTTTTTCCGGGGAATAAGCGACCATATCGTGAACTCCTTAATAAACCGTGAATAACCAACATTACGTTATCAACCCGCCGGGAGAAATTTCGCCAGCGACATGCCGTTCGCGGCGGCAATCAACTGATACGACTCCTGTAGTTGCGTTTGTGTGAGTGAAAGGTTGGACAATGTCGTCGCCATGTCGACTTCCCGCGCCGACGACAACTGTGTACTCAACACCGTGGAGGTGTCGCTCAATGTCGTGCTCAGGATGGTAAGGTTGGATTGTTGTTGACCCAGAATACCCACGTCTGTCGACATCGCCGTGATTGCGCCGGTCACACTCGTCTGCGTGTCGGAGATCAAAGCCGCGAAGTTCGGATCGCTCGCCTGCCCGCTGGTCAGCGACCCGACTGTGGCCAGCGCTCGCATCAGATCACGCATGTATGACCCAGTGGTCGAAGTTCCGGTCGACACCGCACTGGTATTGCCGCTCGCGAGCAGGCCGATCGTTTGCGATTGGCCATCTCCGGTTGAAACCGATGGTGGTGACAGCCCGGTGGTTGGCTGCGACATATAAGTGGAAAATGGTGAGGTGCCGGCGGCGTTTGAACTCGCCATCGTCAACGTCGCCGCCACCGTCACCGCCGATCCGTTGGTGGACAAACTACTGACCGCGGCGGAAATCTGCGTGAAGAAGCCGGAGGTCGTGATGTTGTCCGGGTTGGGCACCGGTGGGTTCGACGAATCCTGACCCGCGAACACATAGGTCCCACCGTATTGGGTGTTCAATAAATCCCCCACCTGCGCCAGATCGCTCCGCGCGTTCGCGGCGATGACATCGATCCCAGTTGAATTAAGGCTGGTGAGATTGGGCATTTGCGCCAGCAAATTCGCCGCGATCGAGCTGATTTGCCGCATCGCCGTCTGCGTGACCGAGGCAGGCCCGCTGGCGGCCGCGATATTGCTCTGCGTGACCTGCAGGTTGTCGATCCGCGGGCCGAGCGCCAGCGCGATTGACGCGGTACCGTTCAGTCCGGCATAGGTATTGGAGATCATGCCGCTGCTGGCCTGCTCGGTCAGCGTATCAAAATTCTTCTTGAGATCATGCCGCTGCTGGCCTGCTCGGTCAGCGTATCAAAATTCTTCTTGATCAAGGTCAGGCCGGCGGTCAGTTGGCCCAGCGCCGAAAAGCCCATGCCGGAAATCGACCCGCTCACTGCACCACCTGCAGCAGTTGGGCGAACATCGCCTGTGCCGCGGTGATGATCTTCGCGTTGGCGCCATACGCGTTCTGTAACTGAATCATATTCGACATCTCGGTATCCATGTTCACTCCCGACACGGCGGTCATGTTCTGGTTCAGCGTCGTCTGCACCGTCACCTCGGTGCTCAATTGGCTGGTGGCCGCCGCGCTTACCGCGGCCTGTGCCGAGACCAGCGAGGTGGCGTTATCGGCGAGCGTCGCCGGCGCCGCGTATGGAGCGTTGAGTGTGCCGTCCGGTCCGAGGCCCGCCGTGGCGGTCGCCGGCTGTGCCACGCCGGTTTGCGCCTGTGCGCCCATCGCGAAGTTGAGCACGCGGTTGATGAGATCGGCGAAGCCGGCTGGCCCGCCCGCGAGATTGGCGGTGAACGCCGACGCTCCGGTAGGCGAACCCGCCACGTCATGGGTGCCGTCGCGCACCAGCGACCGACGCTCCGGTAGCCGAACCCGCCACGTCATGGGTGCCGTCGCGCACCAGCGACGTGTTCGCGATGACCGCCGGGTTGACCTGGATCTCCGCCGCGAACCCGACGTAGCCGGACTGCGCTGGCGCCCCACCCCCCACCGGCACGTTTCCGTTGGGATCGGAAAACAACGTCAGTCCCTGGGCGTCGAACCTCGAGGCGAGCGATTGGGAAAATTCGTCGAGCTCGCCTTGAAACAGCGGCAAGGTGGTGTCGCGCAACGCGATGTCGGAGCCCAGTCGACCGCCCTGCAGTTGGCCGGTGATGTCGACACCACCGACGGTGATCGGCGGCAGGCCGCCGCTGGCGTAGGACGCTCCCGCGCCGATCGTCGCACTGGTCGTTTGAACCGGAGTGGTGTTCGCCTGCGTCGGCAACTGGGTGCCCGACGTGGTGGTTATGATGAGGCCCCCGTTCGGCTGGTTCAGTGTCCTGATGCCAACCAGATTACTGAGCGCATGCACCGCCGCGTCACGCTGATTTTCCAGGTCCGCCGACGATTGGCCGGTGCTCCGCGCGTTGATGATCCGGTCGTTCAATAATCCGATTTGGCTCAGATTGGAGTTCATGCTCGTCACCGCGGCAACGATGTCGGTCTGCGCCGCCTGGCGCTGTTGCGTGTAGCCGTTGCTCAATGTGTTGATGCTGCCGGTCAGGTTGCCGGCGGCCGAGACCACCGCGGATTGTTGCGCGGCGCTGGAGGGATCGCCGAGCAAGGTGGAAAACGCGGACTGGACCTTGCCGAGCAGACTACCGAGATCATTGCCGGTGCCTGGCGATCCTTGCAGCGCGTCGATCGTCCGCAGGCTGGTCGTGGTGGTCGTCAGCCCGGAGACCGTGGTGTCCTGCTGGAACGTTGCCTGTTGCAGCGCCAGATTGATCGCGCGTGTCGCCGCCTCGGTCTGCACGCCCATGGACTGCGCGCCGGCGACGAGGCTTTCCTGATTCGGCGTTTCGACGCTGTAGTCGGGTGTGCTCGCGTTGGCGACATTGTTCGAAACCAGACCCAGTTGGGTCGTGATGTTCGCGAGACTCCCGGTGGCGATCGACAAGGCACCATTCAGGTTCATGGCGGTTTACTGTTTCATGGCGATCGTCGCCTGCAACATGTCGTTCGCCGTGGTCACCACCTTGGTGTTCGCGGAATAGGCCTGTTGCGCGACGATCAGCTTGGAGAACTCGGTGGCGATATCGACGTTGGAACTCTCGACCGAGCTGACCACGAGACTGCCGGCGCCGTTGGTGTTGACCTGTTCCGCCAGCGGATCGCCGGAACCGGTGGTCGCGGTGAACGACTGGCCGTTCTGTCTTTGCAACGAATTCGGTGCGTTGAACGTCACCAGCGGCACCTGGCCGATCGTGCGGGTCTGGCCGTTGTTGTAGTTTACCACGATGGTGCCGTTGGCCTGCGTCGAGACTCCGGCGTAATTGCCGGGCGCCACGCCGTCCTGACTCAGACCCTCGAGATTATAGGTGGTGCCGGCATACTGCGTGACGCCGCTGGCGCCGCCGTATGTTCCGACATTCAGGTTGACCGTTTGCGGCCCCGAGCCGAAGTCCATGACCATGCTCATCGTCGCGGCGGTTCCGGCGGCATATCCAGCCGTGGCGATAGTGCCAGTCGCGCCGCCGATCTGGCCGATGGTTCCGGCGGGAACCGGATTACCGGTCAGGATCGGGCCGAACTGCACATCGGCGGTTCCAACAGCGGGTGTGGCGGCGGTCGGCGCCGTGACTGTCACGGTCCAGTCGTTCGCCGCGTTCTGCGACCAGCCCAGGGTGACGGTGTGGGCGGTGCCGAGGGAGTCGTACACCGTGATGTCGGAGGAAATCGGCGAAGCGAGAGTGGCGGTTCCGGCGGCCGGCGTGGCCGGAAGATTCGCGGAAAGATTGACATTCGACGTGGCGACCGGGTTGAGCGCGGTCTGCGCGACCTGGATCGGCACCAGGGCATTCTGATTGACGATCCCGGTGATCGGGTCGGCGACCCAGCCATTCAGGAACTGACCCGCGCTGTTGACCATGTAGCCTTGGTTGTTGAGCGAGAAGTCACCGGCGCGCGAATAGAATTGCTGCGGATTGAACGTCGGCTTGCCAGCGACCACGCCGGTCTCCTGCGACACCGCGAAGAACCCCTGGCCCGCGATGGCGACGTTCAGCGGACTGTCGGTCTGCGTGATCGTGCCTTGCACGTCGTTCACATAACTTGGCCTCGCCACGACCGCGCCGGGATCGTTGCGCGTGGCGGTGCTGGTGGTGAGGAAATCGACGAACGAGGTATCAACGCGCTTGAAGCCAACTGTCTGGCTGTTGGCGACGTTGTCGCTGATATCGCCGAATGCGTTGGATTGCGCCGTAAGACCGCTGATCGCGCTGTTCATCGCGCCGAACAAAGACATTGGGAAGGCTCCTGACTTGCTGCCTGACAGTCTCCTCGCAAGCGGCGTGCCGGGATTAAGTCACTGGAAACCAGGAACTTTCTTGCTGCGATGAGCGGAGGAGCGTGACTCCCGGCATATTTTGCCGGGCAATATCCGCCGTCGCCCTCGACCGGCTGATTGACGAACGCGTATTTGAGACCGGGCGCGGTCAACCGCGGAGCGAGACGTTGACAGGCTCGTCCCACGCGGACCCAGTGGTCGGGGTCGCTTCGCTCCGAAACGACGATCGCGATGCCGGCGGAAGAACCCAGATGACGCGCGTACTTGTCATTCTTCGCCGCTCATTCTTCGCCGCGGCGCTGAACGACCAGTCGAACAAGGTTGGTCCGAGCCAGGCCGGAATGATCGGATTACCGCTTGTGGCGGCGAACAGGCCATCGACCGCCGTGATCGACTGGTGCGGGGGTTAAGCGCGGCCAGAGCTTAAGTTCCCGCATGAACCTGGCGTCCGCCATTCGCATCGTGTTGCCGGCGACGATCAGATCGCGCACGCGCTCGATCCGCGGCCGCCATCTGGACCATCGGAATGACCCGGATCCCGCGGGAGGAAATCAGTCCGGATCACGCCCGCGAACCGATGCATAGCCACTCCCGAATGCCGAGTCCCGTTTCTGGAACGCGGATTTCACCCCGTGCTCGCGCATATGCGCCTTGAACGCGACAGCCTTGGGCGCGAGGTGGCCGCGGGCGTCGATCTCGGCTCCGATCCGCTGCAACGTGCGGGCGCCCATCAGTTCCAGCCCCAGATTGACGAGACGCTTGTTGGCGGACAGCAGATGCGGGTCCACCAGCCCCATGCGATCCGCCAGCCGCATGACCTCGGTTTCGAGCTGATCCGCCGGATAGGATTTCAACGCGAGGCCGATCTCGGCGGCATCCTTGCCGGACAGGCTGTCACCGGTCAGCAACAGGCGTTTCGCCCATTGTGGGCCGCAATGATACAGCCACATGCTGCCGGGCGGCGTGCCCAGATCGCGCACCGGCGGAAAGCCGATGCGGGCGTCGTCGGCGACGATGATCATGTCGCAGAACCACGCCAATTCCGTCCCAATCCCAATGCACGTCCCATGTACCTGGGCGATCACCGGCTTGTGCATGTCGAACAGCTCGACGCGTAGCTTCTGCCCCTGCTCCAGGCGCCAGACATCGTCGTCGATCTCGGCGCGGCCACGATACTCCGGGCCGCGGCCGGAGGAGTATTCGTTCAGGTCCGCTCCGGCGCAGAAATGCGGGCCGGCGCCGCGCAGCACGACACAATGGACGGGATTGTATTCGTCCGCCTCCTTCAGCGCGGCGTTCAGTTCGCGCAGCAACAAACCGCTGAGCGCATTGCGCCGCTCCGGCCGGTTGAGTGTCACGATCGCGGTGGTGCCTTTGACCTCATAGGCGACTTGCTCGAATTGCATTGTTTCCTCCATCGGTTCAGGGTCGATCAAAGGCAAGGATGGGCAATGACGCAAGAGCGCGGCCGCTTGCCTCTCGTCGCGCACGCCACGCCAGCTGCTGGCACGGCACGAATTGCTTTCACGATCCAGCACGCGCGATTGCAAGGGCCAATTGATCGATCAGAGTCCGCGGTCAGGCATCCACGCCGCAGAGCATTCCTCGTGCGGACCGCATGTCCGATCCTGTTCAAGGTAGCATCGAGGGCTACCAAACCCGCGCGGCTTCAGCCGGTTGAGCGTCATGATAACGGTGACGCAGTGGACCTCACAGGCTATAGGGTCGAATTGCATTGTTTCTTTTTTTGGTTCACGCTTCGATCAGATCCGCGAGGCGCACCACAACCGGATCAAGAGTACGGCCATGGCGACGGAGAAGCCGGCACAGGATTGGAGGACACACCATGAAAATCGCGCGTATCGAAACCTTCCTGTTCGACCCTGGCCTGGCGAAGAACCTGCTGTTCTGTCGCGTCGAGACGGAGTCCGGCGTGCACGGCTGGGGCGAAGCCTATGTCACCCCCGGCAAGGAACAAGTGATCGAGCACCTGTTGCAGGTCATGGCGAAATACATGATCGGCCGAAGCGCGCACTCCATCCGTCACAGCGCGCAGGTGATCTTCGACGATTTCGCGATGCGCCGCGCGTCGCTTGATCTGCTGTCGGCCTGGAGCGCGATCGAAATCGCCATGTGGGACATTGTCGCCAAGGCCGCCGGTCAGCCGCTGTACAATCTGCTCGGCGGTCCTTCGCGTGAGCGGGTGAAGGTTTACGCCAACGGCTGGTCCTCCGGCACCGAATCGATCGAGGCCAATCTGGAACGTGCACTGAAGGTGAAGGAAGCCGGCTTCACCGCGTTGAAATGGGATCCGTTCCCCGGACCGTGGCGCAATTTCATCCACCGCGAGGACGAGGATCACGTGGTTCGTTACGTCCGCCGCATGCGGGAAACCCTTGGGCCCGACTTCGGTTTGCTGGTCGAGGTGCACCGAAGGCTCGCACCGATGCACGCGGTTCGGATCGGTCAACGCCTCGCGGAGTTCGACATCGGCTGGTACGAGGAACCGTGTTTGTGCGACAACATCGAGTTGGTCGCGGAGGTGCGGCGCGCTCTGCCTGGCACGCCGATCGTGACGGGTGAGGCGATTTATTCGAAGGAAGCGTTCGCTCAGGCACTGACGGCGCGAGCAGCCGACATCATCAATCCAGATATCTGCAACTGCGGCGGCATCAGCGCGATGCTGGACATCGCGGCGATGGCGCAGCCGCACGCGGTGGCGATGGCGCCGCACAACTACAATTCGACGCTCGTTGGTCTGGCGGCGACGGTGCAATTGTCGGCGGTGATCCCGAATTTCTGGCTGGCTGAGTGTTTCATCAATCTGAAGCCGGCATGCGATGAGATCGCGATTCAGCCACTGACGGTGAAGGACAGCTTCGTCGAGCTGCCCACGACGCCAGGTCATGGGATCGATATCGACGTGGCGAAGCTGCGCGCGAAACCATATCGCGACATGGGGGCGCGGACCGGCAAGGCCCTGCGCAGCTACACGGAGGAGTTTCCGCGCAAGCACTACCAGGTCGCGGCGACCCGCACCGGGTATTAAGGGCAGCTGGAAAGCCGGGCCAATGGTATCAAAGTCCCGGAGTGGCCCAGGAGGCGCCCCTCTCGGGCCGCACCGGCGTCCTTGAAAAGGCCGGCACGGTTGCGCGTCTTTGAGGTTTCGCAACAACGATCGAGCGTCCCGGCGGGCCGACCCTTGACCCCTTGCCGCCAGTCTGATCCCCTGCCCAGGGGGAAAAGCACCATGCGCATTCACAACCTGTATGAAGACGAAGCCGGCGTTTCGCATTTCCGCGATGTCGAGGTGGAATGGGCAGAATCGCGGCAATCGAACAAATTCTCCTCGCGCCAGCCGGCCTCCGGCATCGTGTTCCGTGAGACAACGAAGGATTACACCGTCGACTGGCATCCCGCGCCGCGCCGGCAATACGTGATAAATCTGGACAGCGCCGTGCACATCACCGCCGGCGACGGCGAAACGCGCTTCATTGGACCCGGTGAAGTCGTGCTGGTGGAGGATATCACCGGCAAAGGCCATATCTCCAAATTCGTCGGCGGTGCCATGCGCCGGTCGATCTTCGTGGCACTGGACTGAGGCAAAGCAACATGTATCTCAACAAATTCGCCGCCGGCTCGTCGCCCGAGGATATGACCGGAACGGATGAGTTTCGCAGCCTGCTCGCCAGCGCCACCGAACTTGGCATTCCGCACGATCCGGCGATCTCTTACCGGTCATGCAACATCGTTCTGCGGCGGCAGCGGTTCCATTTCCTGGAGTGGGGCGACCGCGATGCGCCGCCCATCGTGCTGCTGCACGGCGGCCATCAGTCGGCGCATTCGTGGGATCTCGTCAGTCTGCATCTGGCACAACACTACCACGTCCTGGCGCTGGACCAGCGTGGCCATGGTGACAGCGAGTGGGCGCGCGACGTTGAGTATACGAACGATGCCATGTCGCTCGACGCGCTGGCGTTCCTCGACGCGATGGGACTGGAAAAGCCGATCCTGATTGGGCATTCGATGGGCGGTCGTAACAGCATGCTGCTGACAAGGCGGGACCCGTCGCGCCTGCGGGCTCTGGTGATCGTCGATGTCGGCCCGGAGCTGTCCGAACGAGGCCGCGCGACGATCGCCGGCTTCGTGCAGGAGAATCAGGAGTTCGAGAACCTGGAGCACTTCGTCGAGAACGTGCGCAAGTACGATCCGTACCGCCCGCGCGAGCACATCGAACGCACGGTCAGATACAACATGTTGCAGCGCGCCGACGGCAAGTTCGTCAGCAAGTGCGATTCAAATCCGCGCCGGCTTGGCATTGTTCGCGGCCAGGGTCCGCTGGAGAACATCACGCTGGAGGACGCCGGATCGTTCCACTTGCCGGTGCTGGTGGTCCGCGGGGAGCGATCGAACATCCTTGCCCCGGACGCGGCGGAGCGGTTCCGTGATGCGTTGCCGAATGGGCGGCTGGTGACGGTGCCGAACTGCGGTCACAACGTGCATGGGCAGAACACGCTGGGATTTATTGATGCGTTGAGGGAATTCTTGCGGGGCCTGGACGCGTCACCCCGTCATCGCGGGGAGTGAGACGACCCCGGCCGGGCCCAGAGGGAGATTGCTTCGCTACACCCCATGACGGGGGCAGTGATCAGGGCTCAAGGATCTTCCAGTACGAGTCCTTTTTAATGATATTGCCATCCCGGAAGGAATAAAAATCGCACCCGCGGACTTCAATTCGCACACCACCCGGGGTCGTGCCGGTCAGCAGCCAGTTGCTGATGCCGGTGTCGCCGCACACGAAATGCTCAAGATTTCCGTAATGTACATCCGGCAGTCCGACGAAGCGGCTGCCGAATGGGAACGGGCCCCTGGGCATTTCGAGCACGCAATCGTCGGCGACGTACGCCATGAACCGGTCCAGATCATGCGCATTGAACGCATCCGCCAGAGCTTGCAGCACATCCACGGAGACAACCTGGCCCATCGACCTCTCCCGACACGACCAACGGCCTGGGCCCGACGCTGAAACGAATTCGTAACGCCTGACACCGCCCGCGCACCGGCCAGTGCGAACGACCGCACATTCCACACCTGTCCCAATCCCCGTGAAAGCATTGTGCGAGCATTTGCGGCCTATCTCAGAGCCATGCACCCCGGCACCTCCGTCGATGCGCCCATCCTCCAGCGGCTCAGAGCCCGCCGCGCCCGAACGCGCCATCTCCAGGAACGCCCATGCCCATGAGCGCCGGAAGGTTTGCGGATGAGCGTCTGATCAGGCCGCGATCGCTCCCGGTTTCAGCCACGATGCGAGGCCTCGATCCGGCCGCCGTCATCGCGTTCGGCGTGATGTTCGCGCTCGTGGCATGCCTGCCGCCGATCCTCAACGACGGCGATACGCTCTGGCAGATCCGCACCGGTGAGTGGATCCTGAACCACCTCGCCATCCCCTCGGTCGACCCGTTCTCTTACACCGCCGGCGATCGGCCCTGGTTCGCGCATGAGTGGCTCGCCGAGACCCTGATGGCGCTGGCGTGGCGGGCCGGGCAAATGCAAGGCGTCATGGTCCTCGCGGCCACCGCCTCCGGGCTGACCGCCGCCGTGCTGCTGCACCATCTGCGGCGGTTTCTGCCAGGCATCTACGCGGTGCTGGCGCTGATCGTCGCGCTGGCCAACGCCGCGCCGTCGATGCTCGCGCGGCCGCATTTGCTGGCGTGGCCGTGCCTCGCGATTTGGTGCGGAGGCCTTGTCGCCGCGCGCGCCAACCGCTCCGCGCCATCCTTCGCGCTGCTGCCGGTGATGCTGCTGTGGGTCAACCTGCACGGCAGCTTCATGGTCGGGTTGCTGCTGCCCCTCGCTTTTCTGCTGGAAGCCCTGTTCGACCCCACCGCCAACCGCCGCGTCATCCTCGCCTGGACCGCCTTTATCCTCGCCGCCTGGGTTACCGCCCTGCTGAACCCCGACTTCCTCGCCGGCGCGCTGTTCCCCTTCCACATGGTCGGCATGCGCAGCCTGACCTGGATCGGCGAGTGGCAACCCACCGATTTCAGCCGCGTCCAACCGCTGGAGTTGATGATCCTCGCCGGTCTCGCGCTTGGCCTGGCGGGCAAAGTGAGACTGCCGCCAATCCGGCTGCTGATGCTTCTGGGCCTGATCCACGGCGCGCTGTCGCATGGCCGGAACGAGCAATTGCTCGGCATCGTCGGCGTGCTGATCCTGGCCGAGCCGCTTGGTGCGAGCCTCGGCCGCGGCCATGCGGCTCCGTTGCACATCGGGTGGCACCGCGCCGCCGCCGGTGTCGCATTGATCGCCGCCATTGGATTGGTCGTCCGGCTGGCCATGCCGCTCAACCCCGAGCGCACCGGCGCGGCGTTCGCGGCCACAATCGACCGCGTGCCGGCGGATCTCCGGCTCAAGCCGGTATTGAACGGCTACAGCCTGGGCGGAGAGCTGATTTTTCTGGGCTTGCGCCCGTTCATCGACAGCCGAGCCGACCTGTACGGCGACGCGTTTCTGAGCCAATATCACCGCATTACCTGGCCAGATCGTGACGCGCTCGACCGCGCGCTGGCCGAGTATGGGATCGCATGGACGATTTTTCCGTCAGGCGAGCGGATCGTTCCGCTGCTGGACAAGGAGCCCGGCTGGCGGCGTTTGCTCGAGGAGGATGGGATGGTCATCCATGTGCGCGACGATCCGGTGGCCCGATGAGACCACAGCCGCATCAGGAAGCGGTCGACATCCGTCCGGGCATCGGTTGGCCAGCCGGCGGATAATACTGGGGGGCCTCCCGGCGATCGAACATTCCGTAATCGCGGATGATGCGCACATGCCGGTGGCGCGTCGCCGCTCCAACCAGACTTCCCGGTTTCCAGAGCCGGGCCGCGGCCGCGTCCCGCCATGACGCGACGACCAACAATTTGCCGGGATTGTAGATGCTGTCATACGGCAAACAGTCGATGAGAGCGTCGGGCCCGTCCCGCAAGCCGAGACCCGCGAGCCAATCGCCGCCCGGTTTTTCGCTCTCGGGCCGGATCTCACTGATCGTGACGACTTTCGCGGCCCCGGTTTCGGTTTCGTCGAAGCGGATCTGCGCCGGAGCATCGCCGGAGAGGTCTGAGTCGGCCGTGATCTCACCGACCCGCAGGTGATAGTCCTGGAAAATCTCCAACCGTCCTTTCGCCTGGACCTCGTGGTGGGTGTCGAGCGTGCGCCACCGGATCACCGCTTTTTCGTCGCGCCAGAACGACAGCGACAACACGCGCTCGTTATTGTCCGTGCTGGCGAAGCGTTCGACGTCGATGAACCCGTCGATCTTCTCGAGCGAGGGCTTCAGGAAGGCCGCGAGGCCGAGGTATTCTCCCCGGCGTTCCGGCTTCGGTTCGACTTCGAATATGACCGCGAACATGGGTATTCCTCCGTTTACCGCTTTGTTGGGCGCGCGTTGTTATTGGGCCTCGGCTGGAAGTGCGCCGTTCCCCAAAATGAACGCCTCCGCCTCACGGTCAAGCGCGAGCGGCAGGATCGAGGGCACCATCTGTGTTTTCGACGGCGGTTGGCGGAATGGTCCGGGCACGGTTCGCATGCGTCAGACCACTGTCCCGTCACCCGCCAACCATGCCCTGTCGTTGACTGTCGCTGACCGCGGCTGACCGGAGGGGGGAACGACCGGCGACCTATGCAGCTCCTTGGGTCGGGGCATGGCTGACTTCGGTTCTACATCCGGCGCGGAACGTTGGCCGTTTGGTAAAGCACGCCGACGATAACCGGAAAAGTGGGATCATGGGCAAACCAGAAGCGGCCCGCGCCGAAAAGCCGATTAACGCCAAAGCATATCCTTACGGGCCGTCTTCCCCGCGGCAGCCTTGGCCTCAAGCCGGGCAAGGCTATTCTGGAGGTCGCGCATGACCACATCGCCAGGAACAATTCGGCCAGCGACCAGGTCGGCGTCGCTCTCCGCAAGCGCCCCAAGCCACTTGGAGGGGGCGATGTCAGGGGTCGGGGTGTCCGTCCATAGGGAGAAGATAGCCGGACGCGGCCCCGCGTTCCAGCCTTTGTCACTGATCGAGGCCGGAGCGGCGGAGGCTCTTCGCCAAGCGCCAGCACGTGACCCGCGCGTTGTGGGCAGCCACACCTGGGTTCAAGGTTAATCCGTGAAGGACGACGCAGCGG
>ODAK010001318.1_pt1 | contig 27388 bp, 30 predicted proteins | sample 1539591 | NCBI WGS metagenome assembly ODAK01 (sample SAMEA3539303, study PRJEB22396) | soil metagenome | biome: tundra; feature: field; material: soil | place: USA | collected 2010-05 | depth 0.15 m
AATTGGATTTGGATTTTTAATACTTGCTGTTTATTTCATCTTTAAAAAATAAATATAAATAAACATATCTAACAATTTAGACAAATTCGTTATTCGTTGATACTTTGAAAAACAAGGCAATATTTTTAGACAGAGATGGTGTAATAAATGTAGAACGCGGTTATACCAATCGTTTAGAGGACTTTGTGATTTTGCCTGATTTAATTGAAGTATTGCAATTGTTTCAACAAAAAGGATATTTGTTAATTATTATTTCTAACCAAAGTGGAATTGCCAAAGAGCTATATACACAGGCTGAAGTAGAAGTTTTGCATCACTATTTGCTTGGAGAGTTGAGCAAAAATAATATTACGATTTCCGAAATTTATTATTGCGTTCATCATTCAGATATAAGTCGCTGTATCTGTCGTAAACCTGATTCATTGTTTGTTGAAAAAGCGTTGGCACGATTTGATATTGATGCGACAAAATCTTATTTTATCGGTGATAAAGAACGTGATGTTGAAGCAGGTGAAAAAGCAGGAGTAAAAGGGATTTTAATAGAAGCGAATATTTCATTGAAAACTATTTTGAATCAAATAAAGTAATTTTTTGTTGCTCGCAGATTTCGTAAATAATCGCAGATATTTATTTTTATTTTCTGCGAAAATCTGTGAAATCTGCGAGAAAAATATTTTTAATTAAGATAAATGCAACAATTCATTAACCATAACGGCAATTTTATAGCAGCCGATCAACCGGTTATCAAGGCTGATAACAGAGCATTTCGCTACGGCGATGCTTTGTTTGAAACAATACGTATCACTAATTTTAAGCCACAATTTTTAAAAGAACATTTACAACGCTTGTATGCAGGGATGAAAGTTTTGAAAATGCAAGCGGATCAAATTTTTAATGAAGCATTTTTTGAAAGTGCTATATTGGAGCTTGCCAAAAAAAATAGTATTACGTCAGATGGTCGTGTAAGGCTTACTGTTTATAGAAATGCTGGAGGTTTTTATGCCCCGACTGATAATACAGTTTCTTATTTATTGGAAGCATCTGAATTGAATGAGAAAGGTTATACATTAAATAATAAAGGTTATTCAGTGGATTTATATTCAGAAATAAAGAAACCACAAAGCATTATATCTTCTATCAAATCAGCAAACAGTATTATTTATGTAGCAGCAGGAGTTTTTAAAAATGCACATTCTTTAGATGAGTGCATATTAGTTAATGATAAAGGTAGTATTACGGAAGCTATCAGTTCAAATATATTTGCTGTAAAAAATGGGGTGCTTTATACTTCACCAATTGTTGATGGTTGTGTTGATGGAGTGATGCGTAAAAAAATAATAGAAATAGCGGAAGCCAACCGTATTGCTGTTTATGAATTGTCAATTATGCAAAGTGTTTTGCTGGGAGCTGATGAATTGTTTTTAACCAATGCTATCAATGGAATCCGATGGGTGGTAGCATACAAGCAAAAACGTTATTTTAACAATACTTCGAGAAAATTAACAGACAAGTTAAATGAGCTAATCGGGTTATAAATTTTAACTCTAAATAAAATATGAAGGACTTAAGATTATACATCAACTCACTTCGTCATGATTTTTCAAAGCAAAAATTGAATGAAAGCGATGTAAACGACAACCCTATTTTGCAATTTGAAAAATGGTTTAAAGAGGCTGTGGATACGCACGTAAATGAACCTAACGCTATGTCGGTTAGTACTGCGACTATAGATGGAAAACCTTCATCACGGATTTTATTATTGCGAAATTTTAATGAAGACGGTTTTGTATTTTATACCAATTACACCAGCCGTAAAGGCTCAGAAATAGTGGATAATCCACATTGTGCCTTGTTATTTTTTTGGCCTGAACTGGAACGGCAAGTGCGTATTGAAGGAACATTGCAAAAGCAAACAGCAGCGGAATCTGATATCTATTTTAATACGCGCCCACGCGGAAGTAAGCTGGGCGCATGGACTTCAGAACAAAGTAAAATTATTCCAAGCAGGGATGTTTTAGAACAAAAATATGAAAAACTTTCTAAAAAATATGCTGATGACAATATTCCACGTCCGTCCTATTGGGGAGGTTTCTTGCTAAAACCTGTAAGCATTGAATTTTGGCAAGGTCGTCCCAGTCGCTTACACGACCGTATTTTATATACACTGGAAAATAATAGTTGGGTAATTAATCGCTTGGCTCCTTAAAATGTATTGACACAGAAATCCCTCATTATACTTATAATGAGGGATTTTTTGTGTTTCGTCTTGTAAATTTATTCTCCTTTTTTAGCTGATTTTTTAGGTGCAGCAACTTTTTTGGGTGTTGCCACTTTTTCAGGTGCTGCAACTTTTTTAGGTGCCACTACTTTTTTAGGTGCAGCAACTTTTTCAGACACTACTGCATTTTCAGCCTTTACTGTTTTTTTAACAGGCGCTGCAACTTTTTTTACTAAAGTGATTTTAGCTTTAGCTTTATTTTTTTTTCTTGATCTTAAAACTCCATACGAACCCATAGAAATTTTACCTTTACGGCTTTTTTTATCTCCTTTTCCCATATTATTTTTTATTTATTTTGTTTTAATTATTAACACAAACGTACATCAAATTTAGAAAACAAACAAAAATACTTTGTTTATAAACAGGGGCAACGCATCTTAATTTTTAGAACTTTCAATAAATACTTATTACCCAATACGCATCAATACCCTTCCCTTTCCTTTAATGCTTCTCTTCTTGGAATCATCATTGATTAGTGGGTTTACAGCTATCCGATTAATAATTGAAAAGTTGTGAGCAGCATTGAGATTTCCTGTTTTCGTAGATGATTGATTTTAATTATTGAGCAAACTTTTTTTCGTTACGTTTTCTATCGTTCTCATCTAAAAACACTTTACGTAAACGAATTGATTTGGGAGTAACTTCAACGTATTCATCACCTTGAATATATTCCAAAGCTTCTTCTAAAGAAAAATTAATTTTTGGCGCGATACGCATTTTATCATCCGTACCGGAAGCGCGCATATTGGATAATTTTTTTTCTTTCGTAATATTTACTACAATATCATCCTGACGATTATTTTCTCCGATCACTTGTCCTGCATAAATAGGGTCGCCTGCTTCAACAAAAAACTTTCCGCGGTCTTGCAATTTATCAATTGAATAAGCGATAGAAGTACCTTGCTCGCCGGAAATTAATACCCCGCTACCACGAGTGGGTATCACACCTCTCCATGGTTCAAATGCTTTGAAACGGTGCGCCATGATAGCTTCTCCTGCTGTTGCTGTTAAAATATTATTACGCAAACCAATAATTCCTCGTGATGGAATTTCAAATTCGATGTGAATCAAATCACCTTTAGGTTCCATAATTTTTAAATCGCCTTTACGCTGACTAACATACTCAATCACTTTACCAGATACAGGTTCAGGCACGTCAACGGTTAAATATTCTATCGGTTCGCATTTAACTCCATCCACTTCTTTAATGATAACTTGGGGTTGTCCTACTTGTAATTCATAGCCTTCGCGTCTCATCGTTTCTATCAAAATTGATAAGTGCAAAATACCACGACCGAAAACTAAATAGGAATCAGCCGAATCGGTTTCTTCTACTTTCAAGGCAAGATTTTTTTCCAACTCTTTAAACAAACGGTCGCGTAAGTGGCGTGAAGTAACGAACTTTCCTTCTTTACCAAAAAACGGAGAGTTGTTAATTGTAAACAACATATTCATAGTAGGTTCATCAATGGCAATAGGAGTAAGTCCTTCAGGGTTTTCAAAATCTGCAATCGTATCGCCAATTTCAAATCCTTCAATACCTGTGATGGCTACAATCTCACCTGCGCCTACTTCAGACATTTTTTGTTTTCCTAATCCTTCGAACGTAAATAATTCTTTGATGCGAGATTTAACAATGGAACCATCACGTTTCACAAGTGATACCGGCATATTTTCTTTGATAGTGCCTCTCAATACACGACCTACAGCGATACGTCCAACAAATGATGAATAATCTAAAGAAGTAATTTGCATTTGCAAAGTCCCTTCATACGCCGGTGCTTCAGGGAAAAAATCAATAATCTGGTCTAATAAATAAGTAATATCTGTAGTCGGATTTTTCCAATCCGGACCCATCCAACCTTGTTTGGATGAACCATAAACTGTTCTGAAATCTAATTGTTTTTCGGTGGCATCAAGGTTACAAAATAAATCAAAGACTTGATCGTGCACTTCATCGGGACGGCAATTTGGTTTATCCACTTTGTTGATAACCAATAAAACTGTTTTGCCCTGAGCCAACGCTTTTTGAGTAACAAAGCGTGTTTGCGGCATTGGTCCTTCAAAAGCATCTACCAATAATACAACCCCGTCAGCCATGTTCAACACACGCTCCACTTCACCGCCAAAGTCGCTGTGACCGGGAGTATCAATAATATTTATTTTGGTTCCTTTGTAACGTACCGAAACATTTTTAGCAAGAATAGTTATTCCGCGTTCGCGCTCCAAATCATTGTTATCTAAAATCAATTCGCCTGACTCTTCGTTGTCGCGAAATAATTTTCCTGTGTGTAAAATTTTGTCCACTAAAGTTGTTTTGCCATGGTCAACGTGGGCAATAATGGCAATGTTTCTAAGATTTTGCATTTTAAAAATTAATATAAATGATTAGTTCTCTTTTTGAAAGAGCGGGCAAAAGTAGTCATTTTAATCCATACTTATTGTTTTCTAATAATTGATTTTAATCTTAAGCGATTTTAATTTTGTAATTTAGTATAATTAATTTTTTCGTATGCGTAAAATTTCTGCAGATTATATTTTTCCTATTTCTTCAAAACCGATAAAAAATGGGGTTATAACCATTGATGATGATGGAATTATTTTGGATGTTTCAGAGGAGAAACAAGAATCAAGAAACAAGAATCAAGAATCCGAAATTGAATTTTACGAAGGAATCATTTGTCCGGGATTCATCAATACACATTGCCATTTGGAACTTTCACATTTGCGTTCGCAAGTTTCTGAAAATTTGGGAATGACCGGATTTATAAAAGAAATTATTGCTGCTCGTAACAACTTTTCCAATGACGAAATAGAACAATCAATTGTTGATGCTGAAATTGAAATGCTTAAAAATGGAATTGTTGCTGTTGGTGATATTTCCAATAATAACAGTACATTCAAACAAAAAGCGAAAGGCAATTTATTGTATCACACATTTATTGAAGTGTTTGATTTGAATCCTGACAAGGCGGAGGAGGTTTTTAAAAATGCCATTACTTTAAAAAAACAACTACAACAATTTTCAACTTTCAACTTTCAATTTTCAATTATTCCACATGCACCCTATTCGGTTTCTGAAAAATTATTTAAATTAATCTCAGAAGAAGCGATAAACAATAATGCTATTATTAGCATTCATAATCAAGAAAGTCTGGGAGAAAGCGAATTGTTTATTTCTAAGTCAGGTGCAATGTTTGAAGCATTTTTACAAATGGGAATTAACATGAATAACATTGTACGAACAGGAGTCAACTCTTTAAAATCAACTATTCCAAAATTACCTGCATCACAAAAAACACTTTTAGTTCATAACACTTATACTAACGAAGACGACATTGAATTTGCCCAATCTCATTACTTAAATCTCAAATCTCAAATCTATTTTTGTACTTGCCCCAACGCGAATATTTATATAGAAAATAAATTACCAAATTACAATTACTTCATTAATAAAAAATCACTTGTAACCATTGGTACTGACAGTTTAGCATCCAATCGTAGTTTGTCTATATTGGATGAATTAAAAACAATTGCAAAATATTATCCTGCAATTCCTTTGCAAACATTACTTTTATGGGCAACAAAAAATGGCGCTGATTTTTTAGGTTTTAAACATTTGGGAACAATCGAAAAAGGAAAAAAGCCCGGGTTAAATTTGTTGAAGAATATAGATGGAGAAAATATTTCTGCGAAAACAGAAGTGGTTAAGATTGTTTGAGAATAGAACGCATTTTTCTCTGTGCAACTCTGTGTTTCCTCAGTGAACCTCGGTGTGATTTTTTGTTACACAGAGATTCACTGAGAATTTTGCACAGAGGTACACAGAGAAAAAAATAAGATTATAAAAGTCAAAATGCCGCCATCAGCGCCTCCGCAATAATCAAATCCTGAGGAGAAGTGATTTTAATGTTTTCAGAATTGCCTTCAATCAAATTTATTTTTTCTCCCATTGCTTCCACTACACTTGCATCATCCGTGAATGTTGGGCGGTATGCCTGTAAAAATGCCTGTTTTAATATATTGGATTGAAAACATTGCGGTGTTTGAACAATAAAATAATTTACTCTGTCAACAGCTTTGGTATTACCATTTTCAAGTACACGAATGGATTCAGTTAATGGAATAGCCGGACTGGCATTACCTTTTTGTTCTGCAGTTTCAAAGGCTTTGATAATGGTTGGTATGCTCACCAAAGGACGTGCTGCATCGTGTACTCCAACGATACAATTTTCAGGAACAAATTCCAACCCGTGTTTTACTGAATGAAAACGCGTGCTTCCGCCTTCAGCCAATTGGTATGAAATAGTAAAATTATGTTTTTTACAAAGAATTTTCCATTGCTCAACATATTGCAATGAAAGGACTACTATTATATTTATTTCAGAAATTGCAGCAATAAATTTTTCGATAGTATGCATCAATATAGGTTTTCCAAGCAATTCAAGAAACTGCTTTGGAACAGCATTGTTCATACGGGTTCCACTGCCTCCTGCAACTATGATGATGTAAGCCCCACCGCTTAATCCCCTCCCCAAAGGGGAGAGGGTGTTAGATGCGGTGGGTTTATTTTTCATTTGCCAAAATATATTTGGATACAGTTTCCTCCCTTCAGGGAGGTGAGGAGGGCTACAAAATTAGCATTGCATCGCCATAGGAATAAAACTTATACTTTTCTTTGATTGCTTCTTTGTATGCTTTGAGCATTAAGTCGTATCCACCAAAAGCGCAAACCATCATAAACAAAGTAGATTCAGGAGTATGAAAATTAGTAATCATGCAATTAGCTACGCTGAAATCGTAAGGAGGAAAAATAAATTTATTGGTCCAGCCATTATATGGTTTCAAATAACCATCCGTTGTTGTTGAAGTTTCGATGGCACGCATGGTTGTAGTTCCAACAACGCATACTTTCTTTCTTGCCGCACGGGATTTATTCACAATTTCACAAGCCTGCTCATTAATGATTACTTGTTCAGAATCCATTTTATGCTTTGTTAAATCCTCCACCTCTACCGTACGAAATGTTCCTAAGCCAACGTGTAATGTTACATGCGCGAAATTTACACCTTTCAATTCCAACCGTTTTAATAACTCACGACTAAAATGTAAACCCGCTGTTGGAGCAGCAACAGCGCCTTCATTTTTTGCAAATACTGTTTGGTAACGCTCTTTATCTTCTTCTGTTGGTGCGCGTTTGATGTATTTTGGGAGCGGAGTTTCACCCATCTCATTTAATGTTTTACGAAAATCTTCGTAAGAACCATCAAATAAAAAACGCAGCGTACGACCACGTGATGTAGTGTTATCAATTACTTCAGCTACCAATGTATCATCGTCACCAAAATACAGTTTGTTACCGATACGAATTTTACGGGCAGGATCAACCAACACATCCCATAAACGACTTTCAGCGTTTAGTTCTCGTAATAAAAACACTTCAATTTTAGCGCCTGTTTTTTCCTTATTGCCATACATACGCGCAGGAAATACTTTGGTATCGTTTAAAATCATACAATCGCCATCACCAAAATAGCCCAATATATCTTTAAATGATTTGTGTTCAATTTTTCCGGTCTTGCGGTTTATTACCATTAACCTTGCTTGATCGCGAACTTTAGCAGGGGTTTCCGCTATTAATTCTTTTGGCAGATTGAATTTGAATTGTGATAATTTCATAAATCTTACGGGATTTTAATAATTAAATAATGATTTGTTAATGATTTCTAGGCGCGAAAGTAATACTATAAAGAGGCGAAGTCAATAAAAAACTTACTTATTTATTTTGAGCGAATGTTTTTTCGAACTCTTTCAGACTCATTGCATCATCCAATTTATAGCTGCCAATGCGGGTTCTACACAATTTTATTAAGTGTCCTCCGCTATTTAATGCCAAGCCAAAATCACGAGCCAGCGAACGTATATAAGTGCCTTTGCTGCAAACAACCCTAAAATCAACTTCAGGCAGTTCAATTCGGGTAATTTCAAATTCAGTGATTGTTATTTCTTTGGATTTAATTTCCGCTGTTTCTCCTGCACGGGCAATATCGTAAGCGCGTTTTCCGTTAATTTTTATTGCCGAAAACAAGGGTGGTGTTTGTTGAATTTTACCAATGAATTGTTTAGTAGTATCGTAAATCAACTGATTGGTAATATGTTCAACAGGATAATAAGCGTCAATCTCTTTTTCTAAATCGTAACAAGGAGTGGTCGCTCCGATATAAAATGTTCCGGTGTATTCTTTTTCCTGAGCCTGATATTGTTCTATGTTTTTGGTTTGTTTCCCGGTACAAACAATTAATAAGCCTGTGGCTAAGGGATCTAAGGTACCTGCATGACCAATTTTTGGTTCCACTCTTTTACCCTCAAGCATCAATGAAGAATGAGGTTTGATGATATACTTCATCTTATTCACCACTTGAAAAGATGTCCATGTTAGAGGTTTATTGATGAAAATAACTTCACCGACTCTGTAATCTGTCATTGAACTATTTTAAGAAGTCATTTCTAAACCTGTGTACAAGGCGTACACCAAAAATAATACTCCCAGAATGATTCGGTAATATCCAAAATGTTTAAATCCGTATTTGGTTAAAAAAGCGATGAAGCCCTTTACTGCAATAATGGCGACTACAAATGCAATAAAGCCACCAAATACTAAAAGAGTGATATCACTGCTGTGAATGTTGTCATGTTCTTTTAACAAATCATAACCCGATGCGGCAAACATAGTAGGGATAGCTAAAAGAAAAGAAAATTCTGCCGCTTGCTTACGATTAAATCCTGAAAAAACTCCACCTAAAATTGTTGCCGCTGCTCTCGAAATACCAGGTATCATTGACAAACATTGTATCAATCCAATTTTTATCGCACCCGAATAACTAATATCTTCCACTTGTTTATATTCCGATTCTTTTTGTTCCGTCCATTTATCCAAAACAATTAAAATTACTCCGCCAATAATTAACGAAATGCTAACTGTGAAAGGATTAAACAAGTAATGCTTTATGATTTTATATGCTAATAATCCGATGATTCCTGTAGGTATAAACGCAACGAAAAGTTTTAGGTAAATATTTATTCCAACAAAAAAGCGTTTGATGTAAAGTAACAAAATCGCCAGAATAGCTCCCAATTGAATTACAATTTCAAAAGTTTTTGCAAACTCCGGGTCTTTCACATTCATCAGTGATTGCGCTAAGATCATGTGACCGGTAGATGAAACAGGTAAAAATTCTGTTAACCCTTCAATAATGGCTAAAATAATGGCTTGGATGTAGGACATAATAATTTGATATGCTGATTTTTCGATGTGCTAATTTGCTGATGCGAAAATTGATTGATGAATATGATGATTTTTATTTACAGAGATTTGTTAATCAGCACATCAAATAATTAGCACATCAGCACATCAAATTAGTCTTTAGATTTTTTCATAATACCAAACAGGACGACTACAAAGCCCGTCAATATTATGATAGGGGCAAGTGTAATTCTTCTCGTACTAAAAATTTCATCGGCATTAAATGTATTGGGGTCGTCTGTTCCGCCGCCAATCATCAGCAAATAACCGGTAATAACGATTAAAACGCCTATGATGAGAATACGATAATTTTCTTTGCCGAAAGCAAAACCGGGTTTTCTTATTTCTTTACTCATTTTCTTTACTGAATTTTAATGATGACAAATGTAATTAAACTTTAAATAATTTTTTAGTTTTTCAATAAACTATAAATTTTATCAGCAACACGATTAATAAAATCAGGTTTTACAGAAGTTATTTTGGATAGGATAAGACTTTTGTGTACGGTAACTATTTTATGAGAACGTATATAACTTTTGAGCGGCAGCGGATTTATGCAATCAGAATTATCAATAGCAATAGAAAGCCTATCATTGTTTACTTTGGAGGTAATTTGAACAATTAAATAATCTTCGGTTTTATTTACGGTTGCATTAGAAATAATTAAAGCAGGACGCTTTTTAAATTCAGAACCATCGGTAAACAGAAACTTTACAACAACAATATCGCCTTGTTTGTACATAACCTATAATAAATTATCCCAACGATTATCTTCATCAGAAAGCCAATCTTTAGCCAAGGATTTTTGACTTACTAAAAGCGTAGAAAAATTTAATTCTTTATCGGTAGTATCATCATTAAGCGTATCGGCAGCTTGATGTTTTAATTCCTCTTTTTTAATAGACTTTAAAGTTTGCTCCATTATCAAGAATCTTTTTTCTAATGGCAGTTGTTGAATTTCCTGAATAATATTTTTTACTTGCATTCTCTTATGTTTTAAAAACCAATACAAAAGTAGTCATTATGTAGATTTTAAGCAAAAGAAAAATAAATTGAAAGTTTTCTTTAATTGAACTTTTTTACTTTTTGGAAAATGGATTGCCTTTGAATAAAGAAAAAAAATATTAATCGTTTTAATTAAAAAAAGCACCTTACAATTTTTTGTAATTGCTTTTTATATTTAGGCAAGATGCCTAATAATAAACAGCAAGAGTTGAAAAAACTTGCGTCTGCATTACTTGACAGACTCGCGCAAGCGGGGTTTTCTTTTCTATGTTGGCTATTTTGCCTGTTTTATAAGTTTGTCGTTTGCATAAATATATTTTAGCTCACCAGTTTTATAAATTTTTTCATTGAGTCCTTGAAAGTTAGATGCAATTTGTTTTGTAAATGAAAAATTTAATGTATCATTATTAATAGAAATTTCAGTAAAAGGGACTGGATCTGTATCACTCTCATAAGGATTAATGTCTAATGCAATATCCATATAGCCAATTTCCTGAATTTTGTTTCTTTCCAATTTATATATTCTTACACCATAAGTATATTCTGCACCGACATTACAGAGTAATAATATTGGGTCAAGAGTATCTATTGTCTTAAAGAAATGAGGAACAATAAAATCTTCGTCACCACCTTCTCCAATAGCGTTAAATTTAATTTTATTTGAAATGGTATCGTAAAGAACAAAACCAACACCAGTTTTATATAGTTTGTTGCTTGTGCCAAATATTAAAAGGGAATTATCAAACCAATGGAATGATTTATTAGTGTTTAAACTGTCTATTAGAATATTCTTCGTTCCTTCTTGAAGGGAATATTCTTTGTATTGTCTATTCTGTTTTTTGTGAGAAATAGTTCCACAACAAATAAAAAAACAAATGGCTAATGTTATGAGCAAATATCTCATTGCTTTTTCATCAATGTTTTATTCTTAAACTCATCCGTTGGCTCCCAAATTTTTGTTAATTTGATTTCATTATAATCTCCACAATTAGGAGGAGATGTAATTACCTTTCTAGCAATCATTTTTTCAAAATTAACAGAACCGTCTAATAATATTTCCCCTCCACCACTATCAAACCAATCAGTTTCATAAAATGATTGATTTCTTCTATTATATATTATTTCCATTGAACTGCCATCAACAATATTACTTTCGTAAAACTCTATAAAAGAATTCTTCGTATCTGAATGAGTATGGTCATAACCGAATTCACCAGTATTAAATTTATCGGTCATTCGATATATTTCATAAGTTTTATTATCAGATGCAAAAACTAAATGGTAATCAAACCCAGTGTCTCTGGCATTGACTATTATCGTGTCAATGATAATATAAGCTGTGTCAGAAGTTGTTTCATTTTTGCTTTCTATCTTATCTGTTTGCCTTGCTGTGCAAGAAAGTAGCAAGAAAAAAGATATTAGATAATAAATTAATTTTTTCATAATTATTTTGGTTGTGGGGTGTAATTCATTTTTGTTGCGATACCTTTTTTATCTACTTTGGTTACTCCAGTTTTAGTTTGGTCAGCATTTTTATCTTGGGAATAAAACTTAGTATCTAAAACATCATTTGGGTTAAGTTTACCTCCAAGTCCGGTATGTAATTCGGGGCTGTTTGCATATTCAAAATGTAAGTGCGGTTCCGATTTGTCTTTTCTCCCAGAAGTTCCTGTCGTTCCAATTTGGACACCTTCATCAACTTTTGTTGCATTTCCATTTTTATCAGTAGCCGAAATATTTATTTTATCTAAATGAGCATATATAGCATAGCTCACTTCTCCTTTATCATTTGTAATTTTAAGTATTATTGTCTTACCATAACCTTTAACAGCATTTTCATCATTTATAATTTGATATACTGTTGCCTCTTTTACCGCTAGTACAGCAGTGCCGGGTGCTGCTACTAAATCAAACCCTTGATGAACTTGTGAATTAGGAACTCCTGCATTAGGATGATTAGGAAGTGGAGTTCTAACTATACCTTGAAGATTACTCGCTCTGTTTGCTCTAACTTGCATTACAGCGAGAGGGTCGCCTTCTCCTTCAACATCAATAAAGAAAATAGGATTATCTCTTATATAAGCATATGGAGTTTGCCAAGGATACATTTTAGTTAAAGGATCAACACTCATTGCAAAAACAACAGGATCAACTTTGTAATTATTAGTAGTGTCAATTGGGAGAAATTCAATTATCTTTTTCTTTTTTGTATTTAATGATGTATGGAAATATTGAATAGTATCAACATCTGTGTGCGTTTCATCAAACAAGCCTCTTGAGAGGGTTGCGTAGCGTTGTTTTTGTCCAATGGAGGCAAATGGATTAGGTGTTTTGTCAGTAGTTATATATCCATCTTGGTTGCCGTGATTTGCTGAAAGGAGGATATGTTCAATATCTTTTGGAATTTCACGATAGCCTAATTTGTAAAGGTTATCTAATTGTTTTTCATAACTTGCTAAAAGTTTTTGAGTTTTCGGATTTACTCTTGCTTGCGAAGCAGTTGTAATTTTATCTTTCTTCATTATCTGAAACAGCCTATTTTCAGTTACTTCCGCTTTCAATAATAAAGCATTAAGAGAAAGCGAGTCGTTTTCAAACGCAAGGTCGGCACACTTTAAAAGAAAATTATTGGTGTTATCATTGAACTTATGCTGCAATCCTTTAGCAAGATAAATAAGGTTCAACGCAACTGCTTCTTTATCATTCAACATTCGTTGAGACATTCCGTTCATAATTAATTCGTGGGTGGTGTATGTGAGTGTTTGTATAGAGCCATCCCCTGGGAAAGCTTTTGTAGCTAATTCAACATTTTAAAAATCTCCTTTCTGATTTCGATTCTCAATATAAATATGATGCGGAGCAACTGTTAATCTTGCATCAGATTGTAAGCGGTCGGAAAATATTTTAAAAAGAACAGATAAAGCATAACAATTACCTTTAGGATTATCGGTAGCCAGCAAATGAATTACCTGTGTGGTTTCCCATTGATTACTTCCATAAGGGTCATCAGTAGAATAAGTATATGGTTCATTGTAATAAATAAAATCATTGCCCATAACAAAAGTAGTATCGGTAATGTATTTGTAAATAGCCCAATTGTCGGTATTAGGGATAAACATTTTTTGTTCATATAATTTTAGCTTTTTGAATTTTTCTTGATTTGCCTGCCTTGCATTTTCAGCAATAGTTTTAATTAATGCTGTATGAACATCAATAACTTTTTTAAAGTTATCGTAATTATAGGTATTGCCATAATACGCATTTTCAGTAACAAAAACAGCTTTTTCATAATTCAAACTGTCTTTACCATCAAGCATATTTTTTAATTCTGCAAAAGCAGAATAGAAAGCTTCTTCTGAATTTTTTTCTTTGGCTGTTTGTCCAAACGCAATGGTCTGAACAAATACAATAGCGATAAATAAAAAATGTTTTTTCATGGTGTTATTTTTTTAAAGGTATAAATAAATTCCGTTTTTGAAGATTGTTTTTTTGTTGTAATTCCAGATGACGGGCTTTGCTGTCCTCTACCATTTTAATATAAACATCTTTGTCCACTTCGGTATATCCCAATGATTCTATTTTTGCATTGATGGTATTTATTTTGGCAAGTAATTCTTTTGCTTCCGGCATTTGTTCTATATCGCTTACCGTTTTTAATCCTTTGTTGGTTGCCAAGCGATCTAATTTTTTAGCAGCTACTATACTGCGAAGCCTCCAACCGGCAATATTTGCTTCTTTATTTGGAAAATAATTCATTGCAAAATCAACACACTCATTAATAAATGTACCATCTGCAATACCATTGTTGCTTCTGTAATTGCAGGCAAGGTCAATCATTGCAGCAGCAACAATTTGTTTCCTGTCCATTCTATTTAAGTATATTTTATTTTTTTCAGCTAATGAACTTACCTCTAAATTGTCTTTATACCATTGGTCAGAAATCTGCCAATTAGTAGTTGGTTCATAATTGTGAATTTTATTTTCATTGTCAGGATAATTTATGAAAGAATGAAAAGGAGCATACGATAAATAAAATGTTGCTCCAAGTGCTTCTGCAATGCAGCCATACATAAGCGGTAGAATATGGCATTGCCCGTTACCGGTTGCGAAGCCTTTAATTACGTGATAACTTCTGTTATCCTTTTTCGCTTGATAATCATTATAGTCGTAATAAAGCGGCAAATGCACTGTTGATTCAACATCGGGTATTTCAGTAATGTGCTTTCCAATTTTTAAAGTATCAGAGATAAATTTTTGAATAGAAAAATTTACTGCAAGGTTGTTGCGTGAATCAAGATTATTTTCCATCATCCAACGCTTAATAAAAACCGAACATTTATTTATTTCATCTTTAAATTCTTTGTGATTGAGCATCGCATTTCCTTCCGCGTTTTCTATTTCAAAATAAGCATCTGCAACGGATAACTTTGTTTTCCCTTCAAGTTGTTCTTTTAATTTATTGAGTGCATTGTAATAGGGTTTTTCTTTTGAAGCAAAGTCAGGAGCTTTCCAATACTCACTCATAGAAGGTTCTCTACTATGTACTTCGTTCAACAAATCGGAAATTTCTTTTCTTTGTTTTTCATCCGAAGTTGATACAGGTGGTTTACCATTCATACGATTTTTCATTTCAGCGTCAATGTCTGCTTGTGTTGGTGGTAAATTAACGCCCATCATTTTTGCTGCCTGTCTGTTTTGTTGATTAATTAGGTCTTGTACAGGATTAGTGTTTTTTTTCAAAATCATTTCTGCATTATGTGTCGGAATGTAACCACCCAAAACAGGAATAGGCATAAAGGTTTGTGATTGTTGCTTCATAATATATCCTTCGGCATAATTGTTATAATGGTCGTAAAGATTTCCATCAGTTTGAGAAAAACTGTTTACGGAAAATAAAACTGTTAGCAAATACAGAACTGATTTCGCAATGAACAATAATGATAATACTTTTTTCATTTGTTTATATTTCCTCTCTGGCAATGATAAGAAATTAAAATTAAATACCCAATATATTGGGTGGTTATTTTATTACTCAAAGATGACTTTTGTTATGTGATTAACAATCGTGATATAAAGGTAATAAGTTCATTCGGAAAACATCTCCGAAAATTACGCTTGGAAAAAAAACTTAGTCAAGAGGAACTAAATTTTAGAACTGAGCTTTCTAAAAATATGATTGGAATGATTGAGAGAGGAGAAGTAAATCCAACACTTACCACAATTGAAGCGTTAGCCAAGGGATTGGCGATACCTAAAAAGAAACTAATGGATTACGAATAATTAAACTTTATTATATTTTTCAAAAACTATCTTACCTTTTGCTTTACCAATAATTTCAGCTAATTCAGGCTCATTGGCTTCTTTAATATTTTTCACTGATTTAAAGTGAGCCAATAATTTTTCTGCCGTTGTCGTGCTTATTCCTTTTATTTCTGTCAGTTCTGTTTTTAATGTTCCTTTATCTCGTTTACTGCGGTGGTGCGTTATTCCAAAGCGATGCGCTTCATCACGTATCTGCTGAATAATTTTTAAAGTTTCACTTCGTTTATCTAAATACAAGGAGATTGAATCATTCGGAAAATAAATTTCTTCTAGTTTTTTCGCGATACCGATAATTCCAATTTTTCCTCTAAGCCCCAATTTATCAAGACTTTCAAGTGCCGAACTCAACTGACCTTTACCTCCGTCAATCACAATTAATTGTGGTAACGGTTGATTTTCTTCGAGTACACGTTTGTATCTTCTATAAATCACTTCTTCCATAGAAGCAAAGTCATCAGGACCTTCCACCGTTTTAATATTAAAATGACGATACTCTTTTTTGCAAGGTTTTGCATCTTTAAAAACCGTCATTGCCGCGACAGGATAAGCTCCCTGAAAATTGGAGTTATCAAAACATTCAATGTGGCGAGGCTCTTCGGATAAATGCAAGTCTTTTTTCATTTGCTCAAGTATGCGTTTGGTATGCCTTTCAGGGTCAATCAAACTTTCCTGTTTTATTTTTTCTCTTTTATAATATTCAACATTGCGCTCTGAAAGTTCCAACAAATGTTTTTTATCGCCACGTTGCGGTATCGTAAATTCTACATTTGGAAATTCAGTTTCAATCGCGAATGGAACAATAATTTCTTTTGCATCACTGCTGAAACGCTCACGTAACTCAGCGATAGCAAGTGTTAACAATTCTTCGGCACTCTCATCTAATTTTTTTATAAGTTCAATAGTATGCCCTTGAATGATTGCACCGTTTACTACTTTTAAAAAATTTACATATCCTGTTTTTTCATCCGTAACAATAGAAAACACATCAACATTATTTATGGTAGGGCTTACAACGGTTGATTTACTTTGAAATTTCTCTAATAAATCTATTTTCTCTTTGATGAAATGCGCTTCTTCAAATTCCATTTTTTCAATATGCTCTTGTAATAATTTTTTTAAATGACGGGCAACGGTATTGATATTTCCTTTTACAATTTCTTTTATTTCGGCAATCGTTTGATTATATTCTCCTTCTGTTTCTTTCCCCACACAAGGGGCTTTGCAGTTGCCGATGTGATATTCCAAACATACTTTAAATTTATTGGATTTGATATTTGCATCCGTCAATTTTAAATTGCAATTACGCAATTTGTACATTTGCTTTATTAAATCCAAAACCATGTTCATTACTCTCACGGAAGCGAAAGGACCAAAATATTGTGAACCATCTTTAATTAAATAACGGGTTGCGAAAACACGCGGGAAAGGCTCATTTTTAATGCAAATCCAAGGATAGGTTTTATCATCTTTCAATAAAACATTATAGCGTGGCTGATATTTTTTTATAAGATTATTTTCGAGTAGCAGTGCATCTATTTCAGTATCAACAATAATATATTTTATATCGGCAATTTTTTTTACGAGGACTTGTGTTTTACCATTTTCGTATTGATCTTTATTAAAATAAGAGGACACACGTTTCTTTAAATTTTTCGCTTTACCAACATAAATAATTTTTCCTTCACTATCATAATATTGGTAAACACCAGGATTATCAGGTAATGTGCGAATAATATGTTGTATGTGTTCGGATTTTTCCACGTTTTCTTTTTGCCTCACCTCGAGCCCCTCTCAGTCTCATCTGCCTTCGGCACCTTCTCCAAAGGGGAGAGTCTGTTTGTAAAGAATTTCGTTTTTTATTTTGTTTTATTTTTTACAACTAATTTACCTATCGCCTCCTCCCCTTTAGAGGAGGTCGGATGTGGCATTCAAAATCTCAAATGTTTCACGGTCAAACCATTATTAATAAGCTCATTCAGCGAGTCTATACCAATTTTTAAATGTTCTTCAACAAAATTTTGTGTAACTGATTTATCGCTTTCAGTAGTTTTTACTCCTCTTGAAATCATTGGTTGATCGCTTACTAAAAGTAATGCGCCGGTAGGAATATGATTGTGAAAACCGATTGAAAAAATTGTTGCTGTTTCCATATCTATCCCCATCACGCGTATCGAGCGAAGATAATCTTTGAATTTATCATCGTGCTCCCAAACCCTGCGATTAGTGGTATATATAGTGCCTGTCCAATAATCTTTATGATGATTTCGTATCGTTGTTGAAATCGCTTTTTGTAAATTAAATGCAGGTAAAGCGGGCACTTCAGGCGGAAAATAATCATTCGATGTTCCTTCGCCACGAATAGCGGCAATAGGTAAAATTAAATGTCCTAACTCATTTTTCTTTTTTAATCCGCCACATTTACCAAGAAACAAAATAGCTTTTGGTTCAATGGCGCTTAACAAATCCATAATGGTAGCAGCGTTAGCGCTTCCCATCCCGAAATTAATAATAGTGATGCCATTGGCTGTCGCGTTAGGCATAGGCATATCCAAACCGTTGACTTCTACTTTATTCCACTCGGCAAACATTTTAACATAGCTGTTAAAGTTGGTGAGTAAAATATATTTACCAAATTTTTCCAATGACGTGCCCGTGTATCGGGGCAACCAGTTTTGTACTATTTCTTCTTTGCTTGTCATATTTTTTCACTAATTATCGTAGCGAAGTTACAAATTAAGCAGCTATAAGAGATGTTGTTTGGAATTTTTGTAAAAGAATAGTATAAAATGTAAGCAAAAATTCTCGTACTTCGTGGTAGCAATGCAAGTTCTAAATTTACCTTTATATCAATTTAAGCTGAAACAGCAAGGAGTACGCACGCAAATTTTTGACACTATCAGAAAAAAATATGTGGCGCTTACACCTGAAGAATGGGTGCGTCAGAATTTTTTACAGTATTTAATTCAGGAAAAAAAATTCCCTGCATCACTCATCGCTGTGGAAGCGGGTTTGAAGTATAATCAGTTGCAAAAACGAATGGACGTATTGGTGTATGATAAACAAGGAAATCCTCATTTAATGGTGGAATGCAAGGCTCCCGAGGTTAAAATTACACAAGATGTATTTGACCAGATTGCGCGGTATAATATGGTATTTAAAGTCAAATATCTAGTGGTAACCAATGGGATCAATCATTTTTGTTGTATGATGGATTATACTGCCAATACCTATTCTTATTTGGAACTTATTCCGAATTTTTGATTGCCCCAACCCTAAAGGGAGCAATTTATCCCCGTCCTAAAAGGTTAAAAAAATAAATATGCTCCCTTTAGGGTTGGGGCATAATAATTATTTTTTTACATTTGTATAAATAAAAATTAAAAATGGATTTAAGCGGAATTATTTCAATTGCAGGAATGAGCGGACTTTATAAAGTTATCGCTCAGATAAAAAACGGGTTTATTGTTGAGTCGTTAATTGACAAAAAACGTGTGCCTGCATACTCTACCAACAAAGTAAGCGCTTTGGACGATGTCAATATTTATTCAACAGGTGATGATGTGCCTTTGAAAGATGTTTTTCAAAAAATATATGACAAAGAAAGTGGCGGACCAGCTATTGATCATAAATCGCCTGATGTGGAACTGAAAAAATATTTTAAAGAAGTGTTTCCGGAATACGACGAAGAACGGGTATATATATCAGACATTAAAAAAGTAATCAACTGGTATAATTTGCTTCATAAAGAAGGCTTGTTGGAGAAAAAAGAGGAGACTGCGGAAGATGAAAAACCTAAAATAAAATTAGGAGAAGAAGCAAAAATTTCCGGTAAGGCAAAAATAATAGATACCAATGCAAAGCCTGTTAAAACAGCAAGTTCAAAGGTAAAAGTTCAAGGTGTCAGAAAAGCCGGAGTGGCATAATAAATTCAAAATTGGCAATTTCCTTTTGCAAAATAAAATGATTTATACATTAATTGATGAGCCAACATTCATATAAATCACATCCTGCTAAAGAGCATAAAAGATTTATTGATATAGAGAAAGCGATTGGAGATAAAAATCCTCGATTGTTAAAAGTCTTACCTCGCTTTTTGCTGAATTACATAAAAAAAGTTATTCATCAGGAAGAATTAAATGATGCCGTTAATTTTCATAGCCATCGATACCGCTTGGATTTTGCCGATGCTGCGATGGAAGTATTTGGTCCAAAAACTAAAGTAACCGGTGAAGAAAATATTCCCAAAGAAGGCGGTGTAATTATGGTTGCTAATCATCCTTTAGGTGGATTAGATGGTGTGGCTTTTATTCAAGTGATTGGAAAATACCGCGAAGACATACGTTTTTTTGTAAACGATTTGCTTTTATCATTCAAAAATTTTGAAGACATATTTGTTCCTGTTAATACGCTTGGTAAAAACCCTGTAGAGTATAAGCAAACAATTGAACAAGTATATGCATCCAATGAATGTTTATTATTATTTCCTGCCGGAATGGTTTCAAGGCGTCGCAGAGGCGGAGTGATAAAAGATTTGATTTGGAAAAAAAGTTTTATCACCAATTCTATCCAATATCAAAAAGACGTTTACCCTGTTTTCATTGAAGCATCTAACTCTAATTTTTTTTATCAGTTGGGCTATTGGCGAAAAAAAATAGGTATTAAAACGAATATTGAAATGTTTTATCTCGTAGATGAAATGTATCAACAAAATGGAAAAACAATCTCCTTCATATTTGGCGAACCTATTTCGTGGGAAACTTTTACTAAAGATAAATCGGCTGAATACTGGTCGGAACAAGTAAAAGAACATGTGTACGCTTTAAAATCAGGTGATAAATCGAAAATGCTAAAAACAATTTGAAAATTATTTTCATATGGAAGAAATAATAAAACCGATAGCGACAAACATATTATTATCTGAACTTACACGCGATAGATTTGTACGCACTACCAATAATGGAGAAAATGAAATTTACATTTTCACACATCACAATTCACCAAATTTAATGCTGGAAATAGGTCGATTGCGTGAAGTTACTTTTCGTGCTTCGGGTGGCGGAACGGGTCATTCAACCGATATTGATGAGTTTGATATTGCCGAAGCGCCATACGAACAATTAATAGTTTGGAGCCCGGAAGATAAAGAAATTGTAGGCGGTTATCGTTTTATTAAATGTAAAGATGCGCCCATTGGTGCTGATGGAATCATGCAGTTGGCGACCACTGAACTTTTTAAATTTTCTGAAAAATTTATGAAAGATTATCTGCCATACACCATTGAGTTAGGCAGATCTTTTGTTCAACCAAAATATCAACCTTCCGCCGAAAACAGAAAAGGATTATTTTCATTAGATAACCTCTGGGATGGCTTAGGAGCAATCATTATAGATAATCCCGATATGCGCTATTATTTTGGGAAAGTTACCATGTACACGCATTTTAATGTTCATGCACGCGATATGATTTTAGCATTCATGAATTATTATTTCCCCGATAACGAAAATTTGATTGTACCGATTGAACCTTTACCTTTAAAAACGGACGTGTCGGAATTTTTAAAATCTATTGCAGGATTAAATTATAAGGATGGACACCGTATTTTAAATCATAATGTACGTGAGCTTGGCGAGCAAATTCCGCCACTTGTAAATTCATATATGAATATTTCACCTACCATGAAAAGCTTTGGAACTTCTATGAATAGCCATTTTGGCGATGTAGAAGAATCGGGAATCTTAGTTACGATTGCCGATATTTATGAAAGTAAAACCGAACGCCATATCAAGAGTTATAAGAAATAGGGTATCGTTCAGATTTACATAGATTGATATATTTGATAATAAATATCTTTGTCATAAATAGATAATAGCGTACTCAATGCCAAATATTCTTTCTGCAAAAAATATAGTAAAACGATACGCAACTCATACCGCATTGGATGATGTGTCTTTGGAAATCCCTTCCCAATCTATCTTCGGTTTGTTGGGACCCAACGGCGCAGGTAAAACATCTTTGATTTATTTAGTTTTTTGAAAATTATTTTTTTGAATTTTATTTCGTTACTACAATTTTTTGGTGTGTCGTTTCTTTATTATTACCTCCAACAATAAAATAAATTCCTGCGTTTAAATTTTCAATATTCATAGTGTATTGATTTGTACTATTCAATTTTAATTCTTGCATTGTTTCCCCTAATTCATTGATGATTGAATAATTCCCTTCGCTTGTTGATTCAATAGTAAACGCACCATTGCTTGGATTTGGAAAAATTACAAGTTGATTAATATTTTTTATTTCATTAATTCCTGTAGTATTTATGTTTAGACAAGTTGAAATTGAATTAATTGTTAAGTTCAAAGTAATTATACTATCGCAACTAACAGTATTCATAAGTGTTTGCGTGTAGGTGCCAGAACTGTTATAAGTTGTTCCGTTCAGAGTATAACTATTACAAGCAGTATCATTGAGCGTTGAATTGGTAATAATACAAGGAAGATTATTGTCACATCTGTATTTAGCCACAAAAATATTATAACCACAAGTAGGAAGTAAAGTATCTGCACCAACAGCGAAAGGATTTGCACCAAAGTCGCCACAAACATACGCATTGCCGAAGGAGTCAACACTAATGCCATTACCCATATTACTAGCAAGGGTTGATCCGCAAAGTACATTACCATTTCCATCATATTTGACTATGAACAATGGATAATTATAACCAACTGGAGAAGTGAATGTATATGAGCCAAATGTAATATTGGAACCGGAAAAATTTCCAGTTACAAACACATTCCCACTTAAATCTACACTTACCGAATAACCAACATCAGTATTTGTTCCTCCTGCTCTTTTCGCCCAAAGCACATTTCCACTTGCATCATATTTGGCAATAAATACATCAGAATAATCTCCTGAAGATTCAGCATTAGTAAGCGTAATGGAATCGAAAGTGATGGTGGGACTAGAAAAATTTCCTGTTACAAATACACTTCCGCTTGCATCTGCGCTTAAAGAATAACCAGCACCGCCATACTGACTTGGTATTCCTCCTACATTTTTTGCCCAAAGGGCATTTCCACTTCCGTCATATTTGGCAATAAATATATCATTAGTATAAGCAGCTACATTGGTGAGTGTGATGGAGCCGAAAGTGATGGTTGGACTTCTAAAATATCCTGACACAAATACATTTCCACTTGGGTCTGTGCTAATAGACCGACCTTCATCATCACCTGTTCCTCCTGCACTTTTCGCCCAAAGCATATTTCCACCTGCATCATATTTAGCAATAAATATATCACCACTACCAATATAAGGAAGCGTTGTGGATCCGAAAGTGAGGCTAGAGTCCCAAAAAACTCCTGTTATAAACACATTCCCGCTCACATCTGTTGCTACAGAATATCCATCATCCCAATTCGTTCCTCCTGCACTTTTTGCCCAAAGGACATTTCCATTTGCATCGTATTTGGCAATAAATATATCATCGGATTGAGTATTATTGATAAGTGTGGTGGAGCCGAAAGTGATAGTAGGACTAGAAAACCAACCTGTTATAACCACATTCCCGTTTGCATCTGCGCTTATGGAATGACCTTCATCATCGCCTGCACCTCCTGCACTTTTCGCCCAAAGCACATTTCCATTCATATCGTATTTTGCAATAAATACATTAGTACTACACCACCAACATTTATTAGTTGAGTCAGCTTTGGTAAGTGTAGTGGAACCGAAAGTGAGGGTGGGACTTTGAAAAGTTCCTGTTACAAACACATTCCCGCTTACGTCTGTGCTTACAGAATTAACTTTATCGCCACCTTCTCCAGTATTACCTGATGATTTTCCATTCCTTGCCCACAGCCAGTTTTGAGAATAGCAATTTGAAACATAAGAAAATAAAATAATTGCAAAAAGGAAAATGTTTTTCATTTTGAAAGTTTTTTCGCTTTAAATATATTTACAACTATATCACACAATCCATCTTTTTCGTTAAGACAAGATTTTTAATAGCCGAGATTTTTTTATATTTACAAATTCCCATAAATAGAAAACCACTCAATGCAAAATATTCTTTCTGCAAAAAATATAGTAAAGCGATACGCCACTCATATCGCGTTGGATGATGTGTCTTTGGAAATTCCTTCTCAAAGTATCTTCGGTTTGTTGGGTCCCAACGGCGCAGGTAAAACATCTCTGATTCGCATCATCAATCAAATTACGGGTCCCGACAGTGGCGAACTTTATTTTTCCGGTGAAAAATTAAGTCCCAAACACATTGAACAAATTGGTTATTTACCTGAAGAGCGAGGTTTGTATAAAAAAATGGAAGTCGGCGAACAAGCGTTGTATCTGGCTCAGTTAAAGGGAATGAAGAAAGTGGAAGCGAAGAAAAAATTAAAATATTGGTTTGAGAAATTTGAAATAGATGCCTGGTGGAATAAAAAAGTGGAAGAGCTTTCAAAAGGAATGCAGCAAAAAGTCCAGTTCATTGTTACGGTATTACACGAACCTAAATTATTGATATTAGATGAGCCTTTCAGCGGCTTCGACCCGATTAATACCAATATAATAAAAAACGAAATTTTACATTTAAGAGAACAAGGTTCTACCATTTTATTTTCAACACATAATATGAGTTCGGTTGAAGAATTGTGCGATAATATTGCACTTATAAATAAATCAAAAAAAATATTGGATGGCTCTGTAAAGGAGATTCGTAAGCAGTTTAAATCCAATATTTATGAAATAGAATTTGTTGGAAACATGATGGGATTTACAAATTCATTATGGACATTCGGCAAATTGTTAGAGCATACTGTTGAAGGAAATCGTTGCAAAGCGCTTGTTCAATTAATTGGAGAAGTAAAATCAAATCAGCTATTGCAAGCTGTAATGCAGGTGGCAGAAATTCATTCGTTCAAAGAAATTACACCGAGTATGAATGATATTTTTATTGCAAAAGTAAATGCTGAAATAAATGTAAATTAAAGTCAACAATGAATAAAATATTTCTCATCATTCAGCGTGAATACTTAACAAGGGTTAAGAAAAAATCGTTCATCATCATGACGATACTCGGACCTTTATTATTGGCTGGCTTAATGATTGTGCCTATTTGGATGACTATGCAAAAACCAAGCACGCAAAAAATTGAAGTAATTGATGAGAGTTATTTGTTCAGTGATTTAATTCCTGAAAAAGAATTTATACATTTTGATTATCCGAATATAAATTTTGTTCAAGCTCAAGATGGCTTTTATGATAGTGATTATGATGCTATCCTATATATTCCTCACAATATTTTGGAAGGAGGAAAAGCAGTAAAATTATTTTATAAAAATCCGCTCGGCATGGCTGCTGAAGAATATATTGGTTCTACTATCAGTAAAATGATTTACAATGTTATTTTGTCTAAAAATAAAGTTGATTTGAATGTAATAAAAGATGCTGAGGTAAATTCAAGAATTCATGTACTTACAGAAAAATTAGAAGCTTCAGGCAAAAGTAAAAAAACGGATACCGGTTTATCAATGGCGATAGGCATAGGGGCGGGAGTGTTAATTTATATGTTTATATTTCTTTATGGAACTCAAGTGATGAGAGGCGTGATGGAAGAAAAAACAAGTCGCATTGTTGAGGTGATACTTTCATCTGTAAAACCTTTTCATTTTATGATGGGTAAAATTATAGGCGTAGCTTTAGTAGGCTTAACGCAATTTCTTTTATGGGTAATTTTAACATTTACGTTATATGGCGTTGCGACTATTACTATCTTGCAAAACATTGATATGAAGCAGATACAGCAACAAGAGCGCATCATAAAAATTGGCGCTGATTTGAAATATATGGATATGAAAAGAATAGATAAGCCCAATGAGATTACTCAGATATGGAATGATTTTCAATCAATTGATATGGAAACTATTCTAATTTGTTTCTTATTTTATTTTTTGGCAGGTTATTTTTTATACAGCGCTTTTTTTGCAGCCGTGGGTGCAGCCGTTGATAGTGAAGCGGACACGCAGCAATTTATGTTACCGATAACCATACCACTTATTTTTTCATTGGTCATTGCTCCATACACGATGCAGGAACCTGAAAGTACATTGACATTTTGGTTTTCAATGTTCCCATTAACCTCCCCTATTATCATGATGGTGCGTTTACCATTTGGTGTTCCTGCATGGGAGTTGGCATTATCCATGAGTTTAATAGCGCTCTCTTTTATTTTTACTACATGGCTTGCCGCAAAAATTTATCGCACAGGAATATTGATGTATGGTAAAAAAGTTAGCTGGAGAGAATTAGGAAAATGGCTTTTTTATAAAGAATAAACGATTGGAAAATTGTTGAATTAGAGAGTTGGTGAATTAAATAAAAAGTTTTTTATGGCGGTTCCAAAAACACAAATATACGTCATTGCGAGGGCTTTTCGCCCGAAGCAATCTCAACATTGACAGACGTTATAAGAGATTGCTTCGTTCCTCGCAATGACGAAATCGGACATTAGAACTGCATCTACAATTCAAAAATATTTTTTTATAATGAGTCGTATTGCAATCATTGATTTAGGTACCAATACATTTAATCTACTTATTGCAGAGATTAATTCCAACAAAACATATCACACTTTATTTCAAACTAAAATTTCTGTGAAGCTTGGTGAAGGCGGCATTGACAAGGGGTTTATTGCTCCTGCCGCTTTTCTGCGAGGTATTGAAGCGATTAAATCGTATCAAAAAATTATTGAAAAATATAAAGTGAAAAAGGTTGTTGCTATTGCGACATCTGCAATCAGAAGCGCTTCTAATGGCGCTGAATTTATTCTCAAAATAAAAGAAGAAAGCAATATTAATGTAAAAATAATTTCTGGTGATAAAGAAGCCGAATTAATTTATTTGGGTGTGCGTCAAGCTGTAAAAATGAATAGCGAAACATCTTTAATTATTGATATTGGCGGAGGTTCCACCGAGTTTATTATTGCTAATCATAAACAAATATTTTGGAAACAAAGTTTTTTGTTGGGCGCTGCTCGTTTGCTCGAAATATTTAATCCTTCCGACCCTATTACAGATGCTCAGATTGACGCTCTTATAGCGTATTTGAAAAATAAATTACAACCACTTTTTGCTGCTTTAAAAAAATATCCTGTATCTGAATTAATTGGTTCATCCGGTTCATTTGATTCATTAGCAGAGATGATTGCATTTCGTTTTTACACTCCCAAAATTTTAGATGATGAAACTGAGTTTACATTTAATATAGATGATGTTGAAACTATTTATAAATCAATTTTAAAATCAACAAAAGCCGAGCGTTTGCAGATGAAAGGATTGATAGAGATGCGGGTTGATATGATTGTAATTTCAAATATCATTGTAGATTTTATTATTCAATCATTCGCTATACAACAAATGAGATTATCTACGTATTCATTGAAAGAAGGGGTGTTGTATGAAATGATAAAAAAATAAATTATG
>ODAK010001320.1_pt1 | contig 27386 bp, 24 predicted proteins | sample 1539591 | NCBI WGS metagenome assembly ODAK01 (sample SAMEA3539303, study PRJEB22396) | soil metagenome | biome: tundra; feature: field; material: soil | place: USA | collected 2010-05 | depth 0.15 m
CGGCGACCTGTTCGCCCCGCTGCTGATCCCCCCGGGAGCTAACGCGCACAGCGCCACCAAAGCGTTACCGCGCAGATGCTCCCGACCTAATGGGGCCTGGCGCACCCGGGCGTCCAGTGCCACTTTGACCGTCGGCCATTCGGCGGCGATCACGGAGAACATGGCCGAGTCCCGCAGCATGCCTTCCTCGCCGGGCACCCGTGAGGGCGACGAGCTGCGCAGCACGCCCTCGAACTGTGTGCCGAGGCGCGCGATCGCCCGCCGTGATCGCTCGTTGCGAGCGTCGGTCCTGAGGTCGGCGCGGGCTACGGCCAGGGCCTCGAACGCATGGGTGAAGAGCAGGAGCTTGGCTTCGGCGTTGATCCCGGTACCCTGCGCCGAGGCCGCCAGCCAGGTCCAGCCGATCTCGATGGCTTGCAGGCCGGGCCGTTCGGGAAAAGTCCGGGGAGTGCAGAACGAGGTGCATCCCACCGCCCGCCCGTCCCGCACCCGGACCTGCGTGAACGGCGTCAGTCCCGGGCGTTCGGCCGTTTAAGCGCGTTCGCTGAGCAGGAGCAGGGTGTAGCCGGCGACGGTGGAGTCGTCGGTAATGAGGCCCTGGCTGATCATGTCCTCGAGCCTGGCTCTCGGCACCCATTCCTGGCGCATGTCCTGCTCTTCGTGCTCGCGTTCCGGCTCGCCCGGCTCGAGGCCGGTGGCCAGAAAGTAATGCCCTCCCTGGCTGGTGGTGCCGTGAGCGCAGTTCAGAAACCCGAGCTTGGCCAGGTGACGGGCGTGCAGCCCGGTTTCCTGCAGCAATTCCAGCCGGGCCAGGTCCTCGGGGCGGCCCGCCCGCCCGGCCGGGAACCCGCCCTGCGGGAACGACCAGGTGCGCCGCCCGATCGGGTACCGGAATTCCTCGACGAGATGAAAACCGTCGTTCTCGGCCGGGATGACGATCGCGAAGTCGGCCTTCTCGACGAACGCGTAGGTGCCGCGGGAACCGTCGCGTCGCTCTATCTGGTCCCGGCGCAGGCGCATCCAGTTGTCTTCGTAGACGACTTCGGACGCGAGCCTGCGGATGTCCGCACCGTCCGGCGGGGCAGCCATCGGTTAGGGCACCTGCTCGGATCCGGTGACCGCCAGCTCACCGGGGGGTGCGGCCGCCGCCGCCCGCGGGCGCCCGCCGCCCCGGCCCGCCTGCACGTACCTGACGACCGCGGTCGCGCCGAGGGCGCCCGCGATGGGCAGCGTGATCAGCGCGGGCAGCTGGTAACGCCAGGAGAACTCGTACAGGTCCGCGCCGAGCAGCACCGCCGCAGCCGAGGCGGTGATCAGCAGGCAGGCCAGGGCCAGGTTCTGGGCGTCTGCCGGGTCCCGGTCCCGGCGGCGGCGGAAGGTGAAGATCCCGGCGATTCCGGCCAGCAGCGCGATCAGGAACACCGGTCCTGGCGTGTACCCGCCGTGCAGCTGGTAGTCCCGCAGCGCGGTGGCGGCCGTCTGGTTGACGCGGGCGGACCCGCCGCCCCCGGCCGCGACGAAGACGTTGCTGGCGCTGTTCCTGCCGTAGTGGGTGATGCCCGGCGGGTAGTAGGGATAGCTGGTCTGGAACTGCCAGCGCGAGATGGCGGTGTCGCCTGTCGCGGTGTTCCTGGTGAGAGCGAAGATCTTCACTGAGTCGCGGGCGATGTCGCCGGCCACGCGCATCGGCTGCTGCCTGAGCACGCTGTAGGCGAGCTGCCGCTGCAGCGGCAACGTGTTGATCACCAGGCCGAGCTGGACGTTGACCGGCTGGTACAGCACGCGCGGCGCATCGTTGTTGTTGACAAGACCGTCGACGCCCATCGCGGCGGCGACCGGCGCGCTCGGGCACAACGGCCGTTCGCCGGCGGGGATCTTCAGCGCGGCGCAGTCGGCGGCGTGCGCCGTCCGGCCGTAGAGGTACGCGTCGCCCATGTTGGACAGTTCGAACCCGTAGTGCAGGATCACGGCGGAATAGCCCATGTAGCCCACCACCGGCAGCACGAAGCAGAAAATCAGCACCGCGCCGTGCAGCAGGCGGGTGCGCCAGCCCCGGGTGGCGGCGAGCACGTAGATCAGGGCGGGCACGATCAGCGCCTCGCCCACCTGGCGGACCGGCGCGGACGCGCCGAGCGCGAGCCCGCCCACGACGATGAGGGCCAGTCCGGGCCGGGGCTGCCAGAGCAGCAGGACGATCCCCGTGACCAGCAGCGCTTCGAACAGCACGTCGGGCATGATCGTCTGTTCCGCGTTCAGCTGGTAGGCGTCGAGCAGGACCGGCGCCACGGCCAGCGCCGCGAGCCAGCGGGTCACGCCGCGGCGCAGCATGAGCGCGTAGAGCGCGATCGCCATCGCCATCCCGAGGACGTGCTGGAGCAGCGCGACGAAGGCCAGGTCCGCGACCATGAGCACCGGACGGAGCACGAACAGCGTGTAGCCGAGGGGATCGAACGAGCCCCAGCCATTGCTGGCGAAGTCGGTCCCGAAGATGTACTTCCTGGAGTCGATAAACAGCAGCGCGGGCTCGTATCCGACCTGGGTGGCGGCGCGTAGCACGAGTCCGGCCGCCAGCAGCAGGCCGAGCACCCAGTGCCTGCGCGCCACGTCGGTGACCGTCCACAGGACCCGGTCGAGACGGGAGGCCGCCGGCCCGGCCGCGAAGCTCTGCCCGCGGTCGGCGGCGATGGCGTCACCGTCATCCGCGGCGTCCCCGCCGGACAGTACCGTTTCGCTCCTGTTGGTCACACGCATTCCTTGGCATCAGTCGCATCAGGCAGCGGGAGATGCCGTGCTAGTGCCCGGCCGCCTTCCTGGCAGGGATCATTCTGCCGCATCACGAGATGGCAGGCGGCCTTAAGAGCGAGATTTGCCTGGTGTCGTCCGCCGGTGCGGGCGGGAGAGCAGGCATGCGGTGCGTTACGCCCCGCGGTCGGCCATCGGAGACCCCGGCGGTTCCCGCGGTGGTTTGACGGCGCCTGTCCGGTTTTGACGGTGGCTGTCCGTAGCATCGGCGCATGCTCGCGCCGATGATTCTGACCGTCGCCGGCGGGTTCCGGTGACGACGAACGCGCACGGCGTCCCGGCCGGCGCCCGTGATCCGGCCGACCACGGCCGTTGGCGGCGATTGCGGTCGGCGGTGCCCGCCATCTATCCCGTCCTGGCGCCTGCGGTGCGGGCGGGGCCGGGGCCCGGGCCGCTGCGCCCGCCGGCCTGCGTGGTCTGCCGGGGCCCGGTGCGACCCGGATGTGCCCGCTGCTATCAATGCGGACGCCATGCTGACCTGGCCCCGGGTTTGCTCGCCGACGTCGTGGTTCCCATCTCCTACGCGGTCAAGGGCACAGCCCTGTCTGCCGATCTGTGGCGCTACAAATCCTGGCCGGTGCCGATCGCCCGCGCGCGGACCTCGCTGCTGGCGCTGCTTGTCGCCTTCCTGCACGATCACGGAGGCTGCGTCTGGCAGCACGGGGGGATGCCCGCGCCTGGCCGCCTGGCCGTGGTGCCGACCGGATGCGGCCGCCCGGGACCCCACCCGCTGCTCGAGCTGGCCGCGCCGTACCTGCGGCTGCCGTCGACCCGGCTGGTCATCCGGCCGGGCTGCCAGGGCCGCGAGCTGAACGTGCACAGGTTCCGCGCCGACCCGACGGCGGCGGGAGCCAGCGTGCTGCTGCTCGACGACAGCTGGGTCTCGGGCGCCAGCGCCCAGTCTGCCGCCGCCGCGCTCAAGCTGGCCGGAGCCAGGCACGTCGCCATCGTGGTGCTCGGCCGCCACCTCGATCCGGCCGATCCGGCGGCCGGCCCGCTGACGGCCCGGCTCACGCCGGGTCCGTACGATCCGGCCAGATGTGCGGTGCACCATCAAAGCTAGCCCGGATACTAAACCACCTTTAAATGGTGCAGATTTCCTTGATCGGGATAATAGCCTGTTGGTTAATCATCGGCAATCATCTAGCCTTTTTCGGGCCTTAAGGAAATAGCGGCTGATTTAACCGCTCGTTACCTGGAAAAGTTGGCTGAGCGCAATAGTTTGCTCTAACTTCTCTACAATGAATGACCCTCAGATCACCGCCAGCCTGCGCGCGAAGTCTCCGGGTGCGCTGGCTGAGCTCTTTGACGCGTACGGTGAACGGCTCTTCCTGTACTGCTGGTTTATGCTCCGCGAACGCGATATCGCCTGCATTGCGGTGCGCGACACGCTGGTTGGCGCGCAAGCGCGCATCGCCGGGCTGGCGGATCCTGATTTGCTTGGCTCGTGGCTCTACTCCCTGGCCCGGACGGAATGCCGCCGGGGGCGCCCCGTTCCGCCGTCCCTGGCCGATGAGGCGCCCGCCCGGCGGCCCGGCCAGCGTGATGCCGATTCCCGGCTGATGGCCTGGAACGCGGTGACGAGCATGGCGCCCGAGGACATGGAGGCGCTCGATCTCGCCTGCAGGCATGACGTGGACCTGGCGCTGGTGCTCGGCCTTCCGGCCGCGGACGTCCAAGCACTCGTTGACCAGGCCAGGCAGAACCTGGAACGGGCCCTGGCCGCCGAGATCCTGGTCAGCCGGGGCGGTCGCGGCTGCCCGGACTGGGCCGAGGTAACGACCGGCTGGTCAGGAACGATGACACCGCAGACACGAGATCGCGTGCTCGGACACGCGGCCGGCTGCGCGGTCTGCGGCCCGGCGCTGCCGCGCAACGTCTCCGCCGCACGCGTCTTCGCGCTGCTGCCCGCGCCCGGGATTTCGCCGCAGGCCCGGGCGGAGGTGCTCGACTTCTTCGCAGCGCACCGGCCCTCAGCGCAGCCGCAGCCGCAGCCGCAGTCCCAGTCCCAGCCGTGGCTGCGGCTGCGGCTGACCGGGGCCGGATGGATTCTGGTCGGCGCGGGCGTGGTCGCGACGGCCGCGGCGATCGCCAGCGTTTTTGTGGTCGTCGGTAGCAGGCCTGTCGCCGACCGGATGATCACCCCGGCCGCATCGCCCGCCGGGTCCGTGCTGGCGGGACCGGCCGGAGTCCAGGGCCCGGCGGCCGGCCGTACCAGGCGGCCCGTGGTGTCGCGGCCGTCCCTGATCGGCACGACGGCCGGCAACACCAAAGCGCTGATCGCCGACGTGACGAAGCCGCTGACGTCGCCCAAGACGGCCGCTCAGGGGCCGGGGTCGGCCGGGGCGCCGGGATCGGATCCGGCCTTGAGCGTGACGCCGGCGCGGCCGGCGCCCGCGGGGACCCTGTCCGCGTCGACCCCGGCATCGTCTCCGCCGTCGCCGTCGCCGTCCACATCGGCGACGCCGCCACGTCCGCGTCACCGTCAGCGTGGGCGTCTGCGTCCCGAAAACGGCCGGCCCCGCAGGCCCTAAGCTGGAATCGTGACCGCTGAGCCCCCTTCGCATACCGCCCTGGTCAGACGTGCGCGCCGGATCAACAGGGAACTGGCCGTGCTCTATCCAGACGCCCACTGCGAACTGGACTTCACCTCTCCGCTTGAGCTGCTCGTCGCGACGATCCTGTCCGCGCAGACCACCGACAAGCGGGTCAACCTGGTGACCCCGATCCTGTTCTCGCGGTACATCACCGCCGCCGAGTACGCGGCCGCTGACCGCGACGAGCTGGAGAAGATCATCCAGTCGACCGGCTTCTACCACGCCAAGGCCAACAGCCTGATCGGGCTCGGGCAGGCGCTGTGCGAACGGTTCGGCGGCGAGGTGCCGCCGCGGCTTCGCGATCTGGTCACGCTGCCCGGCGTGGGCCGGAAGACCGCCAACGTGGTGCTCGGCAACGCCTTCGATATCCCGGGCATCACCGTGGATACCCACTTCGGGCGGCTGGCCAGGAGGTTCGGCTGGACCACAAGCACCGAGCCAGAGAAGGTGGAAGCCGAGGTGGCCACGCTCATCCCGCGGCGGGACTGGACGATCCTGTCGCACCGGCTGATCTGGCACGGGCGGCGGGTCTGCCACTCGCGCCAGCCCGCCTGCGGTGCCTGCGCACTGGCTCGCCTCTGCCCTTCGTACGGCGAGGGTCCCGTCGATCCGGAGGTGGCGGCGAAGCTCGTCAAGTCCGGCCCGTTCTCGTGACCTCAGGCGGCCCGAACCCGCAGACCCCGCCCGCCGTGCCGGTACCAGCGTGGTTGCGTGAGCTGGCGGCCGCGGCCGCCCGGATGGAAATATCCCCGCTGGTGCTGCCGCCTGCGACCGGCGGAAGGCCGTCGGCGGTGCTTGTCTTGTTCGCTGACGGGCCGGGCGGCCCCGATCTGCTGCTTATCCAGCGCAGCGCCGGGCTCCGGCTGCATGCGGGCCAGCCTGCCTTCCCCGGTGGTGCCATCGACGCCGGGGACGAGGGGCCGGTCGCGGCGGCGCTGCGTGAAGCCGCCGAGGAAGTGGGCGTCGATCCAGGCGGCGTCGACGTGGTCGGCATCTTGCCCGAGATGTTTATCGAACGGACCGGATTCCGGGTCGTGCCCGTGCTCGCGTGGTGGCGGCGGCCGTCGGCGGTCGCACCGGTCGACGTGGGCGAGGTGGCGGCGGTGGAGCGGATCAGCGTGGCTGAGCTGGCCGACCCCGCCGCGCGGCTGATGGTGCGCGTGCGCGACGGGCGGACCACGCCTGCGTTCCGGGTCAGGGGGATGCTCGTCTGGGGATTCACCGCCGCGCTCGTCGACCGCCTGCTCGCGCTGGCCGGCTGGGAGAAGCCCTGGGACATCGCCAGGGTCATCGACCTGTGACCGACGCTGACGCGCCAGAGGGTCAGCAAGAAGCTATACGGTAAGGGCGTGCGCGGTGATGTGCTCGACCTCATCTTGATCGTGGTTGTCGCGGCGTTCGCGGTCTCTGGTTACCGGCAGGGCTTCATCGTCGGCATCCTCAGCTTCTTCGGCTTCGTGGGTGGCGCGCTGCTTGGCGCGGAGTTCGGCCCGAGCATCTCCCGCGTCCTCGTCGGCGGCCAGACCCAGCAAGACGTCGTCGCCGTCGTCTTGCTGGTCAGCTTCGCCGTGCTCGGGCAGTTCATCGCGTCCGCCATCGGAGCCGCCATGCGGTCCACCGTGACCGGGCGGTCGGCGACGGTCCTTGATTCTGCCGGAGGCGCCGCGGTCAGCGTGGTATCGGTGCTGCTGATCGCCTGGGTGGTGGGATCGGTGCTGGTCGAGTCCCCGTTCCCGCAGGTGGATCAGCAGGTGAACAACTCGGTGGCGCTGCAGACGCTGGACAAGTTCATGCCGTCGCCCGCCAAGACCATGTTTTCCGACTTCCGTCGGCTGCTGGCCACCAACAGCATGTACGCCGAGGTGTTCAGCGGGATTGGCACGGAGCGGATCCTGGCCATCCCGGCCCCGGACAACGCCGTGCTCAGCAGCCCGGGATTCCTGGCCGCGCGCAGCCGGGTGGTCCGGGTACAGGGCATGGCTCCGAGTTGCCAGCGGTCCATCGAGGGCTCCGGCTTCGTCATCTCACCTGACCACATCCTGACCAACGCGCATGTGGTCGCCGGGGTGACGGAACGGCAGACGGTGACGACCACCACGGGCCGGGTTCTCGACGCCACGGTGGTGTTCTACGACCCGCAGGTCGACGTGGCCGTCCTGGACGTGCCCGGGCTTGACCTGACCCCGCTGCAGTTCGCCGGGCAGGCTAGCCCTAGTGACAGCGCGGTGGTGGCGGGCTACCCGCTCGATGCCCAGGAACTGCACACCGTGCCGGCCAGGATCGGCGGCATCCAGAACGCGCAGGGTCCGAACATTTATCAGACGAACACGGTGACCCGCCAGATTTACGAGATCAGGGCGCTGGTCCAGTCGGGCAACTCCGGAGGCCCGCTGCTGTCGCCGCAGGGCACCGTCGATGGGGTCGTGTTCGCCGCGGCGGTGGGGGTCTCCGACACCGGCTTCGCGCTCACCGCGGAGCAGGTGTCCGCCGACGCCAGCGCGGGCGAGCATGCGTCGGCAGCGGTCTCCACCATGGGCTGCGGCGACTAACCCGCCGCGTGCCCGGCCGGGACCCACGGGCCCGGGACTATCAGCTAGGCGCGGGCCCGGCGGTCAGCAGCGCCGGCCGGAGGTCTTCGTCGCCAATGCCCGCCAGTCCCCGCAGCTCGATCCGCGCGGCCAGCTCATCGCAGCTCGCCAGGACGGCCGCGATATCGATGCCGTACGGATGGCTGCGCCCACCCGCGGGGGCCCGGTCACAGTACGCACGGACCCGCCCGGCGCCCCGCCTGAGCAGCGTGACGGCTCCGCGGGCATTGCCCCGGTGCGCATGCGTCAGTCCGACTGCGACCTGAGCCAGCCCCTGCCACAGATCACGCTCGTCGGGCGGGGCGGACTTCCAGGCCGCTTCGAGGGCCTCGTGGGCGTGAAACGGACGTCCCGCGCGCAGCAGCTGGTCCGCCAGCCTGGCGGCGTCCGGTCCGGTGAGCACCAGGTCGTCGGGGAGCCCGGCCTGCCCGGCATCGGCCTGCGCGCGGGCGAGGGGGCGGCCGAGCCCATCGCGGGGCCGCGCATTCCTGGGCCGGCCCCCGGGGTCGCGATCCCGGTTCACCGCTCCGGTTCCGGATCGGCCAGCCAGCCGAAGAGCTCGGTGTCGAAGGCGTCTGGCCGTTCCTCGTGCGGGAAATGACCGGCGCCGTCGATCACTCGCCAGCGGTAGGGGCCGTCGACATACCGCCCGGCGCCGCGAGCCGTCTGCGGCAGGACGCAGGGGTCCACCGCACCATGCAGATGCAGGGTCGGCGCTTGGATCGGCGCACGCATGTGCCGGGCGTAGCGCAGGCCGTCTGGCCGCAGTCCGCTGCGTACGAGCCAGCGCTGATATTCCAGCGCGGAGTGGGCCACCGAAGGTATCCGCATCGCCCGGGAGTAGATCTGCTCGGCCGGGCCGTCCGGCCAGCCGGGCGCGGACCAGTTTTCCAGCAGCCGGCCCACCCGCAAGGCTCCGTTCCTGAGCAACTGGCGCTCGGGCAGGACGGGCAGCTGCGATCCGAGCGCGTAACCCATCCGGCGGCCTTGGCCGAGCAGGTCGGTGAACATGGCGGCCCGCATTTGCAGCGGATGCGCCATCGAGACGACGGCGAGCCTCCTGACCACTTTCGGGTAGTAGGACGCCAGCGTCCAGGCGATCAGACCGCCTAGCCCGTGGCCGACCACGATCGCATTCGCCTCGCCCATGGCCCGGATCAGGCCGGCCGCGTCGGAGGCGGCCGTGACCAGGTCATAGCCGCGCGGCGGCTTATCGCTTCCGCCGTAGCCGCGCAGGTCCACCGCGGCGCCGCGAAAGCCCGCCTCGGGCAAGCCGGCCAGCTGATGGCGCCAGGTCCACCAGAACTCGGGGAAACCGTGGAGCAACAGCACAAGCGGCCCGTCGCCGGCTTCAGCGACGTGAAACCGGGTTCCGTTGGCGCTTACCGACCGGTGCGTCCACGGGCCGCTGATCGCGATAGCGGCATCGGCGCCCACGGCCATCAGGCTCACCTCACCGGGACTGGCCGACGGCGATCTCGGGATGCTGGCCGTCGTGGCGTAGCATCCCGAGTCCCTCGGTGACGGTCTTCCTAGTCTTGCGCAGGCCGGACAGGTGCCGCAGCTTCAGCAGCGCGATGCCCACCGCCACCGCCGCCAGCAGGACGCAGGTGCCCGCGACGATGAGGAAGGCCGCCCAGGTCCAGATGCCGAGCGTGATAAGGCCGTAGGCGAAGGCGATGCAAAAGAGCACGAGCACCAGGCATCCGACAAAGGCGGCGACGCCCGCCAGCGCGCCGGCCAGGCCGACGCGGCGGACGTCGCCCTTCAACTCGGTCTTAGCCAGCTCAATCTCATACCTGACCAGCTGGGAGACATCCTTGGCCGCCAGGGCCACGAGATCCCCAAGTGACTGATCACCGCCGGCGGGTTCCGGCGTTTCGCTGCGGACCATCGAGTCCATCTCCCATCGTGCGGACCGTCATCCGTGCTCGGCACGGCAATTAGTGTCCGCGCCCGATATCTCCTCGGGGGCTAGAGCAGGTTTGGCCAAAGCACAAGGCTAGCGTTCTTGATCGCCATCATGGCAGCACCCCGTCCCAGCCCGGCGTTCACCCTACGCCAAGCGCTGGTTTTGCGCTCCGGGGGCAGCCAGGCGGCCGGCCGGTAACGATCCGCCGGATGGAGGGTCACGATTTTCGCCAGGACCGCACCTGGCCGCCACGAGCTACCCCAGGCCTATTTCGCGGCCGCACATAGCGAGCGGCGCCCCTGGCCGGGGCGCCGCTGCGAAAGCCACGTCATACCTGGCTACCAAGCGTGCACCTTCTTTGTCAGTCAGGTCGGCCTGACCTGAGCTGACACGCCTCCCGCGGCTGGTCGCGCGTGGGTACCTGGCTGCCGTGCCCGGACGCCTCAACGCCCGTAACACAGTTGTACGTCCAAATCCCCGGCGAGGAAAGATCGAGGACGTAATCAATTCGTGATCTCAATCAGTCCCGCCGGTCACATGCCGTTAACTGGTGGCTCGGCGGCCCCGCACGACGGGGCCGCCGCCGCCCCGTTTGGGCACGTAAGGGCGGGTGGGATCGTATACAGGGCTTGTTTGCGGACAGTGTCGGGCCGCCGGAAGCCGGCCTCACGGAGCGTTCTTACATAGTGATACGCAGGAAAAAATCCTTACCAGAAGGTAGCGATCTCGTCATAGACCCTTCTCAGGCCCAGCGGCATATGTTGTAATTCGATTGGCTGAAGCCGCATGAGGGCACGTGTGGTGATACGCCGCCGGTGGTCGATACGACACCTGCGGTCGACCCTAGAGCTCTTTGCGGATAAGCTTCCTATAAGGACGGCGCCGGCCTCCCCCCCCAGGGCCGGACCGTACGCGCGGGCCCCGCTCTCCCCCCCGGCGGGGCCCGCCCCCTTATTTCTGGCCGTTGCGGCCCGTTTCCTTATGGTTCACTTGTGACGCTGGGTGCTGACGCCGCTTGAGCGTTAGTGCGCTAGTTCACCATCGCCAACGTCGCGAACTCCGGAATGCTCGACGGCTTCCCGTCGGCGTGGTTTAACCGTGGCCGGCCCCAATAGCAGGAAAACGATTGCGCCGCCTAATTCTCGTTTCAGTCCTGCGGGCATCCGCGCAGCAGCATGTCGAGCAGCGCGACCGCGCCTGCCTTGGACAGCGGATGGTTGGCGTTTCCGCACTTGGGAGACTGTACGCAGGAGGGGCAGCCGGCTTCGCAGCCGCAGCTGGCGATGGCCTGCCTGGTGGCGCCCAGCCAATCCCGGGCGGCGTTAAAGCCGCGCTCGGCGAATCCGGCTCCGCCGTCATGGCCGTCATAGACAAAGACGGTGAGCCGTCCGGTCGCGGCATGCAGGTCGGCGGAGACGCCGCCGACATCCCAGCGGTCGCAGGTGGCGAAGAGTGGCAGCAGGCCGATCGAGGCATGTTCGGCCGCATGGGCGGCCCCGCCGAGGTCGATTCCGGCGGCGGCGAGCCGGTCCCGCTGCGCCGCGGAAACGGTCCACCACACGGCCCGCGTCCGCAGCTGCCGGGGCGGCAGGTCCAGGGGTGTCTCGCCGAGCAGGGCGCCGGTGTCGGCGCGCCGCCTGGCGAAGCTGGCCACCTGACGCGTCACCTGAACATCGCCGAAACGGATCTCGGCTTCACCCCAGGTCATCGTGCGCAGTTCGCCGCTCACCTCGAGTTCGGTCACGTTCCTGGCCGTGGTGGTGTACCCGGGATCGCCCGGTTCGACCAGGGCGACCCGGTCCGCGAGGTCGAGCCGCCGCACCAGGTAGCTTTCGCCCTGGTGGACGTAGACGGCCCCGTCGTGGACGATCAGGTGCGCGGAAGGCTCGTCCACCGTGCCGACCAGCCGGCCGGTCGCCTCCTCCACCACGCGGACCGGAGCCAGCCCTGCGCCGCGCAGGCCCGCCGCCGCGGCCACGTCCCGGCGCATGCTGAACCAGCCGGCCGGCCGCCTGCGCAGCCGTCCTGACCTGGTGAGGTCATCGACGACCGGCCGGGCCGCCGGGCCGAAGATGTCCAGATCATGCTCGGTCAGCGGCAGCTCGGCGGCGGCGGCGCACAGGTGCGGGGCCAGCACGTAGGGGTTACCTGGGTCCAGGACGGTGGCCTCCACCGGATGCCGCAGCAGGAGTTCCGGATGCCGCACCAGGTACGTGTCGAGCGGGTCATCGCGGGCGATGAGGACCGCGGCCGCGGGCCTTCCGCTGCGCCCGGCGCGTCCGGCCTGCTGCCACAGCGAGGCCCAGGTTCCGGGCCAGCCGGCGATGAGCACCGCGTCAAGACCGGTGATGTTGACGCCGAGTTCCAGCGCGGTGGTGGTGGCCAGCCCCACCAGGCGGCCCTCGCTGAGCTCCGCCTCCAGGCGCCGCCTGTCCTCGGGCAGGTATCCGGAGCGATAGGCCGCCACCTTCGTTCCCGCCTGATGGGCGTCGAGCGACCTGCGGGCGGCCAGCGCGACCGCCTCGGCGCCGCGCCGGGACCTGATGAAGGCGAGCGTCTGGACGTTCTCCCTGACCAGCCTGCTGAGCAGGTCCGCCGCCTGCGCGGTGGCGGTCCGGCGGAGCCGGGCCCCGGCCTCGCCGCGGGCATCGGTCAGCGGTGGTTCCCAGAGCGCGAAGGCGAGCGGTCCGCGGGGCGAGCCGTCGTCGGTCACTTCCTCGGCGTCAAGCCCGGTCAGCAGCCGGGCGCAGGCACCAGGGGTGCCGACCGTCGCCGAGGCGAGCACGAACACCGGACGGCCAGGACCCGCCGCCTCGCCCGGGGCGGCGTGATGGGCCACCACCCGCCGCAGCCGCCGCAGCACGTGGCCTACGTGCGAGCCGAAGACGCCCCGGTATCCGTGGCATTCGTCGATGATCACATAGCGCAGCCGGCTGAAGAAGCCTGACCAGCGGGCATGCCGGGGCAGCAGCGCGCGGTGCAGCATGTCCGGTGTGGTGAGCAGGTACCTGGCGTGGCTGCGCGCCCAGTCCCGTTCGGCCCGGGTCGAGTCGCCGTCGAAGGTCGCGGCCTGCACGCCCGGGAGGCCGAGGGCCCGGATCGAGGCGAGCTGGTCGGCCGCGAGGGCCTTGGTGGGCGTGATGTAGAGCACAGTGCCCCCCGCGAGCACCGACGTGAGCGCGGGCAGCAGGTACCCGAGCGACTTGCCCGAGGCGGCGGCGGTGGAGATGATCACGTTGCGGCCGGCCTGGGCGTGCGACGCGGCGGCGGCCTGATGACTCCAGGGGGCGCTGATGCCGCGGGCGGCGAAGGCGCCGATGACCTCGGCGGGAACCCACGGCGGCCAGGGGACCTGGCGACCGGCCCGGGCCGGGATGTGCTCCACATGGACAGGCCGGCCCGCGCGGGCTTCGTCCAGCAGGATGCCCAGAGCGCGGTTCTCAGCCCCGGCGGGCACCGTGACCAGGCTGGCCGGGCCGGGGCTCCCGGCGGGCACAGCGACCAGGCCGGCCCGCGAGGGGCGGGCGTCGGCGGGCGCGGGGGCCGCCCCTCCGGCGGGAGGTTCTGCCGGGAATGTCAGGGGTCCGGCCGGAGGAACGGGGGTGATCGTCGACACAAGTTTTCAGTGTGTCATCCGATGGGGGATGCCCGGAGGCATGATTTCGTATAGACATGACACCAGAGCGTGGTTGAATGCCGCAGAGGATCACGCCCCAGGCTCTGGCTACGTTAGCCCGCGCGCCGGGGCGGGACGTTTGAGATGACGCCTTGCATGGCGCTGGAGGATTTGTGGATCTGAAGCTGGGTCACTACAACAAGGACGGCATCGAGGTCGTCGACGTCGAGGGCGAGATCGATGTCTACACGGCGCCGCGGCTCCGTGAGCTGCTCATCGATCTAGTCAACAAGAACAACTACCAGCTCGTCGTCAACATGGAGAAGGTTGAGTTCCTGGACTCCACCGGTCTCGGCGTGCTGGTCGGCGGGCTGAAGCGAGTGCGTGCGCACGACGGTTCCCTGGACCTGGTCTGCACGCAGGAGCGGATACTCAAGATCTTCAGGATCACGGGGCTGACGAAGGTTTTCGGCATCCACGACACGGTGGATCTGGCCATCGCGGCCAAGAAGCTCGAGAAGTAACGCGGTCAGACCTCATCAGATGGCCACCGTCGAAGTAACGTTCACGCCGCTGCCCGCGCACGTTCGCACCGCGCGGCTGGTTGCCACCGCGGTCGCGCGGCGCAGCGGCGTGGACGAAGCCCTGCTTGATGAGGTGCGCCTCGCCGTGGGCGAGGCCTGCTCGCGCGCGGTTGAGGCGCATCGCAGGCACTGCCCGGCGGAGCCGGTCAGGATCGAGATGACCGACCAGGGCGAGCGGTTCGTCGTCGTGGTGAGCGACCACGCTCCCACCGCGTCCTCAGCCCCGTTTGGCGGCGCTAACGGCAATGACGCGGGCCGTGCTCATCTCGTGGAGGTCGCCCACGAGGAGGACGATGGCGTGATTCCGGCCGGATTCGGGCTGGCCGTGATCTCCGGGCTGGCCGATGACGTGCACGTCTCGTCGACGAGCTACGGCGTCAGCGTCCGGATGAGCTGGCCGTCAGCCGTCAGGGCCTGAATCGCCTATCCGGCCCGGCGGTCTGGCGTCAATCGATCTACCTCGGCCGTCCTGGCGCGCCGTTACGTTGCCCTATCGTATTTATAACGATAAGGTAACGAGATTGTTAGGAATGGTCCGGTGTTCGTGGTTCAGCCCGGGCGTGCGTAGACTCCCGGCCACTCGTTAGTCCCGATCGGCAACCATCTTCCGTTCGGATTCCAGGAGGTCGAATGTTCAGGCATGTCTCCGCGCTGGCGGCGAACCCCGTTAGTGTGAGCGGCTCCAACCTGACCTGGGTTGTCATTGTCGCGGTCGTGGCCCTGCTCGCGCTCGGCGTGGCTGGATTGCTGGTGCGGGAGGTGCTCGCGGCCAGCCAGGGCACCCAGAAGATGCAGGAGATCGCACTCGCCGTCCAGGAAGGCGCGGCGGCCTACCTGCGCCGGCAGTTCAGGACCCTCAGCGTGTTCGTGGTCCTGATCTTCTTCGTCCTGCTGCTGCTGCCGGTCCCCCCGGGCGCAGGCGGCGTGCGCTGGGGCCGATCCATCTTCTTCCTCGTCGGGGCCGGCTTCTCCGCGCTCACCGGGTTTACCGGGATGTCCCTGGCGGTACGCGGCAACGTGCGCGTCGCGGCGGCGGCCCGCGAAGCCGGGGGCGGTGCCCGCCAGGCCATGCGGATCGCGTTCCGCACCGGCGGCGTGGCCGGCATGTTCACCGTCGGCCTCGGCTTGTTCGGCGCGGCGGTCGTCGTGCTGATCTACAAGGGGAACGCGCCCGACGTGCTTGAGGGCTTCGGCTTCGGCGCCGCCCTGCTCGCGATGTTCATGCGGGTCGGCGGCGGGATCTTCACCAAGGCCGCGGACGTGGGCGCCGACCTGGTCGGCAAGGTCGAGAAGGGAATCCCGGAAGACGACCCGCGCAACGCCGCGACCATCGCCGACAACGTCGGCGACAACGTGGGTGACTGCGCGGGCATGGCTGCGGACCTGTTCGAGTCGTACGCGGTGATGCTCGTCGCGTCGCTGCTGCTTGGCAAGGTGGCGTTCGGGAACTACGGTCTGGTCTTCCCGCTGATCGTCCCGATGATCGGCGTGATCACCGCGGTGATCGGCATCTTCGCGGTCGCGCCGCGCAAGGGCGACCGGAGCGGCATGACCGCTATCAACCGCGGCTTCTTCGTCTCGGCGATCATCTCGCTGGTGCTGGTCATCGGCGCCGCGTTCTGGTACCTGCCGGACAAGTTCAGCAAGCTGACCGGGGTCACCGACAGCTCGGTGCTCGCCCACGTCGGGAACCCGCGGTTGCTGGCGATCGGCGCGGTGATCATCGGTATCGTGCTGGCCAGCGCCATTCAGCTGCTGACCGGGTACTTCACCGAAGTCAACCGCAAGCCGGTGCGAGACATCGGTCAGAGCTCGGAGACCGGCGCGGCCACGGTCATCCTGTCCGGGATCTCTACCGGGATGGAGTCCGCCGTCTACGCCGCGCTGCTGATCGGCGGCGCGGTCTTCGGCGCCTACCTGCTCGCGTACGACAACCCGCAGATCGCCTTCTTCGCGGTGGCGCTGACCGGCACCGGCCTGCTCACCACGGTCGGCGTGATCGTGACCATGGACTCGTTCGGCCCGGTGACCGACAACGCGCAGGGCATCGCCGAGATGTCGGGCGACGTCAAGGGCGAGGGCGCGCAGGTGCTGACGCAGCTGGACGCGATCGGCAATACCACCAAGGCGATCACCAAGGGCATCGCGATCGCCACCGCCGTGCTGGCCGCGACCGCCCTGTTCGGCGCGTTCGACACCACGGTCAAGGACAAGCTCGGCGCGGCCGCGAGCACCTTCAGCGTGTCGGTGGACAAGCCGAACGTCCTGGTCGGGGTCATCATCGGGGCCGCGGTGGTGTTCATGTTCGCCGGGCTGCTGATCATGGCGGTGGGCCGGGCGGCCCAGCGGGTCGTCCTTGAGGTGCGTAACCAGTTCCGCACCAAGCCCGGGATCATGGACTACACCGAGAAGCCCGATTACGCCCGGGTGGTCGACATCTGCACCAAGGACTCGCTCCGCGAGCTCGCCACGCCAGGCATCCTGGCGATCCTCACCCCGATCGCGGTCGGCTTCGCGTTCGGTTACGCGCCGCTCGGCTCGTACCTGGCCGGCGCGATCGCGGCCGGGGTGCTGATGGCGGTCTTCCTGGCCAACTCCGGTGGAGCCTGGGACAACGCCAAGAAGCTGGTCGAGGACGGCCACCACGGCGGCAAGGGCTCAGCCGCGCACGAGGCCACGATCATCGGTGACACCGTGGGCGACCCGTTCAAGGACACGGCCGGCCCCGCCATCAACCCGCTGATCAAGGTGATGAACCTGGTCGCGTTGCTGATCGCGCCGACTGTGGTGAGCTACACCGGTAACACCGGGCTGCGGGTCGGCGTGTCCCTGGGCGCCGTCATCATCGTGATCGGGGCCATCGTGGTCTCCAAGCGCCGCTCCGGCGGCATGGGCGTCGACGCGCCGGCTGCCACCGAGGTGACCGGTGCGGTCTCCCCGGCGGTGGAAGGCGTGAGCCCGGTCTCAGGCGCGGACATCGCGGACGCCGCGGCCCGCGGCGACGCCGAGGACCGTGCGGCCGCCGCCAAGCGACCCGAGTAACTGGCAGCCGGGTAAGCGCTCAGCCGGGCTGAGCCAAACCCGGGTCGCAGGTCCGGCCGGCCTGCGACCCGGGTTTTTCATGTCCGCTAAGACTCGGCGATCTCCTCGCTGGAGATGCCGAGCAGGTACAGGACCGCGTCCAGGTAGGGGACGCTCAGCGAGGTGTCCGCCGCGTCGCGCACCGCGGGCTTGGCGTTGAACGCCACGCCGAGGCCGGCCGCGGCGATCATGTCCAGGTCGTTGGCGCCGTCCCCGACCGCCACCGTCTGGGACAGCGGGACGCCGGCGTCGGCGGCGAACCGGCGCAGCGCGTCCGCCTTACCGGCCCGGTCGATGACCGGGCCCGCAAGCCGCCCGGTCAGCTTCCCGCCGCTGATCTCGAGCACGTTGGCCGCCACGTAGCCGATGCCGAGCTCGGCGGCCAGCGGCTCGATCACCTGGACGAAACCGCCGCTGACGATCCCGAACTTGTAGCCCAGACCGCCCAGGGTCCGGATCAGCGTCCGCGCGCCCGCCGTCAGCCGCAGCTCGTCTCGCACCTCATCAAGGACGCCGGCCTCCAGCCCGGCGAGCAGCGCCACCCGCTCGCGCAGGGACGAGGCGAAGTCGAGGTCGCCGCGCATCGCGGACTCAGTCACCTTCGCCACCTCGGCCGCGCAGCCGGCCCGGGCGGCCAGCAGGTCGATCACCTCGTCCTGTATCAGGGTGGAGTCCACGTCCATCACGATCAGCCGCATCGCCCGCCGGTACAGGCCGCCGCGCTGGACCGCCACGTCGACCCCCTGCTCGGCCGCGGCGCGGGCCAGGTCGGCCCGGAGCACGGCCGGGTCCCCGCCGGAGACGTCCATCTCGATACAGGTCACCGGGCGTTGCGCGAGCCGGCCGATCCGGTCGATGTTGGCGCCGCTGGCGGCGATCCGCCCGGCGATGGCGGTGATCGCGGCGGGCGCCAGCGGGCTGCCGAGCAGGGTGACGTGCAGTCGGCCGCCCCGGGCCGCGGAGTTCGCCGAGGACGAGGAGCCTGGCCGGTCCGAGCCGGTGGTGATCTCGGCCTCCAGGCCGAGATCAGCGGCGAGCGCGCTCACCCCGCCGTGAATGCCGGTCAGGTCCGGCGGCGCGTCGCAGCCGAGCACCACGCCGAGCACCAGCCGACCGCAGATCACCACTTGCTCGATGTCCATGACGGTGAGGGGGTACCCGGCCAGGATGGCGAACAGCCGGGAGGTCACCCCCAGCCGATCCCGGCCGGTCAGCGTGATGAGCAGGGTGGTCCGCGGTGTATTCACGGCGGCAGGCTACCCCAAAGATCCCGGCGGCGGGCGGCCAGCGGTCGGCGATCACGGACGTGACCTTCGTCCGCACAAATTCGACCTTGCCTCCAACGCAACCAAACATCGCGCCCGGGCGTCTATTTAAATGGGGGTCGTCGCTACGGCACCCTAATGTGACTTTCCGCCCGGCGGCCCTCCCGGCCAGATGGTCTGGCCACGCCCGCAGAGGGTGAATACAGAAGGGCATGAAGCCATGCACTTCAATCTTAGAAGGGCAGTGGGGGTCATGGCAGTCCCGCTGCTTGGGAGTGCCCTCGCGGTAGGTGCGGCAGCACTCCCGGCCAACGCCGCGACGTGGCATGATACGGCGCTATCCGCCTCCGCGGTAACCGCTGGCACCTTCAGTGCCAAGCTCAGGGTAGCAAATGGCGCCGGAGTCATTGACCTGGTGGGGACAGGCGTGACCTGGTCGCTACATGGCACACCGCCAGCCGGGGTATCCCTGTCCGGGACGACGATCAGCTATTCGGGTGCAGTAGTCACTAGCCCGCCCAAGATCGTCGCCGATGCCACAGACAGCGCCGGGAACGCCGAGGCGCTCGAGATCCCCGTCACGATCGCGGCCAATTCGATCCAGGTCAGCGGTTCCGTCCTTGCCGTCGTAGGGGCGTCTTTGTCCGCGCTGGCCGATGCGAACACCGCCGGCACCGTGAAGTTCAGTGCTACCAGCTCAGTGGGCAACAGCATCAGCTTTGCGGAGTCGAGCTTGCCGGCCGGACTGGTCTCCGGAGATCCCGTGCTGACCTACGTCGGGGGAACCGCCGCCCCTGGCACGTACAGCAAGGTCAAGGTAACTGCGACCGATGCCGAGGGCGCTGTGCTGAGCGGTACGTTCAGTCTCACGGTTGAGGCGAGCGATGTCTACACAGCCGGCACCTACGGTGACGAGGTTAACCCGTTCGGCAACGGGTTCGACGTGTACCAGCAGTACCAGCACGCAGGGGCGATTATCGCCGGGTGGACCGCGACCCAGGCCGACCCCGCGACGCACTTCCTGCTCCTCAACGGTACGCACTCGGGTGCGGTCAGGTTCGAGTACGCGCCCAACGGAGGGGGAACCGGGCTGTGCGTGTCAGATCCCGGCGGCGGCTGGGCCTCCGATCCGCTGGCTGACGGCCTGATCCTGACCTCGTGCAACAACGGTCCGTGGCAGCAGTTCGTCCCGCAGTCGAACGGCACGCTGAAGGACGTGGCCACCGGCCTGATCGTCAACCCGGACGGCACCGGCGCGCAGCTGCGCGGCGGCACCTCTGCTACGCCGTGGGGTGGCTCCGTCTACGGCTGGACGGACTACTCCAGCCTGCCGGGCTAGGAGGTTATTAACCAAGGCGAAGGGGCCCCGCAAGGGGTCCCTTCGCCTTGGGTTATCGCCACGGGCAGGTTCAGCTGGTTCCCAGCCGAGTCGGCCGCCAGCCGGTGCCCAGGTTAAGCTCCCGGGCGGGGTGGGCGCGGCCCGCGGGTGCCGGGAAGCCCGCTACCTCCGGCTAGGGCAGCAGCAGGTGCACGTCGCCGAATTCGTGCCACAGGTACCCGGCGCTGATCGCGGTGGCATAGCACCGGGCCAGCAGGTCCGGGCCGGCGAATGCAGCCAGCATCCGCAGGTGCGACGAGCGCGGCTCGTGCAGGCCGGTGAGCAGCCCGTCGACGGCCCGGACCCCCGTCTCCGGCGTGACCACGTGCGACGTCCAGCCCGCGGAGGGCGCGACCAGCCCCGGAGCCGCGCCGAGGGCCGCCGTCTCCAGCGCGCGGACCACGGTGGTGCCCGCGGCGATGACCCGGCCGCCGTGCGCCCGCACGTGGTTGACCAGCCGGGCCGTCGCGGGCGGGACGTCGTAGGGCTCCGGGTACGGGTCCTCGCCTGCTTCCAGCGAGGACACGCCGCAATGCAGGGTGAGCGGGGCGATCAGGACGCCGCGGGTCACCAGGTCGGTGACCACCGCGCGGGTGAACGGGCGGCTGGCGCTCGGCATCTCCGCGCTGCCCGGCGTACGCGCGAACACCGTCTGGTAAGCCGCCAGCGGCCAGTCGCGCCGCACGTGGGAGTATCTGATCGGGACGCCGTGCCGGAGCAGGTAAGGCACCACCGCCACCGACAGCCGGGCCTGCCAGAGCCTGGCGCCGGCCCGGGCCTGCAGGGTCAGCGCCGCCCCGCCGGGCAAGCTGATGACCTGGCCGGCGCACCCCTGTCCGTTCGGCCTAGAGATCTTGTTTTTCATCTGACGAAGTTCCACCAGCCAGCCGCCGTCGGGCCGTGGCGAACAGAAGTGCACGGCCAGGCCGCCGCCCGCCCGCAGCTGGGCCGGCAGCGTCCCGGTGCTGTTGACGACCAGCAGGTCGCCGGGTAGCAGCAGGCCGGGCAGGTCGCGGAAAACGTGCTGGCTGATCTGGCCGGAGCCGCGGCGGCTGACCAGCAGCCGGACGCCGTCCCGGGCTACGCCGCGCGCTTCGGGCGGGTCGTGCGCCTCGCGTTCGGCGGGCAGCCGGAAATCGGGCAGCCCAGAACCTGTCAGCATCGCGTCGGCCAGCCCCCGTTCGGACTGGGCCGCGCCGGGTGGGGCGACATCGGTAACCATCGGATCTCCAGGTCCGCTAGCCAGCATGGCAGGCGCCGTGGCCGGCCGGCATCAGGTGGGCGGCGCGGTACCTGCCGCTTGGCAGCCGCTGCGAGATGAGCCGGACGAACGCGGGGACCACCGACTCGGGCCGCGGCCGGTCCGAGATGTCCTGGCCGGGGAAGGCCCGCTGGTGCATGTCGGTGCGCAGGTCGCCCGGGTCGGCCCACCAGACGCGGATCGCGAGCTCCTCGGCCGCCAGCACGTTCGACGCCTGCTCCAGTGCGGCCTTGGCGGCGCCGTAGCCACCCCAGCCCGTGTACGCCTCCACGGCCGCGTCCGAGGTGATGTTGAGCACGGCGCCGCCGTGCGGGCGCAGCAGCGGCAGCAGTTGCTGGGTCAGCGCGATGGGCGCGATCACGTTCACCTCGAAGGCGGCCCGCAGCTCATCCGGCGGGTAGTCGGCCAGCGCGGGCAGCGGGCTGGCCCCCAGCGTGCCCGCGTTGTTCACCAGGATGTCCAGCCGGCCCGCGGTTTCCGCGGCCCGGCTGAGCGCGGCCCGGTGCGCGGCATCGGTGACGTCCCCGCTGATGGCGGTGACGTTCCCGCCCGCGGCGCGGATCTCCTGCGCGGCGGAGTCGAGGGCGGCGGCATCCCTGGCGTCGATGATGAGGGCGAAACCCTCGCGGGCCAGGCCGGCCGCCAGTGCCCGGCCCAGTCCGCGGGAGGCCCCCGTGATCATTGCTATCTGTGTGTTCATGTCTTCGCACGCTAGGCGTCCCGGCGCCGGTGCACATCGGTCCCCGGCCTGCGCCGGCCACGCTGATGGTCTTAGGACCGCCGCCCGATGCGCCGCCCTCGCCGCCCGGCTAACGTCGGATAGATGAGCGACGGGCTGGACGAGCTCTACCAGGTGAGCCAGGCGGTGCTGTCCGTCACCCGGCAGATGTCCGTCCGTGACGTGCTGCAGGTGATCGTGCGGTCCGCGCGGTCGCTGGTCGGCGCGCGGTACGCCGCGCTCGGCGTGCCCGACGACGGCGACTCGTTCGCCGAGTTCGTGGTGGACGGGATGAGCTCGGCGCAGTGGCAGGCGATCGGTCCGCTGCCGCGCAGGCACGGGATGCTCGCCGTGCTGCTGAATGAGGGCCAGCCGGAACGGCTCGCGGATATCCGCGCCGACCCGAGGTTCGAGGGCTGGCCCGAGGCGCATCCGGACATGTCGCATTTCCTCGGCGTGCCGGTGCGCGACGGCGATCGTGTCCTCGGCATCATCTTCGCCGCCAACAAGGTGTCCGCCGCGGCGGCCGGCCGCGGGTTCACCGGGCGGGATGAGGAGATCCTCGCGCTGTTCGCCGCGCACGCCGCGATCGCGCTGACCAACGCCAGGCTGTACGAGCGCAGCCGGGAACTGTCGGTGCTGCAGGAGCGCTCCCGGCTGGCCCGGGAGCTGCACGATGCGGTGACCCAGAAGCTGTTCGGCATCCGGGCGCACGCGCGGGCCGCGGCGGTCCTGGCGGCCAGGGAGCCGGCCGACCCGGCCCGGGTCCAGGCCGAGATCGACGTGATCGGCGCGCTCGGCGCGCAGGCGCACGCCGAGTTGCGCGCGGTGATCGACGGCCTGGCCCCGCCCGACCTGGAAGCCGCCGGGCTGGCTGAGTCACTGCGCAGGTACGCGGGGCTGGCCGGGCCCGCGCACGGGACCAGGGTCACGTTCACGGCCGCTGAACTGCCCGCGCTCGGCCCCCGGGCGGAGGCGGCACTATACCGGGTCGGGCAGGAAGCGCTGAACAACGCGCTGCGGCATTCGGGCGCGGCCTGCGTCCGGGTCGCCTTGACCCGCAGCGCGCGCCGAGCGGTGCTCGAGGTCGCCGACGACGGGCACGGGTTCCTGCCGGACATGCCGTCAAGCGGGCTTGGGCTGGCCTCGATGCGGGAGCGCGCCTCGGCGGCGGGCGGAGTGCTGACCATACGTTCGGGTAAGAAGGGCACGCTGGTGCGGATGACGGTACCCATCAAGGCGGTACCCATCAAGGCGGGGGCGGGAGGCGAGCGATGGCCCGGCCTATCTCCGTCCTGATCGTCGATGACCACCCGGTGGTCAGGCGCGGACTGCGGGTCCTGCTCGAGGTCCAGGACGGGATCGAGGTGGCCGGCGAGGCGGGTGACGCCGCCACCGCGCTCGCGCTGGCCGTCGAGCATGCCCCCGACGTGATCCTGCTCGACCTGAAGCTGCCCGGCGCGGACGGCATCGCGGTGCTCGGCGAGCTCAAAGCCCGTGACAGCGCCGCGCGGGTGCTGGTCCTGACCAGCGCCACCGAACCCGCCGCGGCGAGCCTGGCGGTCCGTTCAGGCGCGGCGGGGGTGCTCTACAAGGACGTCGACCCCGACGCGCTGGTGCGGGCGATCCGCTCGGTGCACGACGGCCACCTGCTGCTCGCAGCTGAGGCGGCCGGGACGTTGATGCGCATCGCGGGGGGTCCAGCGGCGGCCCTGGACGCGCTGACCACCCGCGAGCGCGAGGTCCTGGCGCAACTCGCCAGGGGACGGTCCAACCGGGAGATCGCGCGGGTGCTGCAGGTCTCGGAGAAAACGGTGAAGGCCCACGTGAGCTCGGTGCTGGCCAAGCTCGGCGTCTCCGATCGCACCCAGGCCGCGCTGCTGGCCGTCCGGCACGAGCGCGCGATCTAGGCGCGGACCAGGTGCGCGTAGACGATGATGTTGTCCAGGTAGTGACCGGTGGCCGCGTCGAACGGCCCGCCGCAGGTGATCAGGCGCAGGCTCGGGTAGTCGGCCCGCCCGTAGACGGACGCGGTCGGGAACGCGTCCTTGGCCACCTTCTGCACCCCGTCCACGGCGAAGGTCGCCACCTTCTTTGCGCGACCGTGCCGGTCAGCATGAATGCTGCTACACCAAAGGGAAAACAGCCTGCTAGCACGCGTGTGCGCATCGCCATTTCCCGTTCCTCCTCCTCGCTAGATCGTTCCTTAACCGGTCATACCGGGTAACCAAGCAATCAGGAACCGTAGCGCGCTTTATGCGGACTAGGTTATTCGTAAGCGATTTTTAACCTTAGAACCGGATATAAGGTTGCAGAACAGTACGGGAATTACCAGAACGGCCTTCCAGCGCATTCCATGTCATCGGGCGATATTCGGCGCTTAGCGGGCGTCCGGAGCGCGGGCGGACGGGCGTTACCGGGAACTTGACAGGACCAGTCCGCCCGCCCGGGTGGGCTGACGGGGGCGCGGTGGCATAGGTTCGGTCTCGGCGGCCATTCGACCCGGCGGATCCACGGGTGCCGGCGGAGAAAGGGGACCCTAGTGTCCGACGAGGTACTGCGGCTGCGTGGCGTCGAGGTCCGGCGTGACTCGGCGGTCCTGCTGCGCAACGTGGACTGGACGGCGCACGGCGACGAGCGCTGGATCCTCATCGGTCCCAACGGGGCGGGCAAGACCACCCTGCTCCAGATCGCCGCGACGATGGCGTTCGCCTCGCAGGGCACGGTTGAGGTCCTTGGCGAGAAGATGGGCGAGGTCGACATCTTCGATTTGCGGCCCAGGATCGGGTTGACCAGCGCCTCGATCGCCGAGCAGGTCCCGCCAGGGGAGAAGGTCATCGACCTGGTGCTCACCGCCTCCTACGCCATCTTGGGCCGGTGGAAGGAGGAGTACGACTCCGCGGACGTCACCCGCGCCGTCGAGCTGCTCGACGCGCTCGGCTGTGCGCACCTGATCAGGCGCAAGTTTTCCACCCTGTCCGAGGGTGAGCGCAAGCGGGTGCAGATCGCCCGGGCCCTGATGCCCGACCCGGAGCTGCTGCTGCTCGACGAGCCGGCCGCCGGGCTCGACCTGGGCGGCCGCGAAGACCTGCTCCGCCGGCTCAGCACCCTGGCCCGCGATCCCAAGGCGCCGATGATGGTGCTGGTCACCCACCACGTCGAAGAGGTGCCCGACGGCTTCACCCACGCGATGCTGCTGCGCCGCGGTTCGGTGCTCGCGGCCGGGCCCATCGAGGAGGTCTTCACCGCGCGGAACCTGTCCCGGTGCTTCGGTGTTCAGCTGGAGATCGAGCACCGCCAGGCCCGCTGGACTGCCCGGGCCCGCTGAGTCGCCGTTCGCTGGCCGAACCCGCTCGCGGTCGGTAACGTAGGAATCAGGCCCGGAACCCCAGGAACCCCCCGGAACCCCGCACCGGGCGCAGGAGTGAAGCAGCCATGTCCTCTCTCGTCGCGATCATCCTGCTTGTGGTCCTCGTGGTCCTGGCCGTCGCGGTGGTCAGCAGGTCGATCCGCATCGTGCCCCAGGCGTCGGCGGGGATCGTCGAGCGGTTCGGCCGGTATCACCGGACCCTGCATGCCGGGCTGAACATGGTGACACCGTTTGTCGACCGGCTGCGCCCGCTGCTGGACCTGCGGGAGCAGGTGGTCAGCTTCCCGCCCCAGCCGGTGATCACCCAGGACAACCTGGTCGTCGGCATCGACACCGTGATCTACTTTCAGGTCACCGACGCCCGCGCGGCCACCTACGAGGTCGCCAACTACATCACCGCGGTCGAGCAGCTGACCGTGACCACCCTGCGGAACGTGGTCGGCGGCATGGACCTGGAGACCGCGCTCACCTCGCGGGACCAGATCAACAGCCTGCTGCGCAAGGAGCTTGACGAGGCGACGGGCAGGTGGGGGATCCGGGTCGGCCGGGTCGAGATCAAGGCCATCGAGCCGCCATCGTCCATCCAGGACTCGATGGAAAAGCAGATGCGCGCCGACCGGGACAAGCGCGCCGCGATCTTGTCCGCGGAGGGCTCCAAGCAGTCGGCGATCCTGACCGCGGAGGGCGAGCGGCAGGCGGCGGTACTCAAGGCCCGCGGAGATTCCGAGGCGACCGTGCTGCGGGCCGAGGCGGACGCCAAGGCCCAGGCGGCGCGGGCCCGCGGCCAGGCCGAAGCCATCGGCACAGTGTTCAAGGCCATCCACGACGGCAACCCGGACCAGCGGCTGCTGGCCTATCAGTACATGCAGATGCTGCCGCAGATCGCGCAGGGCGACGCCAACAAGGTCTGGATCGTGCCGAGTGAGATCGGCAAGGCGCTCGAGGGGATCAGCGGTTTCTTCGGCGCCGCAAACAGCCGGCAGGCCGAGCCGCCGGCCTCGCCGGCCCCGGGTTCGTCAGGGTCTGGGCCTGAGCTCGACCCGGCCGCCGTCCGTGACCCGGGTCTGGAACGATGGCTGGCGGGCCGTGGCGGGCCCGTGCACGACGGTGCCGTCGGCGATCACGAAGGTGGATCCGTGCCAGGGACAGGCGACGCAGGCGCTGTCCCGCTCAACGACGATCCGTCCCTGGTGCAGGGGTCCGCCGAGATGCGAGCACCGGTCTGACAGCACGCTCACCTGCGGCCCGGCCCGGTACACCAGCAGGGACAGGTAGCCGAGCTGGCGCCTGACCAGCCGCCGGTCGGGCAGCCCGTCGAGGTCGCACAGGTCATGCCAGCCGAGTCCGGACAGGTGGCTGACCTGGTCGGCGTGGCTCGCGCCCGCGCCGAGCCGCAGCGCCAGGTGACCGCCCAGGTAAGACCCGATGCTGGCGACCGCGAGCCCGGAGGCGGACAGCAGCCGTCCGTACCCCGGCCGTCCGCCGGCCCGGGCTGCCAGCGAGCCGATGAACAAGGTGGCCGCGCTGGCCTGGCACACTGCGTGCACCAGGCCGACTCGCTGCTGGTCCCGGTGCAGCGCCGACCAGTCGGCCAGCCCGGTGGCCACCGCAGGCGCCGTGCCCGCGACCCCGGCCGCGATGAGCATTCGGCAGGCGCGTTCTGTGCCGGGCAGCGCCTCGAGCAAGACCGCCGACGTCCAGCAGCCCAGCGGCAGCCGGACCAGCGCGGGATGGGCCGGCTGGCCGAACGGGACACCGTGCAGGGCGTCGGTCCTGGCGCCCGCGGGCAACGCCTTGACGACGGTATCCGACAGTTCCTGGATAACCGGATCGAGCGCGTGAGCACGCTCGATGCGTTCGGCCAGGGCGGCCGGCCGGGACAGTAGGGAGGCCTTGCGAGCCTGACGCGCCCGCCGGGCGGTGGCGAGAAGGGTTTGCCGCACGTGTAGTGGGTACCCGCAAGAACGGGTGGCCTAGCATAAAGCGGCGGAAGAAGTCTCTGCCCCCCTCTCTGCCCCTCTCTCTGCCCCCGCCGCAAGCCGTCCGGCGCCCAGAAGCCAGAAATGGTTATCGTGGATATCTACCTTCTTCTGGGCGGTGGTAAAGATCCACGATAAGCCTGGTCCCGGGCTTTTGGGGCAGGTGTGACAGGGGGGACCTGGGCGGGGTGGGCACCACTGATCGTTCGGGAATTAATGATCTGGGAGGTAGGCG
>ODAK010001321.1_pt1 | contig 27377 bp, 17 predicted proteins | sample 1539591 | NCBI WGS metagenome assembly ODAK01 (sample SAMEA3539303, study PRJEB22396) | soil metagenome | biome: tundra; feature: field; material: soil | place: USA | collected 2010-05 | depth 0.15 m
AAAGCCACTTGAGTGCGTGCTTTCGGTCTACACCAATTCCGAAACTGCTATAGTCCGCCCTCAGATTTCGTTCGCGCTCGACCCAGGCGCGTTTGACCAAGCGTCTTAGAAAAATCTACTTGGGCGCGAAAGCGAAGATCCTATTCTGTGTCTCGATATAGACATGTCCGTTGACAACGACAGGCACGGACCACTTTGATGCAGTGAAGACAGCCCCGACAAAAAGTTCATTGCTCATGTTGGTTGCGTCGGTTGCCCGCAGTGTGCCGCTGGTCGGTTCGTAGGCCCAGACGATTCCATCGGAGTTGCCATTCGCAGAAATCGATGCGTACGCGCCCGGATAAGTGTAAACAGTCGAGCCAATTGAAACCGGCGTTGCCGACAGCAGACCGGTGCTTGCGTTGAGAGTGAACATTTTCAAGACGTCGTGATTGGGAATCAGGTAGACATTCTGATTCCAGAATGTCGGTGTCGAAAAGCATGCCTCACCTGAGGCGGTGAAGTTTCCGGTCTGCCCGATCTGTCCATCGACGCGCTGGATGATGTTATCGGTAACGATGCCTTGATTGCCCATCTGGTCGCGGTTGAGGACATAGATTGAGTTGGGCTTTCCGCACACGATGAGTTCATGTTCGTATGATCCCGATTGATCTGGAACCATGAGCACCCCGCCCGATCCAAGATCGAAGTCGGCCGCCGATTGGGCGACGCTGTTGTAGGGCGTGAAGTAATCCAGCGGTTGCAACGTTGGACTCAGACGCATCACACTCTGTCCAAAGTTATTGAGTCCGTCAGAAACGCCGTTGCCGCTGGTGACGTAGATGGTGCCGGCGCCATCGGCAACTGGTCCGTTGCCAGACATCCAGATGCCGCCTCCGCCAGTGGAATTGCTGTTTGGGTCATCGTTGAACACTGCATTCAGAGTGAGAGCCGTGCTATCGAATGCGAAGATGAAACCCTGATAAGGCGGCCGATCGTTTATCCCGCCAAAGCCCACGTAGACAGCGTTATTTGCCAATAGCAGAGCTGCCCGCTGCATCTGGTTCCCATCGATGAAAGACGGCGCAGAAAACGTCACGGGGCTGTTGGCTTTTTCCAGGCCGGTTGTGATGTCAATCGCGTGCAGGCGATGAATGAGGACGGTGTTATTGTTCTCGGCGGTCATTGCAACGACATACAGTGTGTTTGAATTGGGGTCGATTACGGGTGTGCCGACAATACCCACCGGATTTATCGAGCTTTTCACGGCGGACCCTGCGACCGGGGTGACACCGGCTGACAGGAATGAGCGCTGCCAGAGGATGGCACCCGTATCTCCGTCGAGCGCGAACACACTGTCGTTTGCTGTCGCCTGGAATACGACATTGTGTGGAGTGCCGTTCACGGTCAGCGCATTCATATAGAGCGGCTGAGCCCAAATGCCGCCGTCAAGCTTCGTCGACCAGGCCAGGCCGAAGGAGGTTGAGTTCACATTGTCCGGGGTAAGCACGCGCTCTTGCGTCTGTGCGCCGGTGCGGGCGTTGTTGCCTCGGAACGTGGTGTAGTTGATGATCGACACGCTCGCGTTGTCGGTTTCCGTGAATGCGGGGCCGCTAGACGCCGTCGCGGTGATGACGCAGGAGCCAGCGGTGGCCGCAGCGGTGAAAAGTCCCGTGCTGGCGTTGATGCTGCCGCATGTAGCGGACCAGGTTACAGGCATGTTGGCGTGAAACTGCAGTTTGCCAATTGCGAACAATGCAGGATTCACCGGCGTGATGGTAATAGGCGAATTGACCGTGATGGTGGACGATGCTGTGTTGCCGCTGCCGTCTGTCGCAGTCGCGGTCACGTTGCAGATTTGCGCAGTGAGAGGCGCGGTGTAAAGACCGGCGCTCGGATCGATCGTTCCGCAGTCCGCAGACCATGTTGCATTGGCGCTTGCGGTAAATTGCTGCGGCGAATTTTCAGTGATGGTGATTTGAGTTGGCGAAATCGAGAATGCGGCCGAACTCCCGACCGTGTCGGTTGCGCTTGCTGTGTAAGCCGGGCCGGAGGCTGCTGTCGCAGTGATGGAGCAAACTGTGCCTTGCACGGATGATGCAGAGAACAGACCTGTCGCATCGATGCTGCCGCAAAAGGCGATCCAAGTTACGGCGGCGCTGGCCGTGAACTGCTGGGTGTTGCCTTGAAGTGTGGTGGCAGAAGCAGGCGTGATGAGGACTGGAGAAGAAATCGTCGCTATTGTCGATGCAGTGTTGCCGCTGCCGTCGGTTGCAGCTGCGGTGATGGTGCAGATACCGGGTGCGAGTGGAGCAGTGTAAGCGCCGGTCGTGCTCCCAATCGTGCCGCAGGAACTTGTCCACGTCGCGGCTTTGCTTGAAGTAAATTGCTGCGTCGCATTTTCAAGCAAGCTCTGATTAAGCGGAGAAATCGTGAGAGGAGCTGCTGCTCCAACGGTGTCTGCGGCGCTCGATGTGTAAGCCGGTGCCGTTGCGGCTGTAGCGCTGATGGTGCAGACGCTTCCCTGCGCGGCCGCGGCGGTGAAGAGACCAGCAGCGTTGATGCTGCCGCATGACGATGTCCAGTTAGATTGCATGTTTGCAGTGAACTGCTGCGTGCTGCCCTGCGGCGTCGCAGCTGTCGACGGCGTGATAACGAGAGGAGAAGTTACGGCCGCAATCGTTGACGCGGTGTGCCCACTGCCATCGGTGGCATTTGCAGTAATGGTGCACGTGCCCGCAGCAAGCGGAGCCGTGTAGGTTCCCGTAGTTGTGCCGATTGTTCCGCAAGAGGCGATCCACGTTGCATTCACGCTTGAAGTAAATTGCTGCGTCGCGTTTTCAAGCAGGCTTGGATTGAGCGGAGAGATTGTTAAGGCCGTGGGTGCGCCGACAGTTTCGATGGCACTCGCTGTATATGCTGTCCCGCCCGTGCCTGTCGCAGTGACGGTGCACGCGCTGCCCTGCGTGGCTGAGGCGGTGAAGAGACCCGCAGCGTTGATGGTGCCGCATGACGCGGACCATGCGACGGACATGTTCGCGGTGAATTGCTGCGTCTGGCCGAGTGGAGTTGTTGCGCTGGCAGGCGAGATTGCGATCGGCGATGTGACGGTTGCGTTGGTTGATGCAGTCTGGCCGCTGCCATCCGTTGCATTCGCAGTGATGGTGCACGATGTGGGAAACAGCGGAGCCGTGAAAACGCCGGCTGCGGATATCGACCCGCAGCTTGCACTGAATGTGGCGCCGCTACCGACCGTGAATTGCTGGGTGCCCCCCTCGCTGATTGTGACATTAAGCGGAGAAATTGAAAACGTCGATGCGACAGGTGCCGCGATCTTGTCGTATCCATAGACCATGTACTTGGGGTTCGAGATGGCGGTGCCTTGAATCGTGCAATAGGATCCGACTGTCCCGCTGGCAGTGTAGAGGCCGCTCGCTGTGATTGTGCCGCACTTCGCACTCCAGGTCACGGATGTGCTCGCGGTGAACTGCTGGGTTTGACCTTGCGGCGTGGTCGCCGCCACAGGCGTCATGGTGACTGGAGAAACGACATTGATGCTCGCCGATGCTGCTCCGGTGCCGTTGGTCGGGGTGGCTGTCACTTTGCAAGTTGAGCTGGGATAAAGCGGCGCCCTATACAGTCCCGTTGAAGAGATCGTTCCGCAACTGGCGGTCCACGTTGAAGGCGTGGAAGCAGTGAACTGTTGCGTTGCGTTTTCTTGAACTGTGACACTCAATGGCGCGACAGTTACGGCCAGGCCTTTGAGGCTGGCGAGAAGAAAGAATGCAACAGGGAGAGCGCGGTGCCGGATCGTACCCACTTGATGTCCTTAACTGCAGAAAAACACTGCAGACACACTGAGATTATTGGCGCGGTAATCATGCGAACACACTGCTCAAGAATGTGTGGAAGCATCTGTAAAAGAGGAAGACAGCAATAGCGGGATTATGCGGGGGGCTGTGAAGAGAGTCAATTGCAAACGCGGGCGCGCGGCTACCACATATGTTGTAGAGGGTTGCGAGCCACGACTAGCAACCCGCGCGTAGCACTTAGGACTCTAAGTGGGTATCTGGAAGCTGCTTGAATCTGTTGATCGCAACTTCAGAGTGAGCTTCAATCAATGGTGCCGCTGTCGAAGTTTCAGCTAGGCTCTTGTTGCCATACCAGCGCAATGCGCATGTCCGCACAGGCAGTTGATTTCAGTTTTGTCGGCCATAGCCTCGCAGTGGGTGCTGCAGTATTTTTCTTTGTCCGGGGGGATGCAGCTGCAGGCGGGGTGAGCACATTTCTTTGGACCAGCCATAAGTTTTCTCCTTGGCGTTTACCGCATTCGCAACCCAAAAACGGGTTCTCGCGGTTACGATGCCCCAGCGGATTAAAGGGATGGCAGAGAGTCATATGCGGAATCAGCGAGGGCGCTAGACAAACGGGTGATCCGGCAGGGTGTCACCTGTAAGTCATCTTTTGATCAGTTACCCGTGAGCAACAAATGGTTATTGCAGCTATCTTTACAAGTTCTTGCACAGAGAAATAAGGTGAGAGGGCACGAAGGAATAAGGCGGCTAACAGGAAAGAAATTAGTCGCCCAACCAAAGGGCGAAACCACGCATCAGACAAAAAAGATGGGGACCGTCGAGCAACACTCCTTTTAGCCCTTCGGGCACACTGACATCTGGCGATTGTTTTGCAAAATGAATTTTTGCATGCCATTGGATTTTCAAGGACGCCGTGCGCCGGTGATTCGGGGGAGTGTGTGCGCAACATGACGCATTGATACACCGCCTTTCTGCGTAATTGTTCCACTGCTAATTTTTTTGCTGCGGTTTGCGGATGAGCACAGAATGCATATTTACGGTCTAGTGTTCGACGAATCTTCGCACCGCTGGCCGCTAAGCATACAGCATCCGCAATCGAACGTTATTACCACTTAGGCCAGGAGAGACCCGTGAGGAAGACACAGACGCTTTTGATGCATCGTATTGGCTTATTTCTTGTTTCCATTTTCCTGCTTGGGTGCGGAATTGCACGGGCCCAGAACATTTCTGTGTCTCCGCTGCAGATTGCGTTTCCCAATCAAGGGGTCGGAACTACGAGCAACGCCTATAACGTTACGATTCTGAATAATCAAACGGGCACACTCACGATCTCCAGCATTCAGACGGCAGCGCCTTTTGCGCAGACCAACAACTGCGGGGCAACCCTGGGGCCCAATCAGCAGTGCACCGTGAGCGTGACGTTCACCCCCACTGCCAAGCAGTATTATTCGTCGAAACTCATCGTTACCGATTCCGCCGGGAATTCGCCGCAGAACGTGACGCTGACGGGAAGTGGAGTCATTCCTATTACGTTTTCGCCAGCTGGGATCAGCTTTGGCAACCAGGCGGCAGGCACGACCAGCAATGCTACCAACGTCACGATGAAGAACAACCTGCCTACTGCGATTGCGATATCGAACGTTCAAGCGACAGCGCCGTATGCGCAAACCAACAATTGCGGCACCTCTATCGCGGCCGGTGGCACCTGCACGCTGAGTGTCACTTTTGATCCGGCGGCCGTGCAATATTACTCTTCTTCGATCGCGGTCACAGACAGCGATCCGAGTTCACCGCAGTCAATCACGGTTACTGGCACTGGAGTTGCTCCGGTCGGATACACTCCCAAGACGATTACGTTTGCGAATCAACCCGTCAATTCGACAAGCGCTGCATCGGTGGTTACGGTCAACAACAATCAGACGACGCCGCTCAGTATCGCGAGCATCTCTGCGCCCACGCCCTTTGCTGCGACCAACAATTGCGGAGCATCGCTGGCCGCCGGGCAAAGCTGCACGGTGAACGTGACATTTGCTCCGACAGTCGCGAAGTACTATTCGTCAACACTCACCATCACGGATGGAAGTGCGACGTCGCCGCACACGGTCACACTCGCCGGCAACGGTTATCTTCCGCTGGTTGCGTCTCCGACGCAGATTTCTTTCCCCAATCAGGCCACCGGTACCACGAGCTCCGGGTACGCCGTCACGCTGATCAACAAGCAGCCAGTCACGTTGAACATCGCCAGCATCGCGGCGCCTGCGCCCTTCTCGCAGACCAACAACTGCGGAACGACGCTTGCATCCGGATCGAGCTGCACGGTGACCGTTACCTTCGCGCCCACCTTGGCGCAGCACTACTCTTCGAATCTGACCATTACAGATGAGGCGGCTACATCGCCGCAGACGGTACCGCTGAACGGCACGGGCTACGCGCTGGTCTCATTAAATCCCAGCGTTATTTCATTTCCGAGCCAGGCGATTGGAACAACCAGCGCGCCCTCGAACGTGACGTTGACCAACAACGAGACAGTAACGCTGAACATATCCGGCATTTCAGTGGCGGCTCCGTTCTCGCAGACCAACACCTGCGGAACGTCGCTGGGCGCGGGTCAGAGCTGCACGGTGAGTGTCAGCTTCAGCCCAACAGCAGTGCAATACTATGCAGCCAATGTCACGGTGACAGACGATGCGCCCAACTCGCCGCAGTTGCTCGCGGTGAATGGCAACGGCTCTGTGGGCCTGACGTACACGCCCAAAGTCGGCGGACTGTACTTCAACAACCAGATTGTGCAAACGCCCAGCACTTCGCAGCCGGTAACACTGACCAATAATCAGTCGACCGCGGTCACGTTCAGCTCGATGGTTTCTTCGGCGGATTATCCCTTCACGACCAACTGCGGAAACGGCGCAGGCGGTGGCACGCTCGCGGCTGGTGCAACCTGCACGGTCATGGTTTCCTTTAATCCGCAGGTAATCGGAAGCCGGCCCGCGAACCTGATCATTTATGAGAATGCTGCCGGCGGCCAGGTCACGATCCCATTGCAAGGCACAGGCATCAACGGTACTCAGGGCGCGCTCGTGTCGGTCACGCCTCTGACACCTTGCGCACAACCTCTGCAGACCTTGCAGTTAACCGCGCGTGTAACAAGCCTGGCCAATACCGCCGTGACGTGGTCTGTGAACAATGTCGTGGGTGGAAATTCAACCTACGGCACGATTTCGTCGACTGGGCTTTATACCGCGCCGGCGGCAGCGGGGACCTATTACATCGAGGCAGTCAGCCAACAGGTGCCGTCGTTGATGAATTCGGCGACGGTGATTGTTGAATCTGCTACGAGCCTGACATTTGGAATCTACCCGTATGTGGCCGCGATTCCGGTTGGAGCGAAGCAGCCATTCTCGGCACAGATCTGCCTGGTCCCGGATACCAATGTGAGTTATACCGTAGATAACATCGCCGGGGGCAACGCGACGGTAGGCACGGTCTCGAGCACCGGTCTCTACACCGCTCCGCCGACAGCAGGCAAACACACGGTACGCGTGACGGATGCAACTCTGAACCGTACAAGCGGTGGAGTGGTCACGGTGTTCTCGAGCATCACGGCGGATTACGGATCACGCGCGGGCACGACGGCGCCGATTCCTGCAGACCTGTTCGGTTACGGACGTGGAGAATCGATTCCCACAGTGTCAGCCCGCAATATGCTTGGCGGCGGCGGACTCACTGTTGCACGCACATCGGCGCAGATCGCAACGGTCTATGCAACGCAGACGCCCAACTGGACGAAGATCGATCCATTGATCGCAACCATCCAGGCATCCGGGCAACATGCTCTGTTGCAACTGCACCAGACGCCGCCGTGGCTGCAGCCGACCTCGGGCATCTGCGCAGGCAACGTGTTCGCAGCGCCTACCGATGTGAACCAATGGGCACAGATCGCAGCAGCCTATGTCGCTCACATAGACGCGACATTCCCCGGAGTCATCACCGATTACGAGATAGGCAATGAGCCCAACGCCACCGGCATGTGCTCAACAGCATCTCATCTCAACGTCTACCTCGCGATCTACGGTGCGGCTGCTCCTGCAATGAAGGCACAAGCAGCGCAGGATGGAGTATCGATTCGCATCGGTGGGCCGGTCATCTCAGGCTATACACCTTACTGGATCAATGCCCTGTTGACGACGAGCACAACCGCGCCCTACGTGGACTTTGTCAGCTATCACCAGTACTTCTATGGGTCTTCGCAACTCGAGGCCACGTGGGATACATACACTGACATGCCGTCGATGTACGAGGCGGAACAGGATGCGAGTACAGGAGCCCAGGCCAACTACGGGAAGGCCCTCAAGGCAGTCGCGGCGGGCCAGCAACCGAATGCTGCGAATACGCCCATTTACATCACGGAATACAACACCAACTGGGCGTTCTACCAGGATTGTTGCCGCAACAACAATACCTATGCTCCCGTATTTAATTCAATGTACGTAACCGATTTGCTCAACTCTGTCTACAACGGCAGCACACGCGAGCCGAACAAGATTTTCTACTTCGGCGGCTCTGCTTATCCCTACTTCTGCCTGATTGGAGTCGTAGACAGCAACAATGACTGCCTGTACTCGGCTGGAGCAACACCAGCACCGTATCCGCAGTACTTCCCATACCAGCTGATTGCTGGGCCTCAGTACCTGGGCCTGTCGGCAGGCGGATTTATGGCGAAGAGCATTACGGCGCCAACGGGTGGCGGCGGACTGGCTACGACGGCGTTCTACACAGCCAACAGTGACGCGTTTGTGCTCACCAATCCTACGTCTTCCGCGTACAACCAAATCACGGTGACGCTGGCCAACCCGGGCTTGGCGGGCACGCAGGGAACGCTTTACCAGATAACGAATGGTACGCAGATCACAACGACTCCGATTTCGTTCTCGCAAACAGGAACGAGTCTGACCACGACGATCAGCGTGCCAGCGTATTCGGTGCAGGCGATCTCGCTGCCATAAGTTCGAGGGCTCCGATGGAGCGGCCTTGACGTCTGCCTAACCCGGCACGTCAAAGCCGCCCCCCCGGGGCCTGAGATGTTTTTGAAGACACCCGGACATGCGCGCATGTGGGCCACGATCGGCCCGCGACCCCTCCCCGTCGCGATAAGCTAGAGGCTGGAACTTTGGAGCCAAAAGCTACGCATGACCACGCATAAATATTCGACCCTTGCCGTACACGCCGGGCAGCATCCTGACCCGTTGACAGGCGCCGTCAATGTTCCGGTCTATCTCTCTTCAACTTTTGAATTGACTGGAATCGGCACGGATAAAGGCTGGGACTACTCTCGCGCCGGAAATCCTACGCGCGACCGCCTTGAAGAGGCATTAGCCGCGCTCGAAGGCGGCACGTCGGGCCATGCATTTGCAAGCGGCATGGCGGCAATCTATGCGCTAGTTGCGACGCTGCGCGCCGGCGATCACCTGATCTGTTCGCACAATGTTTATGGCGGCACGGCGCGGCTTTTCAACCTGATCGTGCGCCACTACGGCATCGAAATTGAATATGTAAACACCGGCGATCTCGACGCTGTCGCCGCTGCGATCAAGCCGAATACGAAGCTGATTCATGTTGAGACGCCGACCAATCCGTTGATGTCGCTCACTGACATCGCGGCGGTCAGCAAGATCGCGCATGCCAAAAATGTTGAAGTGAGCGTGGACAACACGTTCATGTCGCCGGCGCTGCAAAGCCCGCTCGCCCTGGGCGCGGACATCGTGATGCATTCGACGACCAAGTTTTTAAATGGCCACTCCGATGGACTGGGCGGGGCGCTTATCGGCTCCAAGCCGGAGCATAAAGAGCGATTCCTGCTGGTGCAAAAGGCGGCGGGCGGAATTCTCTCACCGTTTGAATGCTTTCTGGTGCTGCGTGGCATCAAAACTCTGCCGCTGCGCATGAAGCAGCACGAAGAGAACGGCCGCGCGGTGGCGGAGTTTTTATCGACGCAGAAAAAGCTGACGCGGCTCGCATATCCCGGGCTCAAGAGCCATCCGCAACATGAACTGGCGGTGAAGCAACAGCGCGGCTTTGGCTCGATGTTGAGTTTCGATCTGGGCTCGCGCGATGCGGCAGGGCGCTTTCTTGGGGCGATCAAATTGTTTTTGAATGCCGAATCGCTGGGCGGGGTTGAGTCATTGGCATCCCATTCGGCGACGACCACTCACTTCGCGTTGACCGATGGGGAGCGGGAAGCTATCGGCATCACGCCGGGGCTGGTCCGGCTGTCGGTGGGCATCGAAGACAAGGAAGATTTGGTTGCCGACCTCGAGCAGGCGCTCGCGGCGGTGTAACGGCACTAGTGTCCCATCGGCGCGGAGACCGCCTTCTTGGGTCGCCGCATAATAAACGGAATCGGCACTAGAACCGCGGTCAGAGCCACCATCACCCAGATTACATCGACATAGGCAAGCAGGCGGGCTTGAATCTGTGCCATGCCGTAGATCTGCGCGCCGGCCTGCGCGATGGCGTCAGGCATCGCTTTGCCGCGCTCGACCCACGCGCCTGCCAGTCCGGAGCGCAAGGCGTCGAAAGATCTGTTTCCGGCTCCCGCATGCGGGGTGAGCATCGCCAGATGCTTCTGGCTCAAGCGCGCCAGCAATGTGGTGACGAAACTGATGCCCACGCTGCCGCCGAGATTGCGCATGAGCGCGGTGAGCCCGCTGACTTCGTTGTACTTCTCCTGCGGAATGCCCGCGTAACAAAGCGTATTGATGGGGATGAACAGGAATGGCAGGCCGAGCGCGATGAAGACACGCCAGCTGACCGCCATGCCAAAGCTGACATTGAGGTTAATGCTGGTCATGCGCCACAGGCCAAACGTGGTGATCACGAACCCCATCGCGACCAGCTTGCGCGGATCAAATTTGGGCGCGAGTGCGCCGGCGACAGGAAAGAGAAACATGAGCACCAGTCCGCCGGAGGAAACCGCCATGCCCGCCTGTCGGGCGGAGTAGCCCATGATTTCCTGCAGGAATTGCGGAATGAGCACAGTGGATGAATAAAGCGAGACGCCCACCATGAACATGACCAGCTGCGTGGTGCCGACATTTCTTCGCCCAAACAGGCGCAGATCGAGAATGGGGTGTTCGATCGAGAGTTCGCGCCAGAAGAAAAGAGCCAGCCCGATCGCCGCGGTGATGGCGAGAGTGACGATGAAGTGGGAACTGAACCAGTCGTCTTCCTGACCCTTGTCGAGCATGATTTGGAGCGCACCAATGGCCACAATAAGCAGACCCAGGCCCCAGTAGTCGATGCCTTCGCGGCGCTTGCGGATTTCGGCAAGATACGGTGGGTCTTCAACGACGCGGTTGGTGAGGTAGAGCGACAGAATGCCGACGGGAATGTTGAGGAAGAAGATCCAGCGCCAGCTGTAGTTGTCGACTATCCAGCCGCCCACGGTGGGCCCGAGCACAGGCGCCATGACGACGGCGACTCCATACATGGCAAATGCCATGCTGCGCTTCTGCGGCGGAAAGGTGTCGGCGAGGATGGACTGCTCACTGGGCTGCAAGCCGCCGCCGGCTGCGCCTTGCAGAACCCGGAAAAACACCAGCGTTCCCAGTGTGGGTGCGAGGCCGCAGAGGAGCGACGCTAAGGTGAACAGGAACACGCAACTCATGTAGAAGCGCTTGCGGCCCATGCGATTGGCGATCCAGCCGCTGATGGGGAGCACCATGGCATTAGCGACGAGATAGCTGGTCAGCACCCAGGTCGCTTCATCGGGACTGGCGGAGAGCGATCCGCCGATGTGCAGCATGGCCACGTTGGCAATGGAGGTGTCGAGCGCCTCCATGAAGGTGGCCAGCGTGACCGTGATGGCGATGACCCAGGGATTGGCACGGGGCCGCCACGTGTCGTGGAATGAAGTTGTCGCCGCGGCCGCCAAGGGCAAGATCCTCTCTGTGTCATGCGCCGCGCCGGTCTGTCGCGGCTGGCAGCTGCTCTCAAGTGTGGTGCCTACACAGATTATCGGACGCGGCTCAGGTGGGAGGCGCTTGCCGCTGTGTCATTCTGAGGAGGACATGCAAGCCAGTCAGACACGCACAGATCTCCAGGCGAATGCGGGACAGCTCGTGCTCGGGATCGATACCTGTGGGCCTACCGGCTCTGTCGCTTTGGGGCGCCTGTCGGGACAGGGAATAGAACTTGGGCGGGATCTGGAAGTTCTAGAGCAGGTCGAGCTCGAGGGGCGCAGCTATTCCGCCACGCTCGTTTCGGCTGTCGCCGAGTTGCTGGCTCGGAATAAGGTCACGCTCCGCGAATTATGCGCCATTGTGACCGTACACGGGCCGGGCAGCTTCACAGGGGTGCGGGTGGGGCTGAGCGCGGTCAAGGGCTTCGCCGAGCCTGCGGAAATTCCCGTGGTTGCGGTTTCACGCCTTGCGGTCCTGGCGATGAAGGGCAATGTGTCGGCGGCGGCGCTCGATGCGCACCGGCACGAGGTTTATTTGCGGGTCGCCACGCGGGGCGAGACACGTGAATTGCTCGCGGGAGCTGCTGAATTGTCAGTAATAGAACCGCCGCAGAGCCTCGCAGTTTGCGACCAAGCGGCTGCGGACGTGCTTGCGGCTGTGTGGCCCGGCACTGATTTAGTGGGCACGGAGGCTCCGACGGCGGCGGACGCTATGCGGATGTCCGTTCCCTTGATTCTGGCTGGGGAATTAGCGGATTTGGCGCTGATGGATGGGCACTACCTGCGTCGCTCCGATGCGGAGATTTTTGGCCTTCCCGGAGCCAAACGGCCATGACTGCAGATGGGGTCGATAACTTCAAGGTGCGGCTCATGCGCATGGCGGATGTAGACAGGGTGATGGACATTGCCGCCAGCCTGCGAGACGCGCCGCACTGGGCTCGGGCGTCCTACGTCGAGGCGCTGGGATCGACCGGCCTGCGACGCTTGGCGCTGATTACCGAGGAAGAGCGGACTAACGAGATCGCTGCCTTCGGCATCGTCAGGCTCACGCCGCCGGAGTCGGAATTGGAGACCATTGTGACCGCTGCGCCCTTTCAGCGCCGAGGCATTGCGCTGCAAATTTTCGCTGGGCTGGCCGCAGCATTGCGCGCGGAAGGTGTAACGGAGGTTACGCTCGAAGTGCGGCAATCGAACCAACCCGCCCAGGCTTTTTATGATGCGCTGGGATTCGCCGAGTATGGTCGTCGCAAAAGCTATTACGCTGACCCGGTTGAAGATGCGGTCTTGATGCGGCGGGTGCTTTCCTGAAACGCGGCGCTTGAAACAGAGAGTCCGCGGCTCGTTTCGCTTCCGCTATGCGCGGGGTGAAACCGTGACTGTTATCACACCTATCGGTCTTACAGATCAGAAATCCACAGGCAGGCAGGAATTTCTACTCCCTTCCCGCTTGCCCTTTGTTGCGTGATGGAGCTATACCTAGGTGTTCGCATACAAAACGGAGGTGCTTGATGGATGAAATAAATGACGCCACGCTGAGCGAAGAAATCGGTCGCCTGCACGCCGAACATCGTCGCTACGCTCAGCGGCTGGAAGAACTGATTCAAAAGCCCTACCTCTCTGAAGATGAGCAGCTCGAGGAAGTGCGCCTGAAGAAGTTGAAGCTTCATGCCAAGGACCTGATATTCGCTCTGGAACATCGGGCTCCCGCAGTCGCTTAGATTTTCTGGCGTTTGGCTGTGCCGACGATGAACAGAACGGCTGCCCTGGCCGTTCACTAAGACGGGTGTGTGCCGTCGCTGCGCTTGCTCGGCAATTCAACCGTATAATCGTTAGGGACAATGGTTCGTGACGGTTACATCTACGGATTGAGTTTGCTGGCGGTGGCAGTGGCGCTGGCATGGATCACCAGCGGGTGGGTATGGAGTGTTGTGCCCGTGTTGCTGGCGGCATTTTTCCTGTGGTTTTTCCGGGATCCGCGGCGCGCGATTCCTACCGGTGCGGGCTTGATTGTGTCCCCGGCTGACGGCAAGGTGACGGAGACAGTCACGATCGCCACTCCAGAAGGACCCCGGCAGCGCATCAGCATCTTTCTCAACGTCTTTGACGTTCACGTAAATCGATCGCCCATCAGCGGTGTGCTGACCTCAGTGCGCTACAAAAAAGGGCTGTATCTAAATGCCATGAATCCGGAGTCGGCGGAACGCAACGAACAAAACAGCGTGACCGTTCGCGGCGAAGACATCGAGATTGTTTTCAAGCAGATCGCGGGGCTGATCGCGCGACGCATTGTTTTCAATTTCCGCGAAGGCGACAAGGTTGAGCGAGGGCAGCGCGTAGGGCTGATCAAATTCGGCTCGCGCACGGATATTATTTTGCCCTCCGAGGCGGAGATTCGTGTCAAACCGGGCGATCGAGTAAAGGGTGGAGCCTCGATTCTGGCGGAAATTCCAGAATCGGAGATTGCGGTCGGCGCCCCCGCATCCAAGAGAATAATGAAAGCGAAGGCGCTGCCGGAAGACGATTTCGAGGCTCGCGCGTGAACCACGAGGATCCCGCACTCGCCAAAGCCAGGGCGCAAGCCCGGCTGCGGCGCGGTATGTTTCTGCTGCCGTCGCTGTTTACCGCAGGCAATATTGGCGCCGGCTACTTCTCGATCACGCAGACGATTGCAGCCACCAGCGGTAATGCACAGTTGCATCTTGACTGGGCAGCAATAGCAATCCTGTTTGCCATCCCCTTCGACGCGCTAGACGGGCGTATCGCACGGATGACAAACACTACCAGCGACTTTGGCAAAGAACTGGATTCGCTGGCCGACGTGATCACTTTTGGCGTTGCGCCCAGCTTGCTGGCATTTGTGTGGGGCTTCCACTTTCTGCCGGAATCGATCAATGCTCTGTTGCACCAGCATCTTGTCCAGGCCGGTGGCTTTCTCAGTTTCCTCTTTTTGATTGGGGGAGCGTCGAGGCTGGCGCGGTTTAACATCAGCCACGATCCGTTGCCGCGCAATCCGGGCCGACCGGGGCGAAAGTATTTTGTGGGAATGCCGATTCCAGCGGCGGCGGGACTGCTGGCAGCGACCGTTCATTATTTCAACGGAATTCCCGTGCAGGCGTGGTGGGTAGCGATTTGCTGGTTGATCATGGTGGGATTAAGCGCATTCCTGATGGTCAGCACCTGGCGATTCTGGTCGGGCAAGGAGATTAACCTAAGCAGACGCCATCCATTCCAACTGCTGCTGCTTTTAGCTACCGTGGTGTATCTCATGGTCAGATTTTCCGAGGTCGTTCTCTTCGTCATCGCGTTGATCTACACGTTCTCCGGCGTCTGGGCGCGGGCAGCTTATTCATGGTCGCGCCGGCGGCGCCGGGGTCAGTCAGACGATTCGCGAAATTTGCCGGACCCCTCTGTGCCGGACCGAGACCCGCTGCGCCATACTTAGATTTCTCGATCCAAAGAAGGAACGCCAGTGTACAAGATTGCTATCGCCGGGGCCGCAACCCTTTTAGGCAAAGAGTTGAAAGATGCGCTTGCGGATTCGTCGCTTGCGGCTGCAAGTATCTCCCTGTTTGACGAAGATGAAGGATTGGGCCAGTTGGATCAACTGGGAGACGAAGTCACCTTTGTGCAGCCGATCGGGCCTGATGCATTCGAGCACATGGATTTTACTTTTTTCTGCGGCACCGAAGACGTAACCCGCAAGCATTGGCGCGAGGCCCTGCGCGCTGGATCAACTGTGCTCGATCTCTCAGGCGCGCTCGACCAGGAGACGGGGGTGCTGGTTCGCTCTCCGTGGATTGAAGCCGAAGAGGTAAGCGCTGACCTGTTTACGCCTGCCGTGGTTCCGGCGCACTCTGCAGCGCTTGCGTTGGCGCTTTTGATGGAACGGCTTTCGCAAGCTGCACAAGTGCAGTCTGCCGCCGCAACTGTGCTTTTGCCTGCAAGCGAATTTGGCCGCGCTGCCATGGATGAGTTGCACCAGCAGACGGTGAACCTTCTTAGCTTTCAATCGCTGCCGCGTACAACGTTTGACGCCCAACTGGCCTACAACCTGCTCTGCGGGCTGGGGGAGAACGCCGCGGCCAGCATGAACGGAACCGAGGCGCACATTCGGCGCCAATATAGCGCGCTGGCGGGCAGACGTCTGCCACCGGTCGCGGTGCAGGCGATCACCGCGCCTGTCTTTCACGGTCATACATTCTCAATCGCTGTCGCGTTGGAACGGCCGGTCGAGATTACGGCGCTCGAGGATGCATTCAGCGGTGACCATCTCGATTTGGTGCTCGAGGATACGGATTCGCCCTCGAACCTTGCCGCTACCGGCCAGAACGATGTACTGGTCAGGCTGCGTGCTGAGCCCGGCTCGCGCAATGTGAACGAAGCTTCGCGCTTGTGGCTATGGGCTGCGTCTGACAACCTGCGCATGTTCGCGCAGAATGCGGTTGAATGTGCGCTCGATTTGCGCCGCCTCCGTCCGCAGGGAACTGTGCAGTAAGCGCCGTGCACTGACGACGAGAATCCACTAAAATCTTTGGCGCGTTTCATTGCCTGAGCGCAGCCATAGTTGTTCGATATAGCTGTCGGTCATTCCGGCGATGTAGTCGGCGACAGTGCGCGCAAGACCCCCTGTCGGAATCTGCGCCTGGTGATCGGCCGGCAGCAGGCCGGGATCAGCCATGAAGGTCGAAAACAAATCAGCGACAACCTGATGGGCATGGTCGTGCACGCCTTCCATGCCGGTCGAGTTGTAGAAGTTTTCGTAGAGAAATCTTTTCGCTATTGCCCGATCGGCTTCCATCGCCGGGCTTAATTGAGCAAGTCTCTCGGGCGCGTTTCGGATGTCGTCAAGCGTCGTGGCGCCGACTGCGGTCACGCGATTCTTAATCTCTTCTATCAAGTCTGTTACGAGCGCATGCAGCATGCGGTTGAGTGTCTCGTAGATGGCGAGCTTCGCTGGAGCAGCGGCGTACTCAACGTGCACTGTGTCGTGGAAGCGACGGAAGAGAGGCACTTGTTCGCGCACCTGGTCCAGTTGAAGAATTCCAGAATCGAGGCCATCGTCGAAATCCGCAGTGAGGTAGGCGATTTCATCGGCCAGGTCGATAAGCTGGGCCTCGAGCGGCGGCCGCTGATTGAGAAAATACTCAGCCAGTTCAGGATGGGCAGCCGCGGGGTAGTCGCGCGAGTGCTTGACGATGCCTTCGCGTACCCCGAGCGTAAGGTTCAATCCGCGAAACGCTGGGTAGCGCTCCTCAAACCAGATGACGATGCGCAGGGCATGCAGGTTGTGATCGAACCTGAGTCCGTGAGCCCGCAGGGCGTGGTCGAGAGCCTGTTCGCCAGCGTGACCAAACGGCGGATGACCTATGTCGTGGGCCAGCGCGAGAGCCTCAGCCAACTCCTCGTTGAGGCCTAGACTGGCGGCCACAGTGCGCGAGATCTGCGTCACCTCAAGCGTATGGGTCAGACGGCTTCGAAAATGATCGCTCGGCGGATCGTCAACCAGCCGCGTGAAGACCTGCGTTTTGCCAGCGAGGCGCCGAAACGCGCGTGCGTGGAGAATGCGCGCGCCATCCCGTGCGAACGGGGTCCGATACGGGTGGGCAGCTTCGGGGTAAACGCGGCGGGTAAGATCGCCGCTTCGGTCTACAGCAATTGCAGGATTCAGCATTCCGGCCGGCTTTAGAATGAGATTCATGTTGAGCAGCGTGCAGTTCTCGTCTGGTTATACCGCAAGCGGGGATGAGGGTGCATGACGGCGCCGATTTTCAAACTGGTGTTGGATAGCGAAATTGAAGCACTGATGACCGTGTTCTGAGTCACGATTTAACGTCAGGTGAGATGCTATAACTTCCTTCGTACGCAAGAGATTGGACAAGGCCAGTCCTACCGGAGTAGTATCCTGCCGATTTCAGTAGGTGTTCCGGCCGGGCTTTGTTTTGTCGCGCACACCAATTACTGTTCACTTCTGGACCGGAGGCAACTTATGAAGAATTTGAAGATTGTGGGGTTAGCCGTATTAGCGCTTGGAGTTGGGTTCACAACTGGGTGCGAAAGGCATTCGAACAAAGAGGTCTACTATCTCATTTCGTCTAACTTGGCGCTTCCATACTGGCAAACGGCTGCAAAGGGCTTCAACCAGGCGGCGGCGCAGTACAAGGTAACTGCCAAGGTTGTAGGACCGGAAAACTACGACGCACAGGCCGAGCTTGCGGAAATGCAAAAGGCAACCGCCGCCAAGCCGGCAGGTATTTTGATCTCGGTCGCTGACGTATCTGTTCTCCAGCCCGCGATTGATTCCGCTGTCAGCGCCGGTGTTCCGGTGATCACGATGGATTCCGATGCTGCCGGAAGCGCTCGCCTCTATTTCATCGGGACGAACAATCTCGAGGCTGGACGCCTGGGCGGACATCGAGTGATCGAGAAGCTGGGCGGCGCGGGGAACGTGGTCTTTTTCACGATCTCAGGACAGCCGAACATGGAAGACCGCCTCAAGGGCTTCAAGGACGTACTGGATACCCGGCCCAACATTCACGTCGTTGATGTCGTCGATATCAAGAGCGATGCCCGCGCCGCTTTTGACAAGACACAGCAACTCCTGGCGTTGACAGGACCGAAGAAGATCAACGCATTTGTGTGCCTTGAGTCGGCGTCGGGAAAAATGGTTTCAGATGCGATCAAGCGCGCCAATGTGACGGATCGGCTCTTGGTGGCATGGGATGTAAACCAGGACACGCTGGACGGAATCAAGTCTGGCACCATCGACGCGACCATCGCGCAAAAGCCTTTCACAATGGGCTACATCGGCCTCAAGGCGCTCGATGAGATCTTCCACGCGCCGCCGTCATCGATCAACAGGAATTACAGCAGGGATGCGTTCTCTCCGTTCCCCTACTTCGTTGATACTGGCACGTCCTTGGTTGACCAGAAGAACGTGGACGGCTACATCTCAGCAGCCGCTGCACATCAGTAGCATTCGAACGGCATGAGTCAGTTTGCCGTAAATCACCAATCCGCACAACTGAAACGGCGGCCTCTGGGAGGCCGCCGTTTCAGTTGATGATTCAGAGTCGAATGGACGGGAAATTATTCTGGCTTTCCCTGCCCGGCATGGTTCTCCTGTTTGGCCAGTTTCACGCGCGCGGTTTCAAGCTTGTGCTGCACCTTGGCCACGTCGGCTGGTTCGACATCAGCAGCGGCGGATTTTGAATACTCCGCAAGCGAAAGCTCCCACTGCGCGGCGGCGAGACGAATGCGTCCGGTCTTCTCATACAAGTCCCCAAGGTGATCGTGGACGGTGGGATCGGTCTGATCGCGCTCGACGGCCTGGCGGAGGTTCTCTTCGGCGAGTTCGTACTGGCCCAGCTTGAAGTAGGCCCAGCCCAGTGAATCGAGGTATGCGCCATTCATCGGCTCTAGCTGCACGGCCTTGCGGATCATCTTAAGTGCTTCGGGAAGCCGGTTGCCCTTATCGGCAAGCATGTAGCCGTAATAATTCAGCACCATGGCATTCGAGGGATCTAATGCTAGCGCCTGCTGAAAGAATTGCTCAGCCGGATCGAAGTGCTTTTGCCGTTCGGCGAGACCGCCCTTGAGGAAGAGAAGATACAGGTTGTCTTCTTTTTTGGTGGTGAGTGTGCCGGCTTTGTTCAACGCGTCTTCAGCTTCTTTCCAGCGATGAATGCGCGTATACATCTGGCCCATCGACAACCACACTTCGCGATCGTGGCTGGTGTTGTCGAGCATGCCTTTGGCGAGTGCCAAGCCTTCTTCGTCTTTGCCCTGATCCACGAGTTCGCCTGCAAGCATCAGCTTCAGATCGCGGTCTTTGGGGTTGGCCTCGACGGCCTTTCGCGAAACCGCGATGGCCTTGTCGAACATCTTGGCGTCGCGATAGGTGTCAACCTGGCCTTGATAGCCACGCTGCGCGGGCTCACCGCCAAGGTCGATCATCTTCTGATAGGTAGCGATCGCTTCGTCGACTTTGTTCTGCTCGTGATACACCGAGCCCAGCCGCTCGAGGAAGATGGCGCGATTGTTCTTTTCTTCATTGGTGTACGCGCCGTTGGCGTGCGACGTCAGTTCCACCATGTGCTCATAAACGTGGCTGGATTCGTCGTAGCGCCCCAGCACGTCGAGCAACAGTCCCTCGTTGTAACCGGCTTCTAACGAGTCCGGATCTTTCTTGAGTGCTTTCCGGATGGTGGCCAGAGCATCTTCATACTTGCCTTGGCGGCGTTGAATCTCGCTGATGTGAACGACGTTGCTGGCGTCTTCAGGATCGGCATCGGCCAGCAGCTTGTATTCCTTCAATGCCTCGTCGAGTTGATTGTCGTTGAGCAGCGCCTGCGCCAACGCGCCGACGGTGTGTACGTCATCCGGATCGATGTCGGCGGCCCGTTTGTATGCGGCGATTGCATCTTTGGTTCGCTTCAACTGGTCGTAGGCCGCGCCCAGTGCAACTTCCATCTTGGGCGTGCGCTCTGATACCGGCACTGCTTCAATGATCTTGGCCGAATGCGCGATGTCGCCGTTCTCAGCATAGACACGGCTCAGATTGAGCACGACTTCTTCTGAATCAGGTTCGATGTCCTGCGCGACCTTGAACTGCTCTTCCGCTTTTTCCGGTTGATGCTTGACGGTGTAAAGCTGACCAAGGACCATGCGGTCTTCAACGCTCTTCGGATCAAGCGAAATGATCCTTTCAAATTCAGCAATGGCCTGATCGAGGGTGTTGCCGCTCGGCGATGCGGAAGACACGGAGTTCTGCGCCTCACTCAACTGGCGAAGATAGAGCCGTCCGAGGAGTCGGCGAGCGTCGACGTCATTGGGAGCAGTCTTGAGCAGACCGCGGGCGGTAGCTTCAGCTTCGCGGGCGTGGCCGGTCCGAAAGTACAGGTCGGCGAGCGCGTCATTCAACTGCGGTGAATTGGGGTCTGCACTCAGCGCCGTTTTGTATTCTTCGACGGCATGGCCCACGTACTCCGGTCGGCCTGAGGAGACCGCTTCTTCCTCGTAAATGTGCGCCAAGGCGGAGTGGAAGTAAGCCTGTGCACGGTCGGGAACTGGATTGGTCGCCGGCTGTGCCTGATTCTGCTCGGGGGCAGGGGTTTTCGTCGGAGAGCCAGGTTGTGCTGGCGTCTTTGGAGCGGTTTGAGCATGGACATTCAAAGCCGGCAGCAAAAGGAAGGACGCCGCGCCATACATCAGCCAGGGGTGCAACGAAAATTGATTTAGTCTCATGATCCTTGGGGATCCCATGCCTTTCAAGCCGGGCGAGTCACGTGCAGTCCTCTCCCGAGGAGCGATAGAGGTGCTTCATTTGTAGAGCGAAGCCGCATCCACGGAGTTGCTCTACCTAAGAAAAAATGCCTGGACTGTGTCCGAAATGCCACACATGTCGGTAAGACCTTGTAACCCGGCAAGCAGTCGGCCGGGTAAAACTGTCTACTGTTACAGACGATTTTACCCGCGATTGGTCGCAAACAGTGGCAAGATTGTGCCCTTTTCATGACTATCGGACGGAAAACCATAACCCTTGCGCGATGAGGCCCCGAATGTGCATTGACAAGAGCAATCAAGCGCCCGGGATACCGGGCAGCCAGCCATGTTCGCGGAGAGAAGCAAGCTGGCGGCGAAGGATCTCGGTTTGCCGCTCGAGACGCTCCAATTGGCGTTCGCCGGGGTGCTCTTGCGAAGGAACGGGAGGGTGCATATCGAGCACGCCGGGCTCAGGCCAAATGCTGCTGGATTGCGCTTTGGCTGCACGGCCGGTCTGCTCTTCGAGCCATGCCAGGCGCCGGTCAAGCAGCTCGAGCCTGCTCTGCACGGCGACAGACTGCTTCCACGCCCACTCCTCGTCCAAGGTTGCGAGGGTGGTTACGCTTTGCGCGAAGCGTCGCAGGTAGGTGACGAATGCAGTCGCGAACTGCGCAAAGGGGAGACGCCGCGGCCAGCTCTCGGCTAACAAGCGTTCGAGGGATTCTTCAGTATCGTTGTGGGCGAGTCCGGTGGCGCGGCGCGCATTCGCCAGCAGGCGTGAAGAGCGGGAACGAGTCGTCCAGGCCTCGGCGAGCTGCGCGAGATAGCGACGGTCGGCGGCGAGGCTGGCGCGCAGAAACTGCGGCGCGCGATCGCGCTCGTAAACCGGGAAGAGGAAAATCATGGCGGCGACTGAAATGACTGCGCCAGCAATGGTATTCAGAGTGCGCACCAGGGCCAGTTTCCAGTCCCCTGAATAAGGCAGCCACGCCAGCACAAATGCCGGTGTGAGGAAGAACGCAAACGCCGCATAGCTGACCGGCATGATTGCCAGCGACAAAATCACCAGCGGGAAGAGAACTGCCGCAGTGGCGAGCTGTGAGTGGAGCGTCACTGCCAGCAGCGCAGCCAGAATGCCCCCGCCAACGGTCCCACCGATGCGCTCAAGCCCACGACGCAGCGTGCCCGATACATGCGGCTGCAGCACGATCAGCGAGGTCAGCAAAATCCAGTAGCCGTGGTCGATGTGGAACAGCAGAATCAGCGCCACGTCGAGGCCGCAAACCAAAGCCACACGCGACGCGTGCCGAAGGGTGAGCGACTTTCGAGTGAAATTAGCGCCTAGAAGATCCAAGTTAAATCCTTGGCGCAATTGGCCGATTCGCTCATAAACTGAGCCGAAATGGCCGACGGAATAATTGGCGTCTATTCCAGAACCATCGATTTTGGACCCGTCGCCGAGGCGCAGCAGGGCTGCGCTTTCAATGGCTGATTCTAGCAGCGACGCTGCCACGGTAATCTGCGCCAGCATAAAGCGGCTGGCAGGGTCGCCTTGCGCGATACAGCTTTCGAGGTATGCGGGGAGGCATTCCATTTCACCTCGCTTGGCACGGGCATGCGCAACGGTTTGTTTGCGCCGGCGCATCAGCAGGGACGCGACCCACGACTCGGCAGATCGAAGATCGGCGAGACATGCGAGGCCGCGGTCTGAGCAGGGGGTGTTTTCTGTTGCAAATTGTGCTTCGAGATGCTCGGCGAGCGCAACGGTGCGGGCGATGAGCAGGTCGGCGTGCTCAAGCAGCACCACCAACTGCCGCCCGCGCGAAGAGTCGGCCTGGCGCTCTGCGTGGACGCTGGCAACAGCCTGCCACGCGCGCTCCACGGCGCGACGAATGCGGTACTGGTGGTGTTTGGCGAGCCGGTGCCAAAGAGCCGGATTGGGCCTGCCCTGTTCGAACTGCTGACGTCCGGCGAGATCGGCGACCGAGCCGAGAAAGGAAGCGAGTTCGTTGTAGCACTCTCCGACGGCGGCGCGTGCGGGGCGGTAGGCATCGAGCGGCCAGAGAAACAGAGAGAGCAGAGCGGCCCATAGGCCACCCGAGAACACCATGAGCGCCCACCCGAGAGCATCGCGCCAGGACGCTGCCGGCGCGCCTATGCCGCAGATATAGATGACCTGCACCAGGATTCCGGCAGAGGAGAAGGGCTGGCCGAGTACGGCGAGGTAGCTCCATAGAAAACAAAAGGCCACGGTGACGGGAAGCGCCCAGAACAAGCTCCTGCCAGCGATGCAGCCGAGGAACAATCCGGCCGCGCCGCCAATTGAAAGCGTGGCCAGGCTGCTCAACCGCGACTTGTAAGGGCCGCCTGTGTCGGCTAGGATGGCCTCAAATCCGCCGAGCGCCGCCCACCCCAGGTTGGGGATTCCAACAAGGTCGCCGAGGACGAGCGGCGCGCATAGAGCCACGGCAGCGCGCAGTCCACGGAACCAATCCATCTGCCTCGCGAGCGCGACGCCTCGCGTGCGCATGCTGGTCGTCGATTGGGCGATGGGCGTCATGGCGCGATCGTCCCGTGCCGCATTAATGGCGGAAGTGGCGGATGCCGGTGAAGACCATGGCGATGCCAAGCCTGTCGGCAGCGGCGATTACTTCATCATCGCGGACTGAGCCGCCGGGTTGGATCACCGCCGTGGCACCGGCTGCGGCCACTGCCTCAAGACCATCGGGGAAGGGAAAGAAAGCGTCCGAAGCCGCTACCGTTCCCTTAAGCGGCAATACTGCTTTTCGCGCGCCGAATTTTGCGGCGTCGACTCGGCTCATCTGGCCCGCGCCGATGCCGGCAGTCTGGCCGTCGCGCGCATAAACGATGGCATTCGATTTGACGTGCTTGCAAACACGCCACGCGAACAGAAGGCTGCGCAGTTCTTCGGCTGTGGGCGGGCGCCAGGTGACAACTTTCAACTCGTCTTCGGTAACGCGGCCGGTATCGGCGTCCTGTAGCAGTAATCCGCCGGAGACGTGCTTCACGACTGGCCGCGGCGGTGCGGAGCGAACCTCGACGAGGCGCAGATTTTTCTTGGCGGCAAAACGTTTTCGCGCTTCGGGCGTGAACGCGGGGGCGGCAATGGCCTCGACGAATAACTTGGCAATCTCCTCGGCAGCTTCCGCGTCGACGGTGTGGTTGATACCGATGACGCCACCGAAGGCAGAAACGGGATCGCATGCCAGCGCCTTCTGGTAGGCATCGAGGAGGGTCTTGCCCGTAGCAGCTCCGCAGGGGTTGGTGTGCTTGACGATGACGACCGCGGGCTCATCGAATTCCTTCGCCAGTTCCCAGCAGGCGTCGAGATCGACGAGGTTGTTAAAGCTCAGTTCCTTGCCTTGGAGTTGCGTTGCGCCGGCGATACCCAGACCCGAGCCGTCGCTGTAGAGGGCCGCGCGCTGGTGCGGATTTTCACCGTAACGCAGCGATTGTGCCAGGGGGAAATTGATGCGCAGGTTGGCAGGGAATGCGTCGGCGTCGGCAGCGGCGGGGCTTGTCGGTGTGGGCGCATCGGGGATGCGATCGAGGGTGTTGGCGATGGCCGTATCGTAGGCTGCCGTGGTGGCAAACGCCTGCCGGGCCAGCCGCCAGCGTGTTTCGCGGCTCAGGGTGCCGTTGGCTATTTTTAATTCTTGGATTAGAGCCGGGTAATCCGCGACGCGCGTGACGATGGCAACATCTTCAAAATTCTTGGCTGCGGAACGCACCATCGATGGGCCGCCGATGTCGATATTTTCGATGAGGTGGCCAAAGGCGACGCCCTCTTGTGCAGCGGTCTTCTCAAACGCGTAGAGATTGACGACCACCATGTCGATGGGCTGAATGTTGTGGGCGGCGACGGCGGACTCGTGCTCCACGTTGCCGCGAATGTAGAGCAGTCCACCATGTACGCGGGGATGCAGGGTCTTCACGCGGCCATCGAGCATTTCAGGAAAGCCGGTCAGGTCGCTGATGTCTCTGACGGGCAGCCCGGCCTCGCGCAGAGCACGCGCCGTGCCGCCGGTCGAGACGAGCTCGACGCCAAAGTTAGCGAGCGCTTTGGCAAGGTCGACGAGCCCGGTTTTATCCGTAACGCTCAGCAACGCACGCTTGATTTGCCTGGCCGTACCTGTAGATGAACTCACTGTTTCCGCTCCTTGCGATTTTCGGCTGCCCAACCTCGCACGCACGGCATTTGGGCAGCGAAGACCAAACAACAGACTACATCGAGGGGCTCGTGCTGTAAGGTGGCTGGATTCACAGGCAAGGCGGCGTCAGCTCGGGCCATCTCGGGGCAGTGAGCCGCGCTCTTCGACAAATGAAGTACGATTGATGTTATGGGTAGTTATCCCCCCGCCCCGCCGCCGCCCGCACAGGGTCCTGTTCGTGGCGGTACTGCTTTTGAGCCAGAGATACTAAGTCCGGGCTCCGGCTACGTTGTGACTCAGAGGCCGGTGCGCCAGCCGCGTTCGTCGTGGGCTATTTCTCCTGCCACATATATCCTGGTTGGCATCAATTGCGCGGTTTTTCTGGCCATGACGTTAAAAGGGGTCAGCCCGGGCAATCCCGCTCCCGAGCAGCTATTGAATTGGGGAGCGGACCACGCGGGAGCGGTGCTGCTGAATGGGGATTGGTGGCGCATTGTCACCGCCATGTTTGTGCATGTGGGAATTCTCCACCTGGCGACGAACATGTGGTGCCTGTGGAATCTGGGACTGCTGGCCGAGCCGCTGATGGGGTCCGTTGGCGTATTTGCTGTTTACCTGCTCACCGGGGCAGCAGGCAACCTGCTCTCAACCATGGTCAATTGGGTTTGGCCAATCCGCGATGCGGCCGGAGGCGTCGCATTCCCTGTCGGTGCGGGCGCATCGGGCGCGGTGTTTGGCATTGCCGGAGCGCTGATCGTGCTGCTCAAGTCGCAGCGGTTGCCGGTGCCACCTGACGAATTAAAAAAACTGCGCAAGTCGGTCATTTATTTTGCGGCCATTAACCTGGTCCTCGGCCTCTCAATTAGTGCGGGCACGCACGTTATTGGTTCCGGGCTGCGCATCGACAACATGGCCCACCTCGGCGGCTTCACATGCGGACTGCTTTTTGCAGCGCCGATGGTGCCGCGCTTTGGTTCACCAAGGCCGCTATTTCTCTCTCGCCTGCGCATTGCGGTGGGCATGGTTGTCGGAGTGCTGGTGCTGTTTGGGTTCTTTCTCGCGCAACTGGCACGTTGAGCAAGCATCCATAACGACCGCTGCTGTGCGAAAATTGCATTAGAACGCTGCTCGTCTAACCCACTTTGGAGGAAGACAATGAAGCGCCGCGAATTTCTAAAGAACGCCGCTGCAACCGCAGCCGTAGTCTCCGCAAGCAAACTGAACGCATCCGCAAAGACAGCCTCTAGTCCTATTCCACGTCGCACGCTCGGCAAAACGGGCCAACAGCTCTCCATCATTGCTTTTGGCGGAATCGTGGTGATGAACGAGGAGACCGGTCAGGCGTCGAATATTGTGGCCGAGGCAGTCGATCGCGGGGTTAACTACTTCGATGTAGCGCCGAGCTACGGAAACGCGCAGGAGCGTCTGGGCCCGGCTCTCGCGCCCTATCGCAAGAATTGTTTTCTGGCCTGCAAGACCGAAGGCCGCATGAAGGACGATTCGCGCGCACAACTCGAGGAGTCGTTGCGACTTCTCAAGACGGATCATGTGGACCTGTATCAATTTCACGCGCTGACCAAGATGACAGACCTCGACAAGGTGCTAGGGCCGGGTGGCGCGATGGAAACCATGGAAGCGGCGAAGAAGGAAGGGAAGATCCGCTACATCGGATTCTCGGTGCACTCGGCGGAGACCGCGCTGGCGGCGATGGATCGTTACAACTTTGACACCATTCTTTTCCCGCTGAACTGGGTTCTGTTTACGCAGGCAGGATTTGGTCCGCAGATTCTGAAGAAGGCGCAGGAAAAGCAGATGGGCATTCTCGCGCTTAAGGGCATGGCCAAGACGGTATGGTCTGCGGATCAGAAGGAGAATCATTCGCAGCCGAAGTGCTGGTACCAGCCGGCAAAGTTTCCGGATGAGGCGTCGCTCGGCCTGCGCTGGACGCTGGGACATTCCATCACCGCGGCCATTCCTCCGGGCGATGAGCGTTACTTCAGACTAGCGATGGATGTGGCGCAGAACTACAAGCCTCTCGAGCCTCATGAAGAGCAGGCGCTGCTGGCGGGAGGACAAGGCGTCGAGCCGATCTTCCACTTGGGGAACGACGTCTAGAGCAGTTTCGGAATACACGTAGACTTTTGAGCGCGGTGAAAGGTGGCTTTTTCTTGAGGAAAAAGCCACTTGAGTGCG
>ODAK010001322.1_pt1 | contig 27365 bp, 21 predicted proteins | sample 1539591 | NCBI WGS metagenome assembly ODAK01 (sample SAMEA3539303, study PRJEB22396) | soil metagenome | biome: tundra; feature: field; material: soil | place: USA | collected 2010-05 | depth 0.15 m
CGAGATTGGTCAGTGACTGGAGTTCAGACGTGTGCTCTTCCGATCTACTTAAATTATAACTTGCCACCAAGGAAAAATCATGTCTTCTATCGTATTTAGCATAATACCAATTTCCATAATTAAGCGCAGCGAATTGTCGTTTGGTGTATGATAAAGTATAACCGACCCAGCCGTTAAATTTCCCGACTCTTTTTTTAACAAAAAACTCGGCACCATACGCCCAACCTTTACCAAACGTATAGCTATTGTCGGCATTGTCATTGATGGCTGGTACAGGCAACGAACCTTCTTTATATTCAATTTGATTTTTTAAATCCTTATAATACACCTCAACAGATGTTTCATAAATGTTATCTAAAAAATTTCGGAAATAACCTAGCGAATATTGAGTTCCTATTTGTGGTTTTACTAATTGAGAGCTGGGCACCCAAGTATCGGTTGGAAGTGAAACAGATGATAATGAAACAAGATTAACATATTGATAATTGTGTGTATAGGATGCTTTTACAGAGGATTTAGTATTCAGTTGATAACGTATGTTTAAGCGAGGTTCCAGCCCTCCGTAATCTACCACTTTTTGGTTGGAGTTATAATGTATTATATTAGTTGTTTGGCCGGAAACAGGGTCTTTGATGTAACGATCGAAAGGACCGATTTGCATGAAGTAAGAATAACGTAAGCCTGCGTGAATTTTTATTTTGTCTGTTAGCTCGAAGTCGTCTGAAAGGTAAACCGCAACTTCATGCGCTTTTTCTTTTTTAACAGGTCCAAAATCCAATGATGTTTCACCCAATTTTGCAGAAAGACTTGTTGGGGTGAATGTATGGAAAATATAATTGACACCATACTTTATTTCATGACGTGTAGAAGGATAATAAGCAAAATCTACTTTCCCGTTCCAATCGCGTATTCCTGAAAATAATTTAAATTGAAAACCATTTTGTACGGCACCAAAAGAATAATCATAGTTACTGAAAATTCCTGATACATTCATAAACAATTTGTCGCTAAATAAATGATTCCAACGCAAAACTCCGGTAGCGTTTCCCCACGAAAGTCCAAGGTTGAAGCCTGATGTCGGGTCGGAAAAATTTAAAACATCTCGTCCAAAATAGCCACTCAAAAATACGCGATCTTTATCGGATAGTCGATAATTTAATTTTGTATTCAAATCATAAAAATACAATCCGGCATTTTTTGCCGGGGAGCCTGTTGCTGCGAATGGTTTTGCTATTTCATCAAAATAACTTCTACGACCGGAAATAATAAAAGACCCTTTATCTTTTTTTATAGGTCCTTGCAATGTTAAACGCGAGGCTATTAATCCGATTCCGCCTTCGGCATGAAATGTTTTGTTATTCCCTTCCTTCATAGAAATATCGAGCACTGAAGACAAGCGTCCGCCATATTGTGCAGGCATTCCACCTTTAATCAAGTTCATGCTTTTTACTGCATCGCCATTAAACACTGAAAAGAAACCCATCAAATGCGAAGGATTATATACTACAGCTTCATCTAATAAAATAAGATTTTGGTCGGGTCCGCCACCACGAACATAAAAACCGGTGTTCCCATCGCCTGCCGATTTTACGCCAGGCAATAATTGAAGAGTTTTTAAAATATCAACTTCGCCCATGAAAGCGGGAAGTTTTTTAATTTCTTCCATGTCTAATTTTACTGAACCTACAGTAGTTCCGGAAATATTTCTGTTATTTTTTTGATCAGAAGAAATTTCCACGGTTTTTGTCGTTACAGACGAAGGGCTTATTTCAATGGTTAACTGGATGTCTTTATCAAGTTTTATTTCTTTTTCGACAGTTGTAAACCCTATATATGATACCACTAAATGATAAGTGCCTTTTTCAACGGTGATGGAAAAAAATCCGTATTGATTGGTGTTTCCACCTTTTAGTAGTTCTTTGATATATACATTTGCTCCAATGCTGGATTCTCCATTAGAAACATCTTTAACATATCCGCTAACGGTAAATTTTTCTTTTTCTTGTGAGATTACTATAGATGTGGAGCCGAAAAATAATATACCTAAAATAAAATAATACTTCGTAAAAAAATACTGCATACTCAATTCTAATTAGCTTATGAAAAACAAATGCCAAAATGTATTAGTATTATAAAACCCTTTTATAATAATGCTATTCAGCATTTTACAGGGTATGCAAAACTATAAACTTTTTTTAATTTAAAGCACGATGTGTCTATATTTCGACAAATACACGCTTTACTTAGGCAGGTCAATCTCACAACTCAATAAGAAATTTCGCTAGTAGTTGCGTTTTATAAAAAAGAAAGACAATCAGTCAGCAACAATCATCCTTTTTGTAATTCTGTTTTTACCATTGGAAATACTGTAAAAATAAGTACCTGACTCAAGTTTAGATGTGTAAGTTATTATGTTTACTCCACTTTCAGCATTAATTTTATCGGAGTACATTTCTCTACCCAACATATCAAAAACATCAAAATTTACCTTTTCGTTTGTCGTGCAATTAAATTGTATGGTAGTACTGCCGTTGAAAGGATTCGGTGTATTTTGTTTTAAATCAAATTTATCGAAACTAAATGCCTCAATGCCAACGGTACAGTTGAAAGTTGTCCCGTTGAAAAATAAACCATCAACATATAATTTCGATCCTTCCGCAGTTTCTATTCCATTGGAAGATGCCAAAACAATTTGAGCGGTATCAGGAGTAGCAGATGTTGTAAATGTAATAGGAACGGAAAAAGCAGCGTAAGTGGAATTGGCAGGATGTAATTGACCTTGACCAATTGTATCTCTTTGGTTAGTCGTTACATTCCATTTAGTAAAAATTACCTGTATGTTAGAAACATCTATACCAACGGGATTCCCATTATATAATGTGGTGCTTTGTTGAGGAAGATATTTACAATAGCCGTTCAAACTGCTGGGACGCATTGTATATGGAATACCTCCAGAAACAAATGGAGTTGCTGTATTGATTTGTCCTCCTGATACCGCAGTACCCGCAACACGCCATGATGGAGGACTACAAAGCGAACAAGACACAGTAACAGAAGTTAAAATAATGGAAGAACTTCCACAATAAACATCGCTGGCAGCCGTTGCTTTAGTTACACAACCACTAAGCTGTTGGTTAATAGCATCCGCTGTTCCCCAACCAACAGGCTGATTAGGTGAAGCGCCTGTCCAGTTTTCAAATCCGGGATTTGGAATAGTGTCTTGCGAAAAACTATTGCCAATACCTACACACAACATTAAAATAAATAGTATTAATTTTTTCACGTTTTAAAACTGATTATTTAATTGTTTTGATTGAACTGGTTAAGTCCAAAGCGTAATAAGAATTTTCGCTGGTAGTTGAGATGGTTTTATAAAAAGAAAAACAAATCATTCAGCGACAATCATTCTTTTGGTAATTCTGTTTTTACCATTTGAAATACTGTAAAAATAAGAGCCCGACTCAAGTTTAGATGTGTAAGTTATTGTGTTTTCGCCACTTTCAGCATTAATTTTATCGGAGTAGATCTCTCTGCCCAACATATCAAAAATATTAAAATTTACTTTTTCGTTTATTGTACAATTAAATTTGATAGTAGTGCTTCCGCTGAAAGGATTGGGAGCATTTTGTTTTAAATCAAATTTGTCAAGACTGAAGTCTTCAACACCAGTAACAGGAATTACAAATGCTAAATCATCAACATATAATTTGGAGCCAAGCGTAATTTCTGCTCCTTTGGAAGACCACAAAGTAATTTGAGCGGTATCCGGAGTAGCAGTTGTTGTAAAGGTAATAGGAACGGAGAAAGCTGCGTAAGTGGTATTGATAGGAGATATCTGACCTCGACCAATTGTATCTCTGTGAGCTGCAACTATAGGAGCAGTAGTAGTTGCTGCAATCCATTTAAAAAAATACACCTGTATGTTAGAAACATCAACAGTGTCAACAGGTGTTCCATGGTGTTTAGGAAGATATTTACAAAAGCCGTTCAAATGGGTGGGACGCTTTGTATATTTAATTCCTCCCCTAACAAATGGAGCTGCTGTATTGATTGTTCCATTTGACACTGCGGTGCCCGCAACAAGCCACTTATAAATATTAAAAGAGTCCTTAACAGTAGTCATAATAATGGCAGAATTGCCACTGTGAATATCTCCGGCAGCCGTTGCTTTAGTTACGCAACCGTTATTCTGTACGCTGCTGGCATCAGCTGTTCCCCAGCATACAGGCTGATTAGGTGAAGCGCTTGTCCAGTTTTCAAATCCGAGATTTGGAATAATATCTATAGTATCACATTGCGAAAAACTGTTATTAACACCTGCACACAACATTGAAATAAATAGTATTGATTTTTTCATATTTTTCAAATTATTATTTAATTGTTTTACGTTGTATTTTTAACAAATATAACTTAAATATTATAGATAAAACTAAATTCAAATAAATACACGAATTTGCAAAGTAAAGGGTTGGGGAATAATTTTAAAATTCTTATTCGTTTAAACAAAAATTTTTTAATGATTTCAAGATGTTTTTAAAAATCGCTACTTAGTAATCTAAACTTTTGTCTTAACTTATACCATTATTTTATTAAATTTCTTCATCCTGCTTTTTTTCAAAGAATTATAAATCTTACCTTCGCAATCGTAAAATTTAAACAATCAATCAGGTGCAATTTGAATTAACAGACCATTTCTTAATACAACTCCGCGAAGCCATCCATAAGCAAAATGGGGCGTTTGTAGCTGAACAACTCCATGAGTTGTACCCGCCTGATATTGCCGAAATTTTCAATAAACTAAAAATCGAAGAAGCCAAATATGTTTACAAACAGTTGGATGAACAGATTGCCGCAGATGTGTTAGTAGAATTAGAGGATGATGTACGAGAAGATTTTTTAGCTTCATTAACAATTAAAGAAATTGCCGAACATATTGATAATATGGATTCGGATGATGCGGCGGACGTGATTGCTGAACTTCCTGACGATGTGCAAAATGAGGTGCTTTCGCAAATGGAGGATAGCGGGCAAGCAAGCGATATTGTCGAACTCTTAAATTACGATGAAAATACTGCCGGTGGTTTGATGGCTACAGAATTAGTTCGCGTCCATTTGTCGAGCAATTCTATTGAATGCGTGCGCGAAATACGAAAACAGGCAGATATCGTTGAGAACATATATACCATTTATGTGGTTGATGACGATGATAAGTTGGTTGGCTTATTATCATTAAAAAAACTGGTTATTTCTTCTGCAAAATCCCAAATTGCTGATATATATGATCCTAAAGTTATTTCAGTAAAAACAAATACAGATGCCGAAGAGGTTGCAAACATCATGGACAAATATAACCTTGTTGTATTGCCTGTGGTGGACGCTTTAGGCAGATTGGTAGGAAGAATTACGATTGATGATATCGTTGACGTAAGACGTGAAGAGGAAACCGAAGATGCTCAAAAAATGGCAGGTGTTGAAGCCTTTGACGAACCATACATGAGTTTATCTATTTGGGAGATTTTGAAAAAACGTGCCGGATGGTTAGTTGTTTTATTTTTAGGTGAAACACTTACTGCATCCGCGATGGGCTTTTTTGAAAATGAAATAGCCAAAGTAGTTATACTCGCTCTGTTTGTTCCTTTGATTATTTCCAGCGGGGGTAATACCGGCTCACAAGCATCAACACTTGTAATTCGTGCACTGGCATTGGGGGAGATTACAATAAAAAGTTGGTGGACAATTATTAAGCGTGAAATTAAAGTAGGATTGGTCTTGGGTCTTATTTTAGGAATTATCGGGTTTTTAAGAGTCGCGATTTGGTCTCAATTTACAAATATTTATGGTCCGCATTGGATGGAAATAGGTGCTGTTGTCGGATTTTCACTTGTTGGCGTTGTGCTTTGGGGAAACACAATTGGTTCCTTGTTCCCTCTGATATTAAAACGTTTTGGTTTAGATCCTGCAGTTTCTTCTGCTCCATTTGTAGCCACACTTGTTGATGTTACAGGATTAATTATTTATTTTACGGTTGCATCGATATTGCTTGGAAGCGTAATCATATAACATCAATTGTTTTCAGATGAAAATTTTATTCATTGATTCCAATCATCCCTTATTGCATGAAATGCTTGAAAAGGCAGGTCATATATGCGATTTGAATTATCAATGGACGAAAGAAGAGATAATTAAAAACATTCATTTGTACGATGGTATTGTGATACGCAGCAAAATAAAAATCACTAAAGATATTATTGATAAAGCCGTTAATCTTAAATTCATTGCGCGTGCAGGCGCAGGGATGGAAAACATTGATGTGGCTTATGCCGAAAGCAAGGGAATAAAATGTTTGCATGCACCCGAAGGAAATCGGGATGCTGTTGCTGAACATGCCTTAGGAATGTTGTTATCCCTTTTCAATAATTTAAACCGTGCAAACAAAGAAGTACGCGAAGGAAAATGGATACGCGAAGGAAACAGGGGCGTTGAGTTAATGGGAAAAACGGTTGGAATAATTGGGTATGGAAATATGGGTAATGCTTTTGCAGAACGCTTAAAAGGCTTTGGTGTAAAGGTGTTGGTATATGATAAATACAAAAAGAATTTCGGCAATGATTTCGTCATTGAAACAACAATGGAACAAATTTTTGATCAAGCAGATGTGTTAAGTTTACATACTCCGTTAACCGAAGAAACAAATTATTTGATTAATGATTCGTTCATCAATAAGTTCAAAAAAAATATTTATATCATCAACACTGCTCGTGGAAAGTGCCTGAACACAACTGATCTGGTAAAAAATATTAAATCGGGGAAGGTGCTTGGCGCTTGTTTGGATGTGTTGGAGTATGAAGTAGTGTCATTTGAAAACATAGATGCCGCAAATCTTCCGGAGCCATTTCAATATTTGACACAAAGCGAAAAAGTAATTCTTTCACCACATATTGCCGGCTGGACGCACGAGAGCAACGAAAAAATCGCAAGGATAGTTGCGGAGAAAATTTTAGCAGTTTAAACATGAAAGCAATCAAAGATAAATTTTCTGCTCAAGCTGAAACGTATAAAAAGTTCAGACCCGTTTATCCTGATAAATTATATGAAGTGATTTTGAAGAGTATATAATATGTATGGAGAAAAATTTACTCGCTTGTTAATTTTCAAATCAACTCATCTTCAAATTTTCAAATTGATTTAAGTTCTCAACCCAACGGTATTTACTTTATCAACATACAAACAAATGAAGGTATTGTAAATAAAAAAATTGTGATAAATAAATAAAAGCCCCGACCCTAAAGGGAGAAAATATATAATAGCTCCCTTTAGGGTGGGGGCAAAAACACAAACACCATGAAAAAAACTTCATACATTATGGCTTTCGTATTCTCGTCTTCCATTTTTTCAATGTCACTCTCGTCAAATCCGGTGATAAAAACCCAATCAGGAATAAGCGCCTCTTCTACAAAAAATTGTTCAGTTATTTTGCCCTTACCCTTTTAAGCCCTTGCATACCGATATGTAAAATAGTATTTAAAGCTGCTTTTAAAGCACTCATATTGGGTTGAGTATTTTCTCCTCTACCTATCATTTTCAATTGCTCGGTGTACCAAACAACTTCTAAAGGAACAATATTGTCAAGAAATTTTAAACCTGTTGTAAGTGGTTTTACTGAACTCTCTACATTTTTACCTCCTAACAAATCATTTGGAAATTCCGGATGAACAGCAATAGATCTGGCAAGTCCAATCATATCACAAGCTCCACTGGCAAGGGCTTCATTCATCACTTTAGAAGTTCTAAAACCTCCGGTTAACATTAAAGGTGTTTTAACAATCTTTCTTACTTCTTCGCAATACTCTAAAAAATAAGCTTCTCTTTTTTTAGTACTGTCTTTCATTTCTTTTTGTCTTCCAGTCATAGCGGGAGTTTCATAAGTGCCACCGGAAATTTCAATAAGGTCCATCCCTTGCTCCGAAAGGTGCTGCGCTACTGTCATCGACTCTTCTTTTGTAAATCCGCCTTTTTGAAAATCAGCAGAATTTAATTTAATACTTACAGGAAATTGATTTCCTACTTCTTTACGCATTGCCTGATAAACATAGCTTGCAAAACGCATACGGTTTTCTATTGTTCCGCCCCATTGGTCGGTTCTTTGATTATGACGCGGAGATAGAAATTGACTGACCAAATATCCATGTGCGCCATGAATCTGAACCCCTGTAAAATTGCTATCTTTGGATACTTTTGCAGCATAAGCGTATCGCTCAATAAGGTCATAAATTTCTTTTTCTGTGAGCGCACGTGGTTGATTAAACATCGCACTCAAAGGTGGTTTCAGCCCGATTGCAGATGGTGAAACAGGCGTTTTGCTTAAAAATTTCGGAGATTGTTTTCCCGGATGATTTATTTGTGCCCATAAATGCGTATTATTTTGTGTCCCTGCTTTAGCCCATTCCTTTAGGTTTTCATCCGAATGTCCTTTTTCAAAAAGAACATTGCGCGGTTCGCCTAATGCGGTGTGGTCAATCATTATATTACCGGTAATTAATAATCCGGCTCCGCCTTTTGCCCAGCGTTCATATAATTTATTTAAAGCATCGTTGGATTGATGCTCTTTAGTTCCCATATTTTCGCTCATGGCAGATTTCCCGATGCGATTTTTAATTACCGCTCCGCAAGGAAGTTTCAATTCGTTGGCTAATAGATTTGTTGGCATTTGATTATTTTTAATTTCAGGAAAATTACACAAAATAATTATTTAAGAGTGTATCGTCCTAAGAAAAATTGACTTTTGTTAATTGACCTTTTTCAGGACGATACAAATAATGTGTCAAACACAGTATGTACATTTGCCAACTGCCAATTAACAGTTTTAATTTTATTCCGTGAAAAAATTATTTTTTATTTATCATTATTTGGTACATCGATTAAAGGCTGTCAACGAACACGGTATTCATTCTCCTTTTGTTTTTGATTTGTTGATGAATGTTATTTATGTTAAAACAGATTATTATCCATTCAAAAAAATTGAAAAAGTAAGGGAACAACTTTTAGACTCGAAAAAAACAATTCATTGCATTGATTTGGGTGCAACCAATGAAATAACAAAAGATAAAAAGATAAGTCGAATTGCGAAACACTCAGCTAAAGCGCCCAGACAAGCACAACTGCTATTTCGTTTGGCAAATTATTTTCAGCCGGAACACATTATTGAATTAGGAACTTCATTAGGTATTAGCACTGCTTATTTGGCTGCTGCCAATTCAAAAACTAAAATAATTACTATGGAAGGTTGTCCGGAAACGGCTGAAATCGCCCAACAAAATTTCAAGCATCTGAAACTACAAAACATTGAACAAATTATTGGTAATTTTGACATTGTATTGCCCAAAGTTTTAGATAAATGTGAAAAATTAGATTTTGTGTTTTTTGATGGAAATCATCGTAAACAGGCTACTTTAAATTATTTTAACCAATGTTTAGAAAAGGTGAATGAGTCCACCGTATTTGTATTTGATGATATTTATTGGTCGGATGAAATGATGGAAGCATGGAAAGAAATTAAAAATAACAGCCGTGTAACTATTACCATTGACCTGTTTTTTATGGGCATTGTCTTTTTTCATAAAGAACAAGCAAAGCAGCATTTTTTGATCCGGTTTTGAGAATGCAATTTTTGTCGGAAGATAATTTTTTTGAACAAAAATTAAATAGTTAGATATATTTTAGTGTTGTATTAATATACATCATAAATAAAAAAATGTTAACAAAACGCATCATTCCTTGTCTTGATATCAAAGATGGTCGCACGGTAAAAGGTGTGAACTTTGAAAACATCCGTGATGCCGGCGACCCTGTAGAATTAGCTATTCTCTACGCAAAGCAAGGCGCTGATGAATTAGTGTTTTTGGACATTACGGCTACCAATGAAAAAAGAAAAACACTTTCAGAATTAGTAACACGCATCGCAAAACATATAAATATTCCATTTACTGTAGGTGGCGGAATCAGTTCTGTAGAAGACGTTTCTATTTTATTGAATGCCGGTGCAGATAAAATTTCTGTGAATACATCCGCGTTTAAAAACCCACAATTAATAAATGATTTGGCAAATCAATTTGGCAGTCAGTGCGTGGTATTGGCTATTGATACTAAGTTTGAAGATGGCGAATGGTTTGTATATTTGAATGGTGGAAGAATAAAAACAGAAACAAAAACCGTTGATTGGGCGATACAAGCCGTTGCGCTTGGTGCTGGAGAAATTTTGTTGACATCCATGAACAATGATGGAACAAAAGATGGTTTCGCTATTGATATAACAAAAGCAGTTTCCGAAGCTGTAAATGTTCCGGTAATAGCAAGTGGCGGAGCGGGAACAATGAAACATTTCGGTGATATTTTTATTAATGGTAAAGCCGATGCTGCCCTTGCAGCAAGCGTTTTTCATTACAAAGAAATTGGAATCCCCGAATTAAAAAAATATTTAAAAACAAAAAATATTGAAGTAAGAATTTAAAAGAATAGAACGCAGATGACGCAGATTTTTATGATAAACACAGATAAAAACATTCAAAAAAAGTAAAATAAAAAATCATTTTTTATCATAAAAATCTGCGTCATCTGCGTTCTATAAAACCACATATAAAACAAAAACATGAAACCTGATTTTAAAAAATCACCTAACGGTTTAATACCGGCAATAGTACAAGATGCAACCACCAATGTGGTATTAATGCTTGGATATATGAATGCAGAAGCATTTCAAAAAACACAAAACGAAAAACGTGTTACTTTTTTTTCGCGTTCTAAAAATCGTTTGTGGACTAAAGGAGAAGAAAGCGGAAACTTTTTAGATGTTAAATCTATCCTTATGGATTGTGATAACGATACTATTCTTATCAAAGCAAAACCTGTAGGACCAGTTTGTCACACAGGTTCCGATACTTGTTTCAATGAAAAAAATGTTTCTCTAGATTTTTTATCTCAACTGGAACAAGTCATCAACGACAGAAAAAACAATCCTTCCGACAAATCTTATGTTTCTTCTTTGTTCCAAAAAGGCATCAATAAAATAGCACAAAAGGTAGGCGAAGAAGCTGTTGAATTAGTGATTGAAGCAAAAGACAATAATGAAAAATTATTTCTGGATGAAGCCTCCGATTTACTTTTTCATTATTTGATACTATTATCTGCGAAGGGTTATAGCCTCAATGATATTAAAAAGGTATTGGAATTGCGTCACTCTAAATAAAATTTTATTAGTAACGTCATTGCGAGACTTTTTAGTCGAAGCAATCTCTGCCAATAAGCGATAGATTGCTTCACTGCGTTCGCAATGACGTTTAAATAAACCATCGTTATAGTACATTACCCTTTTAAAGGTCTCGCATAAGCAATCACATCTTTATCAGTAATTGTTTTATCACACAGAATAATCAACCGTTCCACCACATTTCGGAACTCGCGTATGTTGCCGGTCCAATTTATTTTTTGAAGTTCTTTAATGGCTTCTTTGGTAAAAGTTTTCGGAGACATTCCGTGTTCTTCGCAAATCATTTTCAAAAAATGTTCAGCTAAAATGGGGATATCTTCTTTACGTTCATTCAAGGAAGGAACATGAATAAGGATAACGCTTAAACGATGATATAAATCTTCGCGAAAATTTCCGTTCGCAATTTCTTTTTGCAAATCCTTGTTGGTAGCGGCAATCACACGCACATTCACTTTAATTTCCTTTTCCCCGCCAACACGCGTAATTTTATTTTCCTGCAAAACACGCAATACTTTTGCTTGTGCAGAAAGACTCATATCGCCGATTTCATCCAAAAATATCGTTCCGCCTTCCGCTTGCTCAAACTTGCCTTTACGCTGATTAATAGCCGATGTAAAAGCACCTTTCTCATGTCCGAACAATTCGCTTTCAATCAACTCACTTGGGATTGCGGCGCAATTCACTTCTATCAAAGGAGCAGCCGAACGATTACTTTTTTCGTGCAACCAACGCGCAACCAATTCTTTTCCACTTCCGTTTCCGCCTGTTATCAAAACGCGGGCATCTGTTGGAGCCACGCGTTCAATCATTTCTTTAATCTGATTGATTGCCTTTGATTCACCAATCATATCAAATGTTTTGCTCACTTTCTTTTTCAGCGCTTTGGTTTCGGTAACCAATGTTGATTTATCCATCGCGTTACGAATGGTTACCAATAAGCGATTCAAATCAAGAGGTTTTGCTATGAAATCAAATGCGCCTTTTTTAACAGCCTCCACAGCTGTTTCAATATTACCGTGTCCGGAAATCATTATCACAGGCGTATCGGCGGACACCTGCATTATTTTATCCAGCACTTCAATGCCATCCATTTTTGGCATTTTAATATCGCACAAAACAATGTCGTACTTCTCTTTTTGAATCATAGCAAGTCCTTCAATGCCGTCAGCAGCTTCGTCCACCTGATATTTTTCATATTCTAAAATTTCACGCAATGTTTTGCGAATGCTTTTTTCATCATCAATGATTAATAATTTTGCCATGTTGAAGCTGTTATGTGTTTTGATTTTAGTTTAAGCGTCTTTGCATATTGCTCTTTGTTCGTTTGAGCAAGATGGTTTAAAGTTTAAAGTTGTTAATTCCAAAATAACAAAAAAGTAATTTTTTGTTTTCATTTTTTGATTTTTAGGTTGATTAAATTTATTGGTAGTTTCAGTGTACCATGAAGTTGCGCTGTTCGTGTTAGCACAAAAGTTAATTCAAAGAGAAGTCCACCAAACATTGTTCTTTCTTACTCCAGGGAATATGTTTAACTGCATAATTGTCTAATGCTGAAATTACATCACGAGATACTTCCTTTTCAATGTCGTTATACACAACGAAATTTCTTGTCTTTGTTTCTCTTGTTTGGTTAATATCATTGAATGCCATGATTGAAGTGAGAATAGAATCTTTTTTGGGCGTGTTTACTGCTTTAATCAATCTTTCCGGTTTGTTCTTTGTTGCAGGAATTAAAAAATCAATATTGTGGTCAAACCCACTTTTCCCTGTGAGTTTGATATCTTTTGAAAAATAAATTTCATTGCTACGAAAATAAAGTTCAACATCTTCTTTGAACAAAGAGTAAACAGTCTCTTGAGCTAAATTGAACATATCGTTAACAGACAAAATTGCTTGTAATAAATAATGTTTCTTCTGTCCAACATTATGGGGGGTTGCCTCTACAAACAATTCATCGCTTCCATTCATTTTAACACCAAAGCCGTTTAATACTGTTTTTAAAATATTTTCTCGTTTCGGAGTGTTGATTTCAAAGCCAGACATTTTCAAGTCGGCTATGGTATAGCCATTATCGGTTATTTTAATTGTCCCGTTATTTTTAATTAAGTAAATTTCTAAATGGTCGTTATGTCTGTCAAGGAATGGAGTTGAGATAGAACACACCTTTCCCTCTTCCACAGTTTTTACAACTGTGTTGTCTTTTATAAATTTGAGGTAATTGTTTATGACTTGTTGGCAATCCATTTTTTAAAACATTGATACTTCAATAATTGGAAATTTTTTAACATTACAAAAGTGCATAATTTTATCGAACACTTTGTCCATTGAATCTGAATTATCTACGCCAATTTCAGAAATAGGGAAAACAAACTTATCATTGAAACCCTCTCGGTATAAGTGAACATGAGCACCTTCAAATAATACTCCATCAGGGTTTGTATGTCGTCCACCGTTGTCGTAACGTAATAAAATAACAGTTTGTCTGTAACGCTTGTTAATCGTATATTTTGAAAGTTCAAAACTACCTCTGTAAAAGTCAAGCAAGAAAATTTCTTTGATGGTAACGGCATTAATTTGTCGTGTCCATTGAATAGGAGCAGGGCCCAACTGAATAGGTGAAGCCAAGTCGTCAAATGACTTGTCCTCATTCATTAAAAAATCAAATTCACTTTGTGTTATCGCCATATCTTATTCAGATTATTAATGTTACAAAGTTAGTTTTTATTCACAAAGTTTTAAGTTTGCATTATCGTCAAAAAATTGTCACTAACACTTTAATAATGGAAACAAAATCTAAAAACTTTCTGCAATATCCAAAATATATTATACTTGCGAACTCTACACTCAAAATGCCCTACTCACGCCAACTACAAAGCGATATTGAATATAATTTTTATCCGTAGCAGGCATTTTATTTAAAAATAATGGCATATCAAAGCGGATTGTTAAAGGATTCGCAGTTTGTAATACTCCGAACTTTTTAATAGTTAAAGCTCCACCTAATCCGGCATCAATACGTATATCACTCATTTTTAAAACAACATCATTCACGGTGTTGTAATTGATTGTGCCTGCATCACCAAATAAATAAGTTGTTAATTTGAAAGTGTTAGTCAACCAATTTTGTTTTTTTATTTTCACAAGTCCGCTAAATTCTAATTCGGCATTTACGGCTGTACCCGTTTGTCCTTTATATGTGAGCGCAATAGTTCCATCACTTTGTATTTGCGGAGCAAGGTAACCGGAGTAGCCTCTTAAATTTAATCCGCCACCGTATTGGAATTTATTTGTTGTTGTGCCTATACTCGCCCATGAAGGGTCAAAAAAGCCTTGAGAACGCGTGTATTTATTATCCATCATTTCTTCAGGATTTGCACCTGCTAAAAATAAAGAAGATTCTTTTGCCCAATTATTACCTGTCCCGTATTGCCCGTATAGTCGAGTGTTTAGAACTAATTTGCCTAGACGAGTTTTGTTAATTACATTCAAACTTAATGATTGATAATTATAATCACTCATTATTGCTGATGAGCGCATTCCTAAATTAATATTTCCCGTTCCGATTCTATAATTATAAGTATGCTCAATACCAATATTGATAGTGTTATTCAACTTATTAGGGATCCATTCTTGAGGTAACAATAAATAAGTTAAATCCCTGAATTCATTTCTGTACATCGATTTGAAATACATATACACTTTATTTTTTCCGGAAATATCTTTTCTGTCGAAGCCTAAAATATAGGCATTCAGACCATCCAATTGTTTGGCGGAAGCATAAATAGAAGAGCCTTTCATAAATTTATCTGTGGCTGTTCGATAATTAATTCGGAAATTTACACGTTCATAGTTTAACTTTTGAGCTGTACTATCTAAATAACTTTGACCAATACCCATGTTAAACCATACAGTAGCATCAAAAACATGTTTATATTTCATGTAATTGCCATTGATGTTTAATCCTAATTTTACGCCGTCGTAGCCGTTATACCAAATATCGGGGCGGGCAAATAATTCATATTTCTGCCAGTTGGATGTGTTATAAATTTTTGAATCGAAGCGATATTGCACAGGAATTTTTTTGCTGTTGTTCAACATATTTACATCAGCCAAACAATTGCTTGTATCAATAACAACATTCTCAATCCCGGCAGGTATAGTTACTTTAGCGGTATAGTTCGGTTTTAATTTATCCCAACCTATCCAACGAGGCAAAACAGTTGCGTTTGTTTTTTTTACAAACCAATTGTTCGGAATATGATAATTATAAACACTATCATTTTTGTCAATCACAGAAAAATCGATCGGCATCTGCATTCCTTTTCTTTGAAAAGTAATTTCATATTCGTTTTTTTCTTTACCTTTTTTTATAGATTTCACTTTATAATCAATGGTTTTAGAGGTTTCTATCCATTCATCAAAAAACCAATTCAAATCAACTTTTGTATATTCCGTAATTGAGTTTCGGAAATCTTCAAAATACGGATGAGCAAATTTCCATTGATTAACATAATGCTGCATCGCCCCTAAAAACAACGAATCACCGAGAGTATATTGTAAATTGTAAAGCATCGTTGCGGTTTTAAAATATACTTGTCGGTAACCGCCACCGTGCCGCAATGCGCCTCCATATCCATCGGAATGTACATTAATATTTGTTTCTTCGCCCTTAACAGCATCTTGCATATAGCCATTATAAATTTCGCTGTTGATAATATAATCAGGCTCTAAATGCCGTTCAACATACTTTGATTTTGCAGGATTTTGTATTCTTAATTTCCCATCAATTTTTTCGTAAGTCCATGCGGTTAAAAATTGCGTGAATCCTTCGTCAAGAGCAGCTCTGTAAGTTTCGTTACTACCTACCATTCCAAAAAACCAATTATGACTAACTTCATGAACCAACAAATCACGATAGCTCGGATCTTCACCGCCATCAAGCGTTAACATCGGGTATTCCATTCCGTCTTGTGCATCGGCAACAATCATTTTTGGATAGCCATACATTCCAAAATCTTCGGAATTTATTTTAATTATTTTAGCAGTATAGTCAGCCGCATTTTGCCATCTCGAAGCGTGCGGTTCCTGAACTAATGAAATACATTTTATACCATTCCATTCGACTTCACCAATGCGATAGGTAGGATCGGTAGTTAATGCAAAATCATGAACATTTTCTGCATGATATTTCCATGTTTTAGTTGTTCCGTTAGGTTCAATAATTACAGATGGTTTTTCATTCCATGGTTTATCTTTAAATTTTTTAATATCTAATTTCGACATTAAATCCGCAGGCAGCACTTCATTCTTATTTAATAAAGTTCCTGTCGCATCCGTGATATAATTGTTGGGCAGCGTAAAGGCTATATCATACGTTCCAAAATCACCATAAAATTCATGATCTAAATGTTGATCGGTATCCCACCCAAACTTATGATCATACACTGAAATTCGCGGATACCAATGCACCACATCATAATGCTTGAATCCCCATGAATTAAAAGTTTTCATTCGGTTACGAATTGTTCCATTATCAAAATATGTTTTGAAATCAATTTTGAATGTTACGCTTCCACCTGATTTCAGTGGTTTTGGAAGATACACTTTTAATATGGTATTATCCTGTTCCATTTTTAATTCAACATCATTTAAAGTAATTTTTGAAACATTGGTTCCTAAGCCTTGTGCCTCGTATTTCCCATATTTTAATTTCATTCCATTGTTCTGATATAAATCCGATAAATAGGAGCCTTTTGCCTGTGCATTACTATACAAATGAAAATAAACAAAAGGCAATTCGTCAGGCGAATTATTAGTATAGGTTAGTTCTGTTGAGCCGATGACGATATCTGTTTTATCGTCAAGACTGGCATTTATTTTATAATACACATCTTGCTGCCAGTAACCATCGTAAGGTTTTCTGTTTTTCCAATAATATTGATTGGACGCGCTTTGATAAGTGTTTGCAGGGAATTGGGCGAATGTATTGAATGTAAACGCTATCAATAAAAGAGTAATAAATTTTGATTTCATAGAAATATAATATTCGATATTTTATTTTTTTTGTAAAGATAAATTTTTTAAATCGCTTTTAATTTCCACCCAACATCCTCCAACATTTCAAAACAATATTCAAATCATTTTCAATTTTATAATCTTTTGAATATGCCAAATGCAGGCGTGCACGGGTATCTTCGGTAATGTTAATGTTTTTAATGGCATCGGCAGGTGAAAGAACAGAAGGTTTTAATCTGGGCAAATGTTCGTGTTCATCATTGCCATAACCAACCCAGGATTTAAAACTGAATAATACATAAAAAATATTTTTTATAAAGCCTGTTTTATTGTTTTGAAACAAAATGATAATTGGTGAAAGTATTATAAATAAAAGACTTGAAAGCACATCGAACAATCGTTTGTTGCGTTTATTTTTCGGTTTGCTGATAGAATTTACATCAATAATATATAAATCTCCTGCCGTATCAATGGAGTTACTGCCAATGATAGACATACTTTCAGGAGGAGCAATTTTAAAATCTACATCCGCAGAAATCAGAGTGTGCATATAATTAATAATGTCCTGTGATGAAATGTCGCGCGAGCAAAAAATCACTTCGTTAATTTTATGAATTTTAATTACTTCTTCTATTTGATTAATATTTCCAACATAATTAGCATTATTACTTCTTTTGTCATCAGCGTTTACAAAGCCAAGAAAGTTAGTATTGATGTTTGTTTGTTTCAACAAATTATTTACTCGTTCAAATTCTTCTTCCTTGCCAATGATGGCAATGCGTTTACTTTTATCAGGATTTAGATTAAAAGATTGTATACCGCTCAAATGAAAAGTTATTCTGGAAATTAAATAAGAAATCATTCCCCATCCAGCACCAAATAAAATCAATGCTCTTGAGAAACGATAGGCTTCGGGTAACAATGAATATCCAATTAGAATAATTCCTGTTCCTATTAAAACGCCTCTCAAAATTAGGAACAATTTGATTGGTTTATCATAACCTCCGCTCAGGTAAGTGGAGTAAATCCAAATAAGAGTATAGGCAGTAAAAGCAGTTGTAACAAGCGAATCAGAGTAGGAACCACCTTCAATAAATTTAATGTTTTTTTCGTATTGATTTTTAATGAACATCAAACCGAGCATTATGAATCCAAAATCAAATGTCGGTAACGCAATGGATTTTATAAATTGAATTGTTATTGCAAGTCCGGCACGCAAGTATATCGCTATGTTGATGAGTATTGAAAATAATTTAGCATTGTTTTGAGAAAAATGTTTTTGAGCAAAAATAGCCATCGCTTTATAAAAAACAATAACATAATTGACGCTGCTTTTTTTTGTGCTTTCGCCTTTATAATGGATGATTCGTGTTTCCGGAAAATAATAATTTTTGTATCCGCCCAAATTTATCCGGTACGATAAATCAATATCCTCTCCATACATAAAAAAAGTTTCATCCAGCAGACCAACTTTTTCGAGTGTTGTTTTTCTTAACAACATAAAGGCTCCTGCAAGCACTTCTACTTCGTGTATTTTTTTTTCATCTAAAAATCCGAGATGATACTTTCCAAATATTTTTGATTTTGGAAAAAGTGCTGAGAGTCCGAATATTTTATAGAATGCAACTGCCGGAGTTGGCAAACCTCGTTTCGATTCCGGTAAAAAGTTTCCTTTACCATCTAACATTTTTACTCCTAATGCTCCCGCATCGGGATGAACATCCATAAATGCGACAATTTTTTCAAATGTGTCTTCTTCAACAACTGTGTCGGGATTTAATAATAAAATATATTCTCCTTTTGAAATTTTTATTGCCTGATTGTTGGCATAGGAAAATCCTGTGTTTTTTTTATTTTCAATGATTTGAACTTCCGGAAATTTTTCTTTGAGCATTGCTACAGAGCCATCCACCGAATTATTATCAACAACAAATATTTCTGTACTAAGGTTTTTTGCAGCCTTTCGAACAGAATGCAGGCATTGCTCTAAAAAGTGCTGTACGTTGTAATTGACAATGATGACGGATAGTTTCAATTTATTGATGTGCTGATTAGACGATGTGCTGATGTGCTGATGAAGCGATGTGCTGATTTATTAATGTGTTAATTTTTGATTTTTTGTAGTAGAAATTATTTTACTTAAAACTTTTATTATACTTTCAATTTGGGTTAAAAGACTATCGCAGTTGGGATAATTTTCTGAATGTTGGCAAAGCATTAACCAATATTTTGTTTCTTCGGCTTCTTTAGCGGAAATTTTTAACTTGTGAATAAAATCCGCTTTGCTTTCTGCGTGTTGCGATTCGTTTATGTTTACTCCAATACTTGTTCCGCTTCTAAACAGTTGGTTTGATAAATTATATTTTTTAAATCTTTCTAATTGCTCGCTATATATTATAACATCCAATGAAAACCTAAATGCTAAATCTACAATCAAATTATTTTTTTTATTCTCTATTTCTTCAATCATAAAAATCTTTTTAATAATATTTTTTCATCCGCACATTTTCTAATCAGCACATTAGCACATCGAAAATCATCTCATCGTCAAAGTATTTTCGTATAGCGTCCGATTAACAATAGAACGACCAAGAGTAACTTCATCAGCAAATTCTAATTCATCCCCAATAGCTATTCCGCGTGCGATAGTGCTGATAGTTATATTAAATTCTTTCAATCGTTTATAAATATAAAAGTTGGTTGTATCACCTTCCATAGTAGTGCTCAATGCCATTATTACTTCTTTAACTTCGCCCGCTGAAACTTTTTTTACAAGTGTTTCGATATTCAAATCGCTCGGACCTATTCCATCCATTGGAGAAATAATACCGCCTAAAACGTGATAGGCACCTCTATATTGCTGCGTATTTTCAATCGCCATAAAATCACGTATGTCTTCTACAACACAAACGGTGGAATGGTCGCGGTGCAGATTGGCGCAAACTTCACATAAAATTTTATCGGATACATTATGACATTTTTCGCAATAGCGGATTTCGTTTTGTAATTTTATAAATGCGTTACCGAATTGCTCAACATCATTTTTATTTTGCTTCATCAGATGCAGCACAAACCGCAAAGCGGTGCGCTTGCCAACACCTGGTAATTTGCTAAACTCGTTTACCGCTTCTTCAATTAATTTAGACGAAAAGTTCATACATCAAAAATACAATTTTTTATGAAAGTGTAAAGAGAGTTGATAAAGCAAGTATTCCGTACTTTTGGAAGATTAAAATTATTCAATGAAAATTCACCGTCCTCTTGTACAAGCAGTAATAGAAACTCTTCAACAGATTTTTATTGAAGGTGTTTATGCCGACAAAGCCGTAGAACAAGTATTAAAACGAAATTCTCGTTGGGGCGCGCGCGACAGGCGTTTTATTGCCGAAACTACTTATGAAATGGTACGTTGGTGGAGATTAATTTCAGAATCTTTATCCGTAAACGAATCCAATTCTATTTCTCATTATTATAAATTATTTGCTGTTTGGCAAATTTTGAAAGGTGCTGATTTACCCAACTGGGAGGAATTTGCTGATATTGATAAAGAGCAGATTCTAAAAAATTCGGAACGGATAAAATTAATCCGCAAGTTCCGTGAATCAATTCCTGATTGGTTGGATGAACTTGGCAGTAAGGAGTTGGGAGAAACTGTTTGGAAAAAAGAAATCCACGAATTAAACAAAGAAGCACAAGTTGTATTGCGTGTGAATGCCTTGAAAACTACAACTGAAGAGTTAAGAAAAAAATTACTCGCAAAAAATATTGAAGTTGAAACATTGAATAACGCCTCTCCCATTTGGGGAGAGATTAAGAGAGAAGCATTAATTATTAAGCGTCAAAACCTGTATCAGCTTGATGAATACAAACAAGGATTATTTGAAATTCAAGACGCCTCATCACAATTGATTGCTCCATTTATGCAATTGCAAGCAGGAATGACAGTGATAGATGCCTGTGCCGGCGCGGGAGGCAAGTCATTGCACATTGCCGCAATAATGAAAAATAAAGGCAAGATTATTTCGATGGATGTGGAAGAGCATAAATTGGTAGAACTTAAAAAGCGTGCGAACAGAGCAGGAGCAAGCATTATACAAACACAACTCATAAATGAAAAAACAATTTATGGATTAAAAAATACTGCGGATAGATTATTATTGGATGTACCATGTTCCGGATTGGGCGTTATTAGAAGAAATCCGGATGCCAAATGGAAACTATCTTTAGATTTTATTGAAAAGATAAAAGTAATTCAACAAAAAATTATTGCTGATTATTCTGAAATACTGAAGCCCGAAGGAATAATGATTTACGCCACTTGCAGCATTTTACCAAGTGAAAATCAAGAACAAGTAGATCAATTTTTAAAATCGAGAGGGAAAGGATTTGAATTTATGAGCGACCGAAAAGTATTGCCATCAGAAGGGTTTGACGGATTTTATATGGCGGCTATAAGAAAAATAAATAATTAATTTGTTTCTTTTGTATTAATAATTATGCTCTTCGATATTATTTAGATTGATTCTAAACTAAGTTTCCGACAATTCTATGACAATTATCCGCAAGGAGTATTGGAAATTTGTAAAAGATTAATGAATAAAATAAAAATAATAGCATTTACTCATAAAACTACTGATGTTAATGACATCGGCAAATTGCATATTGAAGAAAGTGCAATTAAAAATCGTTTGGAGTTTTTGAAAAACACTTCTAAGGTTGACGAATTATTATACCTCTCCACCTGCAACCGCGTTGAGTTTATGATTTCCAACAACGAAAAATTAAACAATACTTTTCTTAAAAAGTTTTTTTCCGCGTTCGATTCTATCTGGTCTGATAATGAAATAAACTGGGCAATTAATAATGCACAAATATTTGAGGGTGATGATGCTTTGCGTCATTTATTTAATGTGGCATCATCCATAGATTCATTGGTAGTTGGTGAACGTGAAATTATTACACAGGTTCGTAATGCCTATGAACAGTGCGATGCGCTCGGACTTACCGGAGATTTAATGCGCTTGGCGATAAAAAAAACAATTGAAACCGCGAAAGATGTTTACACGCATACTGGAATTGCTCATAATCCTGTATCTGTTGTATCGCTTGCATACCGCAAGTTACGCGCATTAAATGTAAAACAAGACGCTCGTTTTTTAATTATCGGTTCAGGAATTACTAATACTACGATGGCGAAATACCTGAATAAACATAAGTTTTCCAACTTCACTATTTTTAATCGCACCTTAGCAAATGCTCAAAAATTAGCGAAAGAATTAAGCGGAAAAGCATATCCACTTTCAGAATTAAAAAATTTTAAAAATGGTTTTGATATAATTGTAACTTGTACAGGTTCTTCTGACAGTATTATCACTCCTGACATTTACAAGAGTTTAGTTGGAAATGACAAATCTAAAAAAGTGGTAATTGACCTTGCTATCCCGAATGATTTGGATGCAGGAATATTAAATAATTATGAAGTTAATTTAATTGCAATTAATAATTTGCAGGAAGTAGCGAAAGAAAATTTGATGGCGCGTGAACAGGAAATGCATGCCTGCAATACAATTATTGAAAAAAATATTGAAGAGTTTGGGCAAATACTGAAAGCCCGAAAAGTGGTATTGGCAATGAGTGAAGTGCCGAAAAAAATAAAAGAGATTAGAGAAACAGCTAACGAAGTATTCGCAAAAGAACTACAAAATTTAGATGCCGAATCCAAAGAGGTATTGGATAAAATACTTTCCTATATGGAAAAAAAATACATCAGTGTGCCAATGAAAATGGCGAAAGAAATTTTGATAGAAGGCACAAAAATTTAAATAAATAATGAAGCCCGAAAGGGCTTTTCTTTTTTATAAAAATAATGGAACGAAAAATAATAATAGGCTCAAGAGGTAGTGATTTAGCACTGTGGCAAGCGAATCATATTTTAAGAAAGATTCAAAAATTAGGACTTACTGCCGAAATAAAAATAATTGTTACACAAGGAGATGCTATTCAGAATCTAAGCTTAGATAAATTAGAAGGCAAAGGTTTTTTTACGAAAGAAATTGAAGAAGCACTGTTAAAAAAAGAAATTGATTTAGCCGTTCATTCACAAAAAGATTTACCTACCTCATCCCCTGAAGGGCTTAAAATTGCAGCCGTTTCGGAGCGAGAAGACGCTGCCGATATGATGATAGTTAGAAAGGACTGTGTTGATGTTTCCTTAAAATTGGCGTTTAAAAAAAATGCAATTGTTGGTACATCTTCACCTCGCAGAAAGTCGCAATTGTTGGCTTTTCGTAATGATATTTCAATTGAAGATTTAAGAGGAAATGTTCCAACACGTATCCAAAAATTACGCGATAAAAAATATGATGCTATAATGTTAGCTGCCGCCGGTGTGGAGCGTTTAAAAATAGATTTATCTGAATTTAAAGTTCTGCGCTTAGATCCTAAAGAATTTATCCCTGCGCCCGCTCAAGGTGTTTTAGGTTTGCAAATTCGTGAAGACGACCACCAATTATTCGAATACATTAATAAATTAAATTCGGAAAAAGTAGAAGAGACTATTGGCATTGAACGCAAAGTGTTAAATTTATTTGATGGCGGATGTCAGTTACCATTAGGCGTTTACTGTATTAAAGAAGACAATAAATTTAAAGTATGGACTTCAAAATCCGATGCATGGAATTCAATGCCCAAACGTATTTATCGTGAATCATATTCTGAGAATGGTTTTGCAGAAAAAATTGTAAATGATTTGAATGCTATTCAACCTACATCAGTTTTAATTACCCGAGACTTAAAAGAAAATTCGTTTTTTAAAAATATACTGGAAGGTAATGGATATAAGGTAAGTGGAATTTCATTCATTGAAACAAAAAGAATAAATATTACCAATGTTCCACAAACGGATTGGATATTTTTTGCAAGTTCTAATGCTGTGTCTCATTTTTTTGAACAAAATTTTGAATTAAAATCAAAAATAAAATTTGGAGTTATCGGAAAGTCAACTGAACAAGAATTAAAAAAACACAATAGAAATGCCGCATTCGTTGGTTCGATAGCTGATACGAAAGTTGTTGGTAAAAAATTCGCAAAAACTGTCGGCAATGAAACAGTTTTATTCCCTCAGGCTAAAGGTGGTTTGCGAACTATTCAGCAACAGTTTGAAGATGCAAGTAAACTGACAGATTTAGTAGTTTACGAAACAGTAAAAAAAGAAAACGTAAATTTGCCAAACGCTGAAATACTTGTTTTTACAAGTCCTTCCAACGTAGAGTCATTTTTTGAAAAAGGAAAAATAAACGCCAAACAAAAAGTAATTGCCATTGGTAAATCAACAGAGAAAAAATTAAAAGACTTAGGAGTAGAAAATTGTTTATTCCCCGCATCATTCGATGAGGTGGGATTAGCGGAAGCTGTGTTTGGAATATAAATAAAATCATAATAGAAATGTTACATCGTCCCCGTAGATTAAGAAAAAATGCCATCGTGCGTGAAATGATTGCAGAAACAAGGCTTTCAAAAGATATGTTTATTTATCCTTATTTTATTGTCGAAGGAAAAAATATTATTCATCCTATTGATGCAATGCCCGGTATCAGTCATTTTTCAGTAGATGAATTAATAAAAGATGTAGAGAAAGGATTGAAAATCGGCATCAATAAAATTTTATTATTTGGTGTTGGTGAGGAAAAAACAGAAGATGCAAGTTCATCGTTTAGTAATAATTCTGTTGTTGTAAAAGCGGTAAAAGCATTAAAAGAAAAATTTGGCGAAAGCATTTATATAATTACGGATGTGTGTGTATGCGCCTATACTACGCATGGTCATTGCGGAATTGTGCATGATGATTATGTTCACAATGATTCTTCCGTTGAGGTGTTGGCAAACATGGCTTTAGCGCACGCGCAAGCAGGTGCGGATATGGTAGCGCCAAGCGATATGATGGATGGACGTATCATCGCGATACGAGAGTTGTTGGATAAAAATGATTTTGAGAACACAGCAATTATGTCCTACTCCATAAAATATGCTTCGGCATATTATGGACCATTTCGTGAAGCGGCAGATTCTGCTCCACAAAAAGGCGACAGAAAATCTTATCAAATGGATTTCAGAAATGGAAATGAATCATTGACGGAAGGATTGTTGGACGAAGCGGAAGGTGCGGATATATTGATGGTTAAGCCGGCTTTAGCATACATGGATGTCATTTTTAATTTGCGTCAAAATACATTATTACCCATTGCGTGTTACAATGTGTCGGGCGAATATTCAATGGTAAAAGCCACATCTGCAAAGGGTTGGATTGATGAACAAAAAATTGTGATGGAAAATATGTTTGCCTTTGCGCGTGCCGGAGCAAATATTATTATTACGTATCACACGAAAGATATTTTTGAAAAAGGTTGGTTGTAGCTTTATGGGTGTGTAAAATATTTGGTGAATACTTTTTCTGTTGATTTCGAGACACTTTAATTGCTCTTCTATAACGTCAGTGATGTTTTTTTCATATTGATTGGAATAAAGATATTTGTGAAACAGGCAATTTAAGAAAGGCGGCGCTTAAGATTCGCTTCCTGCGACTAAAAATTTTTTTGCATACTTTTCGAATCTTCATTATTTGCTACCCCAAACGCACAAATTTCGATTTGACCATTCTGTCCCCTTTTTTTACTTTTGCCTATATATTAAAACCCTCAGATTGCAAAAAACAATTCTTGTAATCTATATGCTAAAACCCAACAGAGGCTTCCGCCATAAATCCTTTAAATTTTCCACCTGAACGTATGTCTGTTGCCGCAAAGTTTTGATATTGCTGGTTAACATATTCCACTTTCATCATCATATTTTTTGTAATGAACCATCCAACAGAACCAACCATTCGACTTATCGTTACATTGTTTGTGTTCAGCGGAAGTGTTGTTGTTACAGAGTTATAACGCGCTCCAACCCAAAATTTTTCTTTCTCTTTCGGAAACCGATAAATTAAATCGGCTGCATATTGAGTTGTCGCGCGCATTGTTGGTTCTGTGATCATTCTTCCTTTTGCCATTTCGTATGTACCAAAAAATTCCAGTCCTTTCCATTTTACAAAAGGATTAATCATAAATGTATTTACTTGTTCGCTAAACTGCGGATTATATCTTCCTGACCATGCGTTAGCACTGGAAGTGGCAAGAGTGTTTTCCATCGCATAAAAATAATGCGAACCTGTTCTGTCTCCAAAAAACAACGTGTTACTTGAAGCGCTATTGTCTATATAAAGCGAACCAGTAATTCTAAACCTGAAATCGTCATTCAATTGTTTGTCGTATCCAAGTTTTCCATGAAATGCCGGACTGTATTTATTTAGCTTACCCGTTGCCGTGTCAATGGCAGATGCAGCTACAACTGTTGGATTAAGTTCTCCATTGGTAATTCCAACCATGGCAATCAAACCATTTTTAGGATGAAAATAAACTTCGCCACCAATTTCAGTGGCAAATCCATCCATGATGTAATTTTCTACAAAAGGGTTGTAAATGGTATTGCCTCCATCTGTTCTGCGAAAATGCTGATCGCCGTAATCAACTTCATAATCTCCTGCTTTGATTGTAAATTTTTTCATAATCTTATCGATAACATCGCTTTTAAGAAAAGCTAATTTATCAATTTGAACATATCCTCCTTTTACCCATGTTTCCTGATGGTGTCGTGATGATAAATACATAGTCATGTTCATCCGGATGCCGTCAGCCAATTGTGCATCCACATTTAAATTAGCCATTGCAAGGTTAAATCCATTGGTAAGCGAAGTAAGCTGATTGACGTTTATGTTATTTACCATTACCGGGCTTGCATTATTTTGTTGTCGTAAACTTTGAAAATCTTGCGAAAAATTGCCTCCAATTCTTACTTTGATTCCTGTAAAAGTTGTTGTATCGTTTTTGGTAGTTTCAAAAACATTTATGCCGCTTTTGCTGTTAGCACGAAAATACTGCATTGGTGCTTGTTGCGCCATTGCCAAAAAACAAGTAGTTAACGACGTTATTATTGTTAGGAACTGAAATAATCTGATTGGTTTTTTCATTCTATTATTTAAGATTAATTA
>ODAK010001323.1_pt1 | contig 27344 bp, 24 predicted proteins | sample 1539591 | NCBI WGS metagenome assembly ODAK01 (sample SAMEA3539303, study PRJEB22396) | soil metagenome | biome: tundra; feature: field; material: soil | place: USA | collected 2010-05 | depth 0.15 m
ACTCGGCGTTGGGGCAGGGCGTGCCGAACGGGTTGATGATGCTGTTGACCGGCTGGCTGTTTTCCCGGTTTGGCGGACACGCGTTTCTGGCGATGGCGATTGTCGCGGGGTTGGCTCTGTTCCTTGTGGCACCGCTGCGGCGGATCGCCCGGAGCGGAGATTGACGGCGGATGGCGTTTGGCGTTACTCCGCGCCTCCCGCTGGAGGGGTGCCCGAGTGGTTAAAGGGGACGGACTGTAAATCCGTTGGCTAGCGCCTACGTTGGTTCAAATCCAACCCCCTCCACCAGAAACCCTCGGCAATCCGCCGCGTTTCTCCAGCCAGCTTCGGCAGGCAGGCCGTCAGCGCGAAGTCCGCGGCGATGGGGCGGCTGTTCGATTGCCGGACAGAGGGCGCGATCCAGCCGAGGCCTCGCTCACCTTGACGGGTGGTTCATTGGCCTCGGAGCGAGCGGCATAAGGGTCATGTTTCGCCCTGTATGTGCGCTCATGGCCACACTTCATGCAGACGAATACCTCGTAATCCAATTCAAGCAGCGGTCCGTCTGGATCAATCCGTTTGAACCGTAGCTCGCCCTGGCAGAGATCGCAGCGTAGCGAGGGCGGCGGCTGGACAAGGGTACGCATGTGATTTCCTTTCGCCCGATATGTTCGGAGCAAGGAAAGGGGACGCTCAAATGGGTCCCGATCAGTGAGATGGTTTTGAAGCCGAACGCCTTGATCTGGCATCTCGGTCTGCTCATTCATGCACTCTTAACGAGCAGGTGTCCAGCGGATCTCAACCGTAGCGCGCGCCCGTATCGGCTCCCCTCGATGGGAAATCGAGCATGCCGGCTGCTGGGAAGCGGTCCCCGCTCTGACCGGAGGTAACGAGATGCGCGCCGCGGAGCGCCTGGCTGCTGTCATCTCGCGCCTCCGGCACGGCGCTTCTCGAACTCGAGCACCGGCTGGCGGCGGACCGGATGGCGGGATCAGGCCGGATCGACGGATTGCTCGCGATTGACCCTGAGTATTTTCCGATGGTGGACGCGATCGCGGCGGCACGGGATACATGGCTGGCGCGCAACGGTTCCTTCGCGCGCGTAACTCCCCAAACCAAAATCTGGCGCCTTTTGGGGTTCCAACCAGGAGCTGCGACCATGTATGCCGAACGAACGCCAATCGCGTCCTCTCCCTCGATCACCCTGAAGGGTGACCTTCTGCGAGAGATTCCAAAATTGCGAGCGTACGCCAGGATGTTGCACCGGAAGTCGGACCGCGCGGACGATCTGGTGCAGGAAACCCTTGTCAAAGCTCTTGCTAATATCCACACATTCGAGCCGGGTTCGAACCTGCCAGGCTGGCTCCGCACCATCATGCGTAATGAGTTCTATTCGGAATTCCGCAAGCGCCGTCATGAGGTCGAAGACACCGAGGGCCGCTACGCCGCCATGCTGCGAGTATCCCCCTCGCAGGAAGGGCATATCCATTTTCTCGATGTCCGGGCCGCGCTGAACCAACTGACGACGGAGCGTCGTGAGGCTCTGATGCTGATTGTTTCAGGAATGTCCTATGAGGAGGCGGCGACGCTGTGTGGCCGCGCGGTTGGGACAATGAAAAGCCGCGTCAGCCGGGCGCGTGTGCGACTGCTGGAATTGATCGATGATCGTCGGCCTGATGCGGACGGCGATGCTTGCGGCGGCCCGATTTCGCGCGGTCGGCTTAAGGGCGATACCGCCGGACCGGCTCTCGCCTTCGCATAAGACCCCCTCGCCTTCGCATAAAACCCCCTCGCCTTCGGATAAAACCAGTGCGCGATTCAGGTTTGGCCGGCGGGCGCGGGCAGGCGGCGGTAGCGGTCAGATAATCGGCGAACCCGGCGGGCCGGCGCCCAGAGTTCGTTCAACCAGTACCTGTTCAATATCGGCGAAATTGGCGGTGATAACGATCTTGGAGCCGTCCACCATCTGCAGTTGAGCGCTTCTGATACCATCCGGCCCAGGTTTCGACGTTACGATGGCGATCGCGTCAATATTGACGATTGCCCTCTCCTGATAAGGCAGCGTTGTAAAAATGGCGAAACGGGGCACTCAGGTTCCTCCTCGGGGCCGACCCGGCCGGCCTGGTTCACAGGGTGACGAAGCCGGAGCCACGCATATCAATCATGCGCCGGGATGGTGCACGAGACCGGAAGCCGCATGAGGACGCAACCCCCGCACACCGGAGGTTCCCATGTTAAATTTAAATGCCGATATGATGGGCCGATCGCCAAGGTAGCGGTTTTGGGCCGTTACTCGCGGCACCGCGACCGGTATGGCTGGCGGCGCGATCTACCAGGCCACGACTGGCGATAGCGCCAGTCTCACGATGAGCGGCTCGACACAATAAGCGCCATGCGCTTCCGGCACCGCCGGGCGCGCGACGCCGATGCGAGCGAACGAGACGCCGGTCGCGAAATGGATCGCTTCGACGCGCGGAATTTTCGTCGGAAGCGAGGGCGACCCGGTAGTCGAGGCCAGCGCCCCGACCACCGAGCAACCGTTCAGAGGCTACCGCCGATATTGGTGAACTCCGTTGAAAGGTCGTCGGCCAACAGCGCGAAACCAACCGCGATCGTCGCGACGATCACGCCGGCGATCAGGCCATACTCCAACGCGGTCACGGCTCGGCGGTCGGCCTTCAAGGACAACCAGCTCGTGATGTATTCGATCATACTACTGCTCCTGTGTCGGTCATCGGAAGGGTCAGGCAGGCACGTTTGTCGATCGCGACAATAGACAACTGAATACCCGTCAAATGGTTTCAAACAGGTTCTGTTTGATCTCGCGGCGGCCTTGTCACGACAGGCGACGCTGATCGAGCCTCATGCCGAAGCTCCGATGGAGCTTCGCGTCGAGGACTTTCCGTTATGAATGTCGAATGGTTTCAGCCGAATGTCAGGATATCGGCACGGATCCTCGGGCGTGGCCGCGTGAGCGACGGCGGGGACCGGCTGCTGTTCCTGAGTGCCCGAACGTTGCGGTTCAGGCTTAAATCGGGGCGCCGGGGCTGGCGACCTGGTATTCGCTCGCGCCGGCAACCATCTGATCCAGACCTTCGTCGGCCGGTTCCTGATCAAATCGCGCTACCCGGCACCCGCTTCCATCTCGGCGATGATCCGCCGTGCCCGCGCCGCCGGATCGGCATGCGCGATGATCGGTCGTCCCACCACCAAATAGTCCGACCCCCTTTCGATCGCCGCCCTGGGCGTTGCCAGCCGCGCGTGATCGTCCGACGGCTCGTCCGCGCCGCGGATCCCCGGCGTCCCGATCAGCAGCCGGTCGGAACCCGCGATCCGCCGCAACTCATTCGGATCGTCGGCGGCCGAGGCGATCATCCCGTCACAGCCGAATCGCACCGCGTGTCTCGCCCGCAGATGGATCAGTTCCGCCGCCGTCAGCGCGTAGCCCATCTCTTTCAGGCCGGCGTCATCCAGGCTGGTCAACACACTGATCGCGAAGATTTTCAGGTCCGAGGCGCGCTTCCCTTTGACTGCCGCCTCCATGATCCGGGCATCGCCATGCACCGTCAGGATGCTGATGCCGCGGTCGGCGGCGCGCGCGACGCCTTCCTCCACCGTCCGCCCGATGTCGTACATCTTGGCGTCGAGGAACACCCGCTTGCCCGACGAAATCAGCGAATGCAGCAGCCCGTCCACCCCTTCGGCGAACGCCAGCCACAGACCGACCTTGAAGAACGACACCACGCCGTCGAGTCGCGCCACCATCTCCCGCGCGGCGGCGATCGTCGGCACGTCGAGCGCCACGATCAGCCGGTCGTCCATCGCCGCGGGCAGCGCGCGGGGGTTGGTCGCCGCGGGCAGCGCGCGGGGGTCGGTCGCCGCGGGCACGGCGACTACTCGGCGGGAGGCGTCGGCTGCTCGCCGGAAGCTGGCGGCTTGGGCGGTGGGGCAGCGGTGGCCGCGACCTCGGCGGCGAAGTCTTCCTTGGGCTTCTCGATCCCCTCACCCAGGGCGAAGCGGGCAAAACCGGTGACGGTGGCGGAGGCGTTCTTGACGACGTCCTTCACCCGGCTTTTGCCGTCATGCACCCACACTTGCTCCAGCAGCGCGACTTCCTCATAGAACTTCTGCACCCGGCCCTCGACCATCTTGGCGATGACGTTCTCCGGGCGGCCGGAGGCTTTGGCCTGCTCGGTCAGCACGCTCTTTTCCCGCTCCAGCGCTTCGGGCGAGACGCTGGAGATGTCGAGCGCGTCCGGCCTTGTCGCCGCGACATGCATGCCGATCTGCCGGCCAAGCGTGTGCAGCGCCTCGCTGGCATCCTGGCTGGCGACCGAGACGATCACACCGATCTTGCCCAGACCCGGCTTTAGCGCCGAGTGGACGTAAGTCGCGACGACGCCATTCGGCACCATCAGCACCTTGGCGCGGCGGAGTGTCATGTTCTCCCCGATCGTCGCCACGAGGTGGGTCAGTTCGTCGGCCACCGAGCGGCCGGTACCGGGGAACGGCGCGGCCTTGATCTTCTCCAGATCGTCACCGACGGTCAGGGCGATCTTCGCCACTTCTTCGACGAACGCCTGGAAGGTCGGATTGCGGGCGACGAAGTCGGTCTCGGCGTTGACCTCGACCACGGCGGCGCGGCCGGGTTCGGAGGCGACGCCGACCAGCCCCTCGGATGCGATGCGGCCCGACTTCTTGGCGGCGGCCGCGAGGCCTTTCTTGCGCAGCCAGTCGATCGCGGCTTCCACGTCGCCGGCGACCTCGGTCAGCGCCTTCTTGCAGTCCATCATGCCCGCGCCGGTCTTCTCGCGCAGGTCCTTCACCAAAGCGGCGGTAATTTCAGCCATCTGTCGTCTCCAGGCTCAGCGAACCCCGGAAGGTCCGCGCTTGGTCATATCGTCATGGGCCGGCCTGACCGGACTTTCGCTCTCGCCATCGCGTTGCCGCCGATGGCCCGGTGATCCAGCAAACAGGTCGGGCCGAGCCATGACGGTGAGGCAAGGTCAGGCGGTGGCTTCCGCGAGGTCGGCCGCCGGCAACTCCTCCCGCGCGCCGAGGTCGGCGCCCGAAGCGGCCATCTCGGCGCTGATGCCATCCAGCACCGCGCCGGCGATCAGGTCGCAGTACAGCGTGATGGCGCGGATCGCGTCGTCATTGCCGGGGATCGGGAACGTCACGCCGGTCGGATCGGAGTTGCTGTCCAGGATCGCCACCACCGGGATGTTCAGCTTGGTGGCTTCCTCGACCGCCAGCTTCTCCTTGTTGGTGTCGATGATGAACAGGATGTCCGGCAGCCCGCCCATCTCCTTGATGCCGCCCAACGCGCGCTCCAGCTTTTCCTGGTCGCGGGTGATGCCGAGGATTTCCTTCTTGGTCAGGCCGGAGGTGTTGCCGGCGACCATTTCCTCGATCTGCCGCAGCCGCTTGATCGAGCCGGTGATCGTCTTCCAGTTGGTCAGCGTGCCGCCGAGCCAGCGATGGTTGACGTAGTACTGGCCACAGCGTTTGGCGGATTCGGCGACATACTCCGCGGCGGCGCGCTTGGTGCCGACGAACAGCACGCGACCCCCGGCGGCGGTCACGTCGCGGACGGCGCGGAGCGCGCGATCCAGCATCGGTACGGTCTGTTGCAGGTCGATGATGTGGACCTGATTGCGCACACCATACAAATATTGCGCCATCCGCGGGTTCCAGCGCCGCGTGTGGTGGCCGAAGTGGACGCCAGCTTCCAAAAGCTGACGCATCGTGAAATCGGGCATCGCCATAAGCGATTGTTCCTTCCTGTGTGGTCCGGTTGAGCCTCCGCGGGGCTGGCCAGGTGGTCCGGCACCGGACCCGATCGCTCGGGAAAGGCGCCCCGCGTGTGAATTACCGCACCGCCCGGTTTCCTGGGCGATGCGGCGAGCGGGATATGGGGGAAATGGGCGGGAAAGGCAAGCACCTTGCCGCCGTGGCCGAGGAACTCGACCGGGCGGACGGAACTGAATCTGGCCATCCGCCACGTTCGTTAACCCGATGCGCGAACGCCGGCCGCGGTCGGCGGGACCCGGAACCAGCGCCGTTGGTGACACCACGCCGCTTACCGCGCGAGCGGGCATTCCGCAGCGGATTCCGGACGATAGGCGGTCGCACCCGGAATCGTACTCAGATATTTGAAGTAGTCAGTCGGACCCTTGGCTTCCTGAGGTGACTTCACCTGCAACAGATACAGGTCGCGCAGCACCCGCCCATCGGCGCGGATACGGGTCTTTTCGCCAAAGTTGTCGATGTCCATGGCGCGGAGTTTATCGGCGACGGCCGGGCCGTCATCCGTGCCAGCCGCCTGCACCGCCAGAAGATAGTTGCGCACCGCGACGTATTCCGTGACCTGGTTGCTGGTCGGAACCTTGCCATGGAACTTCGCCACGAAGCTGGTGGCGAACGCGCGGGTCCGGTCATTGTGATCCGCGTAAAACGAGTCAGCCACAACCAGTCCTTTGGTGACGTCGAGACCCAGCGACGCGATATGCGACGGGAACAGCAGAAACGGCACGAGTTGCGCCGATTTCGCCAGGGCAAACTCGTTGGCCTGTTTCAGTGCCTGCGACAAATCATTGCCCGCGATGATGAACCCGATCACCTTCGCCTGCGACGCCTGAGCGCGCAGCAGATATTGCGAGAACTCCGTCTCCCCAAGCGCCACCTTCACCGAGCCCATGACGGTTCCGCCCAGACTCTCGATCGTCTTCGTCGCGGCTGATTGGACGGAGGCGCCATAGGTGTAGTCGACGGTGATGAAATACCAACTGTTCTGTCCTGACGCGACCAACGCGCGGGTGACTCCGTTCGCCGTCGCGTAGGTGTCGAGATTCCACTGGCTCGTATAGCGCGAGCAGAACTTGCCGGTGAGGTCGGTCGATGCCGCGCCGACCAGAAGAGCGACCTTTTTCCGCGTCTCGAGAATGTCGTGCAGCGCCAGGGCGACCGACGAGTTGCCAATTTCCGTGACCGTGTCGACCCCGTCGACGTCGAGCCATTGCCGCACGATCGTGATGCCGACGTCCGGCTTGTTCTGATGGTCGGCGACCATGATCTGAACGGGTTTACCGAGTACTTTCCCGCCGAATTCGTCGACCGCCATCTGTGCCGCGAGCACGGCTCCTGGACCAAGATTGTCGGAATAGGTTCCGGACATGTCGGTCAACACACCGATTTTGACGGCGTCCGTTCCGGCCAGCGCCTGAGCCATGCCGGCCAACACCAGCAGCGCGCCCAATAGTCCCGTGATCCGCATTGGTTGTTTCCTCTGGTTGCCGCGAATGATCCGCGGGATATGATGGATTTCGCGGCTCTGTTCGTTGGCCCTTTCGCGTGACGCCGGCCGCGAATCTTTACATCGCATCCGAACCGGCGCAACTCACCCCAAACGATCTGGGGAGCACGGCCATCATGCCCATGACCATCACCGAGAAGATCCTCGCGCGCGCCGGCGGCGAGGCGACGATGCGGCCCGGCGACCTCGCTGTCGTCGACGTCGAAACCGCGGTGCTGATGGACATGACCTTCCTGCCGGAAGGCTGGCGCGAGGTGCTGAAACTGCACGACCCATCCAAGGTCGTGATCGCGTTCGACCACCTGGTTCCCGCCCCCACCGTGCAGGCGGCGACCGCGCACGCCACTGGCCGTAAGTTCGCCGCGCGGTTCGGGATCGAGCGGTTGCATGACGTCGGGCTGGATCAGGGCATCGCCCATGCCGTGGTCGCCGACCGGGGTTACGCCATTCCGGGCACTGTGCTGGTCAACGGCGACTCGCACACTTGCGCGGCGGGAGCATTCAATTGCGCCGCGCGCGGGGTTGGCGGTCCCGACATGCTGTATGCCATCACCATGGGCAAAGCCTGGTTCCGCGTGGGCGAAACGATCCGCTACGACTTCACCGGCGCGCTGCGGCCTGGCGTGTCCGCCAAAGACATTTTTCTGTATATCGCCGGCACGCACGGCGCGCATGTCAACCAGAATGTCGAGTATGGCGGCCCAGGAATGGGAACGTTGAGCATGAACGGGCGGCGGACACTGGCGACGATGGGGGCCGAGCTTTCCGCGGAATTCACGATATTCGAGCCGGACGATCTGCTGAACGATTACATGCGCCAGGTGAACCCTTTGACCGTGACGCATCCGACCATGCCCGATCCGGACTGCGTTTATCGCGAGCGCCGGACGATCGATCTGGGGACGCTGGAGCCGCTGGTCGCGCTGCCGGACGCGGTGGTCAACAACTCCGTCCCCGTGGGTCAGGTCGAGGGTCAGCATATCGATCAGGCGTTCGTTGGTTCGTGCGCCAATGGCACGCTGGATGACCTCGCGGTGGTGGCGCATGTCGTGAAGGGGCGTCGCGTCGCGAAGGGCACGCGGCTGATCGTCACGCCGGGCACGCAGACGATTTACCTCGCCGCGCTAAAAGCCGGATATGTCGAAACGATTACCGCGGCGGGAGGCATCGTCACGCCCGCGACCTGCGGCGCCTGTGTCGGCGGTCACCTCGGCGCGATTGGGCCGGACGAGGTCTGCCTCACCGCCAGCACGCGCAACTTCAAGGGCCGCATGGGCGATCCCTCGGCACGAATATACATGGGGTCGCCGGCCACCTGCGCGGCGTCGGCGCTGACGGGTGTCATTACGCATCCGGGGTCGTTCTTCGCGGGAGATGTGGCATGAGCGGGTCGAATGCTCTGGGCGGCAAGGTCTGGAAGTTTGGTGACAACATCAATACCGACCTGATGCTGCCTGGGCCCTGGCTGTATCGGAGCGCCGAGGAACAGGCGAAAGCGGTGTTCATCAACAACCGCCCGGAGTTCCTGCGCGAGATGCAACCGGGCGACGTCATCATCGGCGGATTTAATTACGGGATGGGATCGTCTCGTCCAGCGGCACGGTCGTTGCGAAATGCGGGCGTTGGGTTTCTGCTGGCGGAGGCGTTGAACGGGTTATTCTTACGCAATTGCGTGAATTTCGGGTTTCGCGCGTTCGAATGCCCAGGAGTGAGCACGGCGTTTGACGAGGGCGACCGGGCGGAGTTGTCGATCGATGATTGGACGGCGACCAATACGCGCACGGGTCAGACACTCGCGGTTACGCCGATCCCATCAATGCTGCTGGAGATGATGCTGGGCGGCGGCGTGCTGCCGATGCTGGAGGCGAAAGGACTGATCGCGCGGCATCAGGCACAGGCTGGATGAGCAGGCTTGCGGCGGAGCCGGCATGAGGCGCATCCTGTTGCCGCGTCAACGCGCATTTGGCCAGACATGAGCGATTACGACAGCGACATCCTTTCCTGGAGCGAGCAGCAGAGCGCACTTTTGCGCCGGTTGGCCCGTGGCGAAAAGGTGAACGCGCAAATCGACTGGGAGAACGTCGTCGAGGAGGTCGAAAGCGTGGGACGCGAGCAATTGCACGCGGTTGAGTCCCTTCTGCTACAAACGCTCATTCATATGCTGAAAGCTCAATCGTGGCCGGACTCAAGGGATGCGCCGGTCTGGCTGGCCGACTCGATGAACTTTCGCGCTCAGGCCGCGAACCGTTTCGTACCGTCGATGCGGCAACGGATCGACGTCGCACGCCTTTACCGCCAGGCACGGCGAGCGCTCCCTCAATCAATTGATGGTAAGACCCCGTTGCCGGTTCCGGTATTGTGTCCGTTCACACTGGATGCCTTGCTGGCGGAGGATTGACGGCACCCCTCACCGCCCCTTCCATACCGGCTTGCGCTTCTCCACATAGGCCCGCACGCCCTCGACCCGGTCCTCACTGGTATACGGACTGACGCCCTCATTCAGCCGCAACGCCAGCGACATCGGCACGCCGTTCGCGCGCACCGCGGTTTCCTTCATCCGCCGGATCGTGACGGGGGCGTTTTCACAGATCGCCTCCACCATGCGCAAAGCTTCCGCCAACGCTTCACCGCGAGGCACCACGCGATTGACCATGCCCCAGCGGCGGGCGTCCTCCATGCCGATATACTCACCGAGATACAGCATTTCGAACGCGATGCCGGGCGGCACCATGCGCGGCAGCATCACGTTGGCGAAATGAGCGCCCTTGCCGCGTTTCGCCTCCGGCAGTCCCATTTGCACATGCTCCGCCGCGACGCGGATGTCGCACGCCAGCGCCAGCTCGCAGCCACCCGCGACAGCGGCACCATTCAACGCGGCGATGGTGGGTTTGACGGTCTCGTAGACCACCTCAAAGATATATCGTTGCACTCGCGACAGCAGCGGCTGGAACACCGCGCCCGCCGCGTCCGCCTGGGCGCGCGCCTTGAGGTCCGCGCCGGCGCAAAACGCACGATCGCCGACCGCCGTCAGCACGATCGCCCGGATCGCCGGATCGGCGCCGCCATCGACGAACGCGTCGATCAGTTCCTCGGTCAGTTCCGGCGACATGGCGTTGGAGCGCTCGGGCCGGTTGATGGTCAAAATCCGGATGTGGCCGCGCGTTTCGCGCAACAGGATGCCGTCGGTCATGAGGTCCGCTCCCGCGATTGTTGACCAACCATAGGCCGCCGCGCGAGACAGGACCAAACCTGACCGGAGCCCCTGCCATGCCCACCACCAAAGACGCGCTGGACGCGCTGTTTCACCCGCGCGCGGTGGCCGTGATCGGCGCCTCGGACGACGGCACGAAGCACGGCTACATCGTGCTGAACAACATCCGCGACACCGGATTTCGCGGCGGGGTATATGGCATCAGCCGCCGGCTGAAAGACGTGAACGGCATTCCGTGTTTCCCCGATCTGGCCTCGGTGCCGGAGCCGGTTGACGTTGCCTTTCTGGCCATCCCCGCCGCGGCCGCCGTGCAGGCGGTGCGCGACTGCGCGAGGGCGGGATTGAAGGCGGTGATCGTCGGCTCGGCCGGTTATGCGGAGAGCCTTGATGCCGGCGGCGCCGAACGGCAACGCGAACTGCAACGCATCGCCGAGGCGGAAGGCATCCGCATCGTCGGGCCCAACTGCAACGGCATTTATAACGCGCACCATCCGGTTTCGATCGGCTTCAACACCTCGCACGCCAAGCGGCAAAAGCCGGGCGGGGTCTCGATCTTTTCGCACAGCGGCGCGTTGTTCGATGCGATGGCGGGACGGTTGGCGATGGCCGGCGAAGGACTGTCGCTGTTTGCCTCGGCGGGCAATGAGGCGGACATGTCGGTGCTGGATTACATGGAATATTCCATTACGCATGAACCGACGAAAGTGATCGCGCTGCTGATCGACAGCCTTCCGGATGGCCCGAGGTTCCGGGCGCTGGCGTTACAGGCGCACGCGGCGGGCAAACCGGTGGTGGCGTTGAAGATCGGCGCCGCCGAGGCGGGCGCGGCGGCGGCGGTGGCGCATTCGTCTCGCCTCGCGGGCGATGCCGCGTCGTATCGCGCGCTGTTCGATGCCAGCGGCGTGGCGGTAGTTTCGACATTGGAAGGACTGATGACGGCGAGTGCGTTGCTGGCCCGTTACGGACGCCGGCCCGGCCGTTTGGGCGCGCTGTCCACCTCCGGCGCCGGCGCCTCCTTGATCGCGGACCGGTGCGAGGCCCTGGGCGTCCCGCTCGCCGCGTTGTCGGAGCAAACCCGCGCGGCGCTTGACGGGCACAAGATGTTTTCCCGCATTGGCAACCCGTTGGACCTGGGCATCTTCGGCGGCATGCGGCGGTCCGGCGAGGTGCCCGCGCTGCTGATGGGCGACCCCGAGGTGTCGGTCGTGCTGGCCCTGCTGCACTCGATGAATCCCTGGCAAGGCGATCCGTACCGCGCCGCGATGGCTCGGGCGAGAGAGACGACCGGGCGGCCGGTGCTGATCGTCTCGCCCGGCGGGTTGCCGGAGGCGGAACGTGCCACCTACGAAACCATGGGCATGGACGTGTTCACCGAGATGGACATCGTGCTGGAGGGGATCGGCGCGATGCTGACGCCGCCGCCGGTTGCTGTCCCAACGATCGAGGTCGCGTCGCCCCCTGCGCTGCCCGCGCGGCAACTGACAGAGCCCGAAAGTCTCGCATTATTGCGCGATTTCGGGGTGCCGACGGTACCTTGCGAAGTTTGCGGCAGTGCCGCGGAAGCGCGGGCGGCAGCGGAGCGAATGGGCTATCCCGTGGTGCTGAAAGGCGTGGCGGAGGGGGTCGCGCATAAAAGCGACCTCGGCCTGGTGCATGTCGGATTGCGCGATACCGACGCTGTCGCGCGTGCGTTCACCTCGGCGGGATGCGCGACCGTCGTGATCCAGGCGATGATCGATGGCGAACTGGAAGCAATCGCCGGGGTTACTCGCGCGGACGGTGTCGGCCTTGTGCTGCTCGCCGGGCTGGGTGGCATCCACGCCGAAGCGCTGCGCGACGTCACCATGTGGCCCATCCCGGTCACCCGCGAAACGATCGAGCTTCGGTTGCGCAACGGCGCTCTGGGCCGCGTGCTGCATGGGCAGCGTTGGAAGCATCCCGGTGCGGCCTCGGCATTCGTGGACGTGTTGCTCGGCTTGCAGAACGCCGCGGTTTCGCTTGGCGATCGGTTGCATGCGATCGATGTCAATCCGGTGATCCTTGGCGCGCATGGGGCGGTCGCGGTCGATGCGCTGGTGATCCCGGCGTCATGACCGAGCGCTTTAGCGTTACGTATCACGTGCGAAGCGACGCCGGCTCGATCGAGGTGCGCGCCCAGGGAATCGCGGTGGAACAAAGCGTGGAGATGCCGCTGGCGGCGATCGATGAACCGGCGGTGCTGTCAGATATCGTGGGTCAGGTCGAGCAAATCGACGATCTCGGCGGCGGCTTGTTCGCGGTGCGCATCGGTCTGGCGCTGGCGACCGTGGGCGACGATCCGGGACAGTTGCTGAACATGCTGTTCGGCAATACGTCGTTGCATGAGGACGTGATCCTGCGCGATGTGGCATTGCCGGAACGCTTCCGCGTGCGTGCGGACGGCACGCCGACGCTGCGACGACGTCTCGGTGTCCCGCGGCGACCGTTCACCGGCTCGGCGTTGAAGCCGCAAGGCCTGTCCTCGGAACGGCTCGCGGATCTGGCGGAACGGCTCGCGCGCGGCGGGCTGGATTTCATCAAGGACGACCATGGGCTGGCGGATCAGGCGTACAGTCCGTTCGCGGTCCGGGTGCCGCTGATCGCCGAGGCGGTGGCGCGCGCCGTTCGGTCCACGGGGCTTTTGACTCGTTACATCCCCAGTCTGACCGGCGATCTGGAGCAGATGCGCGCGCGGGCCAGGATAGCGGTCGACTGTGGCCTGGACTGCATGATGGTCGCGCCGATGATCGCCGGGTTCTCCGCCGTCGCGGCATTGACCCGCGGGTTTCCGGACGTGACGTTCTTCGCGCATCCCGCCATGGGCGGCGCGGCCCGCATCGCGCCCGAGCTGCTGATCGGCCGGTTGTTTCCGGCTTTGGGCTGTGGCGCGGTGATCTTTCCGACGTACGGCGGACGGTTCGGTTATTCGCCCGCGACGTGCCGGGAGCTGGTGGCCAACGCGAGGCCGGCGCTGGCGGTGCCGGCCGGGGGGATCACCCTGAACCGCGTGACCGAGTTACTTGACTTCTACGGCCCCGACACGATGTTGCTGATCGGCGGTAATTTGTTGCTGGCCCAGGAGCGGATAACTGAGGAGTCCGCGGCGTTCGTGGGGGCGGTGGCGCGGCATGGGGACACCTGACGATGGATATTGAACAACCACTCAATTTTCGGCTGGCTCGGGAGGCGTTCCGCTGGGATGGCGTCGCGCATCAGCCGTACAAACAGGACGGCGAAGCACCGTTCAAGGACATCTCTCGCCAGGTGCTGTTTCATGAGGACGCGCTGGCCTGCGAACTCCGTTATTTCGAGATGGACAAGGACGGGTACTCGACACTTGAGCGGCACGAGCACGCTCATGCGGTGATGATTTTGCGCGGCCATGGACAGTGCATGGTGGGCGAGGAAATTCGGGACGTGAAACAGTTTGACCTGATCACGATCCCGGGGTGGACGTGGCACCAGTTCCGCGCCAACGCGGGTGAGGCGTTTGGATTTTTGTGCATGGTCAATGCGACCCGTGACCGGCCGGTGCTGCCGACCGCGGAGGAACTGGCCGCGATGCGCGCCAATCCGGCGGTGGCGGCGTTCCTGGGAAGTTGAGCAGGAAAGCTTCGTGTTCGTTGTGAATGAGGCGGACTTCGCGAACGCACGATCGCCGCGGTGACGTAACGTTCCGGCTGGCGTCGCGCCAGCGTGAACGTTCCAATTGCCTCAACGAACACGAAGCTTTCATGGGAATTCAGGCACCCGCCAGAAACGCCTCCGCTTCGCGCACCACATCAGCCAACGCGCCATCGGCGAACGGTGAGATCAACCCGGCGTCACGCACCAGTTCCTGAAACGGCGCCGAACCACCCAGATCGCACAATCCCACATAAGCGTTAAGCGCGGCCTTCGGATCGCGCCGCGCCCGCGACCAGAACTGCATCGCGCAACATTGCGCCAGCGTATAGTCGATATAGTAAAACGGCGAGCCATAAATGTGCGGCTTCGCCTGCCAGCGTCCGCCTTTCACCAGGTACGCCAGATCGCCATGATCCGTCCATGGCATGTAGTGCTGTTCCAGCCGCCGCCAGATCGCATGCCGTTCCTCCGGCGTCGCGTTGGGGTTCGCGTAGACCTCATGCTGGAAATGATCGACGCAGACCCCGTATGGCAGGAACGACAGCGCCCCGATCAAATGCATCCGCCGGAAGCGGTCCGCCGCCGCATCGCCCACCAGCAGGTGCATGAACGGCCAGGTGAGAAACTCCAGACTCATGGAATGGATTTCCGCGGCCTCCATCGTCGGCCACAAATAGTCGACGTTCGGCAGATCGCGGGAACGATGGTTCTGGAACGCATGACCCATCTCGTGCGTGAACACGCCGATGTCGTGATGCGTGCCGGTGAAGTTGGCGAAAATGAACGGCATGCCGACCGTCGGGAACGACGTACAGAATCCACCGCCGGACTTGCCTGGCCGGTTCCGCAGATCGAGGAATCCCCCGCTCTCCATCTCCCGAAAAAACTCACCCAACCGCTCATCCAGTCCATCGAACATCGTTCGAGCCTGGGCTACCAGAAAGTCGTGCCCTCCGGCGGGTTTCGGATTGCCGGCCGGATCGATCAGCGCCTCATCCCAGAATCGCAGCCGGTCCCAGCCAAACGCGGCGCGCCGCTGTTCCAGCAAGCGCGTGACCAACGGCACCACATGAGTAACGACCTGCTCACGATACCGCGCGACGTCGTCAGGCCCGTAATCAACCCGGCGCATCCGGCGGTAGCCAAGCGGAGTGTAATTCGAGAAACCCAGTTTGCCCGCCATGCCGTGCCGCAGCCGCACCAGATCGTGGTAAATTTGATCCAGCTCCGGACCGTGACGGGCAAAGAACGACCAGCGCACGGTCTCGGCCTCATGTCGTACGGTACGGTCCGGGTCCTCGGCGAACGGCGCCAGACCGGCGAGATTGACCGTCTTCCCGCCAATCGACAAAGCGGCCGAGGCGAGGATTTCCGTATAGCGCGCGGTCAACCGGGATTCTTCTTCCAGGTCCGGTTTGATCGCGGGATCGAACGCGGTGACATCGGTCCGCCACAGCCGTACCGCGTGACCGCCGGCCTCCCGCGCCAGTCCGGCCTGATCGGGCAACGCCAGCAGCCGGCGTTTGAATGCCGTTTCCAGATCGGCCGCCTCGGGTGCCAGCGCATCGGCGTATTCGCGCGCCGCTTTCGCCGCGGCGTCCGTCGTGTCCTGCGAAAACTTCAAATGGACCAACGCGCTCCAGGTTTCGAAAGCCCGTCGCATCGCGTCCCACGCGCGTAACGCTCCACCGAGGTCACCCGCGTCCAGCAGCGTGTCGAGCGCGGCGTATTCGTTGGTCAGACCAGCCTTGTCCGGCGTGGCGACCGAGATGGCATCGAACCTGATCATGCCGGCGTCTCCACGGTCAGTGTGCCCGGCGCCGTGCCTGGGCGTTGCAGCACCAGCTTTCCTTCATGGAACGCCGCGACCGAAGGACGATGCGCGATCGAAACCAGGGTGGTATCGGGCAGGTGTGTTTTCAGGGTTTCATACACCTCCATTTCGGATTCCAGATCGAGGCTCGCCGTCGCCTCATCCAGGAAAATCCATGAAGGTTTGGCCAACAGCGCCCGAGCGACCGCGACGCGCTGCTGCTCGCCACCCGACAGGCTTTGCGGCCAGTTGTCGTCGCGATCCAGCCGGTCAACCAAATGCGGCAGGCCAACATCGCGCAACGACTGGGTTATTGTCGCCCGGTCGTACTGATGGGGGGAATGCGGATAAGTGATCACATAACGCAACGTTCCAAGCGGAATGTACGGCCGCTGCGGCAGGAAGAAGATGTTCTTCGGCATCTGTACCTCACCTCGCGCGAACGGCCAGATCCCTGACAGAGCACGGAACAAAGTCGATTTACCGGTTCCGGTTCGCCCGGTGACCACGACGGAATGGCCTTGCGTCAGTGTCAGGTCGACGTGGCTCAGCAGCGTCGTGCCATCCGGCAATGTCAGATCCAGGCCGCGCAGCCGCACCGCGCCGTCCTCGCTTTCGGTACGGATGAGATTGGCATCCACCGCGCGCGCCGCCTCCACCGCCCGATGAAAACTGGCCAGCCGGTCAACCACCGCGCGCCAACTGGCCAGAGTATCGTAGCGGTCAATGATCCAGGAAAACGCACTTTCCACGCTGCCGAAAGCCGAGGCGGCCTGGAACAACACGCCCAACGGCACCTGCCCGGAAAAGTAGCGCGGAGCGACCGCCACGAGCGGAATGATCACCGAGATCTGGCTGTAGCTGACCGTGACCATGTTCAGCAGCATGGTTCGGTGCATGATCGCACGGAAATTGCCGATCACCGCCATGAAGCGGTGCAGCAGGTTGATCGTCTCCTGATGCTCGCCGCGATACAGCGCGATGCCTTCGGTATTTTCCCTGACCCGGACGAGGGAATACCTGAAATCCGCTTCGACGCGCTGCTGGCGGAACAGCAGTGCCGCCAGCGGCCGGCCGGTGTAGTGAGTGCAGATCGTTCCGGCGATGGCGTAGAACAACGCGATCCAAAACAGATCTCCCGGGATCCTGACGCCGAAAATCACGAACACGCCGGACAATCCCCAGAGGATCGTGAAGAAGCTGAACAGCGTGACGATGCGCGAAATCAGGCCAAGCGTCAGGGACAACGACGTATCGCAGAAGTCGCGGACATCTTCCGTGATGCGCTGGTCCGGGTTATCGGTGCCCAACTCGTGGGTGCCGGCGAGGCTGATCTTGTAATAAGCGCGATCGGCCATCCATTCGTTGAGGAATTTGTCGGTCAGCCAGCGGCGCCAGCGGATCGTCAGCCATTGCGTGAGGTAGACCTCAAACACCGCGATCACCACGTGCGACATCGCCAGCGGCGTGAAGCCGAAGGTGAACCCTTTTTCATTAGAGCGATACAGCAGCAGCAGAGCGACGAAGCCGTCCCAGTCCTTGTTCTGAATGGCGTTATAAAATTCCAGCCGCCAGAAGTTCAGCAATACGGACAATCCAACACTCGCCAGGCTCAGGCCGATCACCACAGCCAACAGGCCTCGCGCCGACCACTTCTCCTCGGATTCGGCGAAATATGGCCGCGCGAGCCGCCACGTATCTTGCAAAAAGCCGCCGACAGTATTCATGGTCCGATCATCTTTCCTGAGATTGTCGCAAGACGGCGAGCCAGGCATTGGTACGATCCCGGTTCACGCCGAAATCGCTCCGGCCATAAACGCTGCGTGACCAGATCACCAACGTGCTCCGATCCGCCGCTTCCGCATTGACCTGAACCGTCACGAGGTCGGGGAAATTCAGCAATGCGCTGCGCACGACGTAATGCAGCTGAAGCCGATCCGGAAATTCCGCCGCGACAAAACTACGGGTCTGCCTCGCGAACAGAACGCGCGCCTTCTCATACAGCGCCGGAGCGGGCAACTGCCATTCCAGGGTCACCACATCCGGCGCCGGCCGCATGCCCGCGGGTCCCGCCAGGAACGTGTTCGGGGTCGTTGGGCGCTCGATGCTGGTCATGTCCATTGGAGCAGGCACAGGTAGACCCGCGGCACCCTCGGCACCGCAGGCGGGCAGGATCAGACCAAGTAACCAGGCGAGCGCCGTCAAGCCTTCACCTTCGTCAATTTGCTTACCGCGCGATCAAACTGGGCGAGATAGATATTCTCCGCGGCATCAATCCAGATGCCGTGAATATTCAACGATCCCTCGCCCGCGACATCCGGGTTGAACCGCGCGATCAATCGCCGTTCCGGTGTCCAGATCGACAATCCATCGCCACCGCCGACATAGATGACCTCATGCCCGAACGCGAGGTCGCTTGGCATCTTAAATCCCGTCCATTCCGCCAGTGTCTCACCGGCCGGTGAGAAGATCTGAATGCGATGATTGTCCCGATCGCACACATAAAGCCGATCCCGCCAGTCGGCGCCGATGAAATGCACCAGCACGAATTGTCCCGGACCGGTGCCGTGCTCGCCCCACGAGTACTTCAAGGTGCCATCCCGGGAGAACCGATGCACTCGCCGGTTGCCATAGCCATCCGACACGAACACATCGCCGTCCGAGGTAAACGCGGTCCCGGTCGGCATATTGAACGGCTGCCCATAAAACGTCGGCGCCGCCGCGTTCGGGGTGCCCAACGTCTGGAGCAGCGTGCCATCCGGCTCATGCTGGGTTACGGTGTGCAGGCCCGAATCGGCGATCCAGATCTTTCCGCCCAGGTCGATCGCCAGGCCATGCACGAATGTCGAGAATTTTCCCTCGCCCCAGGATGAAACGAAGTTGCCGTTCGCGTCGAACACCAGAACCGGATGCGCCGCCCGGCACAGCACATACACGTCGCCGTTCGCCGCCACCGCGCCTTGCACGCTGGTGCGCGGCGGCCCGGCGTGGCCGGTCTCACCCAGGTTCCACCAGCGAGGCAACGAAGCCCAATCACGCTGGAAATCGTAACGCCAGGATCCTTCTCCGATGATGGGCATGGAGCCTCCCTAAAAACCGGCACCAGGTCGCGCGAGCCAGGCTGCTTCCTCCGGCGTGTTGATCCGGCCAAGTGCCGCGTTGCGATGCGGGAACCGGCCAAACCGGCGGATCACGTCGCGATGCCGGTGGGCGTATTCGATCGATTCGGAGCCCAAAGCGTCGCACGGCGTTTGGAACAGGCGGACCGACAGGTCCTGGTCCTCGAGGGTTTCGGCATGTTCGAACGGCAGGTAGAGGAACATCCGTTCACACGGGGTCATCGCGGTGTCGTAGCCGGCGGCGATCGCGGTGCGCGCGATTTCGCGGGCATGCGGATCCGCCGCGAACGCCTCGGCCGAGCCGCGCAAGACGTTGCGCGACAATTGATCCAGCAAGACGATCAACGCCAGGGCACCGTTCGGTGTCGCGGCCCAATGGTCGAAATTCCCGGCGCGGGCGTCGCGTATGGCGGTCGTGAAATCAGCACAGTTGGCGTCGAACTCCGGTGCTTTTTCAAACCATTTGTTCCGGCTGACGGAGGCGTCGCCCTCGAACCAGAAGTCCAGGATTTCATGCGGTCTCATACCGGATGCCATGACATTTGACGGAGCGCGGCCGCGACACGTTCGTCGTCTCCGACCGTCAGGTTGGCGCGGGTGATCCGTCATCACGACAACGCCCGATCCAGCAGCCGGACCGAATGCATCGCCTCGCGTCCCGACAGATCGCGGATCTGATGCCGGCACGATGTGCCATCGGCGACGATGTAATCCTCGGCGGCGGCGGCGCGCACCGCCGGCAGCAAACTCGCCTCGGCCATCGCGCGGGAGATTTCCCGCGTCTCGGTCTGATAGCCGAACGATCCGGCCATGCCACAGCATGATGAGGCGATCGGTTTCACCGTAAGCCCAGGAACGCGCTTCAGTGTCGACAGAGCGTCCGGGAAGGCGCCAAACGACTTCTGATGACAATGCCCGTGCACATGCGCGGTCCCCGGCAATGGCTGGAACGCCAACTCGGGCTTTTCCTTTGCCAGGAACTCCGACAACAGCATCGCCCGTCCAGCCAGCGCATCGGCCGCCGCGCCCGGCAGCAACGAGCGGAATTCATCCCGCAACGTCAGCAGACAGGACGGCTCCAGCCCGACCACCGGCATGTCGCCCGCCAGGGCACGCATCGTGCGCGTCGCCTCGTCGCGCGCCTTATCGACCATTCCCGCCGCCAGGAACGTCCGGCCGCAACACACCGGTCGCCTTCCGTAAGACGGCATCACGACGCCGTAGCCGGCGGCACGCAGCACGCGCAACGCGGCGCGCAGGTTCTCCGGCTCGAAGTAACGGTTGAACGTATCGGCCAGCAGCATCACACTGCCGCGCGGGCCAGGGGCGGCACTCGCTTCCGCGTCGCGAAATGGCGCGCGGCTCCATTCCGGCATGGTCCGTTCAGCGGCGAGACCCCAATACCGCTCCATCAACCGCCGCAGCGGCATGAACCCGTTGCGCGCGTTCGCCAGCCACGGCAATCGGGAAAGCACCCGCGCATATCTCGGCAATTCCGCGACCAGGGTGTCGCGACGGCTCACGCCGTGGCGGTCGGCGCGGGCCGCGAGCACCTCGATCTTCAGCTTCGCCATGTCGACGCCGGTCGGGCATTCCCTTCGGCAGGCCTTGCAGGAAACACAAAGTTTCATCGCCTCGGCCAGCGGTTCGGAATGCATGGCTTCCGCGCCGAGCTGTCCGGTCAGCGCCAGCCGCAACGTATTGGCCCGGCCGCGGGTGAGGTGCTGCTCATCGCGGGTGACCCGGAAACTCGGGCACATCACGACGTTGGTCTCGAACGTGCGGCAGGTGCCGTTGTTGTTGCACATCTCGACAGCGCCGAGCATGCCGCCCAATGGACCGGGGTATTCGGACCAATCCAGTTTCGGGGTGAAATCGGACACCGCGGCGTAGCCGGGTCCGTAACGGAACAAGGTCCGGTCGTCCATCCGCGGCGGGTGCACGATGCGGTTCGGGTTCAGCATCCCGGTTGGATCGAACGCTTGCTTCACCGTTTCGAACGCGTGCACGATGCGTTCGCCAAACATTTGCGTGTGGAACTCGCTGCGCACCAGCCCGTCGCCGTGCTCGCCGCTGTGCGAGCCTTTGTATTCGCGCACCAGGGCGAAAGTTTCCTCCGCCACCGCGCGCATTGTCCTGACGTCGTTCGGATCCTTCATGTTCAGCACCGGCCGGACATGCAGACAGCCGACCGAGGCGTGCGCGTACCAGGTTCCCCTGGAGCCGTGCTTTTCAAACACAGCGTTCAACCGCTCGGTATAATCCGGCAGGTCATCGAGATCGACGGCGCAATCTTCGATGAACGAAACCGGTTTGCCGTCGCCGTGCATCGACATCATGATGTTGAGCCCGGCTTCCCGGACAGCGGCGATATCAGCCTGGAAAGCAGGCTCGATCGCGCGGACCACGTCGGGATGGCCGAGGTCGGCCATCAGCTCCTCCAGTCGCCGCAGTTTGGCGCGCAGCGGTCCGTCCTCGTGGCCGTGGAACTCGACGATCAGCAGGGAATTGGGTTCGCCGATCAGCATGTCGTCGATCGTGGCACGGTACATCACGTTGTCGCGGCCCAGATCGATCAGGTTGCGATCGACCAGCTCGACGGCTTCCGGATCCAACGCCACGATATGCCGCGCCGCTTCCATCGCCGCGCGGAACGTCGGGAACTGGCAAATGCCCAGCATTTTGCGGGGTTTGATGGGGTGCAGCGTGAGTTCCAGCGCGGCCGAGAATGCCAGCGTGCCTTCCGATCCCACCAGCAATCGCGCCAGGTTGTCGCGTCCGGAGGCACGCGCGGACGGGGTCAGGGCGTCGATATTATAGCCGCCGACGCGCCGCAGTTGCTTCGGGAACCGGGCCGCGATTTCCTCCGCCTCATTGGCGCCGAGCATACGCAGCCGCTGGATCAGATCGGCGATCCGCGCCGGCATATCGGCGCCGAGATTGTCCGGCACCGCGTCGAACCGGTGCCGCGTTCCGTCCGCGAGGATCGCGTCGATCGCGCGGACATTGTCGGCCATCAGCCCGTAACGAATGGATTTGGAGCCGCAGGAATTGTTCCCCGCCATGCCGCCGATCGTGCAGCGCGCGTGGGTCGAGGGGTCGACCGGAAAGAACATATTGTGCTGCTTAAGCGCCGTGTTCAACGCGCCAAGCGTGATGCCGGGCTCGACCAGCACCGAGCCGGCGGCGGGATCGACATGCAGCACATTGCGGAGAAACTTCGAGCAATCCATGACCAGCGCCCGGTTCACCGTCTGGCCGCACTGGCTGGTGCCGCCGCCCCTTGGCAGCACCGGGATGCCGGCCTCCCGCGCGATGGCCAGGGCGGCCGCCACGTCGTCGATCGACTTCGGCACGATCACGCCCAATGGGTCCACCTGATAGATGGACGCATCGGTCGCGTAACGGCCGCGGCTGGCGCGGTCAAACAGCACCTCGCCCTGGATTTCGCGTGACAGGCGCCGTGCGAGGCCGGAATCCCCCGGGAGGACTTCAGTGGTGGTCGCGCTCATGATGTCGATACCGGCTCCCGTGCTGTCACACCCAATGTGGCGCTTTGGCGTTTCCCGCGCCAGCGGTCAGCTTGCCGCCTCATGCCCGCCGCCGGCCCCGCGTGATGCGCCCCATCTGGTCCCCTTCGGCTGGTCCCCTCCGTCTGGTCCCCTCAGGCTGGTCCATCCCGTCTCGCCCGCTCCTTCTGCCCGCCCCTTCTGGTCCCGTGACCGGATCCGGTACATCCTCCCGCCGAGGCAATTCGGAGTTCTCGCATGGCCACGATTTATCGCGCCGGTCGCCACTTCCTGCAGATCCCGGGCCCGACCAACGTGCCGGACCGCGTGTTGCGCGCGATCGACCGCCCGACCATCGATCATCGCGGCCCCGACTTTGGCGCGCTCGGCGCCGAGGTCCTGACCAACCTGCGGCGGATCTTCCAGACCACCGGCCCGGTGGTGATCTACCCGGCCTCCGGCACCGGCGCGTGGGAGGCGGCGCTGACCAACACCCTCTCCCCCGGCGATACCGTCCTGATGTGCCGCACCGGCTGGTTCGCGACATTGTGGAAGGAAATGGCGGAGCGGCTCGGCCTGATCCCGGTATTCGTCGACACCGACTGGCGCCGCGGCGCCGACGTGCCCGGCCTGAGCGCCGCGCTGACCGCCGACACCGCGCACAAAATCAAAGCCGTGTGCGTGGTGCATAACGAAACCTCGACCGGCTGCGTGTCGCGCGTCGATGAAGTGCGGGCGGCGCTCGATTCCGTGAAGCATCCGGCGCTGCTGATGGTGGATTCGATTTCGTCGCTGGCCTCGATCGATTACCGGCACGATGCGTGGGGAGTGGATGTGACCATCGCCGGGTCGCAAAAAGGCCTGATGCTGCCTCCCGGTCTGTCGTTCAACGCGATCAGCGAGAAGGCGCTGAAGGCGGCGGAATTCGCGAAACTGCCGCGCAGCTATTGGGACTGGCGGCCGATGCTGGAGGCCAACAAGACCGGGTATTTTCCTTACACACCCGGAACTAATATGTTATACGGCCTGAACGAGGCGGTAAAGATGCTGCTGGAAGAAGGGCTGGAGAACGTCTTCGCCCGCCACGACCGTCACGCCGAGGCGGCGCGTCGCGCCGTGCACGCCTGGGGGCTGGAGGTGCAGTGCGCCGAGCCGCGGCATTACTCGTCATCTTTGACCGCCGTTCGCCTGCCGGAGGGTCACAGCGCCGACGGCCTCCGTGCCACCATCCTGGAAAAGTACAACATGAGTTTGGGGAATGGCCTTGGCATTTTGAAGGACCGCGTGTTCCGCATTGGTCATCTGGGCGATTTTGGCGACCTGCAGTTGATCGGGACTCTGGGCGGGGTGGAGATGGGGCTGCGGGTGGCCGGTGTGCCGCACAAGACCGGCGGAACCCAGGCGGCGATCGATTATCTGGCCGGCAACGCCTGGGTTCCGCCGGAGGCCGCCAGATGAGCGTCGTTTTCGATCAAACCAGCGGCGTCGATTACGCGACGTTGAGCACGGCGATCAGCGGTTCGTCGGCGAACGACGTGCTGCTGGTTCCCGCCGGATCCTATAACGAGAACTTTCCGGACATTACACATAACCTGACCATCGACGCGGTCGGCGGCCTGGCATCGTTGACCACGCCGCTGCCGATCCCAATCAATGGTCGTGCCATCTTGAATGTACCAGGCGATGCCGGCGTCAGCCTGTCGATTTCAGGCCTGGAGATTTCCGGCGCCACGAGAGCGGAACCGTCTCCCAACGGCGCGGGCATTCTGTTTGAAACCGGCAACGGCAAGCTGACGATCACGAACTCGTTCATTCACAACAATGAGGATGGCATTCTGACCGGCGGCGCCGACCAGCACAGCCCAGGGGGCGTGATGTCGGTGGTGATCAGTCATTCGCAGATCAGTAGCAATGGAGCGCCGCCGGGAAGCTCCTACGCCGCGAGCGGTTCGGACCACAATATCTACGCCGGCTCGCTGACGAGCTTCACGCTCACCGACAGCTATGTCACCAACGAACAAGGCTACGGGCACGAAGTCAAAAGCCGCGCGGCCGCGAACGTCATCACGGACAATCGCATCCAGGATGGGCCATCGGCTTTGGTCAGCTACGACATCGACCTTCCCGATGGCGGCAACGCGGTGGTCACCGGCAACGTCATCGAAAAGGGTCCATTGGCGGTCAACCACGCGATGATCCATTTCGGTGGCGAGGATACGTATCCGAGCAGCAGTCTGTTCGTCAGCGGCAACACCTTCATCAACGACAGTGCCAGTGGCGCCATCGGTGTGCTCAATCAGACGGTGGATCCAGGCAGCGGTGCCAGCGTGCCGGCCACGATCGCAGGCAACACGTTTTATGGGGTCGATGCGCCGAATTTGTTTCAAGATGATAATGGACCACCGTTCGACATCGCATCGAACAATGCGTTTTTCCAGGGTCCCGGACCGGCGCTCGATACCTCGCCCGGTTTCGATGTGCCCGAACCGGCGAGCGGCGCCGCGCTGATGTTCGCGGTCCTCGGCGTGGCGCTGGTTCGTTACGCGCGACGCCGCGTGATGGTGAACCAGCGGGCCCATTCTTGACCATTTGACATTGTAACCGGAACATAAGCCGGGCCTTTCGCGAAGTCCGCACCTGTCTCAGGAGAAACCGCCATGATCGAAGTCTGGACCTGGCCGACACCCAATGGCCACAAAGTGCACATCGCGCTGGAGGAACTTGGGCTGCCCTACAAAGTGATCCCGATCAACATTGGCAAGGGCGACCAGTTCAAACCGGAATTCCTGGCGATCACGCCGAACCACCGCATCCCCGCCATCGTCGATCCCGACGGACCTGGCGGCAAACCGTTCGCACTGTTCGAGTCAGCCGCGATCCTGATCTACCTGTCGGAGAAGACCGGCGGCAAACTGATCCCCGCCGACCCGGTGGGCCGCTACACCTGCCTGCAATGGATGATGTTCCAGATGGGCGGCACCGGCCCGATGTTCGGCCAGTACAATCACTTCGCCAACTACGCGGTCGAGAAGATCCCGTACGCGATCGAGCGTTACACCAACGAAGTCAAACGCCTGCATCGCGTGCTGGACAAGCGCCTGGCGCAGGCGACATGGCTGGCCGGGGACGAATACTCGATGGCGGACATCATCAACTTCCCGTGGATCCGTAATCCGGACCGGCGCAAGATCGATCTCGCGGAGTATCCCAACCTGAAGCGCTGGCACGACGCGATGGCCGCCCGGCCGGCCGTGCAACGCGGCTGCGAGGTGCTGTCGGAGAATCAGCGGCGCGGGTCGATGACCGACGCCGAGCGGGAGATCATGTTCGGCAAGACGCAGTTCACGGTGCGCTGACCGCAAACCCCCGTCATGCTCTGAGCCGCCTGACCCGAAGACCTGGCCCGGCGGGGTGCCGCGACAGGTTTCTGGGCCAGGCGGTGTGGCCCGCGCGCATCTTGAGTGAGACAGGCGTTGGATGACTGAGCGGCGCGGTCGAAGCTCAGCCAGCAAGAAAGGCTTAACTCGGAGGACACGGAGACCACCGGAGGACACGGAGCAGCAAAGCATGGCGCTTCGCGCGGTGTTGAGTTGAACGCTCGTGGACCGGCGGCGGTCATCGCCACGAGTTTGAGCCAGGGATGTCAGGCTGACAGAATTCCTTGACGCGCCGCTACGTCAGATATACTAACGGTCCGGCTAACTATCCCACGCGAGGCGGCACCGTCATGGACACGCGACCGGCATTTGGTTTCCCGGCATTTGGTTTCAAAGAGCTTTTCACCTTCATGATCGGCGACATGGGCAAGGCCGTGTGCGAGCGCAAGGGTGAGACCAAACAGCAGCAATTCACCCGCTCCCAGGTCGTCGTCGACATGATCCTGGGGTTGCGACCGCGCGACGTGCTCGAGGCCATGCTCGCCGGCCACAGCGTCATGTTCCACGAGGTGATCGTCGACAGCGTCCACGATACCTTACGCGGTGAACTCGATACGATGCGCCGCGGCACGCGAAGCAATCTCGTTGCCATGAACAAGGCTTTCACCGCCAATCTCGATCGGTTGGAGCGGTGCCAGTCGCGTCCCTCCCAAGGGAGCCGTGAGGGCAGCCGCGATGTGCCGGAGGTGCGGCCGGCCGAAACGATCGCGCAGACGCCAATCGCCGAGCAGACACCACGGCCCGCGGACCAAGCGCCACCCGACGCCACCCGCGCTCAAGCCGCGCCGGTAAATGTCCCCCCGGCAAACGTCCCTCCGGCAAACGTCCCTCCGGCAAACGTCCCCCCGGCGCCGGCCGAAACGCGCGAGGCTCCGCCCATGCCAGAGCCGGACCCGCTGCCGCTGTACCTGCGCGAGGAGGTCATTGACTTCCGCCCCTCACCGGAAACGATCGCCGCCTGCCGCGCCAACCCGGAAGCGATGGCCGCGCTCGAAGCCGGCGATCCCGAGCGGTTCGCCCGAGCCATGGGCGTGGACATGCCAAGAGAGGACTTCCTCGCCGCCGCCGCCGAGCCGGGAACCCCGTTCGATACACGTGCGCCGGGTCCGTGGCCGGCGGGTCAGCGCTCCGCGTGACCCAAGGTCTGATCCTCAAGGCGCCGATACCCAGCCGGCTGCGCCCGCCGCGCCTCATAAGCAGCGAGATGGGCGTGCGCGATACGCGGCAGCGCATGTGGCGCGATCGTATCGCCGGCGCGGTGTAGCAGATCGTCCCAGTCCGTGATCGGCGTACGTGATCGGCGTACGTGATCGGCG